>Ga0209343_10006949_pt1 | contig 13443 bp, 13 predicted proteins | sample RifCSPlowO2_02_FD_184026 | JGI IMG/M metagenome (GOLD analysis project Ga0209343, IMG submission 184026) | Groundwater microbial communities from Rifle, Colorado - Rifle CSP2_plank lowO2_0.2 (SPAdes) (version 2) | ecosystem: Environmental > Aquatic > Deep subsurface > Groundwater | place... | reverse complement strand
CCTCGCGCCGCGCGCCAACGTAGTTGTTCTATGCAGTCCGATACCAATAACAACGGAGATTGATAGATGGCTCGTACACCTTTGCTCAGCCGCTTGCAGGCCCTTAGTCGCCTGGCCGGCAGCACCCCAGATAGCACGGATTTCAACCAGGCGCTGGCCTTGCAGCGTTCGCGCCGCGAGGTGCTCAAGGCCGCCGGCATTGCCGGTGTGATGCTGGCCAGCGCAAGCCTGCCAAAATTCTCCGAGGCGGCGCCGAGCGGCGGCTCTGGCAGTATCGGCGTGGCGGTGATAGGCGCCGGCCTGGCCGGCCTGAGCAGCGCCTATGAGCTGAAGAAAAGCGGCGTCAGCGCGACCGTCTTCGAGGCGGCCACCCGTCTGGGCGGGCGCTGCTTCAGCAATCGCAGCACCTTTCCCGGGCAGATCGCCGAGAACGGCGGCGAGCTGATCGACGGCTACCACGTGGAGACCCTGCGGCTGGCCAAGGAGCTGGGCCTGCAGGTGGATGACCTGTTGGCCTACGACCAGGCCCAGGGCGGCGAGGACATCTACTTCTTCCAGGGCCAGCGCTACAGCCTCGCGCAGGCCTACAGCGATTTCCAAACAATCCAGGCGCAGCTCGCCAGCGAGGTCAAGGCCGCGCCGTTCCCCACCCTGTGGAACAGCTACACCGCGCGCGGGCTGGTGCTGGACAAGATGAGCATCAGCGAGTGGATCAGCCGCTATGTGCCCGGCGGCGCCACCTCGCGCCTGGGCCGCCTGCTCGATGTGGCCTACGAGATCGAATACGGCGCGGCCTGCAGCCAGCAAAGCGCGCTCAACCTGATTTACCTGCTGGGCTACTCCAGCAAGCAGAAGCTGGAAATGTTCGGCGAGTCCGATGAGCGCTACCACATCCGTGGCGGCAACGACCAACTGGTCAGCGGCATGGCCAGCCGCCTCGACGTCAGCCAGATCAAGCTGGGTCATGAGCTGACGCGCATCAGCCTCAACCCGGACGCCAGCTATAGCCTCGACTTCAACACCAGCAAGGGCCCGCTGCGGGTGATCGCCCAGCAGGTGGTGATGGCCATTCCGTTCAGCATCCTGCGTAGCCGCGTGGATTTTTCCGCGGCCGGTTTCGATGCGCGCAAGCTCCTGGCGATCCGCACTATGCCTATGGGCAACAGCAGCAAGTTCCAGCTGCAGTTCCGCCAGCGCATCTGGCGCCAGCAGAACAGCAATGGATCGAGCTACTCCGACACCGGCTATCAGGACACCTGGGAAGTCACCCGCGGTCAGGCGGGCAGCGAGGGCATTCTGAACAACTTCACCGGCGGCGCGACCGCCGTGGCGATGAACGACGCCTCGCTGGATATCCAGGCGGCGCAGTTCCTCGGCCAACTGGAGCGGGTGCTGCCGGGCATCACCAACGAGTGGAACGGCCGGGCGATCCTCAACTACTGGCCGGGCTACCGCTGGACCAAGGGCGCCTACGGCTACTACGCACCGGGCAACTACACGGCCTTTGTCGGCTATGAAGGCACCCGCCAGGGCAACTGCCATTTCTGCGGCGAGCATACCTCGATCGAATCCCAGGGCTACCTCAACGGTGCGGTCGAAACCGGCCAGCGCTGCGCCACCGAGATACTGGCCGACCTCAAGGCCCTGCAGGTCGCCTGAGCGGCGCATCAGGGGATGACGGCGCTGCCTTCAAGCGGCGCTAAGGCTAGAAAGGCCAGTCGAGAGACTGGCCTTTCTGCTGTCTGCTGCTTTTGCCGTCGCCGCGGCCCAAGGCATGGGGCTGGAGCGATGGGGCCTGGAACTTGCTAACGCTTTGCCGCCCAGGCGCAGACCCGGGTGCCCATAACGTTAACTGCAAGACGGAGCCTTTTTGATGATTACTGCCTCGATCGCCGACTGCATGAGCCGGGAATTCGCCCGCATTCACCCGCAGATGCCCGTGGTGCAGGCGGCCAGCTTGTTGATTCAGCACGACATAGTGGGCGGGCCGGTGATCGACGGCGACGGCCTGTTGCTGGGGTGGCTGTCCGAGCAGGATTGCCTGCGGGTGGCGATTCAGGTGGCCTATTACAACCAGCGCGTGGCCACGGTGCGCGACATCATGCGCAGCGATGTGCTCAGCGTGACCCGCGACATGGACCCCATGGAACTGGCGCAGCAGATGCTCGGTGACAAACCCAAGCACTATCCGGTGGTCGATACCGACGGCAAGGTGCTTGGGGTGGTCAGTCGGCGCCATCTGCTGCAGCAACTGGACCGGGTGCTGGCCCGGCTGTCCAGCCCGAGCTGAGGACGAGGCTGTGCGCTATCGAGGTGCGCCGGCGCTCTCGATGGCTCGCTGCTGCACCAAAATGTGCGTTTAGCGCTGCCAGTCACTCAGGCCATAGGCCGACAGAATCTGCTGCAGCACGCCGCTGCGGCGGATCTCCCGCATGCCTTGGTCGAACAGCCGGGCGTAGGCCTCGCGTTGCGGGTGCACGGGTGAGATGGCCATATAGGCCAGGGTGCCGTCCTGGCAACCGGCTTGGCGCAGCGGGTGCCCGGGGTTTTGCAGCTGGGTGTAATGGACCAGGCTTTCTTCCTCGATAAAGGTGTCGAAGCGTTTCAGCTGCAGTTGCTTGATCAGGCGCAGGGTCAGGTCGTTGCCGGTGTGCGGGCGGAAAATGGCCGGTTGCTGGCGGATCAAGGCATCCAGGTCGCGGCCGTAGGCGTAGTTCTGGATGATGCCGACCTGGCGCGGCGCCAGGCTGGCCAGGTCCAGGTAGCGCCAGTCGTCATCGGCGCGGGTGTAGAAGCAGAAGCGGTTGAAGGACACGGCCTGCTCGGGGTAGGTGAAGTCCGGCGCTTCGTCCTTGAAGGTCGAGGGGCTGGCGCTGTAGCGGCCGCTGCGCACGCCGGCCAGGGCGCGGCTGTAGTTCTCGTTGACCAGGCGCACCGAGATGCCGTGGCGGGCAAAGATCCAGCGAATGATGTCGACGCTAAAGCCTTCCTGGGGCGCCCCGGCGGTGCAGCTGAACGGGCACCAGTAGGCGGGCGAGACCAGGGTGATTTCCTCCGCTGCGGCCGCGCCAAGCAGTGAGCCCCACAACAGGGGCGCCATGGCCAAGTGGCGTCGCCGGGCGCGCATGCTGTCCATCCCTTAGCTGGTGTGATTGGCAGAGCTTAGCCTGCTGTTCCGCTGGCGATGCCCATCAGGACAAGAACGCTCTGCCCCCGTATGATCGGCGCCGGCTCAATAGTAGCGAACTACCGAGGACTTTAGGGATGACGCAGTATGTAGATCAATGCCGCTGCGGCGCTAGCCGGTGCTGTGTGCCAAGCAGGCTCGGCTTGCACCGCACCTGGGGGAGGGGATGGTGATTCGATTCTTGATGCTGTTGGGGCTGCTGCCCACCGGGTTGGCCTGGGCTGGTGCGGCGGTTGAAGTCAATGCCGCCGACACTGTGGGGTACCGGCTGCTCGGCGAGCTGCTGCTGGTGTTGGTCGTGGCGCTGCTGACCAGCCTGTTCTGGGGCCTCAAGCTGCGCAGCCTTCAGTATCAGCTGCAGGTCAAGGCGCAGACCGATGGCCTCACCGGGCTGGCCACGCGGGTGGCGCTGGATAGCCGTTTCGCCATCTGCCATGAACAGGCGCAGCGTTACGCACGGCCCTTTACCCTGATCCTGTTGGATATCGACCACTTCAAGCGGGTCAACGATGAGCGGGGCCATCGGCTCGGTGACCGGGTGCTGCAGGAGTTCGGCCAGTTGTTGCAGGCATGCATCCGCGGCAGCGATGGTCTGGGGCGCTGGGGCGGCGAGGAGTTCCTGCTGCTCTGCCCGGAAACCACGCTGGAGCAGGCGGTGGCCTTCGCCGAGCGCATCTGCGCGCGGGCGCGGACCTATACCTTCGCCAGCGGCCGGCAACAGACCCTGAGCGCCGGCGTAGCCGAACTGATGCCCGGCGATACCCTGGACGCCTTGCTGCAGCGGGCCGAGGCGGCGCTCGCGCAGGCCAAGAATCAGGGCCGCGACCGGGTGTGCTTTACCGCCAATGAGGAGCTGGATGACTTACCCCTGTAAGCAGCCGACCGTAGCGCCTATGTTCAGGCGCAAGACCCGGTGAGTCGTCGGGCGGACATGCCGCAGGCTTGTCCGCCATCCAGGCCGTAAGCGCTGGACAAGGCTTTGCCATGTCCAGCCTACAAGAGCGCAACTCGTTGATCCCGGAAGCAATCCGGGCGAGTCGCTGTCTGCTACTCAGGGAGACCGGGCGCTGGGCTCGCCTGGCGCAGCGGCGAGGCCAAGCCCCCGCGCTTAGCCGCTAGTGCGCGGGCTCTCGCCGGCGCGGCGCAGCGGTCCGCAGCGGGCGTGGTCGAGCGCGCCGACATAGGGGTTGCCGTGGCCCATCACGCAGCCGACCTTCTGGTTGCGCCAGCGTTCCCATTCGCTGATCGGATATTGCCGGTTCCAGGCCTCAAAGGTGCGCCGGTCCAGCTTGGACAGGCGCAGCTGGTAGTGATCGGCCATATACAGGTAGATGCGCGCCGAAGCGCCGCGGACCCGTTGCGGCGGCATGGCGGTTTTCGCCTTGAAGTCGACCACCATGGGGCAGGCGCCGTACTGCCTGGGCGGTGCGCTGAGCATGCCGAGGGCGAAGTTGGAGCGGTCGCCATTGACCTCGCCGATGCTCGGCACCAGGTTGTGCAGGTCGGCCTCGGCGGCCTTGAATACGGCGTCGCTGCGCGCGCAGTTCTTGCGTCCGCCGCGTTGCCAGCACTGGCGCTGATGGCCGATCACCCAGGCCGGCACCACATGTTCCCATTCCAGGCGTTGCGCGCGGCGCAGCTGTTTGCGCGGTGTGTAGCCGCAGCTGGCCAGGTCCACCCGGTTGCCGTCGTAGGCGCAGCCGCAATAGAAGGTGCTGGGGCGTTCGGCGTACAGCCGCCAGGCGATTTTCTTGGCGGCGGCGAAGTTTTGCGGGGCATCGGCGGAGGCGGGCAGGCATAACAGCAGGCAGAGCAGGGCAAGCAGGCGGGGCATGGGCGACTCGGCGGCAAAAAAAGCCGCGCAGCATAACCCTATTGGCGGGCCGCTGCGCCTGCTTTATGGGCCGCCTGCGCCAGCCTGTGCGGCCTTGGGGCATGCGCTAAGCGCCGAGCAGCGGGGCACAACCCCGGCGGTGGCGTTCGGCAAGCTAGTCGCGCGTCTGGATCTGCGGGCCCATAGGCGGGCTGAGCGCCAGTGTGCTATCTCAGAATACTGATGCTGACAAAACAGTTCGGATAGCATTCTGTAGGAGCCAGCTTGCTGGCGAGCTTTGCCCGCTGTTGGCGGATCGCCAGCAAGCTGGCTCCTACAAACCCGGTGACACCCCTATAGGCAGTGGCTCGACCGGGAAAACGATCACTACGAGACAGAACACTGGCGGCGCAGCGGCGTGCGCTCAGTAGTCTCCCTCCTCCAGGCGCTTGGTGCTCTGCTCGTTGGCTGCATCGATCTGCTGCTTGAGCTGTTCCATCTGCTGTTGCGCCTGTTTGGCTTGTTCCGCCTGCAGCTTGGCGGTCACGACGGTTTCACCGGCGCCGCAGGCGCTCAGGGCCAGCAGGCTGGGCAGGATCAGCAGGGATAACAACAAGGTGCGCATGGCGGGCTCCGGGCTCGTGAGTGTTGGCTATTATTGCCAGCGTTGGTAGATGACATCCAGCGCGCCGGCTTGCCGCAAGCGCTCCAGCGCGGCCGAGAATTGCTTGGCGCGGGCGGTATCGCCCTTGGCGAAGGCCACGTAGCGCGGCATTTCCACCAGGGGTTTGGGCAGGATGCGTACAGTCTTCTCGGCGCGCTGCTCACGGACGAAGTACAGCAGTTGCACGCGGTCGCCGATGATGATGTCGATACGCCCGGCCAGCAGCATCGAGACCAATTGCCGCGGGTTATGCGCGCTGGTATCGCGGGTCAGATCGGCCTGGTCGTAGGCCGACTGGTAGGTGTAGCCCCTGACCTGGCCGATAATATAGGGCGACAGGTCGTCGAGTTCGCTCCAGTCGCGGATCGCGGTCTTGGCGGTGGTCATAAAGATGGTGGAACCGGTGCGAAGAGGGCCGGCCAGCTCATATTGCTGCCTGCGTTTGGGGGTGCCGATAAACTGGAAGGCCATCTCGGCATCGCCACGATTCAGCATGCGTATGACCCTTTCCCAGGGATACAGGCGCAGCCTGTAGGGGATCTGGGCTTCATGCATCACCGCCGCGACCAACTCGACATCCAGGCCCCGCGGGCGGTCATCCTCGGCGGTGACATAGCTATAGGGGGCGGCCTGGCCATCGGCAATCACGCGCCATTCCTCGGCCAGCACGGCCGGGTGAGCCACTAGCAGCAGGCACAGCAACAGCGTACGCATGCACACCTCCGCAGCCTCCGCAGCAGCAGACAGTCGCCGAAAAGACCGCGCTGCTGATTATTCAGCCTAGCCAATAGGCGTCGCAATGCCCGGCAGTTGGTCGGCTCAGGCCGAAGCAGGGTAGCCGCGGGGACGCGCTTTTTGCCGGCAGATAGGCGCAAAAAGCCCAGGTTTTCTAGGCCGGGGCTGGAGGTAGTCGCGCAGCAGTTACGAACAGGTTCTTAGACCTTGCGCACAAACTCGGACTTGAGCTTCATCGCGCCTATGCCGTCGATCTTGCAGTCGATGTCATGGTCGCCATCGCACAGGCGGATGCCCTTGACCTTGGTGCCGACCTTGACCACCAGGGAAGAGCCCTTGACCTTGAGGTCCTTGATCACCGTGATGCTGTCGCCGTCCTGCAGCACGTTGCCCACCGAGTCCTTGATCACCTTGGCGTCGTCCGCCGCTTCTGTCGCGCCAGTGGCCGACCATTCATGGGCGCACTCCGGGCAGATCAGCTGCGCGCCGTCTTCATAGGTGTATTCGGAATTGCATTTTGGGCAGGGCGGCAACGTGCTCACGAGAGGTCCTCGGGTTCGGGAGAAATTAAAGGCGCATATTGTATAGGGTTTTGCCGCCGTTTGAGCAGCCGCTGCTGTTTTGCGTCAAGCCTGGCGCAGGCCAAGCGCCGCCAGGACGTTTTCCGCGCCCTAGCGGCAAGTGATTGTCAGCGACCTCGGCGCGTTCCCGCACCCTGTGGGATTGACTGGGCCTGCTACCAGCGGCGGTAGCCCCAGTCGTGGCGGTGATGCTTGTGATGGCGGTGCTTGTGATGCCATGGCCGGTAGTAGCGTTGCTCCACCACCACTGGATACGGCTGGTACACCGGATAGGGCTCGTAGTACACCACAGGCGGTGGGGCGGCCTCGACGTAGACCGGGTATCGACCGCTGGCCAGCACGCCGCCGACCACGGCCCCCACCACTGCGCCAGCAATCAGCGCGTGTCTATTCGAACCATGGTCGGCTGCCGCAGGGCCTGCCAGCGCCAGGCTGCCGATCAGCACAGCGAACACGGGAATACGGCCAATCATGAGTCAAGACTCCTTCAGGTGGTCGGCATTAGCCGCTTACCTGTTTTGACTGCGTGCTGGATGAAAATTCACCAACTGCTTATGTAAAGCTTAAGTAAAGCCCGTGGCTTGGCAGGGCAAGGGCCTGACCGCGCCGGCACCTATGTCTTGGCCAAGTTCCGCACCAACGGATAAACGGTACTCGGCCGTCAGGCATTTTCCCCGAGCCTTGACTAGGCTCCTTAGCACATGACTAGCAGCAGTAGGGAAGCAGGCCCGCGCGCCTCGAGACAGCCTGTTTGCAGGCTCGTTCGCGGCCCGGAATTACTGCTCGATAGGCCCGCGCAATTCACTGAGCCGTTGGTCAGATTCAAGTCGATTGGGGGGCTCTGGCAACTTGCCAGTTGATGGCCCACAGCTAGTATCCAAGACAGCAGAACGGGACGTTCGTAGCGCAAGCGCCACGCCCTGTTTGGCTCAAGACGCCGTACTTGCAACGGCTCGGCCGCACGCAAATGGCCGAGTCCCCTTGCCCCCCTGTGACATGTTTGGCCGCTCGAATGGAGCGCTTTGATTAAGGATGATCCCATGTCTTCCTATGACATCAGCCGTAACTTTGTCCCTGTTCGCCCTAACTCCACTGCCCTGGTTTGGCCCGTCCTGGCGATTGCCCTGGGCGGCGCCGGATTGCTCCTGGCCTTTACCGGCTTGGCGACCCTGCCGCTGCTGGCCGCCCTGGTTCTGCTGGCCTGTGCGGGTGGCGCCAGCCTGTGGCTGGTGAGCAGCCAGCGCCGCCAGTTCGAGCAGGCGCTGAGCCAGGCACATGCCAGCAGCCTGAGCCAGCACCAGGCCGCCAGTGCCGCGGCGGCCAGCAATGGTCTGGAGGCGGTGTGCCTGAAGGCGGTGCCGATCTGGACCAAGCAGATCGAGAACGCCCGCAGCCAAACCGAGCAGGCCATAGTCGCCCTGACCCAGCGCTTTTCCGGCATCTACAACAAGCTGGAAGAAGCGGTGCAGACCTCGCAGCAGGCGGCCGGCGACCTGGCCGGCGATGCCCAGGGCGGCGCCTTGGTGGTACTCGCGCAAAGCGAAACCGAGCTGACCCAGGTGGTCAATTCCCTCGAGGCCACGCAACTGAGCCGCGACCAGATGCTGGAGCAGGTCCGCGGCCTCACCGACTACACCGGCGAACTGCTGAGCATGGCCAAGGAGGTGGCGGCGATTGCCGCGCAAACCAACCTGCTGGCGCTCAATGCCGCGATTGAAGCCGCCCGCGCGGGTGAGGCTGGGCGCGGTTTCGCCGTGGTGGCCGATGCCGTGCGCAGCCTGTCGAGCCTCTCCAGCGAAACCGGGAAGAAGATGGCCGCCACCGTGGACATCATCAACCGGGCCATCACCCGTCTGGTCGAGGTCGCGGACAGCACCGCGGCGAATGACCACCACTCGGTGGCTGCCTCCGAAGCCAGCATCCAGCATGTGCTGGATCGATTCCACGGCATTACCCAGCGCCTGTCGGGTTCCACCGAGCTGTTGCGGCAGGAGAGCGTCGGCATTCGCGACGAAATCAGTGAGGTGTTGATCGCCCTGCAATTCCAGGATCGAGTCAGCCAGATCCTCTCCCACGTGCGCGACAACATGGAGGCCTTGCACCAGCACGTGCAGCGCGACCGGCGCAACCCCGAGCAGTTGGGACAGATCGATGCCCAGGCCTGGCTGGCGGGCATGGAGCTGACCTACGCCACCGACGAGCAGCGGCAAATCCATCATGGCAGCAATGCCCGTGCAGCCAAGGAACAGGAAATCACCTTCTTCTAGAAATCACCTTCTGCAAATTAGGGGAACAGCATGGCTAAAACCGTAATGGTCGTCGACGACTCCAGCAGCGTGCGCCAAGTGGTGAGCATCGCCTTGAAAGGTGCCGGCTACGAGGTGATCGAAGCCAGCGATGGCAAGGATGCGCTGGGCAAGCTGAACGGGCAGAAGATCCACCTGATGATCAGTGACGTGAACATGCCCAACATGGATGGCATCACCCTGGTCAAGGAGGTGAAGAAGCTGGCCAATTATAAGTTCACCCCCATCATCATGCTGACCACCGAATCCCAGGAGGCCAAGAAGCAGGAAGGCCAAGCGGCGGGGGCCAAGGCCTGGGTGGTCAAACCCTTTCAGCCGGCGCAGATGTTGGCCGCCGTGTCCAAGCTGATCCTGCCTTAGCCGGCTGACTGGGAGGCCTTATGACTATCCGCGTGGAAATGAAAAACGGCCTGTGCCTGCTGCGTATCGAAGGCGAGATGAGCATCTATACCGCCGCCGAACTCAAGTCGCAGCTGCTGCCCCATCTGGGCCTGTCGGGCGAGCTGGAAATCGACCTGTCCCAGGTCAGCGAGCTGGACGGCGCCGGCTTGCAGCTGCTGCTGCTGGCCAAACGCGAAGCCGCGCGCGCCGGTGCCACCCTGCACCTGAGCTGGCACAGCCGGGCCGTGCTCGAGGTCTTCGACCTGTGCAACCTCGCCGGATTTTTTGGCGACCCCTTGGTGATTTCCTACTCGACCGCGAGCTAAGCGCCCCGCAAAAGGAGTTCAGCGTGAGCATAAATCTCGATCAGGCCCTGCAGACCTTTCTCGTCGAAGCCCGCGAGCTGCTGCAGGATATGGAAGGGTCGCTGCTGCGGTTGGAGAGCGACCCGAGCGACAGTGACACCCTCGGCGCCATCTTCCGCGCCGCGCACACCATCAAGGGTTCGGCCGGGTTGTTCGGCCTGGACCCCATAGTCGGCTTCACCCATATAGTCGAAGACGTGCTGGATCGCGTGCGCGACGGTATGGTCGGCATCGGCGGCGACCTGGTCGCGCTGCTGCTGGAGTGCGGCGACCATATGCAGGAGCTGGTCGAGGTGGTCGCGGGCCAGGGTGGCCAACTGGATAGCGCCGCGCTGGCCCGCGAGGCCGGCCTGCGGCAACGCTTGCAGCGCTATCAGGGTGACTCAGCGCAACCCCCCGCCACCTCTGTTACGCCGGTCGATACGGATAAGCTGACCCAGGTCTGCGAGGACGCTGGCGTGGCCTCCGATCTCTGGCATATCTCCCTGCGCTTCGGTCCGGACGTGCTGCGCAATGGCATGGACCCCCTGTCCTTTCTGCGTTACCTCGCCAGCCAGGGCGAGATCGTCAGCATCAGCACATTGGCCGATGGCATGCCCGCGGCCGAGGCGATGGATGCGGAGTCCTGCTACCTGGGTTTCGAGATCGAGTACCAAACCACGGCGGACAAGGCCGGCATCGCCGAAGCCTTCGACTTCGTGCGCGACGACTGCCTGATCCACATTCTGCCGCCGCACAGCAAGCTCGCCGAATATATCGAGCTGATCGAAAACCTGCCGGAAGGCGTTAGCCGCCTCGGCGAGCTGTTGGTCGCGAGTGGCGCCCTCACCCCGCAAGAGCTGGAAAAAGGCCTGCTCGAACAGCGCAGCAAGAGCGAGCAGAACATCCCGGCGACGCCCCTGGGCGAGATCCTGGTCGAGCAGCGCTCGGTGGGGCCGGCGCTGGTGCAGGCGGCCCTGGACAAGCAGAGCCAGATCCAGGAACACAAGAGCAAGGAAAACCGCTATATCCGGGTGCAGGCCGACAAGCTCGACGAGCTGATCAACCTGGTCGGCGAGCTGGTGATTGCCGGCGCCGGCGCCAACCTGCTGGCCCGCAGCTGCCACAACGATGCCCTGCAGGAAGCCAGCTCGCGGGTCTCAGGCCTGGTCGAGGAAATCCGCGACGGCGCTCTGCGCCTGCGCATGGTGCCTATCGGCGACACCTTCAACCGTTTCCAGCGGGTGGTGCACGATGTCAGCCACGAACTGGGCAAGGACATCGAACTGCTGATCAGCGGCGCCGAGACCGAGCTGGACAAGACAGTGGTGGAGAAGATCGGCGATCCGCTGATGCACCTGCTGCGCAATGCCATGGACCACGGCATCGAATCCCCCGAGGAGCGCCAGGCAGTGGGCAAGTCCGGTAAAGGCCAGTTGCGCCTCAACGCCTACCATGACTCCGGCAGCATCGTCATAGAGATCGCCGACGATGGCCGCGGCCTCGACCGCGAGCGCATCCTGCACAAGGCCCGCGAGCGGGGCCTGCTGGCGGCGGGCGCGATGCCGTCCGACCAGGACATCTACAACCTGATCTTCGAGCCGGGCTTCTCCACCGCGGCCACAGTCACCAACCTCTCCGGCCGTGGCGTCGGCATGGATGTGGTCAAGCGCAATATCACCGCCTTGCGCGGCAGCGTGGAACTCGACAGCCAGCCCGGTGCGGGCACCCGGGTGCGCATCCGCCTGCCGCTGACCCTGGCGATCATCGACGGCTTTCTGGTCGGGGTCGGTCAGGCCAGTTACGTGGTGCCCCTGGACATGGTGCAGGAGTGCCTCGAGCTCTCCGACGAGGATCGCCGGGCGAGCCACGAGCGCAGCTATATCGACCTGCGCGGCGAGGTGCTGCCGTTGGTGTTTCTGCGCCAACACTTCAACGCCGGCGGCAGCGCCGGGCGGCGCGAGAACGTGGTGGTAGTGCGCTGCGCCGAGCACAAGGCCGGCCTGGTGGTGGACGAGTTGCAGGGCGAATTCCAGACCGTGATCAAGCCCCTCGGCAAGCTGTTCAGTGCCCTGCGCGGTATCGGCGGTTCAACCATCCTGGGCAACGGCGCGGTGGCGCTGATTATCGACGTGCCCGCGCTGGTTCAGCAGATCCTTCACAAGGAAACCCAGAGCGCCGTGCAGCAACCCAGGCAGTCGCTACTCGCTCGCTAACAGGCCGCTGAAAGATGTCGGCGAGGCAAGGCTGATGCGGGATATGCCGCGTTGTTCAGAATGATCGCAGGGCAGAACGCGCAGTCATTGGCGGCCTGCAAGGTTCGGCCAACGCATGGCAGTTTTAGCGCATCACCGACTCGTGACGTTTTTTCGAAGGAGAGGGACCATGTTGAAACGCTTGCCACTGGGAGTTCGCCTGGCGCTTGGGTTCGGGATGCTGTTGATCCTGCTGGTGATGATGGTGATGGTTGCCATCAGCCGAATGGAGCGTATGCACAAGGACACCGACCGGATAGTGACCCAGGACTGGGTCAAGGCCGAGCTGGCCATGAGCATAGATTCCTATGCGCGCGCCAACGCCCGCCGCACCATGGAGCTTTTCCTCGCCACCGACCAGGAACACACGGCGAGGATCAAGAAGCATATGGAGTCGAATAAAAGCGTGATCACCGAGGCGCTGGACAAGCTCGATACCCTGCTCTACCTGCCGGAAGGCAAGGCGCTAATGCTGCAGATCAGGGAAGCGCGCAGTGCCTATGTCGCCTCGTTCACCCAGGTGGCGCGCTTGCTGGATGAGGGCCAGCACGAAGACGCCCGGCGCTTGTTGAATACGCAAACCATGGCGCTTCTCGATGCATTCCAGGCCCATATCAAGAATCTGGTGGAACTGCAGAAGACCCTGGTGCAGCAGAGCGCCCTGCAAACGCAGCGTAGTTACGAGGACACGCGCGACCTGATGCTGGCCCTCAGTATCGCGGCCTTGGCGGCCGGGCTGCTGTTTGCGTTTATCCTGACCCGCGGCATTCTCAGGCAGCTCGGCGGCGAGCCGGAATATGCGGCCGAGATAGTGCGCAGGGTGGCGGAAGGCGACCTGAGCCTCGAGATCGAACTACGCCCGGGGGACACCAGCAGTTTGCTGGCCTCCTTGAAGGAGATGGTCGGCAAGCTGTCGCAGATCATCGGCGAGGTGCTCAATGCCGCCGACAACCTGGCCAGCGCCTCCGAGGAAGTCAGCGCCACCGCGCAGTCCATGAGCCAGGCCACCAGCGAGCAGGCGGCCAGCGTGGAGGAGACCAGCGCCTCCATCGAGCAGATGAGCGCCAGCATCAACCAGAACACCGAGAACGCCAAGGTCACCGACGGCATGGCCAGCAAGGCCGCCAAGGAAGCCAGCGAGGGCGGCGTGTCGGTGCAGCAAACGGTGGCGGCGATG
>Ga0209343_10006948_pt1 | contig 13444 bp, 17 predicted proteins | sample RifCSPlowO2_02_FD_184026 | JGI IMG/M metagenome (GOLD analysis project Ga0209343, IMG submission 184026) | Groundwater microbial communities from Rifle, Colorado - Rifle CSP2_plank lowO2_0.2 (SPAdes) (version 2) | ecosystem: Environmental > Aquatic > Deep subsurface > Groundwater | place... | reverse complement strand
TATTTCAAGAATAATATCATTAGCAAAACTGGGGAGGGGTGCTCAATGTTGTAGATAAATTTATTTTGCTCAACATTGGGTTTCGCTCATAAATTTAAACAACATTGGCATGAAATTTGATATCATAACCATTTTCCCCAAAGCTTTTTCTTATCTGAATGAATCAATCTTAAAGCGAGCCCAAAAGAAAGGTTTGGTTGAAATTAAAATTCATAATCTCCGCGATTTTACCGCCGATAGGCATCGAAAAGTTGATGATAAATCTTACGGGGGCGGCCCAGGAATGGTTATGAAAATTGAGCCGATTATTAAAACGATTCAATCCGTAAAATCCCAAAACCGCAAGTTGAAGGCCAAAAGTTTGGCGATATTGCTTACTCCGGCCGGCAAGCAGTTTGACAATAAAATAGCCGCTGATTTGGCAAAAAATTATAAAAATTTAATTTTAATCTGCGGCCATTACGAGGGAATTGACGAAAGAGTGAAAAAAGTAATTTACGATTCGGGGATAAAAATTCAGGAACTTTCTATCGGTCCTTGCGTTTTAACGGGCGGTGAACTGCCGGCAATGATTTTAATTGACGCCGTCTCCCGCCATGTCCCTGGAGTTTTAGGCAAAAAAGAGTCGCTTGAAGAAAATCGCTTAGGTATCGGAGTGCCGGTTTATACCCGTCCCGAAGTGTTTGTTCGGCCGTCGTCCGGCCGAGGTAAAAAAAAGAAAGAATATCGCGTCCCCGGGGTTTTGCTTTCCGGCAATCATCTAGGCATTAACCAATGGCGGGCCAAACACCGAAAAGGATAGAAAGACAAATTCCATCGGAGCGGCGCTTCCGTTTGGGTTTCAAAAAAAGCCGTTTGCATTTTAAATTTTTGTTGCTATACTGTATTTTTATATGGAATTAAGCCAAACATTAAATATTCCCCAGGGCGATATCTTCAAGGAAATGCTTGAGAGCGGAGTGATTTACGGCCATAAAAAATCAAGAACTCATCCCAAGATGAAGTCTTGTATTTTTTCCACCCGGAATGGCATTGAATTGCTTGACCTTGAAATCGTTCTTTCGGCCATAGATAAGGCCAAAGATTTTCTCAAGAAGAAGACCGCCGAGGGAGGGGTGGCGCTTTTTGTCGCCACCCAGCCGGCCGCCCAAAAACTTATTGAAAATTTCGCCCAAAAACATAATTCTCCATATATGACGCAACGCTGGCTAGGCGGCACTTTAACCAATTTTAAAGTTATTAATCAGAGGGTGGTTTATTATCTGGGCTTGAAAGCCAAGAAAGAACAAGGCGAATTGGATAAATATACCAAAAAAGAACGAGTGAAAATTGACAAAGAAATAGCTAAAATGGAAAAAGCCTTTAGCGGAATAACCGGTCTGAATAAACTGCCTAATGTTTTATTCGTGATTGATTCTGGAGAACATCGGACGGCAATCAATGAAGCCAGGCTTTTAAATATCCCCATCGTCGCGATTATGTCAACCGACTGCGACCCGGCAACGGCGGATTATTCCATTCCGGCTAACGACCATAGTAAAAACAGCATTGAATGGATTATGAAGTATTTGGAACCGGCTTTGGTTAAATCCGAAATCAAACTGGACGCGGAGAAAGACGAAAAAGCATAGAAAAACACAAAAAAGTCGTTTTTATTTTTATTCGCAATTTATAATATGGCTGATATTGGAATTATTCAAAAACTTAGGGATGCAACCGGCGCCGGCGTAATGTCTTGTAAAAAAGCTTTTCAAGAAACGGGCGGCGATTTTGATAAAGCGGTTGCCCTTATTAAAGAGCGGGGATTGATTAAGGTTGAAGAAAAATCCAGCCGTTCCACGGGGTCCGGGCTTTTGGAAACTTATATCCATAACGGCCGGGTGGGCGTTCTTTTGGAGCTTAGATGCGAAACGGATTTCGTGGCTCGCTCCGAAATTTTTAAAGAATTAGCCCATAATTTAGCCATGCAAATCGCGGCCATGAATCCGGCCGATGTTGATAATTTATTAGTCCAGCCTTTCATTAAAGATGAATCAATAACCATTGACGCGTTAATCAAAGAGGCCATTGCCCGGCTGGGGGAGAACACTAAAGTAGAAAGATTTTGCAGATATGAATTGTAAAATTCAAATGTTTCAAATGTTTTAAATGTCTTCGGTTTTGGTTATTGGGATTTGGAATTTGTAATTTAGGATTTATAAAGTTATATGTACAATTTTATCCTTCAAATTTTTGCGATGCTTAGCCTGGGAACGATTATTTTTTTGGTTGCCCGGACATTGCCCCGAATCAGTGAAACAGAAACCGTCAATGCTCCTGAAAGAAAAGCGAATCGGTGGAGCTCTTTTCCTTTTGAAAAAATAGACGTCGCCGTCAATGCTTTTTTGGAAAAATTTCTTCGGAAAATAAAATTAATTTTAATGAAAACCGATAATATGGTAAGCAGGCATCTTAACAAATTCAAGAAAAACGGAAGCATTGACAATGACGGGGGGAATGGATTAACTAAGTAATTTATTATAAGATATGAACATTGATTTAATAAGCAGTTAAGCAATGAAGGCGCAGGTGGCAGAGCGGTCAAATGCATCAGACTGTAAATCTGACGCCCTTGTGGCTACGGGGGTTCGAATCCCTCCCTGCGCACATTGCCTCTTTAGCTTAGTGGCAAAGCGGTGGTTTTGTAAACCACGGACGTCAGTTCGATTCTGACAGGAGGCTAAAAATTGCCCGCGTAGCTCAGGCAGTAGAGCGCATTCTTGGTAAGAATGAGGTCCGCAGTGCAAATCTGCGCACGGGCTCACTAAGTTTTCAAAGATCAAAGGCATGCCGGAAGAAAGCTTGAAATTCGCCGCAGAAGCGTATAAAATAATAAATAATTTCTTTGTCTGATTAATTTATGGCTAAATCAAAATTTTCGGAAAATTTAATAAGGTTGAAATGTTCCCAGTGCAAGAGGGTGAACTATTACACGCGGAAAAACAGGAAAACCGTTGAAAGGAAATTGGAGTACAAAAAATATTGCAATTGGTGCAAAAAACACACTCTTCATAAAGAAGCGAAGAAATAAGTTGTCTTGGTTATTAGAATAGATTATAATGGTTATATAACCATTATGGCCTATTCAATAATATTAAAAGAAAAAGCCGCAAAGTTAAGAAAAGGCGGTTACTCGCTTAATGAAATTCATCAAAAACTTGGTGTTTCTAAAAGTATTGTTTCCGATTGGGTAAGGACAATTGTTTTAAATAATAAAGCGAGGTTAAGACTTCTAAATAAAATTAAGGTAGGCCAAGCTATTTCTGCTAAAAATAAGAAGAAAAAGACTAATCAGATAATTAAAGCTTACTACCATACTGCTTTAACAGATATCAGTAGTTTTAATTTAGATAAAAATTCATCAAAAATTATTTGTTCTCTAATTTATTATTGCGAAGGGGTGAAAGATATGTATTCGGGGGTACGTTTCATAAACTCCGACCCCAAACTTGTAGAAACTTTCTTAAAACTGTTGAGGGAATCTTTTGATGTAGATGAAAAGAAATTCAGAGTATGCGCGCATTTGCATAAATATCATGTTTTAAAAAAGCAATTAAATTTTTGGTCTAAAACAACACAAATTCCTTTAAGTCAATTTATAAAACCGTATATTAAACAAAACACTGGAAAAAGAATAAGGAAAGGCTATAATGGTTGTGTGTCGATTCGTTATCATGATATTGCAGTGGCTCGTCAGCTTTTATCTATTGCTAGAGCTTTTTTCCAAAACAAGGGGGCATAGGCTAATGGTAAACTGTCGCTCTCCAAAAGCGAATTTCTAGGTTCAAATCCTAGTGCCCCCGCCTTCGCTCGCCGAAGCGAGCTACGTCGGGCAATGCCCGCCAGCTTGCGAAGGCGAAATACAATATGCCCACCAAAGAATCTCTAATCAAAGATTTGATTTCCGGAGGTTATCTCAAGAACCCTTTTTTAATTGAGGTTTTTGAAAAAATTGACCGGGCTGATTTTGTCCCGGAAAATCTGAAAAATGAGGCCTATTTCAATCAGCCCCTGTCTATCGGATTCGGTCAGACGATTTCCCAGCCCTTGACCGTCGCTTTTATGCTGGAACTTTTAGAGCCGAAACCGACTGAAAAAATTTTGGAAGTAGGCGCCGGCAGCGGCTGGGTGAGCGCTCTTTTGGCTCAAATTGTCGGAGAAAAAGGCAGGGTCTGCGCTATTGAGAGGGTCCCGGAGATTTGTAAATTCGGAAAGCGAAATATCGCCAAATATGATTTTATAGAAAAGGGGATAGTTAATTTTGTTTGCGGCGACGCTTCCAAGGGATATTTAAAAGCAGCCCCGTTTGATAAGGTGATAGCCGCGGCGGCCGGCGAAGAAGTCCCATCGGCTTGGAAAGAAGAGCTTAAAATCGGCGGTCGGTTAGTTATGCCGGTTGGCAATAGCATCGTGGTTTTGGACAAAATCGGCCAAAATGAATTTGAAAAGAAAGAGTTTTTCGGTTTCAGCTTTGTGCCGTTAATTAAAGAATAAACGCGTCCCCAAACCCCTCCTTAGAAGGTATTGACTAAATTAAATAAGTGTGCTTTCTTTCTACAAAAGATAGCTCTTTGAAATATTAAAATAGTTTCCCAATAAAAAAGGAGGTGAAAGGATGATAAGTAGAAAGAAAAAGTATTTTGCTTTGCTCTTTATGTTTCTGGTTTTACTTGTGGTTTTGGTTGTAAACGCCCAATTTCAGTGGGTTAATCAAAATCACCTGTTAATAGGGCTTTTCCTATTGATTGCTTTAATGTGGTTTGCTAAACCTACTTACAGCGATTTTGATTTTAAAATTAAACGGATGGGAGTAAATGAACGAGAGTTGTTGACTTTGGATTGGACTTTAGTTTATGAAACACTTTGTTCAGAGGGTCCAATATTTACTTTAGTCAAAAATGGTACGAAATTCAGTAGCTATTTAATCCGACCCACGCCTTTTCCCCATAGAATTTCTTTCTTGGATGGCTTAGATGAAGTTGATTTATTAATAATTTCTTCAAAGCAAGTTTTTGCGGGTAAATATTATGAAGAAATTCCTTATGGCGGAGTGGGTGTAGCAGTCCATTTTATGACTAAAGACGAAAGGGTGGTTTTTGAGACAATTAAGAGGAAAGGGGTGATGCCGTGGTATAAATTAGTATTGGAGAAAAATTCTTGATGTGAACAAAGGAAATAGATAAAAAGGAGGGGAAAATGTTTGGTCTGAAATCAGAGTCAAAAGAGCTGCGAAAGCAACGAGAGGAGAAACTTCAACAGGAGAAATTTCAACAGCAAAAACTCGAAGAACAGAAAAAAGAAGAAGAGCAGAAAAAAGAGCTAGAAACACTTCAGCAGTTAGATGTAGAAGCAAGGCAGAAACTCCAAGGAGAATTCAAGGAGAGATATCTTTTGGCTAAATCAATGGGCCTAGAAAAACAAGCCAAAATAGCCAGAATAGAAGGGATAACAAATACTCAATTCATCAATTTGAAAGAGCAAGAATGGATTCTCTATAAGAAAGTTGCAGTGAGGCTGGGGTATTCAGTTGGAGGAGAGCATTACGAAATGCCCGAATTAAAAACAAAACATTCTTCAATCCAAGAATTCCCTGGCAAAATTGCCCTCGGAGCAATGACACGATATCAGGAAGTGAAAGATTTCTTTGACGAGATAGAAATAATGTATCTTGATATTGGTTCTAATCCGGGCTCTGACCCTTTAATGTATGGGATAAAGAAATGGAAAAGGGGGGAACTGCAAGAAAATCTCCACTTTTTGATAATGATGTGGGAATAAAATTCCAACAGCCATTTTATAAATTTACAAAATGGCTGTTTTTATTACAAAACCAAAAGGTATTGACATTGAATTGTTGATAATATATTATTTAATAATCCGCAGACAGTGGGCGAAAATATAAGACCTGCCGAGGAAATAGATTTATTACTCTGCGGCTTTCAGCCGTATTTTATTTTAGCGTATGAAGTCAAAGGAACAAAAAATTCAAGAAGTTAAAGCCGGCGAAGAGCTTTTTAAAAAAAGCCAGAGTTTAATTTTTGTTGACTTCGGTAAAGTTCCCAGTAAAAATATCCTATTGCTCAAGAAAAAACTCAAAGAACTTGGCGCGCAGTTTAAAGTAATCAAAAAACGATTATTGAAAATTATTTTCAAAAAAAATGAAATTGATTTTGATCCTCAATCCGCATTTGAAGGGCAGGTAGGAGCAGTTTTCGCAGCCAAAGATGTTTATTCAATAGCCAGCCCCGTTTATAAATTTTTTGAGGGTATAAAAATATTGGGAGCTTACGATTTGAAAGAAAAACAATTTTTGGAGTCGGATTTGTTCAAAAAAATCGCTCTTTTGCCGTCGCGAGAAGTTTTACTGGCCCAATTAGCCGGAGTTTTAACAGCTCCGCTGAAAATGTTTTTATATATTTTGAATGAAAAATCAAAACAAATGGTCGAAAAATAATCTTTACGAAATACCAATCATTACGAATATACGAATTCGTATATTCGTAAAAAATTCGTACTTCGTAAAATAAATTATGGAAAAATTTAAAGATATAATTGAAAAAGTAGAAAAATTAACCGTTGTGGAGCTCGCGGAATTGGTCAAAAGTTTAGAGGAAAAATTCGGCGTCTCCGTTCCGACGACCATAGGTGTCGGAACGCCGACCTCGGCAGAACCGAGCGTCGGCGCGGCTGAAGAAAAAACCGCTTTCAATGTTGTTCTGAAAGCCAGCGGTGATCAGAAAATCAACGTTATCAAGCTCATCAAAGAAGCTACCGGACTCGGATTGAAAGAAGCCAAAAATATCGCCGATGGAGCGCCTAAAACTGTTAAAGAAGGAATGAAAAAAGAAGACGCTGAAGAATTAAAGAAAAACTTGGAAGCTGTTGGCGCTACGGTGGAAATTCAATAGAAAATGTTCGCTTCATCCACCCCGTTAGATTTAACAACGCGCGATTAGCTTAGTGGTAGAGCGCTGCGTTCACATCGCAGAGGTCGCAGGTTCGATCCCTGCATCGCGCACAGGAAATCTAACGGGGCAAGTTCGTTAATGTTGGTATAATTTTCGCCTATGGAACAAGAAAATCTTGAACAAATAACGCAAACAAAAAGCAATTTTACGGCGCCGATGGCGATTGTGATTGCCGGCGCGCTTATCGCGGGAGCGATTTATTTTGTCGGCGCGCGAGGAAACGGTATTGTCACCGCGCCGCAGCCAAAAGAAACAGCTGGAAATGCGGTTGGATTAGACAGCATGAGTCCTGTTACAAACGCGGACCACATTCGCGGGAATCCAAGCGCGCCGGTTAAAATTGTTGAGTATTCGGATATGGAATGTCCTTATTGCGCGCGATTTCATTCCACAATGCAACAGGTTGTGGCCGAATATGGCAAAAACGGGCAAGTAGCCTGGGTTTACCGCCATTTTCCGCTTGATTCCATTCATTCAAAAGCAAGGCCGGAAGCGGTCGCGTCTGAATGCGCGAACGAACTTGGCGGCAATGACGCGTTTTGGAAATTCGTTGATCGCTTTTTTAAACTGACGCCTTCAAATAATCAAACAGACATTGATGCCGTATTCCCTCAAATTGTTCGTGAAATCGGTCTTGATAAAAACAAGTTTGACGCTTGTCTTGCTAATGGCAAATATGATAATCATATTCAAGATAATCTTGATAACGCCACCGCAACCGGAGGAGACGGCACGCCTTGGAGCATCGTCGTAACGGAAAGCGGCAAAAAATATCCACTTTCCGGCGCGCGGTCATACGCGGAAGTAAAACAACTTATTGAAATCGCGTTGCGAGACAAATAAATGGAAAATAATCAACCGGTTCAACAATTAACAAAGAAAGAAAAAAAAGAATTACGTTATAAACAGCGCGCCGAAGAGAAGCAAAAATTCGGGCAGCGGCGCGCCGGAAAACGCGTCTTGAAAATCGCGCTCGCGGTTATTATCATAGGCGGCGGTCTCGGAAGCTTTATCTGGTATTTAGCCACTCGTCCTGTAATTCCGGAAACGGAAATCGTTTCCCGAAACGGTTTGCATTGGCATTCGGAACTGTCAATTTTCGTGAAAGGACAAAAGCAGGAAATACCCGCGAATATCGGCATGGGCGCCGTAGAGCAGCCGGTTCATACCCACGAGGCAGGCGGCGTTATTCATCTTGAATTTCAGGGGCTGGTTCATCAAGATGATTTAAAGATTGGCCGTTTTTTTAAGATTTGGGGCAAAAACTTTATGGAATTTGGGCCGTCAATAAATATGACTGTTAATGGAGAAAAAAACGGCGAGTTGGAAAATTACCGAATGAAAGACGGCGACAAGATTGAATTAAAATACGAATAACGCGTTATGATTAAAAAATAAAAATAATTCTTTTTGCCTAATCAGTCCCGGCATTGCGTCGGGGCTGATTTTTTTTGGCAAGGTGGATAACTTGTGCATAACCTTGGTCCGCCAATCGGTGGATTAATCAAAAAACCGCATGAATAAAGGCCGTATTGGTCGGTGGACTAAAGGGGTTTGCTTTTGACTTATTTATTTTGGTGGTGTATCATAAAATAAAAGTGGGGAATTGTGGATAAAGATGTGGATAAGTACCCCAAATTGTGGATAACTTAAATGTATGTTCATAGGCGAATATCAACATAATTTAGATTCCAAAGGAAGATTGGCAATTCCGGCGAAATTTCGCGATAGATTAATCGGAGGCGCGATTATAACCCGCGGGCTTGACCATTGTTTATTTGTTTTCACTTTAAAAGAATGGGAAGTTTTGGCGCAAAAATTAATTGCTTTGCCATTGGCCCAGTCAAACTCCCGGGCATTTGTTCGTTTGATGCTGGCCGGAGCTATGGATGTGGAAATTGACAAGCAGGGAAGAATCTTAACTCCCGATTATTTGAGAAAATACGCCGGGCTGAAAAAACAAGTGGCGATTGCCGGTCTTTATAACCGGATTGAAATTTGGGATTCCGAAAAATGGCAGGATTATAAAAATAAAACCGAAGGGTCGTCGGATGAAATAGCGGAGAAGTTAGGGGAGTTGGGGATTTAGCCGATAGGGGCTAGCGGTTAACATGCATATCCCTGTTCTTTTAAAAGAAGCAACAGCCGTTTTAAATCCAAAACCCGGAGAATTTTTTATTGACGGAACGGTTAACGGCGGGGGGCACGCAGTCGCGATTTTGGAAAAAATTTCGCCGGCTGGAAAATTTTTGGGAATAGACTGGGACGAAAACGCGATCGAAAGATTAAAAATTGAAGGATTGAAAAATTGTAAAAATGCAATTTTGGTTCAGGGTAATTACGCGGATTTGCCGGAAATTTTAGAAAAAATAAGGAAAGCCGATCCTTCAATTCCGCTCAGGGCAAATGGATTGTTGCTTGATCTGGGAATGTCTTCCGAGCAATTGGAACATTCGGGCAGGGGATTCAGTTTTAGAAAAAATGAGCCGCTTATCATGCAATACCAGTCTTCTTCCGAAATATTAACAGCGGCGGAAATAATCAATAGTTTTAAAGAAGAAGAATTAGCGGATATTTTCTTTAAATACGGCGAAGAAAGATTTTCCCGGAAAATTGCCAAAGAAATAATCAAAGAAAGGCAAAATAAAAGAATTTTAACGACTTTTGAGCTGGTGGAGATTATTAAAAAAGCGGCGCCGAAAAACTACGAGAAAGGAAGGATTCACCCGGCCACCAGAATTTTTCAGGCTTTGCGGATTTATGTTAATTCAGAATTAGAAAATTTAGAAAAATTATTAAAAAATTTAGATAAGATTTTCCCGTCAGAGGCGAATCAGTCTTTGGCTGAAAAACCAAAAGGTCGCGTCGCCATCATTTCATTCCATTCCCTGGAAGACCGTTTAGTAAAAAACTATTTCCGGGAAATGGCTAAGCAGGGGAAAGCGGAAATATTAACCAAAAAACCAATAAGGCCGACATTTCAAGAAACCCAGGCCAATCCGCGAGCCAGATCCGCTAAAATGAGAGCCGTAAAGCTTCGCTTTAATTCAGAATTAAGAATGTAGAATTAAAAATTAATCTGCGAGAATTCTTAATTCTTAATTTGTAATTCTGAATTAGCGAAATGAAATTTCGCTTATGACCATCATTCAGCCAGCTAAAAACAAAAACAAGTTAGGCCCGATAATTCTTTTGATTGCCATCTTCCTTATGGCCGGTTTTTACATTTATGAATATAATCGCGTAGTTGTTCTTAATCACCGTATTCAATCAATGGAAAGCGCTGTGGCTGGTTACGAGGTGGACAACTCCGACTTAAAAAGCCAATTTTATAAATTAATTGATTCGGCTCGTTTGGAAAAGTTAGCCAAAGAAAATGGTTTAGTTTTGGAACAGCATCCCCAATACCTGGGAGTTAATTTCTAAGCAAACCAATGAAATTCCGCTCTATTTTTTTAGTGGCAATCTTCACTTTAATTTATGGAGGATTGATTTTCAGGCTTTACAATCTTCAGGTGGAGCGGGGTTTTATTTATTTCGGACGAGTTGAAGCTCGCGATAATATTATAGAAAACAGTAAGCTTGTCAGAGGCGCGATTTATTTTACGGATCGCTACGATAACCAGATTCAAGTGGCTATTAACAAAAAATTTCCGATAATTTACGCCGTTCCCGAAAAAATTACTCAACCGGAAAAAATCGCTGAAACCCTGGCGCCAATTATCGGTTGGAATAAAGAAAAATTAACGGCTTCGCTTTCCAAGCCCGATGATGCTTACGAACTGCTCGCGGAAAAAATTTCAGCCGAACAAATTCAATCGGTGGAAGCCCTCGGTTTAAAAGGGATTTATATTGACACCCAGGATTTTCGTTATTACCCTTTCCGGGGCTTGGCTTCCCAGCTCATTGGCTTTTTCGGGTTTAATGAAAAAAATAATCAGCCCGTCGGCCTGTATGGCTTGGAAAGTTTTTATAATGACAAATTAAAAAATAATGAAGATTTGATTTTGACCATTGACCGCAATCTTCAAGCCCAAGCGGAAGAGGTTTTGGGCAATTTGATAACAAAATTCCAAGCGACCGGCGGGACGGCCATTATCCAAAAGCCGGCGACCGGAGAAATCTTGGCTTTAACCAATAAACCTGATTTTGACCCCAATGATTACAATCAGGCTGAAGTGAGCTCGTTTTTAAACCCGGCCATCAAGAGCCTTTATGAACCGGGCTCGGTTTTAAAAATTATTACTATGGCGGCCGGACTGGACAGCAAGAAAATTACGCCGGAAACAACTTTTTACGATAACGGCTCCGTTACTTTAAACGGCAAAACTATTGAAAATTGGGACAAGAAAGCTCATGGCAAAATAACCATGACCAATGTTATTGAGGAATCTATCAATACCGGAGCGGTTTGGGCCGAAAAGACGACAGGCCACGATTTGTTTTATGATTATCTTGTGAAATTCGGACTGAACAAGGCGACCGGCATTGATTTCTCGCAGGAACGAATCGGAAACTTAGCCAATTTGGAAAAGAAGCAAGCCCGCGATATTGATTTTGCCACTGTTTCCTTCGGCCAAGGGATAGCCGTTACGCCTTTGGAATTAATCAACGCTTTTTCGGCCATCGCTAACGGCGGCAATTTAATGAGGCCGTTTTTGAACGCCGAACTTAAACCGAAAATCATAACGCGGGTTATAAGCCCGGAAACCAGCCGCCAGTTGAAGGAAATGATGGTTTCGGCGGTTGAAAAAGCGCGGGTGGCGGCTATTGCCAATTACCGGGTGGCGGGCAAAACCGGCACCGCCCAGGCGCCGGATTTCAAAAACGGCGGTTATACCGCGGATGTCATCAATACTTACATTGGTTTCGCTCCCGCGAATAACCCCCAATTTGTTATTTTATTAAAAATTGACAAACCACGGGGAGCGCCCCTGGCCGGTTTAAGTGTCGTTCCCGCTTTCAAGGAATTGGCCCAGTTTGTTTTAAATTACTACAATATTCCTCCGGACAAACTGGTAATTAAGTAAATTACCGTAATTACCGTCATTACGATAAAATCATGAAAAATATTTTTTTACGAATTTTAAAATTGATTTTAAAAAAGTTGGCCAAAGCCGTCGTTCGGCGTTATCAGCCGGGGATTGTGGCCGTAACCGGCAGTGTTGGCAAAACTTCCACCAAAGAAGCCATCAGAGCCGTTCTTTCCAAAGAACGAAAAATCAGGGCGAGCAGCGGTAATTTTAATAACGAAATCGGAGTGCCTCTGACAATTTTAGGCGATTGGCAGGAAATTAAAAAACCGGCTTTTTTGTTTTGGTTTAAGGTGGTCATTGCTTCGTTGTTCCGAATTTTAATTCCGCGCAAATTTAGTTCTCTAAAATATCCGGAAATTTTGGTTTTGGAATACGCCGCCGACCGGCCGGGAGACATGAAATATCTTTTGGGAATAGCCCAGCCGCAAATCACGGTGGTTACCGCTATCGGAGAAATTCCCGTCCACGTGGAGTTTTATTCTGGACCGGAAGCTTTGGTCCGCGAAAAAGCCAAGCTGGTTGAGCAACTGCCCACGGTCGGATTCGCTATTTTAAATGCCGATGACCCATTGGTGTTGGAAATGAAAAATCAGACTCGGTCCCAGGTGATGACTTTCGGTTTCGGCGATGCCGCCCAGGTGAAAATTACGGGGTTTGAAAATGTTTCCAACGGCGAACCCACGGGCATTGTCTTTAAATTAGGATATGGCGGCAGTTTCGTCCCCGTCAAAATAAACGGCGTTTTTGGCAAAGGCCAGGCTTACGCCGCCGTGGCTGCCGCTTGCGTTGGATTGATTTTCGGCATGAATTTGGTTAAAATTGCGGAAGCTTTGGTTTTGAATTTTCAACCGCCTTCAAGAAGAATGAACTTGGTTTCGGGCGTTAAGGGGACGTTTATTATTGACGACAGCTATAATGCTTCGCCGCTTTCCGCAAAAGCCGCCTTGGACACGCTTCGGGATTTGAAAGCCAAAAGGAAAATCGCTGTTTTGGGCGATATGCTTGAAATCGGGAAACACAGCCTGGAGGCTCATGAAGAAATCGGAAAATTTGCCGCCGGTTTCGTTGATTTGCTGGTAACCATCGGCCCTCGGGCTAAATTTATCGCCGAAGCCGCCAGCAAAGCCGGATTAGCCAAAGAGAATATTTCTAGTTTCCTTATCGCCGAAGAAGCCAAAAAAGCGGTTGAGTTTAAGATAAAGAAAGGCGATTTGATTTTAATCAAAGGTTCTCGCGCGATAGGACTGGATAAGGTGGTGGAGGAAATAAAGCAGGTATAATCTGGCCCCATCGTCTAGTGGTTAGGACATAGCGTTCTCAACGCTGGAACTCGGGTTCGATTCCCGGTGGGGCTACTACGCTGCGCCATTAAGCCGCGGTTAAAGACCATGAAAATTTTAA
>Ga0209343_10006947_pt1 | contig 13447 bp, 20 predicted proteins | sample RifCSPlowO2_02_FD_184026 | JGI IMG/M metagenome (GOLD analysis project Ga0209343, IMG submission 184026) | Groundwater microbial communities from Rifle, Colorado - Rifle CSP2_plank lowO2_0.2 (SPAdes) (version 2) | ecosystem: Environmental > Aquatic > Deep subsurface > Groundwater | place... | reverse complement strand
GTCGGAAGTTGTGAGGCTCAGAGTGGCAAGCATCGATCGGTTTGTCTTGGCGAGCCCCGCGGGGTCACGAGTCAACCGGACTACCGCGACTGAACTGGTAGATCCACCGCTGAAGGAGAACTCGTAGTCACTCTTGGAATATTCGCTGGTGCTCGAGTAGCGCACATCTATAACATCCTCCTTGCCGAGATTTGAGAACGATGGGACACGCTCCGGGGCAAGAGAGCAAGTGAAGTTTAGCGAAAGAAGGGCTACGATGGCGATGGTGCGCATCGGTGGCTGCGCCGCTTATCAGCTTGTGCTGCTCGAGGTCGGCTTCGGGCTGCTGTTCATAATGCCATTAATCCTGGCGCGGACGACTTCATACGGTAGACATAGCGGAGACGGTGGCTGGCAGAACGTCTTCGTGTCCGGCGTTCAACGAGATACAGCCTCGAGCATCGTTTCCATGGCCTGCACCATCAGCCGTTTCTGCCGGGCGCGTTCGGGTTCCAGCAGCAAATCAAGTTGCGCCTCCGAATCCTGGGGCTGATTCTGGGCGATCGATCGCAAGTGCTCGATGGTGGTGCGGCCGCCCGTTTCCCCGGGCCACTGCAAGTCACTCGCACCTTCTACACAGAGATGTTGCCAAAGCGAAACATTCGAGCTGAACGGGTGGATGGTACCGGTCAGCTGCGCCAATCCGGCGTTTAGCATTGCCTCTGGCACGCGAAGCCATCCTCTGTCGGAAACATAGTCGGTGGGGGGATCATAGGACTTCAGCACGGATTCGCCGTTCCTGACTTCCTCAGGGATCTTCTCCATGACCAAGCGGAGAATCATGTGCCGAAGCGCTGAGAAGGGCGACATGCCGTGCGTTGCGCCGATGTAAACAGCCGGCCCCAGTCCCCGCGTGCAAAGAACGAGACCGTTTGAGTTTCCACGTAAAATCCAGCGGCCCGTGGACGAAGCAAACTCGAGGTAACCGAATCGCTCTCGATAGACGTGTGTCAGTAGAGAAGAATAGTGAAACAGGTGGGTGGCGTCCGTCCTCTCGCGATATGTTGTGGTGCCCCCTCGTCCGATGAGCAGGTCGCAGCCGGCATTCGGATCCAGATAGAAGACGAAGGGCAAGCCCGGCGTATCGAGCGGCAGATGCTTGTACCAGCTATGCGCCTGGGCGACATAATCGGCGAAATCCCGGAGTTGCTGGGCTGTCGGGCGGGGTAGCCTGCGCGCGATTTTCAAGTATTCAGTCATGATCGTCTTCCACGAGCCGCGCTTGCGGCTTGATACGAGCGGTTAGGATTCCGCGCCGCTTGTTCAGAACACGGGCGACGATTGTGCCATTGTCATTGGGCATCATACGCTTTCCTTGTCCCCTTGAATTCCTTGTGGCCGCGACCGCGCTTGCGCGTCCATTCGTTGGTAATGTTTTTGTGCAAGGTTACTTCTTCCTGGCACGGGTGGTGGATGCAGCTGAAACGCCACCCGTATAGGGGAGCCACGTGGTTGCGCCGAGATCTTCGACATCGGACCATGAGGCATGCTTGTCGCGTTGTGACTTGATAGCATCCAAATTGTCCACCATGCACTTCTTGAAGGCGGGGATCAGCGCAGCGAGAGGGCCGGTGGTAATGTTGCGCACCAACACCTCATTGCGCACCGTGATCGTGTTCCAGCCGTTGACCTTCAGGTTGCGGTAGGTCACCTTGACCGGGTAATACGGGGCGCCGATCTTGGCGATATCACCTGGATCGAGATTGAGCATGGTGAGTTGGTCTGCCTTGACTTCATCGATCCACTCGACAGGCTTGCCGCCGGCGGCCATGAACATCCAGGCCTGGCCATCTTGCACCATCTTCAGGCCATCACCGCGCGTCTTGACTTCAACGACATCCCAGTCGAGCTTGAGTCGCTCGCTGACGATGTTTGCGGTGACGAACGCACTCGACCAGGCGGCAATTCGCTTGCCTTTCAGGTCGGATAATTTCTCGACCACTACCATGGTCATGGTGGGCACATCCCTGGTGCCACCCCCCTTCCAGATAGGAACCGGCTCCTTCTTCACACCGGCGACAGGGACGCCTTTGAGTGAGACGAACATGTGCATGGAGCTGCCATGCAGCGCAAAGAGGGAGCGAAGTTTCTTCTTGATGTCCGGCTCGGTGCGATTGAGAAACTCGATCAGGTCTGCCTGAACAATACCGGAGTCAAATTTTTCATTGACCATTTGCGTGATGTTGTCATAGCCACCCTGGGTTTCCTGCACTTCACAAATCATTGGGCACATGGCGGCCAGACTCGAGCTCATCTGGCCATACGTACCCCTTGGAGTTCCACTGCCAAAGGCGAGCTTGTCGGCTGCGCACGCATTCAGAGTTTTCACTTTTTGTGCTGCCGGGGCTTGCGCTTGAGCGAATGCAAAAGTGGAAGCAAGACACATGAGCGCGCTCATCAGGATCGACCGGTATGATTTCATCGGATTGCTCCTTCAGTGGGTTGGTTGTTGGGGTGCGATCAGCGAATGTCAAAACTAGGCTTTTTCGGCTTCGTCATGTCATCGGCTGGAAGTGCGGGCGACTGCGTTGTCGTAGTGTCAGATTGCCGAGTCTGCTCACTGTCATGATTTCCGAAAAAGAACCATGAGAGTGCGACCACTGCGACAACAGCAAGACTAGCGACGATTCGGAACATTGGCCTTCTCCTTGCGGTTGATAGCCGGCACATCCAGCGCCCGGACTGGCGAATGGCCAACCTGAGGCACTACCCAGGTGGGCGCGCTTGCCGAGTTGCCGTGAACTTCTCGTCGCATGGCTTCGACTTGCTGCCCGGCTATCGCTGAGCGCATCCGCGTCTTGATGGCATTTCTTGCGGTCATGAGGCGCTGGTGCTCTTCAGGGTTTCGCTCGGCGCCTTGAGCCTTGGACATTGCACGTGCCGAGCGATCGATCGCGATCAGCAGACCGTTGAGTCGCCGAAGCTCTTTGAGGTCGACTTGACGCTGTCTCAGGGCCTCTCCTTCCGACGTGATGACGCCTTCCATTGTGCGAATCTGATTGTTGATGACGTTTTGCTCATCGGGAGTGGCTCCATGGATCTGACTTCTCATCTCTTCGATGGCGCCTTCGAGTTCGGACTTCGTAATAGCAAAAGCCGCTTCTGCCTCTGCCACCCGCTCCGCTTCATGACGCTCATCCTCGCGGACGGTTTCTTCAGAAAATGTTTCGGCAAGGTATGTGAGCGCCGCCTGCTTTTTGAGGGCCATACATCTTGCGGCGACAGGAATAAAGTTCACCACTACGAGAGCGCCGAGCACAAGACCGCCTGTGGCAATCACGCTTAGACTCCCAACGATAACAATGCCGGAGGCAAGAACGGCCACCACGGCGACTGCTGCGAGCTTCATTGTTTTTTCAAACCCCTTGACCCGCGGGTCAAGCTCTATTGAGAGCGCCATTGAGAATGCTCCTGTTCACAAAGGGAGAGGAAAACCAATCCGGCAGCGATTTCGCTGCACCCAGCCTTCGAACAAGTTGCAGTTGCGAATGAAGAGATGCATGTCCGACTCCTCTGATTGATGGCTTGCGACAAACAACTAGCACGTCGCGTGCCAGCAGAGGGTCTGCGAATGAACCCTATATCTGATTGAACTTACGGCGTTTTTGCCGCTCGTTCCGGCGGTGTCTCACTCGCGTCGGCAAGATCCTGCCGCGCGGGTGGAATTCATGGGCGGAACTCCGCCCGGGGACGGGATCTGTACGGAGGGTGCTACGGCGAGAATCGAATTACGGGAATGGTTCGCGCGGCGTTGTTGCGATAGTCCTTGCGATATGCGCCTCGAACATCCTGCACGACCAGACGGGAATGGGAACTATGCGTTCTCTCGATAGGTCCGCAGCGTAGCCTATCGCGGCGGGGATATGCTCGGACTTCAGCGATGGATATTGATCGAGAATGCGCTCCGGCGTTTCGCCAGCGGCAAGATTATCGAGTACGACGGATACCGGAATTCGTGTTCCCCGGAAACACACGGCACCATGCATGATTTGGGGATCGGTAGTGATGTAAGGTTTCCAGTCCATCGCGAATACCTCCACGTGTGATCGTGAATATAGCACCGCCCGCCCGTTCGTGCCTACGTGTATTGGGATTGGTGCGGCTTTGAAAGGCCACGCGGCTGCGCAGCTACATGGAGGGATGGTCTGAAACAGAGCCACTCCGAGGCCACTCGTCATGAATTCAGACACTGTCAGTCGGGTGTTTCGTGTGGCGCTGCCGGGCGAGGATGCATGCGGCGACGCCGAGTACGAGAAATACGCCACCTTTCACGCTACCGGAAAGCAAGCTATATATCCCTGCAACCAGGAAGAGCAGTCCCACGATCAGCAGTAGTGGCGCCGAAAGCCGGTGCCTGGTCCCGCCGTCTTTCGTGCCGGCCAGTCTCTGATACCCAACACTCACCAATCCTGCTCCGAGACCGGCCAGCACGAATGCGAACACGGCGAGGAGGAGGGTCGCCGGTTCGCTTGAGCCAGTTTCGTACAGCGTGGGTGCCACATCGAGGAGTATCGCTCCAAATCCGAGCAGCAGTACCAGTCCCGTCGCGACGGCGAGAGCGCCGCGAACCTTTCCAATCGGCTTTGCGGAATTGCTTTCCATTACGGTCACCTGTCGGGTATTGCTTCTTTGGCGAGGACGACCGAGGCCGCAGCTTTTGGGTAACGGTTTGCCATGGAAATGACCGGGTGGAGGTTGGTGGCCCGGGGCTCGGATAACAGTAAGCTCATTGCCTCGCCTCCGCGCCCCCCAACGTTCCGGCTCAAGCGCAGGCCGCTTGTGGACCGTCGTCTTGGAACCGCCGATTAGACGGTAACTGCTACGCGCTCGCGAAGAAACTCCGGCGCGAAGTCCGCGCCGTTAGGCCACGTGAGCGTATGGTAGGCAATCGAAAAACGTTTGAACTGATCGATGTCTCGAAGCGGGCCAAAGATGGGCCCGTCGAGTTCAGCGGAGAGGTTGACTTCTCCGGCAGCGCCATCGCTGAACTTCAGCCATACCACGTAGTCCCGAACGTACCGCGCTTCAAGAACATGAAGAAACATAGCGTCACTCCAACGGATCAATGGTTTTCAGCGGCTGCTTGTTTTGCGCAAGAGACCAGTCTGCGGCGAGCTCTGCCTTATGCAAAGAGTACCACTCCATAACCAAATTCAGGGCACGGCGCGGGAATTTCCCGGTTATCACACCCGTCTCGATCTCGACAGTGATCTCAAACTCAGCGTACTCTGCGTGAAAATGCGGCGGCGCGTGATCCCGGTAGTACATGTAGATCACGATCCCGAGAAAACGACAGAGTTCTGGCACGGTCTATCCATAACGTTCCGGTTTAGGCGCGCGCGGCCTCAGGCGCGTCGCCTGCAACCGGGTTAGGGCGCAATCGCGATATGCACCTGGAAAGCAACCGCCTTGTTCCGCACATTAAGCCGCTCCATCTTCATGAGCGCATCATAGAACTTCTGCATCAGCGCCCGATCAATCTCACCTTGAGATGCAAGTTTAATGTTCTGACTCTGTGGCGCGCTATTGACCTGGACAAGCACCGTTCCGCTCTTGGACAAGGCAAAAATGCCCGCTGCGTGTTTCTCTATCTGCCGGATGTAAGTGGCGAGCGCCTGCGTACCCACGCTTGACTCGAAATCGGACTGAGAACTGAGCAGCGTAACTCCGTCGAGGCGTGTTTTTTGTTGAACGTCAGGCTGCGCTGATCCTCCTTGCGGCTTATACGTCTGCCACCCGCCCGGCGCTACATAGGTGCGGCCATCCACTGGATTGTCGTATCGCTCGGATGGCTTACCTTGTGCGATCAGTCCCGTCGCGAACAACGTAGACAATACGAGAATCAATGCACGCATATATCCTCCTGCGCCCTAACGTAGAGCTAACCGGCGCTGCGCGGCTTTATCGCGCAGCGTCCAGCGACCGAAGGGAGCGGGGTTGAGCGCCATGTTAGGAATCTCAGGCTGAGGTAGTTTTTGAATGAAATTCGTTCAACTAGCAGCAACAACGCCTATCACTAGAAGCGCTACTCCACCATACCAAGCCCAGAGAAATGGTTTTGCTCGGGGTTCATTTTTCGCATAAACGTACACGAAGAAAGGGATGAGAAGACACAGGGCAGCTTTGCCTGGTGCCTTCTTGATTGCAACCAGAAAAATTGCGATCTGCATCGCAATAATTAAGAAAAGGCCGGTTAGTATCAGAGCAGATGACATGAGGTTCCTAACGAGTAGTCGTTGGACCAAAAGCCGATCTGTAAGTCGGCATTGTGCGCGTGACCCAATCATACTTCAAGCTTGCCCAATGGTTGGTGCGCAAAATTTCGTAAAAAATCACGGTCGGGATTTGTCCGGCATTGAAAGGCCACGCCGCTGCACGGCTACCCTAATCGATCTTGATGCCTGCCGCATTAACCACCTTGCCCAGCTTCTTGATATCGGTGCTGATCAACTGCGTGAATTCTTCGGGCGTGGCAGACTTCGTTTGCACACCCTGCAACTGCATGCGCTCCCTGATCTCTGACGTGCCCACGATGCTCGCGAGCACTTCGCTGAGCTGCTTGACGATGGGTTGCGGTGTACTGGCAGGCGCCAACACCCCAAACCACATATCGTAGTCGAAGCCCGGCAGCGCCGCTTCGGCGACTGTCGGCACGTCTCGCAGGGCTGGGGAGCGCTGCGCGGTGGTCACCGCCAGCGCCAGCAGCTTCCCATCGGCGATGAACGGCAGCGCCGGCCCCATCGGTGAGAACCAGTATTGAATACGCCCGGTCATGGTGTCGATCAGCGCTTCCGGCGTTCCCCGGTAGGGCACGTGCACGACGTTGACTCCCGCGGCGAGCTTGAATTGTTCTCCCCCCATGTGGGTGCCGCTGCCGATCCCTGCGGAGCCGAAGTTGATCTGTCCAGGCTTCGCTTTGGCGATCTCGATCAGTTCCCTGACCGATTTCGCTCCGAGCTTGGGTGAAACCACCAGCACCAGGGGGTTGCTCGCGACCAGCGCGACGCCCGTGAAGTCCTTGTGGGGATCGTACGGAAGCTTTGAATACAAGGCGGCGCTCACTGCAAAAGCGTTTGAGCTCAGCATGAGTGTGTACCCGTCCGGCGTGGCGCTCGCAACGATGTTGGCGGCCACGATGCCCCCGGCACTGGGGCGGTTGTCCACGATGACCTGCTGGCCCCAGTTCTCGGACATTTTCGGGCCGATCATCCGTGCCAGAAGGTCGGTCTGGCTGCCCGCCGTGAACGGGATGACTATGCGGATCGGTTTGTTCGGATACGTCTGGGACTGCGCTTCGTCCATTGGAACCAACGAGAGCATTACGGCAAGGGCTGGCACAAACAGGTTCCAAGTGCGAATGATGAGATACATGTTCGACTCCTCTGGTTGATGGCTTGCGACAAACAATTAGCAAGTCGCGGGCCAGCGGAGAGTCGGCAAATGAACTTTATATATGGTTGAAGCAATGGAGTTTTTTGAGCTCGTTTCGGTGGTGTTTTACCCGCATCGGCAGAATCCTGCCGGGCGGGTGGAATTCATGGGCGGAAATCCGCCCGGGATAGAGTCTGTAGGACGGGCGCGCCTGCAACAATCGAAATGCAAGAAATCGGTACTTGAGGTGGAAACCAGAGTTATCGCAACACTGCGGCACGCATGCAACGGTTGAATTCGGCCACGGCGTCAAACTCGCTACTGAGAGGGACGTGCACCAGCAGCAACCCGCCCATGCTCCTCTCCCATATGCCGCCTGCAGCTTCGACTACGGCGACGTACTCGACGCATTGCTGCGACTCGGCGAATCGCAGCGGCAGAATCCAATCACTTGACTACTGATGATGAAACGTAAATGTTACCCGGGAACGTTTCGTGTATTACTACTTCTACTTTTCCGCCATCCCGGGTGTTTATGGTGAGACTCATTCTTTCCTCGCCCTGTCTCGGTGGATTATTCGCCGGCGTTCCGCGACTCAGCAGAATTCCAAGATAGACAGCGCCGAACAGGGCAACTGTCGTGACTGTCAGGCGCAACGGGTTCATTTTCAACGCGTTGTTGCGAAATTGTCCGGCCGCAGCTACCGCTATTGGCACATCTCTTCCTGATCAGCCATGCTCCACCTTGACTGACGCCTGCGCTTTGTTGATCGCATCCGCAATTGCCTGGTAGAGATCGCCTGGTTTCACGAATTCGGAAAGCGCACGGTAGCTCACCCTGGGGAGTGCCATTATCATGACAAATGGGGTTTTCAGCCCTGCCACATCGATCTGCACGGCCTCGAAAATCGAGTCTTCCCATCTTCCCGGGCACTCGATGACGGTCGCGGTAATGTCGCCCTCGGCCACGTTGTTCCGTCTTGGGTTCTGCAACGCATTCGACGATCCCGCTGCATTTTCTGTTTGCGCCGAAGTATTCGAACGCGCACAAGTACGATTGATCAGATTCACGTCCGACTCCTCTGGTTGATGGCTTGCGACAAATAAATAGCAAGTCGCGGGCCAGCGGAGGGGCGCAGAATGAACTTTATATCTGGTTGAAGTAACGAAGTTTTTTCAGCGTATTCCAGTGGTATCCCGCTCGCATCGGCAGGATCCTGCCGCGCGGGTGGAATTCACGGGCGGAACTCCGCCCGGCAAAATGACCGGTGGTGATGGTGGAACGGCCGGCGGAAGAACTACTGGAATTCCTTGCGCTCGAGGCCGTGCTTGCGCATCTTCTCGTTGAGCGTGCGCCTCGGGATACCCAGCGCGTCGGCGGTCGCCTGGACGTTGCCGGTATTATCGGCCAAGGCCGCCCTGATGAACGTGCTTTCCACTGCGTCCATCTGCTCGGGCAGCGTTTGGCGCTTTCCGCCGTCCCCGTCCATTACCGCGTCGAGTGCGCCCGGACGCCAGCCGAGTTGAAGGACGAACCGCTCCGCGAAATTGCGCAGTTCACGCACATTGCCGCGCCAGTCACGTGCCATGAGGACCGGCATGTCTTCCCGCGACATTTTCGGAACCTCTCGCCCATGCCGCGCCGCCAATTCCTGGGCGAAATGCTCGAAGAGCAACGGGATATCCTCGCGCCGCTCGTTCAGCGGCGGGACGTGAAGCTCAGCGACAGCGAGGCGGAAATACAAATCCTCCCGGAACGCCTTGCGCCGGGCGGCCTCCAGGAGGTCGGTCTTGGTTGCAGCGACGACCCGGATATCCACGTTGATTTCCTCGTTCGAGCCGACGCGGATGATCACGCGTTCCTGGAGCATGCGCAACAGCTTGACCTGCAGATTCAAGGGCATGCTCTCGATCTCGTCGAGGAACAGGGTGCCCTCCCTCGCGTACTCCACCAGGCCGATCCGCCGTCGTTTCGCTTCAGTGAACGCGCCCGCCTCGTGGCCGAACAGTTCGGACTCGATCAGGTTCTCGGAAAGGGCACCGCAGTTGATGGCGACGAAGCGCGCGGGGCGGCGCCGCCCGAACTCGTGCAGGCATCGGGCGACCACTTCCTTGCCGGTGCCGGTCTCGCCGTGAATCAGGACGCTCGCATCGGTGCTCGCGATGTTGGCGATCTCATCCCGCAACGACTGCATGGCCGGTGAATTGCCGATGAGCCGCGCTGCGAGCCCGGAGCGGTTGGCGAGTTCCCCTTTCAGACGCCGGTTCTCCAGGACGAGATTGCGTTTCTCAAGTGCGCGCATCACGCGGGTCCGCAACATTTCGGCCTCGAAGGGCCGCTCGATGAAATCGTAGGCGCCGCTCTTCATCGCCTTCACCGCCGAAGCCACGTCGCCATAGGCGGTAATGAGAATGACCGGAAGGTCCCGGTCGATGGCGCGGGCACGCTCGAGAAACTCCAGCCCGTCCATGACCGGCATTTTCATGTCCGTGATCACCACGCCGGGAAAACCGTGCGGACCGGAAAGGCGCGACAGGGCCGCCAGCGCCTGCGCGCCATCGCCGGCCGAGGCCGGTTCGCAACCGATTGCCGCCAGTGCCTGCTCAATCCGGGAAACGTTGCGCGGATCGTCGTCCACGATCAGAATGCGGCCCTTGTCGCTCATCGGTTCACCCCGCTGAATTCGATCGGGACCGACACCGTGAAAACGGATCCCTTCCCAAGCGTGCTCTCAACGGCGATCTTGCCGCCGAGCAGACGGGCGAACTCCCGGCTGATGGCGAGGCCCAGTCCCAGCCCGACACCGGGTTTTCGGACGCCGGCCCACGGCTTCACCTGCTGGAACTTCTCGAAGATGATCCCCAGCTTCTCCTCCGGAATGCCGACACCGGTATCGGCGACCTCGACCTCGACGTTTGAGCCCGAGCGGCGCGTTGAAACGGTGATCGATCCCTCGGCCGTGTAGTCCGCCGCATTGCCCACCAGATTGATCAGGATGCGTGACAGCAAGCGCGGGTCCGTATTCACCCGCAGCTCGGCTTCCATTCTTGTCTTCACATTCACTCCCTTCGCGTTTGCCGCCGGCTCGATCACGCGCACCGCTTGCCTTGCGAGGACCTCCACGTCGACCGCTTCGGGTCTGACTTCCACCTGGCCCGCCTCGATCCGCGACATCTCCAGCAGCCCGTCGACCATGCCGAGCAGATGTTGGGCGCTCGTCTGGATGTTCTCCAGGTTGCGGCGCTGTTCATCGGTGGGATTGTCCCCATCCGCGTCCAGGAACAGCCGCACGTCCTCGATGATCGCCGTAACGGGCTTGCGCAGATCGTGGCTCATGTTTTGCAGGAACTGGGACTTCGCCTCGTTGGCGGCTTCCAGCCGCGCCGCCTGCTTGCGGTCGGTGATGTCGGTGTAAGTCGTAACGAAGCCCCCGTCCGGCATGGGCGCACGGCGCACTTCCATGCTGGTTCCATCAGCGCGGTCGATTTCGAAGCGCGGCGGGTTCAGCGTTCGCGCCCGCTCCACGATCCCCGCAAGTTGCGCGTCGGGATCGCCCGGGCCGTAATCGCCGCGATCGACGTTGTAGCGCATGATGTCCGCGAAGCTCTCACCGGCACGCACGAGGCCGGGCGGGTAGCGATAGAGGCGGACGTAGTGCTGGTTCCAGGCGACCAGGCGCATCTCGGCGTCGAACACGGCGATGCCGTCGGACATGCTCTGCAGTGTCGTCTCCAGGTGCAGGGTCTTCGCAGTGAGCGAATCCATCATCTGGTGAATGCTGTTCGAGAGGAACTCCAGCTCCGTGATGCCTCTGTATTCTGGGGCGCGGCCGGCGCCGAAATCCGCGGCGATACCGTAGATCGGACGCACCAGAACCTGATGCAGCCAGACGACCAGCAGCGACGTGATCAGCAAGAACGCCGCGGCGGAACCGACGTAGATGATTCGCACCTCCGCCACCAGAGCCTCGAAGGCTTTTGCGTCCCTGACCAGGATGAGCCGCCAGTTCCACGGTGAGAACGCGATCGGGCGCACGTAGGTCTCGTGCCCGTTGGGCAATTCCAGTCTCCTGGCGCCTGCCGTTCGCGCAAGGTGCAGGATCGCCTCCGCGTCGGCTTTGCTGACGCCAGTCACGAAATTTGCGGCCCCATCGACTTCCACGATCAGGCCGACTCCCTGTTCGCGGGCAAAATCCTCGAATCGCATGCGGGCGTTTAGTTGATAGAGCGGCGCAGCCTGCTCGTTTCCAGCCCGCCCCTCGCGGTCCTGCCGGTCGACCTCCGCATCGGCGATGAGGAACGCGCTGCGGGCGAGCGCGTCGAGGTTGGCACGAATGCTGGCATCGGCGAATTCCCCCGCCGATCGCAGCACCAGAAAATAAAGCGCTCCGCCGGCGGCGATCATCAGGGCGAGCACCGGACCCAGGACGACAAGCTGCAAGCTTCGACGCGAAGGTTTCACGGCGTTGCAGCTCGGAAGACTGGTCGCGCGGAACGAACCGCCTCCGGCCACACGATCTCCTTTCGACCGCGCTGCCACTGGAGGATCATCTCCAGGCGCTTCACCTGCATGCCCGTGTGATCGACGGCAAAGCGGCCTATGACACTCTGAATGTCGAGACCGAACAGCGCCTCGCGCATCGCCTCGCGGTTGAGGCTCTTCGATTGCGCCAATGCGGCCTCCATGACCTGGCCGGCGGCGTAGGCGGTCGCCGCATGGTAGGAGGGATCGATCCCGTAGCGCTTGCGGAAGGCACGCGTGAATTCCTGCGAGCGCGGATAGATGACCGATTCATGCGGCTCCCAGATCGATGTCGAAAAGGCGCCGTCGGCCAATTCGCCCATTACCTCCTTCCATTCCGGCAAGGCGGGCCCGACGGTCGCGAAGAACACGCGTGGCTTCCACCCAAGGTGTGCGGCGGCCCGCCGGGCGTTGACGGCTTCCTCCCGGTGACCGGCGACGACCACCACTTCGGCCCTGGCGTTTCTCGCGCGCCGCAGGTGGTCGGTCAGGTCCGTTGTTCCCTTTGCGAAACGCAGATCGAGCACGACCTGGAGCTTGAGGAAGGGGGCCCATTTCCGGGCACCGCCCGCGATGGCCTCGGAGAAAGGATCGTCGGCATGCAGGATGGCGATAGTTCGCAAGCCCGCCTCGTGGGCAAGACGGAGCATGCCCTGCGAATAGCGGCTGGCCGGGGTCCACATACCCAGCACGTTCCTGTACCCCTGGGTCCAGATCTCGTCCGCTGCCGCGCCGGCCGCGAGCATGGGAAAGCCCGCCTTTTCGACGACGGGAGCCACGGCGGCAGTGAGCTCGCTCGAATAGGGACCGATGACGTGATCGACGGACTTGTTCTGGACGAATTCCCTGTAGATGCGAACCGCAAGTGCAGGGTCGCTGCGGTCATCGCTGATGGACAACCGGACCAGCCGTCCCAGAAGGCCACCGCGGGCATTCACCTCGTCGCGCCAGAGCTCGTAGGCGCGCTTCTGCATCTCCGACGGAATGCGGTACTGGCCAGTCAGGCCGAGCGAAATGCCGATTTTTACAGGCTCGGCGGCCGCGGCCGCACACGCGCTGGAAAAAGTGGCGATCGCGAAGAGAATTCGAAGAGCAAGCTTTTTAAACGCCTTTCTCATGGCCCTTTCGATCGGTGCGTTTCCGGGTCCGCCGGGAATCCTGGCAAGCCATCAGCGAGGATACGCGCTTCCATGGCGAATCACAGAAGTTTTCCACCCCGCGTCGGGTGTTATCCCCGCGCCAGTTCCTTGTGATAGACCGTCGCGAGCACTATCGAGAAGATGGCTGCGACGATGCACACCCAAGAAAGCGTTCGGCGAAGCAACCGTGTTCCGATGGTGGTCATCAACGACCGCCGCCGAGTGGCGCCTTGGTATAGTCACCGGTCCCGGTGTTTCGCATCAGGGCCGCGTAGAAATGCACCATCCGGGCGTAGTCCGATACCGCGATGCGCTCGTCGATCCCGTGTATTCGCTTCAAGTCCCCGCTTTGCAGGCGCATAGGTATGAACCGATA
>Ga0209343_10006942_pt1 | contig 13450 bp, 9 predicted proteins | sample RifCSPlowO2_02_FD_184026 | JGI IMG/M metagenome (GOLD analysis project Ga0209343, IMG submission 184026) | Groundwater microbial communities from Rifle, Colorado - Rifle CSP2_plank lowO2_0.2 (SPAdes) (version 2) | ecosystem: Environmental > Aquatic > Deep subsurface > Groundwater | place: Rifle... | reverse complement strand
GCCGACGACGAGCCGGCAATGGTCGCTGTGGTTGAGGAAATAGTACTGCTGGTCCCGGGTGAGAGTCGTTTGACCGAGCCGGAGGTGAGCCTGCCGGACGACGATGAGACGCTGCTGCAGGTGGATAGTCTGCGGGTTGGCAGTTGGGTCGAGTTTCAGGAAGACGAAGAACACAAGTTGCGCTGCAAGCTGGCAGCGGTGATCAAGCCGACCGGCAAGTATGTGTTCGTCAACCGCACCGGCATGAAGGTACTGGAAAAGACCCGCATGGGTCTGGCGGTCGAATTCCGCCGCGGCGCGATCCGCTTGCTCGACGATGCCTTGCTATTCGACCGGGCCCTGGAATCGGTGATCGGCAATCTGCGCCGATTGAAGAACACCTGAGGCGCTAGTTTGCAGGGGCAGACGGGAATGCGCCGTGTACAGCGCTTGCGGCGTGGGAGGGCTGGTGCGCACGGCGCACCTACGGGGTTATGGCCTGATGCCGTGCGCTCCTAGCCTGCTCTGGCGAGTAATGGACTGCGCCGCGTCTTGCGGGCAGCGTTTGGCTCGGCAGGCTGCTAAAGTGGTGGCTCGTTCAAGGAGCCCTTATGCAACTGGATTCCGCCAGTGGCTGGTGTCACGGCATTCGTCACTGCCCGTCCCCCAATTTCAATACGCGCCCGCAGGCCGAAGTGTCGCTGCTGGTGCTGCATAACATCAGCCTGCCTCCAGGCCAGTTCGGTACCGGCATGGTCCAGGCGTTCTTCCAGAACCGTCTGCCGGTGGCCGAACATCCCTATTTCGCCACCATCGCTGCTCTGCAGGTGTCCGCGCATTTCTTTATCGAGCGTGACGGCGCGATCACCCAGTTTGTCTCCTGCAATGATCGTGCGTGGCATGCCGGCCAGTCGTGTTATGCCGGGCGGGAAAACTGTAACGACTTTTCCCTCGGTATCGAGCTGGAGGGCACCGACGAGTTGCCCTATGCCGAGGCGCAGTATGCGGCTCTGGTCGAGCTGATCGGTGTATTGCAACAGGGCTATCCGAGGCTCAGTGTGGAGCGTATCTGCGGCCACAGTGATATCGCGCCAGCGCGCAAGACCGACCCGGGGCCGGCGTTCGACTGGCCGCGCCTGCGCGCTGCACTGCTGACTAAATAAGGAGAGGTCATGAGTTTTCTGGTGCTGCTGCTGGTGCTCTGGGTCGAGAAGTTCTCGGCCTGGCGCAGCAATATTCAACAGGACGGCCCCTGGCTGCGGCTGCTGACCCTGGTTGAGCACAAGGCCGAGTGGGCTTCGCGCCCCTGGCTGGCCCTGGCGATTTTGGTCCTGCTGCCGCTGGCGGTGCTGGCCCTGATTCTGATCGCGCTCAAACCCCTGGCCTATGGCTGGCTGGCGCTGCCGGTGCACCTGCTGGTGGTGATTTACAGCCTGGGTCGCGGCGATCTGCAGGCTGCTTTGGGGCCATTCCGCGATAGCTGGCGGCGCGGCGATGCCGAGGCGGCATATCTGGTGGCGCGCCGCGACCTGGGGCTGGAAGTCGAAGAGGAAGGAGCGCTGCTCAAGAGTGTGCAGGGCCATCTGGTTTGGCAGGCCTACCAGAGTTTCTTTGCCGTGATCTTCTGGTACGCGCTGCTCGGCCCGCTGGCCGCACTGGCCTATCGGTTGCTCGCCCTGAGCGCCGAGCATGCCGAGCAGCCGGCCCTGCGCGAGCGTGCGGTGCAGGTGCGCCATGGCTTCGACTGGCTGCCGGTGAGGGTATTGGCAGCCAGCTTCGCCCTGGTGGGCAACTTTGCCGCGGTGACCCGCGCCTTGCTGCATGAGTTGCTCAGCTGGGACATCAGTGCGGCTCAGCTGGTGATCAACACCGGGCGTGCCGCCAGCGAAACCCCCGAGCCGGTGATCGGCGAGGTGGGGGTCAGTAGTCTGGACGGGCTATGGCAGCTGCTGGTGCGCGCTGCGGTGCTCTGGTATGCCCTGTTTGCCGTGTGGACGCTGCTTATCTAGCCGCCAATATGCCCATTACCTGGCGCGCATAGCGGGTCCAGCATCCACCGCGATCCCGGACTGCGCTGCGCTTGTTCGGGCTACAGCTCAAGCGTGGCCCCCTATTTATCTACAGGGCCTGCTATCTCGTAGAGTGGATGACGCTTTATCCATCCACCAGACTGCGGCGGTGGATGAGAAGGGCCTCATCCACCCTGCGCCGCTCTCGGTAGCCCGGATAGGCTCCGGCGCAATCTGGGACGCATGCCGCGGTGCGGCGTCCTGCCTCGCATAGCCCGTCCGGGCTATCGTTCTGATCGTACAAACAACCAATAGATTGGTTCGTGCGCCAGCCGCTGTTTGCGGGAGTCGTCTAGGATGGCTATCAGGGCTAGTGACTTGCCACGATCCTCCGTTGGTAATGATCTTGGCCTTGGTGCCGCTCAGGTCAATACCTGGCTTTAGCGATTCGCGCAGCATTAACCTTAAGTTACAGAGGTTGAAGTCGATAAGAGGTATATATGGCGGCATGCTCAGGCGTATTTTGTGATACGGATCACCTTTGACCTGCCCGTGTTTGCCGGTTGATCCCAGTGTTACAGCCCGAGCTGCAAGGGACGCACAGGCCGCCATATGGAATTCGGGGCGGCTGATCTTGCCATCACCATGACAATAATTAGAACTGGAGACGTCCTGTGAAGACCGTGCTGTATCCGGCCATCGCGCTAATGAATCGCCTCAGCTTCGGCATGAAGTTCAGTTTGATCAGTGTCCTGTTCTTTCTGCCCATGCTGGTCACCAACTTCTATCTGGTGCGCGATTCCTATCGCCAGTTCATCAGCACCCAGGCGGCACTGGAAAGCATCGACCTGCTCGGCGAGGCCATGGTCCTGCGCCGCAGCCTGGAAGACTATGTCGACCTGATCGAAATCAACGCGATGATCGGCCAGTCCGGGCAGGCGGGCGATCTGGAAAGTCGCCTGAGCAAGCAGCAGAGCCAGATTACGCAGACTTTGCAGGCGCTGGCCCCGGTCGCCCATGACGCCGAGCAGATCGAGGAATTCAACGCCAAGCGCGACGAATTGAACGCCGAGCTGGAGGCGATTCAGCGGGAGACCTCGCTGCAGGGCAAGATCGCTCTGGCCGAGAAGCTGCTGGGCAGCTCCCAGGTCTTTATCAAGCTGGTCGCCAGCCAGGCGGGCCTGAGTCAGGACCGCGAAGGTGCGGTGCGGCAGATGGTCGAGCTGGTGGCCGTGGTAACCCCCAGAGTTAGCGGTGCCCTGAGCGAGGGGCGTGCCCTGGGGGCATACTCCCTGGGCCAGGGCTTTCTCAATTCATCCGCCAGTACCCAGTTCGATGAACTGCTCCTTGAGCTGGAAAAACTGCACGGCGAGTATGACCTGAACCTGCAGGAATCCCTCAATAGCAGCCCCGAGGCCCGGGCGGCGCTGGCCAGCCTGGCCGCCGAGAGCCTGGAAAGCCTCAAAAGCAGCGCGGTGGTGTTCGAGGACCAGGTGGTTATTGCCGATTCCCTGGACACCCCCTGGCTGCAGTTCTACGAAGAAATCAGCAGCGCCATGGGCAAGACCTATGCCCTTAACGACGCCGTGCTGGTTTTCCTCGACGGACAGTTGCAGGCGCGCCTGCAGGATAACCGCAGCCAGATGATCTTCCTGGTGGCGGCTCTGGTCGTGGTGTTCCTGCTGATCGTCTACCTCTATGGCGGTTTCTACGTGTCGATTCGCGCCACCCTCAAGAGTCTGGGCCTGGTGATGGACCAGGTGGCCGCCGGCGATATGACCGTGAGCTTCAAATCCCAGAGTCAGGACGAGCTGGGTGAGTTGGGTCAGGTCTTCAATGAAACCGTGGCCAAGATCCATCAGCTGATCGAGCGTGTCGGCCAGACCGTGGTCGAGGTCGAGCGCCAGGCTGATCGCGTGCAGCAGGTCTCGGGCGAGAGCAATCACGCCGTGGCTGGGCAGCGCAGCCAGATCGAGCAGGTCGCCACGGCGATGAATCAGATGTCGGCCACCGCCCAGGAGGTGGCGCGCAGCGCCGCCGCAGCGGTGGGCAGCGCGCAGAGTGTGAATGATGAAACGGTTAGCGGCCGCGCCCTGGTCGAATCCCAGGTCGGCAGCATCCAGCGCCTGGCCGGTGAGATCGACCAGTCGGTGGCGGTGATCAATCAGCTGGCCAGCGACAGCGCCTCGATCAGCCAGGTGCTGGACGTGATCAAGGGCATCGCCGAGCAGACCAACCTGCTGGCGCTCAATGCCGCCATCGAGGCGGCGCGTGCCGGCGAGCAGGGCCGTGGTTTTGCCGTGGTGGCTGACGAGGTGCGCAACCTGGCCAAGCGCACCCAGCAATCCACCGAGCAGATCGAGGCGATGATCAGCAAGCTGCAGGGCGGCGTTGGCGCGGCGGTGAAGGCGATGGGGGCCAGTCACCAGATGGCCGACACCACCGTCAGCGAGTCGGGCAAGGTGCAGCAGGCCTTGGAGAATATCCTCGGCGCGGTGGGCATGATCGTCGACCAGAACCAGCAGATCGCCACGGCCGCCGAAGAGCAGACCGCGGTGGCGCAGGATATCGACCAGAATATCGTCGAAATCAGCCAGGCCGGCGAACGCACCGCCGAGGGTGCCAGCCAGACCGAGCAGGCCAGCCGCGAGCTGTCCGGGCTGGTGGCGCGCCTGAAGCAGTTGATCGGAGCGTTCCGCGTCTGAGGGTTGACGCAGTATCGACAAGGCCCGCCATTTGGCGGGCCTTGTTGTTTGCGGCGGTTGGCGGTGCCTGTGCTACAGCATTTGTAGGAGCGTGCCGTGCCCGCGAAAACCAGTAGCGCCTTAGGGTAGGGCGGCTTCGGCGCGTAGCGACAATCCGCCGATTTAGACCCCGCGTCGCCGAAGCACGGTGCACTGCCTGCGGCGAGTGACACCCTGGGGATTGTGGCTAGCTCGGATATGGTTTCAGTCTTCCCAGCCAAACAGCTCCGTCGCATTGCGGCTGCTGGCGCTGGCCAACTCGTCTGCGCTGATGCCGCGCAGTTCGGCCAGGGCTGTACAGATATCCGGCAGAAATTCCGGGCTGTTGCGCTGGTTGGGGTGCATGGCGGGGGCCATGTCGGGGGCGTCGGTTTCCAGCACGATGGCTTCCAGCGGCAGTTGCGCCACTACCTTGCGCAGACGCAGCGCCTGCGGCCAGGTAGGTGCGCCGCCGAGGCCGAGTTTGAAACCGAGCTTGAGGTATTCGCGGGCTTCCTCATAGCTGCCGGCGAAGGCGTGGATAATGCCGCCGCGCGTCGGCGTTAAGCGCTTCAGGGTGGCGATGGTCGCCGCATGGGCGCGGCGCACATGCAGCAGGGCGGGCAGCTCGAATTCCAGGGCCAGCTTGAGCTGGGCTTCGAACAGGGCTTGCTGGCGCTCGCGGTCCAGCTGCTCAAGAAAATAGTCCAGGCCGAACTCGCCCACGGCGCACAGCTGCGGATGGCCGGCCAGGCGCTGCAACCAGTCGCGCAGCTCGCTGAGGTGGGCGGGCTGGTGGCTGTCCAGATAGACCGGGTGCAGGCCAAAGGCTGCGTACAGGCCGGCATCGCCCTGCACCAGGTCCCACAGCCGCTGCCAGTTGGCCTGATACACGCCGAGCACCGCCAGCCGCTCCACGCCCAGAGCCCGGCTGCGGGCCAGCAGTTCGCTGCGGTCGGCGTCAAAGTCGGGGAAGTCCAGGTGGGTGTGGGTATCGATCAGGCGCATGGGCGAATCATACGCCGCCCGGCCGTTCCTACAACGTGCGGCGGATCTTGAGCCGGCGCGCGATGGCCTCGATACCGGGCTGGTAGTGGTTCTGCTCGATGGCGGCGATGGCCAGCGTCAGCACCCGTTCGGCAATCCGCTCGTGCTGCTGGGAGATGGCGTTGACCCGCAGCGGCAGAAAATCCAGCAGTTGGGTGTCGCCGAAAGTGGCCAGGCGCAGCTCGGCGAAGTCCTCTGCGTTGTGCGCCTGCAGGGCATCCAGTACCCCTTCGAGCAGTACGTAGGCGGTGGTGATCAGGGCATCCGGTGCTCCGGTCGGGTGTTCCAGCAGGCTGTGCATCTGCTGGCAACCGCTGGCGCGGCTGAACTGCTCGGCATGGCAGACGCTGATGCGTCCGGCGAAGCCGTCCAGGGCCTGACGGAAACCGCGTTCGCGGGCCTGGCTGATCGGCAGTTCGCCGCGCGCGCCGATCAGGGCGATATGCCGAGGTGGCGGGCTGAGCAGTGTGGCGGTGAGCAGGCTGCCGGCCTGCTGGTCGTCGCTGACCACCGAGCAGATGCGCGCGGGATCGAGGGCGCGGTCGACCGCGATCACCGGCACGCCGCCGGCCACCAGGCGCGGGTAAATCGGGTCGTCCTGGAGCAGGCAGCTGGCGACTATCAGGGCATCGCAGCGGCGTGAGCGGAACAGTTCGAGTAACTGGCGCTCGCACTCCGGGTCGTCGTCGGAACTGGCGATCAGCAGCTGGTAGCCGGTGGCGCGGGCGCGCTGTTCAAGCAGCTTGGCCAGGCGCGCGTAGCTGGGGTTTTCCAGGTCCGGCAGGATAAAGCCCAGGCAGCGGCTCTGTCCGCGGCGCAGCCCGGCGGCCTGCTGGTCGGGACGATAGCCGTGGCGCTCGACCACTTCCAGCACCCGCGCCACGGTGGCGGCGCTGATCCGCCGCTTGTCGGCCTGACCGTTGATCACATAGCTGGCGGTGGTGACCGAGACCTGGGCCAGGCGGGCGATATCGCTGAGTTTCAAGGGGTACTCTTGAGCTGGTGGTGGCTGCCGCTGACGGCCGGGCTTCAAGGATCGCCGATTATGGGTTAACGTGCCAGTCATTAGGTGAAACGATTCAGCAGGCGAAGCGTCTGACTATCCACGACGTGCCCGCGACAGCCAGCCTCACCTGCCAGAGGAGAACAATAAGATGCTCGAACTGAATGCCGCGCAAATCCAGATGGGCCATAGCGCCCCGAACAAACAGGCGGCGCTGGCGCTGCTGGCCGAGGCGCTGAGTGGTGGCGGGCTGGTCGCCCCCGGCTATCTGGCCGGCATGCAGGCTCGCGAGGCGCAGGGTTCGACCTACCTGGGCCAGGGCATCGCGATTCCCCATGGCACGCCGCAAACCCGCGACCAGGTGCACTGCACCGGCGTACGCCTGATCCAGTTCCCCGACGGTGTGGACTGGGGCAATGGCCAGCTGGTCTACCTGGCGATTGCCATTGCCGCTCGTTCCGACGAGCACCTGCATCTGCTGCAACTGCTGACCCGAGCCCTGGGCGAGGGCGATCTCAGTCAGGCCCTGCGCGAGGCGCGCGAGCCCGAGGCGATCGTCGCGCTGTTGCAGGGCGCACCCCAGGAGCTGGCGCTGGATAGCCAGCTGATCGGCCTTGGCCTGGCGGTCGAGGATTTCGACGAGCTGCTCTGGCAGGGTGCGCGGCTGTTGAAAAAAGCCGGCTGCGCCGAACCGACGTTCGCCAATCAACTGGCCCAGGGCGAGCCGCTGCCGCTGGGCAATGGCCTGTGGTGGCTGCACAGCGACCAGGCGGTGCTGCGTCCGGGCCTGGCCTTCGTCACCCCGGCGCAGGCGCTCGAGTACCAGGGCCAGCCGTTGCACGGGCTGTTCTGCCTGGCCAGCCTGGGCGAGGCCCATCGTCAGTTGCTTGAGCGTCTGTGCGATCTGTTGATCGAGGGGCGCGCCGCGGCCTTCAGCCAGGCGACCTCCAGCCGCAGCGTGCTCGAAGCCCTGGGCGGCGAGGTGCCGGCCGACTGGCCTGTGCTGAATATCACCCTGGCCAACGCCCATGGTCTGCATGCGCGCCCGGCGAAGATTCTCTGCGAGGTGGCCCAGGCCTTTACCGGCGAGGTGCGCGTGCGTCTGGCCGGCGAGCCCGGCCCTGGGGTTTCGGCCAAGAGTCTGAGCAAGTTGCTGAGCCTCGGGGCCCGCCGCGGCCAGGCCCTGGAGTTCAGCGCTGAACCAGCTATTGCGGGCGACGCCCTGGCGGCGATTGAGGCCGCGGTGCAGGCCGGCTTGGGCGAAAGTGTCGAGCCCTTGCCGGCGCAGGCCGCAGCAGCTGCTGCCGCGCCACCGGCAAACGCCGTGGCCAGGCTGCCCGCGCCGGTTGCCGGGGCGCGTATCCAGGGCGTTGCCGCAGCGCCGGGGATCGCCATGGGGCCTGCGCTGGTGCGAGTGCCGCTGTGTTTCGACTATCCGGCGCAAGGGCAGGGCGCTGTGGCTGAGCGCGAGCGCCTGACTGCAGCGCTGGGGCAGGTCGACGAGGATATCCAGCGCCTGGTCGAGACCCGCGCAGAGGCCAATATCCGCGAAATCTTTATCACCCATCAGGCCATGCTGCGCGACCCGGCTTTGGCCGAGGATGTTGCGGCGCGCCTGCTCCAGGGGGCCAGCGCCGAGGCGGCCTGGCATGCCGAGATCGAGGCCGCGGCGGCGCAGCAGGAAGCCCTGCACGATGCCCTGCTGGCCGAGCGCGCCGCCGACCTGCGCGATATCGGTCGGCGTGTGCTGGCCCGCCTGTGCGGTGTCGAGGCACCGCGCGAGCCGGATGAGCCCTATATCCTGGTGATGGACGAGGTGGCTCCCTCGGATGTCGCCAGCCTCAACCGCGAGCGCGTGGCGGGCATCCTCACCGCTCGCGGCGGTGCCACCGCCCATAGCGCGATCATCGCCCGGGCCCTGGGCATTCCGGCGGTAGTGGGGGCAGGCGAGGCGGTGCTGAGCCTGGCCCAGGGCACGCCGCTGCTGCTGGATGGCGAGCACGGTCTGCTGCGCGTGGCCCCCGACGGGCAGACCCTGGAACTGGCTCGACAGCAGCGCGAGCAGGGCGAACTGCGCCGTCAGCGCGCCCATGCCGAACGCCTGCAGCCGGCGATCACCCGCGACGGCCAGCGTCTGGAAGTGGCGGCCAATATCGGGGCCAGCGCCGAGGCCGCGGCGGCAGTGGAGGCGGGCGGCGAAGGTGTCGGCCTGCTGCGCACCGAACTGGTGTTTATGGACCACAGCCAGGCCCCGGACCAGGCCGCCCAGGAACTCGAATACCGCCGCGTGCTCGATGCCCTCGATGGCCGGCCGCTGGTAGTGCGGACCCTGGATGTCGGCGGCGACAAACCCTTGCCCTACTTGCCGATGCCGGCGGAGACCAACCCCTTTCTCGGTGTGCGCGGCATCCGCCTCAGCCTGCAGCGCCCGGATATGCTCGAAACCCAGCTGCGTGCGCTGTTGAGCGCTGCCGCCGGGCGGCCATTGCGGATCATGTTTCCCATGGTCTACGGCGTCGAGGAGTGGCGCGTGGCGCGGGATATGGCCCTGCGTCTGCGCGAGGAAATCCCCTTGGCCGACCTGCAGCTGGGGATCATGGTCGAGGTGCCTTCGGCTGCGCTGCTGGCCCCGGTGCTGGCCCGCGAGGTGGACTTCTTCAGCATCGGCACCAACGACCTGACCCAGTACACCCTGGCCATCGACCGCGATCATCCGACCCTGTCGGCCCAGGCCGATGGCCTGCACCCGGCGGTGCTGCGCCTGATCGGCATGACGGTGGAGGCCGCCCACGCCCATGGCAAGTGGGTCGGGGTGTGCGGCGAACTGGCCGGCGACATGCTCGCGGTGCCCCTGCTGGTGGGCCTGGGGGTCGACGAGCTGAGCGTTTCGACGCGCAGCATCGCCCTGGTCAAGGCGCGGGTGCGCGAGCTCGATTACCGCCACAGCCAGGCATTGGCGCAACAGGCCCTGGGCCTGGAGAGCGCGGCGGCGGTGCGCGCACTGATGGAGGAGAGCGACTGATGGCACGCATCCTGACCCTGACCCTGAACCCGGCGCTGGACCTGACCGTGCGCCTGCAAAGCCTGCAGCCCGGCGCGCTCAACCGCAGCCTGGGGCAGAGCAGCCACGCCGCCGGCAAGGGCCTGAATGTGGCCCAGGTGCTGGCCGACCTGGGCCACAAGGTCACGGTCGGCGGCTTTCTCGGTGCGGCCAATGCCAGCCCCTTCGAGGCCCTGTTCGCCCGGCGCGGCTTTATCGATGCCTTTATCCGCGTGCCCGGGGAGACCCGCAGCAATATCAAACTGGCCGAGCAGGACGGGCGTATCACCGACCTCAACGGCCCGGGCCCGCAGGTCGAGGCGCGGCACCAGGCCGAGTTGCTCGAACGGCTGGAGCAGATCGCCGCCGGCCACGACGCTGTGGTGGTGGCCGGTAGTCTGCCCCAGGGCGTGAGTCCTGAATGGTTCGCCGGCCTGTTGCGCCGGCTCAAGGCCCTGGGCTTGCCGCTGGTGCTGGACAGCAGTGGCGCGGCGTTGCGCGCCGGCCTGGCGGTGGGGCCCTGGCTGATCAAGCCGAATGCCGAGGAGCTGGCCGAGGCCTGTGCGTTGCCGTCCGAGACCGGGGCCGAATTGCATGCTGCGGCGCTGCGCCTGCGTCAGCAGGGCGTCGAGCATGTGTTGCTGTCACGCGGGGCCGAGGGTGTCAGCTGGTTCGGCCCGGACATCGCACTGCAGGCGCAGCCGCCGCGGGTCGAGGTGGTCAGCACGGTTGGCGCGGGCGACTCGCTGCTCGCCGCCACCCTGCACGGCCTGCTGGCCGGTTGGTCGGCCGAACGCAGCCTGCGCCTCGCCACGGCCATTGCCGCCCAGGCGGTGACCCAGATCGGTTTTGGTATTCACGACAGGGAACAACTGGCGCGCCTGGAAGCCGGCGTGACCGTTGCCTCCCTGAATTAAAGAATAATAAAAGAGGTTGTCATCATGAATCTGCTGATCGTCACCGCCTGCCCCAATGGCATGGTCACCAGCGTGCTCTGTTCACGTCTGCTGCAAGCCGCTGCCCAGCGCCTGGGCTGGTCGAGCCAGGTCGAAGTGCATGACCCCAAGGCCATCGGCTCGCCGCTGAGCGAGGCGCAGATTGCCGCCGCCGAGCTGGTGGTGGTGGTCAAGACTGGCGAGCTGCCCCTGCAGCGCTTTGTCGGCAAACGCCTGGTGCAATCCACCCCGGCCGAGGCCCTGGCCGACCCCGAGGGCTTTCTCCGCGCGGCGGCGGCCGACGCCTTACCGCTGCAGGCGTCCGACGCGGCAGACGCGTCCGTCAGCGCCCGGCCGCGGCTGGTGGCGATCACCGCCTGCCCGACCGGGGTGGCGCACACCTTTATGGCCGCCGAGGCTCTGCAGCAGGCCGCCGCGCAACTGGGCTATGAGCTGCAGGTGGAAACCCGCGGCTCGGTGGGCGCGCGCAACGTGCTGGATGAGGCCGCCATCGCCGCCGCCGACGTGGTGCTGCTGGCCACCGATATCGAGGTGGACACCGCTCGCTTCGCCGGCAAGAAAGTCTTTCGCTGCGGCACCGGGGTGGCCCTCAAGCAACCGGCCCAGACCCTGCAGCGCGCCCTGGCCGAGGCGCAGCCCCTGGCCGCCGCAACCCGCGGCGAGACGGCCGTACCGGCCCAGGCCGGGCCCTACAAGCACCTGCTCACCGGGGTGTCCTATATGCTGCCGATGGTGGTGGCCGGCGGCCTGCTGATCGCCCTGTCGTTCGTCTTCGGCATCGAGGCATTCAAGCAGGAGGGCAGCCTGGCCGCCGCACTGATGCAGATCGGTGGCGAGAGCGCATTCAAGCTGATGGTGCCGTTGCTGGCCGGTTATATCGCCTATTCGATCGCCGACCGTCCCGGTCTGGCCCCGGGGATGATCGGCGGCCTGCTCGCCAGTTCGCTGGGCGCGGGCTTTATCGGCGGCATCATCGCCGGATTCCTCGCCGGTTATGCGGCCAAGGCCATCGCCCGCTGGGTGCAGTTGCCGGCGAGTGTCGAGGCGCTGAAACCTATCCTGATCATCCCGCTGCTGGCCAGCCTGTTTACCGGCCTGGTGATGATCTATGTGGTCGGCAAGCCGGTGGCGGGCATGCTCGTCGCGCTGACCAGCTTTCTCGACAGCATGGGCAGCACCAACGCGATCCTGCTCGGCCTGCTGCTGGGCGGCATGATGTGCGTCGACCTCGGCGGGCCGATCAACAAGGCCGCCTACGCCTTCTCGGTCGGCCTGTTGGCGTCGCAGAGCTACGCGCCCATGGCCGCGGTGATGGCCGCTGGCATGGTGCCGCCGATCGGCATGGCCATCGCCACCCTGATCGCCCGCCACAAGTTCGCCCAGAGCGAGCGCGAAGCCGGCAAGGCCGCCGGTGTGCTGGGGCTGTGCTTTATCTCCGAAGGGGCGATCCCCTTCGCCGCCAAGGACCCTCTGCGGGTGATTCCGGCCAGCATCGCCGGCGGTGCCCTGACCGGCGCGCTGTCGATGTACTTCGGCTGCAAACTGATGGCCCCCCACGGCGGCCTGTTCGTGCTGCTGATCCCCAACGCGATCAACCACGCGCTGCTCTACCTGCTGGCGATAGTCGCCGGCAGCCTGCTGACCGGGGTGGTGTATGCCTTGATCAAAAAAGGCGAGGTGGTGGAGCTGGTGGCGGCGGGGGAGAAGGCGTAGGGGCAATTAATTGCTCGCCATTTGTGCCTGGCTAAGATCTTCTCGGTTCCTGCGATCAGTTCCCTCTCCCCCTTGGGGAGAGGGCTAGGGTGAGGGGCGAAGTTCACACGGAGGTGAAGCATGCCCAAAGGCATTCAAAGGCCTACAGCCGAGCAACGTGAATTTGCCAAGCAACTGCGCCATGAGCTGACCGATTGCGAGCAGTTGTTGTGGCGGCATTTGCGCAATCGTCAGCTCGGCGACTTCAAGTTTCGTCGGCAATATCCGTTACCGCCTTATGTGCTGGATTTTTACTGTGCAGAGCTGGGGTTGGCGGTCGAGTTGGATGGTGGGCAGCATTTTAGTGATGAGGCCTTGCGTCGGGATGCTGAGCGCAGCCGCTATCTGGGAAACCGTGGGATTCGGGTGATTCGCTTTAGCAACCGGGAGATATTGGCGCAGATGCGGGAGGTGCTGGCGGAGATTTTGCGACAGGCGCAGATAGCTGCCCCTCACCCCAACCCTCTCCCCGGAGGGGCGAGGGGGCCGACAGTGTGAAGTCGATGATTGCTGTCTACCAGACTCCATCACTGCAGGGGTAAGCGCGTCGACCGCGTAGGGCCTGCTAACCGTGATATTTCTGTCTCCGCCGAACGGCCCCCTCTCCTTTTTAGGGAGAGGGTTGGCTTTCACCTGCGATCAAAGATCAATGATGCTCGCGCGTCGCCCTGAATTTCACATCCGGCCAGCGCTCTTCCATCAGGCTCAGGTTGACCCGGGTCGGGGCCAGGTAGGTGAGGTGGCCGCCGCCGTCCAGGGCGAGGTTTTCCACCGCCTTGTTGGAGAATTCCTCAAGCTTCTTCTTGTCGGCGCACTCGATCCAGCGCGCCGACCACACGGTAATCGGCTCGTAGGCGCACTCGACCTTGTATTCCTCCTTCAGGCGGCTGGCGACCACGTCGAACTGCAGCACACCGACCGCGCCGAGGATGATGTCGTTG
>Ga0209343_10006935_pt1 | contig 13465 bp, 14 predicted proteins | sample RifCSPlowO2_02_FD_184026 | JGI IMG/M metagenome (GOLD analysis project Ga0209343, IMG submission 184026) | Groundwater microbial communities from Rifle, Colorado - Rifle CSP2_plank lowO2_0.2 (SPAdes) (version 2) | ecosystem: Environmental > Aquatic > Deep subsurface > Groundwater | place... | reverse complement strand
CCTGGTGGACGGCAAGATCGCCGTGGGCAATCTCGGCGAGTTCAAAATACCGAACGCGGCGGATGTGCCGAAGCTGACGACGCTGCTGATGGAAAGCGCCACCGGGCCGGCGCCGTTTCAAGGCAAGGCCATCGCGGAGATCCCCAATACCCCGATGGCGGCGGCCGTGGCCAACGCCATCGAGGACGCCGTGGGCGCGCGGATTTACGACCTGCCGCTCACCGCCGAGAAAATTTACGCAGCGCTGAAATCGAAATAGGCCGTGGTCGTGGATTGTGTTCGTGCTCGTGGAGGAGAAATTCCGACTTGTTTTCAATAACAGCGCAGCCCATGACTTTTTTGACGCAATCATAGAAAAAAAGAATTATAAAGGAGGGGATACCCATGCCAAGGATCGCACATATCGCCATTCTCGCCGCGGAGCCGGCGAAACTTGCGGAGTTTTACCAGAACGCCTTCGGCTTTAAAGAAGTCGCGCGCAGCGGCGAGAACGGCGAAGCCATCTACGTCTCGGATGGCCATATCAATTTAGCCCTGCTGCCGGCGCGCAATCGGCGCGAGGGAATTTTCCACTTCGGCGTCCAGGTCGACGACGTCAAAGGGGCGGCCCAGGCGGCCCTTGCCGCCGGCGCCACCGGCGGCAAGGCCGAGCTTCCTAAAGACGGCCGCTTCGCCGAGACCTTCGTCTTCGATCCGGTGGGCACCCGCGTCGATCTATCCTCGGGCTGGAAAGTTTGATTTCGTCGGCCGGCGTAGCGCGCTCGTCGCGGATGGGGACGGGTTCGTTTTCAATATGCACCGACTCTCGACAGAAGAAAGATTCCTCGCGGAGTTTATCCTGAGCATGGCCGAAGGACTCGGAATGACTGTAGAGTGGGCTGTCATCTTGAACGAAGTGAGGGATCTTGGGCAAATTGAACCACGGCCCACGGATGACGCCGCTTGACCGTGTTCGCGGGCAAAGGTAGATATCTTTTCCATCTGCATTGCGTGAAAGGAGCAACACAACGTGGAGCTGAATGAAAAGAGACATGACTTTTCACTGAGAAACTTGATTACGACGACGGCGACGGCCGGAGGCGCCATCGATGGAGCCGGTCCGCTACCCTACGGAGGGGGCATTGGAAAGATTCCGGCGAGCTGGGACTTAGAGGCCGACGTGGTCATTATCGGTTCGGGCGCCGCAGGTCTTCCGGCAGCAATTAAGGCCGCCGACGGCGGCGCCTCCGTCCTCGTCGTTGAAACGAATTACGATATCGGCGGGCACGGGATCATCAGCGGCGGCAATGTGCCTCTTGGCGGTGGCACTAGCGCGCAGAAAAAATACGGTATCAAAGATTCGCCTGAAACTGTCTTCTCGGATCTCACCGACTGGACCATCGTGCAAAATAACGGCTGGCCGGATTACCGCTACAACGACCGGGCGGTGATGCGCGCCTTCGCCGATCACTGCGCGCCGACTTTCGAGTTTCTCCTGGAGAACGGGGTGCAATTCAAGGATATCCCACCGGACACCCATGGCGGCCACAATATCGGAAACTCTGCGCCGCGGGAAAATCATGCTTTCTGGACCAAAGGCCCGGGGCTGGAAAGCCCCAATGCTAGAGGGGGAACCGCCGTCATACGGCCGCTGGAAAACAGCGCGCGCGCCAAGGGCGTTAAATTTTTGCTGAACTATAAAATGGCGAGCCTCGCGCGCGAGACCTCGTCGGCTCAAAAGGCCGGCAGGGTCATCGGCATCACGGCGGAGTACACGCCGCGCATCCTACCCGGCCAGTCGGCGCCGCTAAAGAGCTTCCGCTCCGACGGCAACATCGAAAGCACTAAGCCGACGATGAATATTCGCGCCAAGAAAGCGGTCATTCTCGCCACCGGCGGCATGACGAGCAACTTGAACTTCCGTCGCATGTTCGACCCACGGCTGACCGCGGTGCTGACGGTCGCTGGCGAGCCCTATACCTATCAGGACGCCAGCGGCGAGCTCGCGGCCATGGCGATCGGCGCGTCGCTTTGGGGCTTCGCGAACCAGACTTTGGAAAACGGCGACAACATTCGCACCCAGCGGGTGCTGGCGACGAAATGGAACTATATGGTCTGGGAGCTTGAGCTACCGATCTTTCCGCTGGTGCGCGCCACCGGCCTGGCGGCGAAGGATTGGCACGATCTCATCTTGGTCAACCAGGTGGGCAAGCGATTTTACGACGAGACCAAAGGCGATTACCCGCACGGCAACGTTTACAACGACTTCAATCCCTACACGCCCAACGACTATCGCAACAACGAGAAGATCGACTATCACCCGAGCAAATATAATTTCTTCAACGCGGCAGTGGCGATGAACGAATATTCGGAGCCGCCCGATTATTCCGCCGGTCCGGTGTGGGCGATCTTCGACGCCGATGCGGTGGCGCGGAACAAGTGGAAGGTTACGCCGCCTTACGTCGATCCGGACGGATATTTCTTCAGCGCGAGCACGCTCGCCGATCTCGCGCCATTGATCAAAAACGAGTATCAAGCGAAGCCGATGAAGGGCGCGACCTTGCAAGCTACGGTGGAGCGCTACAACTCTTTCGTCGACGCGGGTAAGGACGCCGATTTCGGCAAGCCGGCGCCGAAATACAAAATCCAAAAGCCGCCGTTCTATGCGGCATGGGCGACGCCGAACGTGCACGACACGCGCTCGGGACTGCGGATCAACGCGAAGTGCCAGGTCGAAGATATGAACGGGCAACTGATTCCCGGCCTCTATTGCGCCGGCGAATCGGCGGGCGGATTCAATCAGCATGGCCTTGGCCGCTGCACGACCCAGGGCTTCATCGCCGGCAAAAACGCCGTGCAGGAAACACCGACGGAGTAAGCTCCGGCTCTCTTCCACGTCAGCGGGCCGCATTTATCCTGGTTGCGGCAGTTGCGCTGGCCAAACTGCCCATGCGCTTTAACCCTATGGTAGTCGAAGGGATCAACCGGGCACCCGTACGAGACACCACGAAGGACGCAGCGCGGCCAGCCGCAACCAAAGAAGAAAAGATAGTTTTCACCACGAAGGCACGAAGAGCACGAAGGGAAAAAAAATAAACGTAGAAAGCGCAAAGAATTCCGCCGGCATTCAGAACACTGAAAATCGCTGCTTGATCTTTGAACTCTATGACAAACATGTTGGTCTTAATTTTTGGATAGCAATGCAATGCAATACGAAGGAAGAAGGCCGACCCTCTACAGAATACGATTGCGGCCGGGGTTTTGGATTGGCCTGAAAAGTTTTTTTTCTCCTGCAAAATCCGCAGCCACGGTCCCCCTCGTATCTTACAATAAGGGTCATGCTCGGCGCACGACGCAGAGAACGAGGAGCCGACGTGAAAACTTTCAGAGCGCGGAAAATACCGTTAGGGATAGAGAAAGGGCTGGAGATTAGAATCATCGACGCGGTTGCTCAAGAAAAACAATTTAAGGAGGAATCTTTTATGAGAACAAACGTTTGACCAAAACCGGGCTGATGCTGGTTGTCTGCCTGATGTTTGCTGGGTGCTCGACAGGTAGCTCGGCTCAGGCTCAGTCTTCGGCGCCCACCCTTTATAAGCGGCTGGGTGGCTATGATGCTATCGCTGCGGTCACGGACGATTTCATTGGCCGGCTCGCGGCCGACAAGCAGCTTGCGCGTTTCTTTGGCGGCGTCAGCGCCGACTCGCAAAAGAAGCTCCGGCAGAATGTTGTCAATCAGCTCTGCGAAGCTACCGGCGGGCCATGCATCTACACCGGCCGTACCATGAAAGCTTCGCACGCGGGGCTTGGCATTATCGAAGGTGACTGGCAGGCGGCCGTCAAACACCTCGTAGCGACGCTCGATAAGTTTAAAGTGCCGGAAAAAGAAAAAGGCGAGCTGCTGGCCATCGCTTCGAGCTTAAAAACCGACATCGTCGAAAAATAGCTCTCCGCATGCATGCTGGAGGACGGTGCCGTCGATCCTGCCTTTGCGTCCAGAGGCTCGGGCATGTTACGCGCCCGAGCCTCACCGACTGAAAGGGGATCAATCGGTGATCCGGGCCGCCATGGTGGCACTTTCCGCGGGCAATGAAAGGAAACAACCCCAGATATCGAGAAGACACGAGATGAATAAAAAACTCGTCGAGCGCTACTATGCCGCGTGGAATAGCCTCAACACCGAAGCACCCGCATCGTTTGACGCCAAGGACGCCGATTTGGTTTTTTTCGACGTGATGCCGCTCAAGTACCGTGGATGGCGGGAATACCAAAAGGGCGTCCAAAAGATTTTCTTTGATAAGATTTCCGCCGGCAAGCTCACACCCAATAATGATCTCAAAATCACGCGGCGTGGCGATGTCGCTTGGATGACGTTGACTTTCCGGTTGTCGTTCACCTTGAAGAGCCGCGAGACCAGCAAGATGGTCTGCCGCCATAGCGCAATTTGGGTGCGACGCCGCGGCCAGTGGCTGATCGTCCACGAGCATATCTCGGCCCCGCTTCCGACTAAAAGCTGACCGGGTGAAGACGTTAGACGGTATTTCCGTTTTCCCGCTGGCACGCTGGCGGGCCGCATGCGGTCTTTGGCCGCCCAAACTTTCCCTTGCTTTGGCCTATTCTTCCGACTTACGATAGCTTCGATCCATCTTTGGGTTGACCGGAGGGACTGTATCATGGAGCAAATCCTGCCCGCCGTGCTTGCCGCGGCCAATGAAAAGAGCCGGAAACTGAGAAAACTCGTGTGTGCGCCGGAGATTCTCATCATGCCCGGCGCCTATGACGTGCTCAGCGCGCTGTTGTTCCAGCAGCTCGGCTTCGAAGCGATTCAAGGCACCAGCGGTGGCATCGCCGCAGCACTAGGCTATCCCGACGGCGAGATGGTGAGTCGCGAGCTGTTTCTTGAAGTCACGGGAAGTTTCGCCGCCGCGGTCTCGGTCCCGGTTAACGCCGACGGCGAGCGCGGTTACGGCGATGAGGAAGGCGTAAGAGAAACGGTTCGGGAGCTTGTGGCTCGCGGCGTCGCCGGTATGAATGTCGAAGACGGCGCCGCCGGCAAGCCCGGCGCGCGCGGGTTGGTGCCGCTCGCCGATCAATTGCGTAAAATAGCCTCGGTCATGGAAACCAAGCGTGATCTCGGCAGCGAGTTCTTTCTCAATGCGAGAGTCGATGCCTTTCACGTCATGACCGGCGACCCGAAGGGAATTCTCGACGAAGCGATTCGCCGCGGCAACGCCTATGCGGAAGCCGGCGGCGACTGCATTTTTTACTTAAATCTCCACTCGGCGGAAACCATCGGTGTCGTGGTTAAGGAAGTCAAAGCGCCGGTCAGCATTCTCGCCGGACCGCAGTCGCCGAGCGTGAGCGAGTTGCAGGATTTAGGAGTGGCGCGAGTGAGCTACGGCTCCGGATTTTTAAAAGCGGCGATCGGGGCAACCAAGCGCCTGGCCCAGGAAATCCTGGAGAAGGGAACCGTCGCGGCGATGAAAGAGGGAATGCAAACACCGGAGATAAGCGCCTTGGTGGCACGAAAGGCAGGCAGCTAAAGGCAGGACAGAACTCTTCTTGACGGAAAGTATGCTTCCGCCCACACTGAATGGTAGAACAGTATGAAGGAGGTATGAATTATGGCCGTCGCGAAAGTCGCTTTAAGCCTGCCTGAACCTCTCGTCAATCAGATCGACCAGCTGGCCAAGAAAGATGGCCTCTCCCGCAGCGCTTTCGTACGCCAAGCCGTCGAGCGAACCCTCCAGGAATCCGCTGAAACTGAAGTGGTCCGGGCGGCCTACCAGATCTATGCCGAAATCGCTGAAGAGGACCGCAAGTTGTCGGAAACGTTCCTTCCCTTGGCAGCAGAGACGCTACCGCGTCAAGCCAAACGGAGGCGCCGTTAGATGGACTTCCCAAGAAGAGGCGAAATCCATTTCGTTGATTTCCCTATGACTGGCGCTGGTGAGATGGCTGGCCCGCATCCAGCGTTGATTGTCCAAAATGATGTGGGAAACCGCGCGAGCCGGTTGACCAGTGTGACGGCTATCACGAGTAACCTCCGGGTGGCTCGGCTTCCGGTGGGAGTCCAGGTTTCTCCAAAGGAATCCGGTTTGCCGCGGCCATCGGTCGTCCATTTTGGCCATCTCTATACGATTGACAAAGGCCGTCTGGGACGTCGAGTGGGCCGTCTTCCTTCGCTTCGACTCCGGCAAGTGGACCGTGCTATCCAAATAAGTCTCGGTCTCAGGCCCTTTGAAATTAATCGCGTTTCTTAAAGTCTCTATTCTCTCAGTCCGGACCTTTCCCCGGAATAATAATGAGCGTGCCTCATCCGAAACTTTCCAGACATCGGCCACACAGTTTATCCTGAGGAGTCCAAGCATGCTGCTGCTGATTCGACATTGGGTTCGGTTTTTTCCCAAGGCGGCGGTCGGGGCAACCAAGCGCTTGGCCCAGGAAATCCTGGAGAAGGGAACCGTCGCGGCGATGAAAGAGGGAATGCAGACGCCGGAAATAAACGTGCTAGTCGCAAACAAGAAAGCGATTTAATCGGATGAATGGTCAACCGACGGTACTGTCGATTCATATTGCGCCTACCGCCGCTGCCGCAATGACATCAATAAGGGAAGTACGGGCCGTGGTAGGAAAGGGGCTTGAAGGCGACCGCTACGCGAAGAAGCTGGGAACTTTTTCAAAAGACCCCGGCTCCGGCCGCGACGTGACGCTGATCGAAGTGGAAGCGATCGAGGCGTTGAAGCGGGATTACCAAGTCGAACTGGAAGCGGGTGAGTCGCGGCGCAATATCGTCACGCAGGGAATTTCTCTGAATCATCTTGTCGGAAAAGAATTTCGCGTCGACGAAGTCGTGCTGCGCGGCACGCGGCTGTGCGAGCCCTGTGCGCACATGGAAAAACTGACCGTCAAAGGCGCTTTGCGCGGCTTGATCCACCGCGGCGGTCTGCGCGCCGAGATCGTCAAGGGCGGGACGTTTCGGGTAGGGGATTCGATCATTGTCGCGAGCGATTGAGTCTCTAGATCTTGCACCCCTACTCTAACTCTCCCCCGTCGAGGGGGGAGAGGACCTAAGATCAGTTCGGCGACCGACATGGGAGCCTACAACCGGCAATTATTGCTTGAGATCACTCCGGGAATTCATCCGTGAATGCCTGGGCCCTCACGCTTATCCTCGTCGCCGCGTTTATCCACGCGACCTGGAATCTACTCAACAAGAAGGCTAGTGGGCATGCGACCTTCACCTGGTTGGTCGCGGTCTTGTCGGCGGTCTTTTATTCGCCGGTTGCGGTGGCATTGATTGCCTTCTGGGAGATGCCGATCGACCTTGGCGCGCTCGGCTTAATGGCCGGGAGCGCGGTGCTGCACACGGCTTACTTCATCCTTTTGAATGAAGGCTACCGCGCCGGTGATCTCTCGCTCGTCTATCCGCTGGCGCGCGGCACCGGGCCGTTGCTTTCGAGTATGGCGGCGATTCTATTTCTCGGCGAGCGGCCGTCGGCCCTGGCGATCGCCGGCGGCCTCCTGGTCGTGCTTGGCGTCGCGATCTTGACTATGGGCCCGCATATGCTGCGCGCCGCCGGCGCGCGCAAGGCGGTGGTTTTCGCTCTGGTGACCGGAACTTTCATTGCGGCGTACACATTGTGGGACAAGCAGGCGGTGAGCAAGTTCGCCGTGGCGCCGATTCTGTTGGATTGGGGCCAGAACTTGGGACGATCGCTACTGCTCACTCCCTTCGCCCTGCGCCATCGGCGGAGCGCACTCAACGAGTGGCGCACGCACCGCTTCGAGGCCGTCGGCGTCGCGTTGCTCGTGCCGCTTTCTTATATCCTCGTGCTGACCGCGATGCAGTTTACGCCGGTGAGCTACGTCGCGCCGGCGCGCGAGATCAGCATTTTGATCGGCACCGTGATGGGAACGCACTTTCTTTCGGAGGGAGACGTTCGGCGCCGTTTGATCGCCGCCGGCGCGATGGTCCTGGGCGTGGTCGGGCTGGCGGTCGGATAAGCTGCGCTTGTTCCAATCGTTCCAGTCCTTCGATACGGCCCCTTGGGCCTACTCAGGACCAACGGAATTTTCCCGGTCCGTTCCAATCGTTTCGGAACGGGTAAAAGACGATGGCTTTCAAAGACGAATCGTTTAAGGATTTTGTTCTCGATCAACTCCAAGATTTGGATGACGTCGGGGCGCGCCGGATGTTTGGTGGTCATGGGCTTTATCAGGACGAAACTTTCTTTGGCATCATTCACAGGGGCCGGCTTTATTTTAAAATCGATGATACGACCGTTGCGGAATATCGCAAGAGAAAGATGAAACCGTTTCGCCCCAATGCGAGGCAAACGCTCAAGAGCTACTACCAAGTGCCGGTGGATATTATCGAGGACGCGGATGAGTTGCGTGAGTGGGCGAAAAAGGCGATCCGTTGTCAGAAAAAAAGAATTAACCACAAAGGGCAAAGTAATCGTTCGAGTCGATCAGTAGGGGCAACCCCCTGTGGTTGCCCTTTTTCAGGGCGGGAGTTTGCTATGAAGCACCCAACGCGGCTACGCCGCAACCAAACCAGCAATCGTTAGTTCACCACAAAGGCATGGTTCGAGAACCTCACCACCCTGAGGGAAATCGAAGGGCAGAGCTCGCAGAGTTGGGAGTATTTTTTAATCGCTGCGGGTTAATTCCCCTTTATTGAGGCAAGACGTGCCTCTGGCTTCTACGTCTCAACTATCCTATTATCTGGAACCCGTCGGCCTGACGCACAAAGAATTCGCCACTATCGAAGAGCGCCGACAAGAAAAAAGGGTAAATCAAAATGTTGCTGGCGGCTCACTACGGGTTCCCGGACGAAGAGTTGGACTTCCTCCCTTCGACCATGCTCTGGGCAGGCAACTACGACATCAAGTATCGGATGGGAAGAGAGGAAGATCTTGACGAGGAATGAATCGCGGGGATGTAATAGAGCTGCACTACATTACGGAGATTGCTAATCTGCCTTTGATACTGATGCGTTCTGTCCGGGAGGGGGAATGGGGGATTCCGTTCGATCCCCTTGAGCAACAATCGTGAGTGTATCAACGATCCGAGTGTGGTTAGATCCGTAAGTCGATGAAAACATTTCCATGTCCCTATCTTGGAGGTGAGGTCGAGCTCTCAGACGAGCGGGAGAGCCACATCGCTGAAGCCCACCCGGAACTGCTCCCGGAGCACGAGGATCAGATCGCCGACACTTTACGTGATCCAGATCAGGTCCGGCGAAGCCGTCGTTTTGCGAATGCGCGTCTGTTTTCAAAATGGTATGATGATTTATTGACAGGGAAACACCTGGTTGTTGTCGTCGTCAGCGAGGCCTTCCCCAAGAGCCGAGATTGGGTCGTCACAGCCTATGTGACCAGGCGAATTCCGGAAGGAGACGTAGAATGGAAGCGAAGCTAACATTTAAATACGATCGCCAAGGAGACATTCTTTACATCAACAAGACGCCACCCTATCCCGAACAGGAATCTGAGGAACTCGGTGACGAGGTCATCGCTAGGCTCAACCCAAAAACCGGGGAGATCGAGAATCTTGAAGTGTTGTTTTTTTCAACTCGGCTCCTTCGTAGTGATTTATTTGAACTGCCCGTCACCGCCGACCTGCGTTTAGCGGGAAAGAACTAGTTAGAAATTAATCGGGGGTTTGCAACCCGGACTAGAAATCAGGGGGTTAGCTGTTAGACGACTTTTGCGACGGCAGGCTGTAGAGGCCTTTCGCCGGGTTAAACAAATGGTCGAGTGCCAACCAGAAACTCCGCGAGTGGTGAAAGAAAAGCAAAGGAAAGATGACTGCGAAGGGAACCCACAGGGCGAGCTGCTGGTTGATTGTCATGCCGGTGAAAGCGTCGAGGAGAAAGAAGCCGGGCACGGCGATGGCCACGGTGGCGGCGTAGTTGATGTAGATGGCGCCGACGAAGTAGCCCTGCTCCCGTTCGAACTGCAGGTCACACTGGCGACAGTTGGAATGCATTCGAAAAGGTTTTGCGTACAGCGGCCCGACGCCGCAGCGCGGGCAGCGCAGGCGCAGTCCGTGGCCGATCATCGGCAGAATTCGATTTGCCACGCTACGCCGTTACTTCAGTGTGGGCAGGTTTGCGCCGTGCAGTTTCCGGCTTCGTCGCACCGCCGTTCAGATAATCGCGCAGGAAGCGGGCGGTGTAGGATTGCTTGCCGTCCTGGATAACTTCCAACGGCGAACCACAGGTTACGACACGTCCCCCTTGATCCCCGCCCTCGGGGCCCAGGTCAACGAGATAGTCGGCCTCTTTGATAATGTCGAGATTGTGCTCGATGGTGACCACGCTGTTTCCCATCTCGACCAGGCGGTGGAGTATATGGATGAGCTTTTCGACGTCGGCGAAATGGAGCCCCGTGGTGGGTTCATCCAGGACGTAAAGCGTCTTGCCATGGGATTCCTTGCCCAATTCATACGCCAGTTTGATTCTTTGCGCTTCGCCGCCGGAAAGCGTGTTGCTCGCCTGGCCGAGAGTGATGTAACCCATGCCGATGTCGTCGAGAATCTTTAGCGGGCGCGCGATCTTCGGAAACGCGTGAAAAACCGGCACGGCTTCTTCGACGGTCATGCGGAAAACGTCGGCGATGCTCTTGTCGTTGAAACGAATGCTCAGCGTTTCTTCGTTGAAGCGCGCGCCGGCGCAAGCGTCGCAGTCGATGAAGACGTCCGGGAGAAAGCTCATCTCTTTGCGAATTTTTCCCTGCCCCGCGCACTCTTCGCAGCGGCCCCCTTTAACGTTGAACGAGAAGCGGCTCGGCGTGTAGCCGCGCAAGCGGGCTTCGGGCGTCAGCGTATAGATCTTGCGGATCTCGTCGAGCAGGCCGACATAAGAGGCGGGCACCGAGCGCGGCGTTTTGCCGATCGGCGTTTGATCGACCTCGACGACGCGAGTGAGGGACTGCCAGCCGGCGATCTCTTTGTGAACGCCAGGCCGCCCGGCGAACTGGCCGAGCTTCAGCTTAAGTCCCTTGTAGAGAACTTCCTTCACTAACGTGCTCTTGCCCGATCCCGAAATGCCGGTGATGCAAGTCCACATGCCGAGCGGCAGGCGCACGTCGAGGTTTTTTAAATTATTCGCCTTGGCGCCGCGGATGGTGAGCCAATGTGACTTCTTGAATTCCCGTAGCGGCCCGAGGCGTTTTTTCTCGGCGCGGAGAAACGCGCCGGTGAGCGAGTCCGGGTTGTTCCTGATCTCCGCCGGCGAGCCGATGGAGACCACCTGGCCACCGTTAACTCCCGCGCCCGGCCCCAGATCGACGATCAAGTCCGCCGCTTCGATGGTCGCCTCGTCATGCTCTACGACCAACACGCTGTTGCCGACCGCTTCGAGCCGTTTGAGCGTGCCGAGCAGCATGGCGTTGTCACGCGGGTGCAGACCGATGGTGGGCTCGTCGAGAATGTAGCAGACGCCGCGCAGGTTGGAGCCGAGCTGCGCCGCCAAGCGGATGCGCTGGGCCTCGCCGCCGGAAAGCGTGTCGGCACGCCGGTCGAGCGTGAGATAGGGTAAGCCGACTTCCGCGAGGAAATTCAACCGCTGCTGGATTTCCCTGGTAATTTTTTCAGCCACCGCGCGGTCGCGCTCGGCGTTGCCATTTTCACCCCGCCCGAGGTCCAACGCGTCGAAGTACTCTTTCGCTTCCTCAACCGATAGGGCCGTGACCTGCCAGATACTTTTACCGTCGACGCGCACGGCCTGCGCCCGTGAGTTGAGCCTGCGGCCCTGGCAGGCGCTGCAAGGCGATTCGTTTAGCAGTTCGGATAGCTCGTTGTTCGCTTCGTCCGCGCCGTCTTTCCAGAGTTCTCTTAGATGGGGAATCACGCCGCCGAAAGCCGACCGCCCGCCTGCCTGGCGGCGGGCAGGCCCGCTGCCGCCGTAGAGAATTTCTTCTCGGGTTTTTTTCGCCAACCGGCCGAAGGGTTTGTCGGGATCGACACGGCTCGCCAATTCTTGGAGCAGCCGTTGCACGGCGCGCCGCAAGTGCGCCGCGTTGGCGCTGAAGGAATCGGCGATGGCGGTGAGGGAAGCGCGGACGGACTTGCGCGGCTCGGCGAAAATCAGCTCGGGAGCGAAATCCCACTGAAAGCCCAAGCCGCCGCACTGCGCGCAAGCGCCCTGGCGGCTGTTGAACGAAAAAAGCCGCGGGTCCAGCGGCTCGTAGCCAATGCCGCAGGGGAGGCAGAAGAGCCGCTGGTTGAAAATCTGTTCGCCGCGTTCGGTGATCAGATGAATGACGCCGTTGCCCAGGCGCAGCCCCTGATCGACCATCAATTCGACTTCGCGGCCGCCAGCCTTGGCCTTGCCGATGACGATGTCGATGTCGTGCTCTTTATACCGTTCGAGCCCGTTGAACAGCGCGGGAGATCGGAGGTCGACCGCCTCGCCGTCGATGCGGGCGCGGCGGTAGCCGAGGCGGCGCGCCCCGTCGATGACTTCTTTGTGAAACCCTTTGCGCCCGCGCACGATGGGGCTCAAGACCATGACCTCTTTGCCGCGAAAGCCGCGGCCGATGCGGTCGAGGATTTGGCTGCGCGTGAGCGAGCGAATCTGCCGGCCGCACTTGACGCAATGTTGCTTGCCGACCTTGGAGTAGAGCAAACGGAGATAATGATAGATCTCGGTGACCGTCGCCACCGTCGAGTTTCGTCCACCTTGGCTCAAGCGCTGCTCGATGGCGACGGTGGGCGGAATACCGGCGAGCAGGTCGACGTTGGGCCGCGCCATGATCTGGAGAAACTGGCGCGCATAGGCGGACAGGCTGTCGATGTAGCGCCGCTGCCCCTCGGCATAAATGATATCGAAGGCGAGCGACGATTTCCCGGAGCCGCTCAGGCCGGTGATCACCACAAAGCGGTCGCGCGGGATGTTGAGGCTGATGTTCTTGAGGTTATGCTCCTTCGCGCCGACGATCATGATCGCGTTGTCTCCTGCTTTTGAACCCTTGAACTTTTGAACTCTGGAACTCTTTTCGAGCACCGGAGCAAATGGCGATGAGTCCTCTCTTGCCAGATATGGCCGCAGGTAAACACCGGTGTGGGAGCGCTCGACTGCCGCGATTTGATCGGGCGTACCGATCGCGATGATCTCGCCGCCGCCGTCGCCGCCTTCCGGCCCCAGATCAATGATATGGTCGGCGCACTTCACCACTTCCATGTTATGCTCGATGACGACGATGGAGTGGCCCTGGTCGATCAGCTCATTGAAAGCCCGAAGTAGTCTTTCGATGTCGTGGAAGTGCAGGCCGGTGGTCGGCTCGTCAAAAATAAAAAGCGTACCGGCTTTCTTCGCTCGCGCCATATGCGCGGCGAGTTTGAGCCGCTGCGACTCGCCGCCCGAAAGGGTGGTGAGCGGTTGCCCCAAGCGGACATATTCCAGCCCGACAGCGCGCAGCGGGTAGAGAGCTTGCTTGATTTCCGCACTGTCTTTGAAAAACTCCAAAGCTTCGGT
>Ga0209343_10006934_pt1 | contig 13470 bp, 15 predicted proteins | sample RifCSPlowO2_02_FD_184026 | JGI IMG/M metagenome (GOLD analysis project Ga0209343, IMG submission 184026) | Groundwater microbial communities from Rifle, Colorado - Rifle CSP2_plank lowO2_0.2 (SPAdes) (version 2) | ecosystem: Environmental > Aquatic > Deep subsurface > Groundwater | place... | reverse complement strand
TGCCGTTACTGATGATTCCGTCGTTCAAGAGGAGAAAAGAAAAAACAGAAGAGTAATATTGCGCTCCTCTCACCCCCCCCGTCTCACCCATGCAGATTACGGTAGGGTTCAAATCCGCCTTGATGCGCAGGAGCGGATTAAGAAAAGCCAAGCGAAACAGGCAGAAAAAACACGGGGCTATTCTCAAAAGAAGATTGAGATTGAATCAAAAAGAAAGGAAGACCGAATCAAATTTGATCTCAAGCAGATAAAGCAAGAAACTGAAGAGGTTATTGGCAAGGTCAACTGCAAAGTTAAAACTTAAGAAGAAAACCAATCCACAAAAAAGCCGCAGAAACTTCTGCGGTGGAGAATCGCACATTACTTACGAGCATAAATTATGTCCGGCTAACCAATTGGCGAAACTTTTTAACTTTTGAGCACCCTCTTGCGTTTCCGCAATTTCAAGAGGAATTCTTCCTCCAAATAACTGATTCTTGGCCTTGAACCAGCGCGCTATTTTTTCATCGGGGAAAACTTCTTTGAGCAAATCTACCGTCTCGCACAACAATTTAATGTGCGCCATTAAGTCATTCAAGCACCGAAAACCGATGCTCTCCTCTCTCTCTCCGTCAGGGATATCAATATCGTAGTTGTCGGTTATTGCCGAATTTAACAGAAAAAATTCTTCGTCGGTCAGACCCAGAGTTTTGCCGAGCTGGCTATAAGTTGTTTTATTTTTCAAGAGCGCCTCCTTTACATCACCAGCTTAACACTAACTTATGAAATGTCAAGTTTTGAGAAAAGTCGAGAGAGTTCCTATCCTTTTTCTACTCGCTCTGTATATTCTCCGGTTTCCGTATTTACGCGAACAGTATCATCTTCGTTGATGAATAGGGGAACATTGAGGGTGGCGCCGGTTTCAATGGTAACCTGCTTGACGCCGCCTTGAGCGGTATCGCCGCGGATGGCCGGCGGGGCTTCCACGACTTTGAAATCCATTTTAACCGGCAGTTCCACGGCGATTATCTTGTCGTTAAACAAAAGGGCGTCTAAAACCGTATTGGCCTTCAAAAACTTGACCGATTCGCCAAGCATTTCCTCGCTTATCTCAAAACGTTTGGCCGGGTCATTCTCATAAGAAAACCAAAATTGGTCGCGGTGGCCGTAGAGATATTTAACTTTCTGGCGGGCGATATCCGCCTCTTCAAAGGTGTCCGATTGGGCGAAATTGCGCTCTAAAACCTTCCCGCTCATAAGATTGCGCATTTTGGTCTGAACTACCGGCCGGCGTTGCTGCATTTTAAGATGATGCGCTTCCAGCACCACATACGGCTGGCCTTCAAAAATAAAAAAAGTTTTTGGGCGTAATTCGTTTACGGTTAAAGACATGGCGTGATTGTATCACCCTATCTTTTGAAGGGCAATGTTACCAGGAAAACAGCTCCGGCGCTTAAAACGACAATGGCTCCGGCGGGAAGCCCCAACCACCCCGCAAAATAGATGCCGATGAAAGATGCGATTGCGCCAAACAATGCCGACAGCTTCGTATATGAAGACAGGTTTTGTGAAATATTTTTGGCCGCCGCGGCGGGAATAATGACCAGCGAACCCATCAGCAAGGTGCCAGCGACCTTAAGTCCTAGGGCGACGATAACAGCTACTAACAGCAGGAAAAGATAGTTGTTCCGGCCAAGCTTGATGCCCGTTGACTGAGCCAGATCTTTGGAAATGGTCCCCAGCACAATTCCCCGCGAGATGAAAACCATAATGATGAACATTGCCACAACCAAAGCGCCGGAAATTAGCATGTCGGATGAGGTTACATTGGCAATATCGCCAAACAGCGCTTCAAGCAGTTCCGGCTGGGGAGTCAGAAGTATGCCTAGAGCCAAACTGACGGTAAAAAATATTCCGACGAGTGTTTCCGATGGCAGGGTGGTATTTTTTTCCAGTAACCATACGCCGGTTATGCCCAGTAATAATGCCGCGAAAGCTCCAAGAAAAGGATTAATGCCAAAAAGCAAAGCTACGGCAATGCCCGGCAAAGCCACATGCGAAAGAGCGTCACCGACAAGGGACATCCTGCGCAAGACCATGAAAGCGCCTAAATATCCGGCACCGAGGCCGATAACCGTTCCGGAAATCAATTGGACAAGAAAAGGATTATCCATGCGAGTGTTTATAGACGCTGACATCGCCGCCATATAGCTTTTGTAAGGCTGATGAGTCCAAAACCGCACTTGGTGCGCCATGGCAGATCATTTCCTTATTGAGACACAAAACATTGTTGGCGTATTTGTAAACGATATTCAAATCGTGTGAAATTAACAGTATCGTCAAGCCGTGCTGTTCTTTCATCTTGTGCAGAAGATTATAAATTGACTCCTCGCCACCGATGTCAATGCCGGTAGTCGGCTCGTCAAATAGCAACACATCCGGCTTCTCAAGCAACGACCAGGCGATTAAAACGCGCTGCAACTGGCCGCCGGAAAGCCAGCCAACCCTTTGCTTTAAAATGTGGTGTTCAAGATGGTGGGGGCCATGCTGTTCGTCGTACAAACCAACGGCCTTGACGATGGTCATTATTTTTTCATGATTTTTCTCTTTGAATTTCAAAAACTCGTTAACGCTCAACGGCAAATCCTTATCTATTGAAAATTTTTGCGGAATGTAGCTTATTTTGGTGTCCTTGTTCCAATGGACTTTGCCGCCATGGGGGATAAGACCAAGCAATGCGCGGAACAAAACCGATTTGCCGGCGCCGTTGGGGCCGACAATTGCCAAAACATCGCCTTTTTGCGTTTCAAAACTGATGTTTTCAAGCACTTGATTGTTCTCAAAACCGACACTCAAATTTTCCACCTTGAGGATGGTTTCCATGGGATTTGGGGAATACTATCGGATAGTACTCCACTTATTCTAGCATTAAAAAAGAGTTGAATCCATAAAATCTTTTTGCCCGCGGATAAAGTTTCCGATTTCCATCGGTTTTTTGCCTTCAAGCTGGACTTTTTTTATTTCCAGATATCCCCGGCCGGTTTTGGCGGCGATTTTGTTGTTTATGTTTCTGATTTTACCGACTGGCTCACTATCTTTTATGTTTTCCGTTAGCTCGGATTCCAAAATACTCAGTAGCTGACTATTCCATTTTGTCCATGTGCCGGGTTCGGGATTCAAAGCGCGGATTTGATTATGTATCTTTTCAGCCGGCCTCTTCCAGTCAATTTTTCCGTCTTCTCGCGTAAATTTTTTAGTGAAAGTGGCTTGGCTGTGGTCCTGTTCTTGCGGCTTTATTTCTCCTGCCAGATATTTAGGCAATGTTTTTACAAGCAGTTCTGTCCCAAGCATTGATAACTCTCTTTCAATTTCTTGGTATTGTTTGGAATTTGGAATTTGGAATTTGGAATTTGCCAGTAACGGCCCACGATCCACTTCCTTATCCAATTTCATGATGGTTACGCCGGTTTCCTTGTCCCCATTAAGTATGGCTGTCTGGATCGGCGTCGGCCCGCGGTGGCGCGGTAATAATGAGGGGTGGATGTTTAAAAACCCGAAACGGGGCACGGCTAACCACTTTTCCGGAATTATTTTGCCGTAAGCAACGGTGATGCAGAGATCGGGTTCAAGTTGTTGAAATTGTTCAAACTGTTCGTCGCTCTTTAGTGTCGCTGGTTGAAGAACTGGAGCACCTAGAGTTTGGGCGGCAATTTTAACTGGCGGGTGAGTGAGAACCTGTTTGCGTCCAACTGGTTTGTCGGGTGCGGTATAAATAGCCAATGGCTTATAGCCAATGGCGCATAGTTTTTTCAACGCCGGAACGGCAAATTCGGAAGTACCCCAAAATATTGTCTTTGGTTTATTGTTCATGGTTCAATTATATACTCAAAACCGAAACTAATGGACGCGAATCGCGTCTTTGAGAGTTCTGATATCCGTATCGTGCCTTTTGAGGATTCTGGTGTGAGAGATAAGTTGGTGCTCGTGGTTACCAACCGTTTTGCTTATCATTGTTGCAAGTTCGGCAGTCTGTGCTTCGGTATGATTCATAAGCTCCGTCTTAAGAGTAGTAAACTCCCGGTCAACAGCATCAAACTTCCGGTCAACAGCATCAAACTCCCGGTCAACAGCATCAAACTTATTCTCCAGATATTGTTTTAATTCCTTATCCATAAGTGAATATTATCAGCTAGAGAAAAATAATCAAGGGCTAACTTTTGACCCTTTCCTTTATGGTCAGACCATTAAGATGATCGGTTTCGTGCTGTAAAACTCTCGCCAAAAATCCGCGGGCTTTGAATTTTATTTTTTTGCCGTTTTCGTCCAGCGCCTTAATTTTTATTTTCTTGGCGCGCTTGATATTCACAAAATATTCGGGTATGGAAAGACACCCTTCCTCCATTTCATCAACATCCTTGGAGGGTTCTGTTATTTCCGGATTAATCAAAACATCCGGCACGCTATGCTCATCCGCCAGTTTTTTGTCTATTACAAAAATTTGCAGGTTTTCATTGACCTGATTGGCGGCAAGGCCCACGCCTTGCGAAGCGACCATCGTCTCGCGCATCTGGGCTATCAATTCTTTTATTTTGGCGCTCTCAATATCCGCTTTTTCAAGCGGATTCAGCTTTTGCTTTAAAATTTTGGCGGGCAGTTTTATCAGTAATAAACTAGCCATAACCATCAAATATTACACAATTTTCTCTCTTTTGCCAAATACTGATCCATCGCTCTCGCCACCTCGCCCAGCTCACCGGTGCGGATTACAATAGGGCAAAATTATCCTCAACAGACTACTCTTGCGTCAATGTTTGCGCCTATTGCCGCAATGGTTCGCCAGGCGGGAGCGCGTCAAGGTTACAACAAACTCTTGGAATCCACATCAATTGTCCAGCCGGCGGGGATGAATTTTAAGATATCCTCAAGACGCAAAAGACTGGGCAATATCTTGAGAATAATATTCTGGGCGTAATGGCCTCTTTCTTTGGCGAAGAACGCGTCTGACGGTCCAAGCATGAGTACCGTTTCAGAAAGATGAAGCTGAAGCAAAGCCAGCCGCAGTTTCTCCGCCAAAACCATGGCGGCAGATCTGGCCTTGCAGGGGTCTTTGTGGCGGAAAGTCAGTTTAACCAGCCGCGCGAATGGGGGATAAAGAAGCGCTTGTCTTGCGGGAAGCTCTTCTTCGTAAATAGACTGAAAATCGTTTTGGCTGGCGGAAAGTATGCTTTTGTCTTGGGGGTCGTGAACTTGGAAAATCATATATTGCGGCTGGAAGTCGCGAAGTTTGGCTACTTGCGACAGCAGTTCTTCTGCGGCCGTATAGTCCGGCATTGATACTAGTGAATCGGTATTGATAACTCCAACTAGGCCAAAGCGCAGGTAATGGCGATGGCTGAACACTTTTTGCGTGGCAATCAGAATTAATGACTCATCTTTGCGAACTGTTTCCATAATTTCCCACTCCTCGGCTGGATTTTTGACAGTATCATTATCCAATATAAGCACGGGAGCTCTTTTTAACCTTCCCCATTCCATCAATCGCCGAAATTCATCAAAAATTTTCTGACTGCCCGGCGGGCCGGAAACCCTGAATTTATAACTGTTGCAATTGGGGCAGTATTTAGGGAGAGATTTGGTGAGGACGCAGTGGTGGCAAACCAATATGAATTCGGTTGTGCGATGAACCCGCAGGGCGACATCGCAATTTAGACACTTGGGCAGCCAGCCGCAATTCTGACAGAGAAAAGATCCCGAGTAGCCCTTACGTGGAGAAAAGATTAAAACCTTCCGGCCTGTTTCAATGCATTGCCTGATTGATTCTGCTAACTCCTGGCTGATGGGCGAGAAGTTGTTTTTCCTGAACTCGGCGAACATGTCAACTATTTTAACTGCCGGTTCTTGCGGCGAACGCTTGTCTATCAGCAACACCCTGCCATTATTTGCTTCGTGAAAGTCGGACACATTTGGTATGCCAGCTACTGCCAGCAGTTTGGAGCCGTATAGCTGGGCGACTTTCTTTGCGAGGTCATAGCCGTGATAGCGCGGAGCCATATATGATTTATAGGCCTCATTGTAAGGATCTTCCAAGATTAGCGTTCCTAAATTGTTAAACGGCAGGAAAAGGGCTAACCGTGTGCCAACGGCGACTTTAGCTTCGCCCGAGGCGACTTTTCCCCAAGATTGGCGGTACTCTTTCCGCGATATTCGGGAGTTGATGTTTACTGTCGGATGTTTATCTTTAAACTGCTGATAGAAGTGATCCGAGATAGTTATATCTGGAAAAACCAGTAGAGTCTGCTTTTGATTTTTTATATTTTCTTCAATTTGTTTTTCGGCTATTTCCTGGAAATCTTTCGCTTGTGCAAGGATTAGTTTCAGTTTTATTTCCGCCTCTCCATAATTCATAGTTCGTAATTCGTTCTTAGTTTTCAAAAAGAACGGCGGCAGGGCGGTTTTTAAAGCCAAACCCAACGGAGCATAATAATTTTTGGCCAGCCAGAGGGCAAGTTTGAATTGCATTCCGCTGACGCGCGGCTCCTCGCTGACAACGGAAGATACTTTTTTAAGCTGAAAAGTTGTTTTTTTAAGGAAAATCTTTTTTTCCTGAAGCGAAGTTGACGCCACAACCGTGGCCATCACCTTGCGATTTCCAATGGCGATCTCAACAATCGCACCTTTAGGCAATTCGCGGTCGTGAAAATAGCTCAATAATTGAGGCGCGTTTTGGGGCAAAGTTGTCAGGGGAATTACCTCCAAAATAAACATAGCTTTAGCCTTAAGCTAGCTTAAATGTAAGGTTTTGTAGATATTGACTGATAACTATTTGTGGTATATTATATGCATGATAGGAGGTGTCTATGATAGGTCCTACCAAAGTCAGAAAATTGCGTAAGGAAGTTGGTCTTTCTCAAGAATCTTTTGCCCGGGCGTTGGAAGTCAGCTCGCGTGAAGTAGCCAGGTGGGAGACGGGGCTTAACGAACCCGCTGAGCCGGCCTACACAGAATTACTTAAGTTTCGAGCGATGGTCAACAACCTTAAGAAGGTTGAATATGATCCGGCGAGATGGTTTCAGATGAAAAGTCGGGCTCTTAGCGGGCGGTCACCCAAAGAGGTTATAGTCATGGGGTCAACAGGCCTTGAGATCGTTTTTAATCTCTGTGGGAGAATGGTTCACGGAATTACCACATAATAATAGTTGTAGTTTGCAGTCACACGCGGGAGCTGAAAGACCCCGCTTTTTTATTTGATAAATTATGGTAAAATTGAAGCATGAAGATACGCACGCGTATGGCGCCGAGTCCCACGGGGAATCTGCATATCGGCACGGCGAGGACGACGCTTTTTAATTGGCTTTTTGCCCGACATCATGGCGGAGAATTTATTTTACGCATAGAGGACACCGACCTAGAACGCTCCAGCAAAGAATACGAAGAAAATATCATTGAGGGCCTAAAATGGTTGGGCCTTAATTGGGACAACCCCGAAATATACCGCCAGTCCGAGCGATTGGATATCTATGAGGAATATCTGGTCAAGCTTTTAGACCAGGGCAAAGCGTTTTGGTGCTACCATACCAAAGACGAACTAGAAGATGAGCGTAAGCAACAGGTGGTCAACAAAGAGGCGCCGCGGCATATCTGCAGCCACAAGCATCACCCACCCGCTGAAACCGGCGGGGAAAAAATAATCCGTCTGGCCGTTAACAGCCAGTTGGACAGGAAGATCGGTTGGGAGGATGTGATACGCGGTCATATTGAATTTGAGGAAGGGCTGTTGGGAAATTTTAGTCTGGCCAAGGATTTAAGGATCCCGTTGTATAATTTTGCGGTGGTGGCAGACGACATTACCATGGAAATATCCCATGTTATCCGCGGAGAAGACCATATCTCCAACACGCCCAAACAACTTTTGATATACGAGGCGCTGGGCGCAAAGCCTCCAGTTTTTGCTCACAATTCAATGATATACGGGCCGGACAAAGCCAAGCTTTCCAAGCGTCATGGCGCTACTTCGATAAGTGAATACCGCAAGGACTACTTGCCTGAGGCCATCTTAAACTTTATGGGCTTTCTTGGCTTTACATATAGTCATGAAATTTTAAGTAAAGAAGAAATGGCCAAAGAATTTGATCTGGCGAAGGTTCACAAGTCGGCGGCAATATTTGACCAGAAAAAGCTGAACTGGGTGAACTCGCGGTATATTAAAAAATTGTCAGCCGCAGACCTAAAGAAACTCGTTGGCAAAGAAATTCCGGACATTGCCATACCGCTGATTACGGAGCGGCTTGAAAAGATAAGCGATGCCGGAGATTTTAACTACCTTTGGGAGAAGCCGGAATATGAAGCGGCGTTGCTGATCTGGAGAGGGCATTCACGGGAGGATACCAAGCTGGCCCTAGAAAAAATAGCCCGTGCGCTGGCGCCGCTGGATTTCTTTAGCCCTGACCAGCTCAAAATTATTTTAGATGAAGTCGCGGCGGATGTGTCTGCCAAAATTCAATTGCCAAAGACCGACAGGGGACTAGCCTATTGGCCTTTGCGCGTCGCTCTTTCCGGACATGAAAAATCGCCTGATCCGGTAGAGCTGGCTTTAGTTTTAGGCAAAGAAAAAACCCTTGAAAGGGTTGTGGGGGCTATTGAAATTATTGGCTAGTGTCTATCTGTTTAAAAAAGTGCGGTGGCAAGTCCTCATAAACCAAAATCACGGTAGCTTGGTCGGGCTTGCTGAAGGAACAATGAATGGCTATGTCTAAAACATTGTAACCGGTAAGTTCTTCAAATGCGCAAGCTTCTGCAAAGTCAATGAAGAAATTTTTATTTTTATTTCTACTTTCTGCTTTCTACTTTCTGCTTTCTACTTCTGCGCGGGCTCAAACCGACGTTGATCGGGTAGCTGACTTAAAACGCCAGATTGAAGAATTGGAAAAGCAGGCCGAAACATATCGCAACTCAATTGCTCAACAGCAAGCCGAGGCGACATCTTTGAAACAGGAGATTGGCGCAATTGAAGCGCAAATAAAAAATATTCAGTTGCAAGTAAAACTGACCGGCATAAAAATAGACAAGACCAAGCTTGAGGTGGGGAATGTGGAAAAAGATATTTATGACGCCCAGCAAAAGATTACTGCCCAGCAAAAGGGCATCTCTCAACTCATTGCCTTTTTAAATCGCCAAGACAACGAATCCCTGCTCTCAATAGTTTTAAAAAATGAGAACCTTTCGGACTTTTTCAAACAAGCCGAAAATTCAAAGGATATCAGCAAAAAACTCACGGAGCTTATTAATGACCTTAAAACACAGAAACAAACATTAGAGAACCAGAAAAATGAGCTGGAAGATAAACAGCAAGAATTGGAAAACCTGAACCAGCAGCGCAGTTCGCAAAAGTCGGCTTTGGGCGGCACCAAAACAAGCAAGAACCAGCTATTAGCGCAAACAAAGGGGCAGGAGGCCCAATATCAGAAACTATTGCGCGATGTTGAGGAAAGAAAAACAAAGTTCTTTATTGAACTGCAAAAGTATGAGTCGGACATTGTCGCCGGCGGCGTGTATATCGTTCATGTGACTGCTGGAAAATTGCCGCCCAGAGGTACTAACCTTTTCCGTTGGCCGGAAGAGGGGTATCGCATCACTCAAGGTTACGGCATGACCCGCTACGCGCGGCGCGGCGCCTACGGCGGCGCGCCGCACAACGGCATTGATATGGCTTCCGGATACGGCTCTCTTATTCGGGCGATAGGGGACGGCGAGATAATCGCTAATGGCGCCAACAGCGGTTGGGGCAACTGGATAGCCGTTAAGCATCCGCCGATTAATTTGGTCAGTGTTTACGGCCACATGAGCGCGCTTTCACCGTTGAAAGTCGGTACGCAGGTTAAGGCGGGTGATATTATTGGCTATGAAGGCGCTACGGGCAACGCTACTGGTTCGCATCTGCACTTAAGTTTATATAAGGACTTCTTTACTTACATGAAGGGGACAGAGCTCTACTTTAATTATTTTGACGGGTCGGTAAACCCGGACGATTATATGTAAAAACCGCCCTAATGGCGGCAAATCAATAAAGTCCGGGATTTTTAATACGGCTGACAATACCGAAGATCGTCTGCGTTTCTTCCGGGACCGACTCCATTACCTTATAAAGATCTGCAATCTTCTGATCTTGGGTATAAGCATGGCCGAACAGTTTATCCAGATAGTTATGATTGATAACAATATCAAAAATGAACTTCTTGGTCAGCGGAGTCCCCAGAAGCTGAAAAATATCTTCCCGGTCAAGCTCATATCCATGCGCGCATTTTTTTATTTCTTTGACGGCGATGTGCGTTAATTCGCCGTCTTTGATGTCGCGTAAAATCCAGAATGCGTCATACTTGGTGAACTGGCCTTTTTTGGACAGCGCTTCGAGCATCTTTTTTGCGATGGTTTTGGTATGCATGTCTGAAGGGAATCTCAAGCAGATTGCTATCCAGTCCAGAACGTCAGCCTCTTCCTTTGAAGTCCTGATGACAAGTTCATTCAGAGCATCCTTTCTAAAGCTGGGAAAGATGTGCATAATCTCACGCAGTTCAATGGAAGTCAGGATGCCGTTTTTTATCAGTACCGCAAATATCCGGCCGGATTCCGAATCAAAGCGCATTAATTTAAGGTCCAGCAAGGTCAGCTGATCCGGAAAGCGTTCAAGCTTTTCCGCAATCATGTGTTTTGCCCTTAGTGTTTCCTGGCGGCGATTCGACCGTTCCTTTTTGGGGGATCCGCTGGTTTTTTTAAATTCCGACTGTGTTCGAATGCCAGCCCCACCCTTACCGCTTGAAGAACCTGCACCAATCCAGTATCTTTTAAGGTTCATTTTTTCCCCTTGAAGGAATAAGTTTTTAAGAGCCAAATCTATTATAACATTACGAGGACAGCAAGTCAATTTTCCGCGATAGGTTGTGTGTTGGTTTACTTGTCTATGTTGAAACTTGATGTGCTATAATAAAGTTATGGTAAGAGTAATTATTCTGGGCGGCGGGTTCGGCGGAGTAAGGACGGCTTTGGATTTGGGCAAAAAAATCGGCAAGACGGCCGAGATTGCCTTGATAGATCGCAACAACTATCATCTTTTTACGCCCTCTTTGTATGAAGTGGCGTCGGTTTGCGATATTGCGGAGGATCCTTTTTCGGTTGCCCTTAAAAAAACCATATCCGTACCGTTTGCCGATATTTTTGAAGGCAAGAATATTAATTTTGTACAGGCGGAAGTTGACAACGTCAACTTGGCAAGCCAAGTTTTAAAAACAAAAGGCGGCCACGAACTCTGCTATGACTATTTGGTTATTGCTCTGGGCAGTCAAGCCAGTGATTTTAATACCCCGGGAGTCAAAGAATATGCCTACCAATTCAAAACAATAGACGACGCTCTGATGATTCACAGAAAGACCGATGAACTGCTTGATAGTCTGGCGGCTGGCCAGCGGCAGGCGCCCTTAACTTTTTTGATTTGCGGCGCCGGTTTTACCGGAGTTGAACTGGCCGCTGAAATTGCCTGCCGTGTGCGCCGAGCGGCCCGCAGGCGCAAAATTAAAGGCCGGCCGCTTCGGATTTATCTTTTTGAAGCGGCACCGCGGATACTGCCTTATGTTTCGGACAAGGAGAGAGAAATAATTTCCAACCGGCTGACCAAACTTGGTGTTGCAATCATGTCCGGCTCTGCCATAGAATCGGTTGGGGACAGTTTTGTGAAACTTAAAAACGGCCAGACGGTATCGGGCGACATGGTTGTATGGACGGCTGGCGTAAAACCAAGCGAATCCTTAAAGTCAATAAACGGGCTTGAACTTACTTCCGGCGGAAAAATATCAGTCGGAGAACACCTGCATCTCGCTAAATTTAAAAATGTTTTTGCCGTCGGCGACAGCATTGAATTCATTGACCACAAAACCCAAAAACCAATCCCGGCGGTGGCCTATCTGGCGATTGATCACGGGAAGATAGCGGCAAGAAATATCATTAATTCAATTCGCGGAGAAGAACTGAAAATTCACCGGCCGTCCTATGAATACTGGGTTACTCCCGTGGGGGGAAAATATTCGTTGGCTCATCTGGGGCGGGGGATAACTATTTCCGGTTTTTGGGGATGGATAGCGAGGGAGTTGGTTGACCTGCGATATTTGAAGTCCATTTTGCCGCTTGGGAAAGCGCTTTCAATTTTCGCAAGGGAATATCTGATGTTCCGCCGAGGCAATATGTAAGTATTGACCGAACGGTATATTTATTGTCTAATTTTAGTGTTGGGGCGGGGGAGACCGAATTTTTATGAATTTAAAAATTAAAATTATTTGTTCCCTTTTTTTCTTTTTAGCGCTTGGCGCCGGAACTGCCGGATTTTCGTTTGCTCAATATAATCAAACCGGCCAAACCGATTCTGGCAATGAAATTAACTTGTATTCCATATTAAGACACATACCCAATGGTTTGGAGGGTCTTCGTGGCGCCGTTTCGGGCGGTATGAATACTGGGGAAGTTGTTAGTTCGGGCGGTTTTAATGGCATGTCTGGCAAGGATACCATGGCGATAATAAAAGTTCTGACCGTTTTCACGATAAGGTTGTCGATTATAACTTTAAGTATTAGCACCGAGATATTGAAGGCCTTTTTGGGCTTCTTAATTAAACAGTAAGATAATGTAGAGTCGCATAATCTACATTGTGCGTCGTTCTTCTGCCACAAAAAATCCGCTCCCCTTTTAATTCCAGATATTCAAAAACCCCAAAGATTGGGGTTTAACTAAACGGGTTCCCACCATTCATTATCTGATTTTTCTAAATGTCGGGCGCTAATCAGGCAGTTTCTCATGTCAATGTTGCAAGCTGTTACGAAATTGTAAATTAGACGGCAAAGCGTGTCTTGGTCCGGCATGTGGCGCGGATTCTTAACGATTATTTCAAATATGAATTCAAACGGCGCGCTTCCGGCAATCACGCGATTCATTCTGATGCATACGCCGTTGGTTTTAGCGTATGCGTGCAATTGGTCATAAAGAGCATCGGCCTGTTCCCTATTCATGATACGGCTCCTAATTGGTAAAAAACCAAGGATATAAATATTTTATAATATTACCGACAAGTGTCAATGTTGTAATTTGCGGCAATAAAAACTAGAATATTTTCTATGGCGACCAAATTGGTTTTTGATATTGAAACAGTCGGCGTGGAATTTGACTCGTTGGACAAGATGTCGCAGGAGTCGTTATTAAAATACGCCCAAACCCCCGAAGAGGAAGAAGAAATTAAAGAACACCTAAGCTTCTCTCCCCTGACCGGCGAGATTATTGCTATCGGCATTCTTAATCCCGATACCGATAAGGGCGCGGTTTATTTTCAGGCGCCCGGGCAAAACCTTGAAAAAACTGAAACCGAAGATGTCCAGTATATTCCCGCAACCGAAAAAGAGATTCTGCAGAATTTTTGGGAAATAATCACCCACTATGACCAATTCGTTACCTTCAATG
>Ga0209343_10006933_pt1 | contig 13473 bp, 7 predicted proteins | sample RifCSPlowO2_02_FD_184026 | JGI IMG/M metagenome (GOLD analysis project Ga0209343, IMG submission 184026) | Groundwater microbial communities from Rifle, Colorado - Rifle CSP2_plank lowO2_0.2 (SPAdes) (version 2) | ecosystem: Environmental > Aquatic > Deep subsurface > Groundwater | place: Rifle... | reverse complement strand
CAGGCGGCCCGTTCCGGCGCGCTCGGCATAGCGCGCCACCCGCGACAGATCAATCCCTTTCGAAGCCCGCAGCGGCGCCCAGAGATCGCCGGCGGCGCGGAGCCTGGCGGGCATCGACTCGATCGTGAAATCTTCCCGCCGGACTCCTGCGTCGACTTCGTCCCACGAGAGCGGCGCCGAGACGCCAGCGTACGCGCTGGCCCGCGCGCTGTAGGCCGTCGCCAGCGTTTTGCCCAGAATGTTTTGCAGATAGTCGATGTACACGCGCGTCCCGCGATCACGTACGGCGCGTTCGATCGTCGCCTGCTTCGGATGTTTCTGCGCCACGACGGTCGCCACGATCTGGCAGAAGAGGAGACCAGCCTCGTACGGGGTCCCGGGCGGCAGCGGGATGTAGATGTGCATGCCGTCGGCCCCTGAGGTCTTCGGCACGCCGACGTCCCCGAGCAGGTGCAGCTCATCCCGGATCCAGCGGGCGACGTCGAGGACGCGCCGGAACGCGACGGCCGGCATCGGATCGAGGTCCAGCGCGACGCGATCGGCGAACATCGGGCTCTGCACGCGCGAGAACCACGGATCCTGTGAGATGGCCGCGAGCTGGGTCATGTAGAGGAGCGTCTTCAGATTGCCGCCGACGATCTGGCGCCGGCCTTGCGCGGCGTCGACCGTCTCGACGCGCACGCCTCCGGGCGGGTCAGCGGCCCGGTGCTGGTAAAACGACGGACCCGCGATGCCGTTCGGATAGCGTTTCATGACGAGCGGCCGGTCGGCGACCGCGGGCAAGATGAACGGCGCGACCTGAACGTAGTAACGGAACAGATCGCCTTTCGTCAGCTTCTGGCGTGGCCAGAAGATCTTGTGCAGATTGGTGACCGGCAGGCGATCGCCGCCGGGCAGCTCGAGTACGCCGTCCCTTCGGCTTTGTTCGATCGTGCGCAGCTGGTCCTCCAACGCCTGCACGGCGTTCACGGCCCGGGCAGCCCTCTCGAGGCGGGCGCTCTTACGCTCCCGTGCGCCTGCGTCCGCCCCCAACGAGAGGCGCGAGGCAGCGGTCGCGTGGAGCCGGACGGCCCGCTCTCGCCGCACCTCGCGCGGGTCCTTGTCGTCGCGGAGCCCGAGGTACACCGGATGACGCAGCCTGCCGTCGGCGGTCCACTCGGTGAACTTGACCTGCGCCACCAGATCGGGTCTCGCCCAATGCCGCCGTTCGTGCGTCCGCGGCCGCACACGAAACGGACATTCGGAGGTTTCGAGCCGTCGGAGCCGCGTCATCAGCCGCGCGAGCTCGCGTGTGTTGAATCCTGTTCCGACGTGGCCGACCTCCACCAGGCTCCCATCGTCTGCGTAAACGCCGAGCAGCAGCGCGCCGAAGTACGCGCGCGTGTGCCGCGGCTCGGTCCAGCCGACGACGACGAACTCCTGTTCGTGAACGATCTTGAGCTTGCGCCAGTCTGGCGTACGCCTGCCGGACTGGTAGCGCGACGCCACGTGCTTGGCGATCAGGCCCTCCCATCCGCCGGCCAGCGCTCGCTCGTATAAGACCCGCCCGCTCCCGTAGGCGATCTCGCTGATGCGGAGGAGGGGGGTCCCGGTACGGCCAAAGACCCGCTCCAGCGCGGTGCGGCGCGCGGCGAATGGCCGGGCGCGCAGATCCGTGCGGCCCTCACGCAGCAGGTCGAACGCGATGAACGCCACGGAGCGACGAGCCGACCCGGCGGGTCCCTCCTTGAGCGGGATCCGCCCCTGGAGGTGCTGAAACCCCGCGGGGTCGCCCCGTGAGTCCAGCGCGACGATCTCACCGTCCAGAACGACCCGCGCCTTGCTCCGGTGACCCCAGCGCTCGAGCGCAGCCGCGAGCTCCGGGAAGTGATCGGTTTTCTCGTTGCCGAGGCGTGACCAGAGCCGTACCCGGCCGGAGCCGCCAGGCACGTCGGCTATCGCACGAATACCGTCGTATTTCGGCTCGTACGCGAGCTGCGGATCGTCGAGCGGCGCCTCCGCCAGCGACGCTGACATGGGGAGGATCATTGTCGGGACGGGCTGACGTCTCCTGGGTTGGCTTCAGGTTTCGGTCCCTGATTTTATGCGAAGACGAACGGACGGCTAAGCGACTGTGCGCGGGCGGTCGATCGCCGATTCAAGCGGGGCGGTCGGCTGCTCGAACTCGACACCGGCGACGAAGTCGGCCGGTCGCGACGTCCGCGAGACGGCGAGACGGCCGCGGCGCGAGGCTTTGTCGCGATACATGCGATGATCGGCCTCGGCGAGCAGCGTTTCGTATGTGGTCCCGTCAGAGGGATACACGGCGGCACCCGCGCTGGCCGCGAGCCGAATCGTCTTGCCGGCGCGAACATCCAGCTCGATCTCGCTGACCCGCCGCTGGAGGGCGCGGCGCTTGGCTTCCGCAACCTCGCGCGAACATTCCCCGAGCACCACGATGAACTCGTCGCCGGCGTAGCGCACGCACAAGTCGTAAGACCGCAGTCCCTTCTGCAGCGTCGCCGCCACCTCGCGCAGCGCACGATCGCCGACGTGGTGCCCGTAGGTGTCGTTGATCGCCTTGAACTCGTCGATATCCATGACGAGGAGCGCGACCTGGCCCTTGAGCCGTTCCGCGCGCGCCATTTCCCGGGACAGATGGACGAACATCGACCGGCGGTTCGGCAGCGCGGTGAGCGGGTCGGTGAGCGAATCCTCCTGCGTCTGCTCGAAGACAATCGAGTTGTGAATCACCGCGCCGGCCTGTTCGGCCACGCGCTCGATGAGACGCCGGTGATCCTCTGAATACCGGTTCGGCTCCGTGTGGTACAGCGCCAGGCAGCCGATAAAGGCCTCGCCGAAAAACAGCGGGCACACGATGGCCGCGTTGAGGGCGGACTCGCCGGGCAGCCCGGCAGCTTCGAACGCCACCCGCGGGTTCGCGTTGACGAGCGTGCGCCGATTGCGCGCAACCCAGCCGGCCAGGCCCTCGCCAAGCGCCACGGTCGCGTTCAGCAGTCTCGGCGCATCGACACCCACGGCGAAGCGGCACAGCAGCGTGTCGTCCGGCTGCTGCAGGAACAGCGCGCAGCCCGACCACGGGATGATCTTCGTCAGCTTCGAGGAGATGAGCGCCATCGTGTCCGACACGCCGAGGCTGGTGCCCATCGACTGCGCGATCTCGTATAACGCGTAAATCTCGCGGTGGGCCAGCGCGATGTTCTCGAACGCGTTCTGGCTGTTGCCGCCCGGAACCAGCCCCACCGTCGTCGGCCTGGCGCCCGTCGGCGCCGGCGCGGGGAGGGCGTGCTCCCGCGGCTCGGCGGCCTCGGCATCGGCGATCAGCTCCGGAAGAATATCGATGAACGCCTTGACCAGCTTGGGATCGAGCGCGCGGCCGGCCTCATGCCGCAAGAGTCCGATCGCGGCCTCCTGACCGAGCGCCTGGTGATACGGCCGCTCGGTCGTGACCGCGTCGAAGTAGTCGACGATGGTGAGGATGCGCGCCCCAATCGGAATACTGTTCCCGACGAGCCCGTGCGGGTAGCCTTTCCCGTCCCAGCGTTCGTGATGGCTGAGAATCAGCGGCGCAACGGGATAGGGAAACGGCACGGCCGCGATGATTTCAGCGCCGACCTGCGGGTGGATGCGGACCTTCTGGAACTCTTCCTGCGTCAACGGACCGGGTTTCGACAGAATGTGCTCGGGAACCGCCAGTTTGCCGATGTCGTGCAGCAGCGCCGCCGTCTTGACGCCCTGAATCTCCTCAGACCGGAGGCCGGCTTCTCGCGCGAGGCCGGCCGCGTAAACCTGGACGCGTCGAATGTGCGACTGGCTCGTCTGGTCTTTGGCATCGATCGCGCGCGCCAGGGCCTCGATCGTCGCCAGGTGAAGGTCGGAGGTCTGCTGGACGTGGCGTTGCTCGTCCTCAACCCTGCCCATGTACAGCTTATAAGCCCGGTACATCAGGTACAGCGGCGCGATGGTGACCGGGGCCAGCCAATAACCGGCGCTGCGAACGAACCACACGGCGGCGGCTGCGGTGCCCGCGCCGACGAAGTAGCTCGGCGCGCTCCAGAGGAAATTGGTGTGCCACGTGTGCGCGATGCCTTCTCGCGTGGAGAGCGCGATGGCCGTGGCCACAAGGCCGGTGTTCAGGAAGAAGTACGCCGTCGCTGCGCCGACCAGGGGACGCGCGACGGCGCCGAGCGGATCCAGCGATCCCGGATCGGCGAGCAGCCTGAACGCGAGCCCCGCACCCTGCACCGTGACGACGAGCGCGGCCATGCTGAAGAGCGTCCGGTGCAGCGGATTCCTGCCCTTGTTGTTGAGATGGCACTGACTGAAGGCGCTGGCGGCCGCCACGAGCATCGTCTCGTGAGGTCCGACCAGGAGCAGCGACGCGAAGTCGACCGCGTAAGAAACCGACAGCGTCGAGCCGCTCGCCGTGAGCGGTAGGGTGACCTTGAGGGCCGCTGTCGCCGACGACAGCAGCATCAGGAGCAGGAACAGGTATGGGCGATCGAAGGACGCGTACGGCAGGCCGACGGCCAGCAGCGCCGCCCCGGCGCCGATAACGGCCGCAACATAAAGGCGAGCGCCACGTGGAAGGTGCTTCATCGTCCTGAACGCGTGAACGCGTCCGCGATCAATGGACCCTTGGGGCCGTCGACACCCAGTGCTCTCCCCAGTCGTCTTTCTGCAGGGACCACAGTACCTGATCGAGGTATTCCCCGCCACGTCGAACCGACCGGCGAAGAATCCCTTCCTGAACCGCACCGAGCTTGCGCAGAGCACCGTTCGCCCGCCCGTTCTGCAGGAGGACGCGCACCTCGAGCCGGTGCGCACCGACCGACCTGAACACGAACGAACCCACCAGACGGGCTGCTTCGAGGAAGACTCCGGTTCCCCGCACGGAGGGGGCGAGCGTCGCCTCGCATTCGGCGGTTTCGAATGACGGCTCCAGTTGCCGCACCTGGACGGCACCGACGACCGCGCGCGTCACGTTCTGGACGACGACGTACGTGAAGGACAGGCCGGCGCTGCGACCGTGGATGGCGTGATCGAGGAACGCTCGCACTCCGACATCCGTGACCGGTTCCTGCAGGCCGAACCGGCTCGTATCGGCCACCGACAACAGGTCGATCAGCGGTCCCAGATCCTGCGGCGCCAGTTCACGCAACGTGATAGAGCGGCCGGCAAGCGTCGGCAACTCCTGCCGCCAATCGACCACCGCAACCCCGGGCGTGCTCATGGGTTCATAGACTCAGTGGCTACACACACGTAGCCCGGCCTTCCGCGTGACGACAGCAATGTTGGAGCCAGTCACCTCGCTTCGCCATAAATGACTGCTGTAACATAGTTTAGAAGGACACATCAGGCCGGGATCCGTGGGCTATAGTGTTCGTATATACGACATAAAAGTCTTTGTTATGTCTTCAATAGCCTAAGAAGGTCTCTGGAGGACAACGACTTGAGGGATCCGTGCCCATATTAGACCACTCGTGTCCCGTTTCGATCCGATCGAGAGGTGACACCGCGTCCAAAATCAGGCACGTGATCGTGGATCTCGGGTAGATTGACACCGTGACAGCGGACGAACGTCCCAAACGCTCGCTGGCGGACGACCCGAATTTTCGCGCGAGCCTGTCGGAGCTCGATGGCGACTTGGCAGGGGTCCGGCGCGCCGGCGCGGCGGCGCCGCCGCCCACGACGACGACCTCGGGTCCGGCCCCGCGAGTGGTGCCGCACTCCGGCGCCCAGACGGCTCCGCCACCGGCACCAGGCGGCCGCCGCCGCCTGCTCGACCTTTTTCCGCCGTTCGGCGCGGGCTCGGCGCTGCCGCCCGACCTCGCACCTTTGCTGGCACCGCCGCCTGCGCGTCCGCCCTTGCCGGTACCGGCCGCTGCGGGAACCGTGACGTACGAGACCTTCTACGGCCTGGCCGAGGAGCCGTTCAGCCAGTCCACCGATCCCAGATTCTTCTATCACAGCACCGCCCACGATCAGGTGGCCCAGACGCTGCTCGGTGCGATTGGACAGCGCGAAAGAGTCGTCGTGCTGACCGGCGAGCGGGGGCGCGGAAAAACCACGTTGTGCCACGCGGTGATCGACCAGCTCGATCGGCGCACGCTGACCTCTTTCGTCACCGAACCATTCGTGTCGGCGGCGGATCTGCTCAAGACGATCCTCGTGGATTTCGGGGTGATCTCGCGCCAGGACATCGCCCAGGGCCGGCTCACGAAGGCCTCGCAGGCGGATCTGGTGGCCGCACTCCACGAGTTTCTCGTGTCGCTCGCGGCCCTCCAGGCGTTCGCGGTCGTCATTCTCGACGACGCGCACAATTTACCCGTCGACGTGCTGAACCAGGTTCGCGTTGTGGCCGACGACCTCGGCGGCGAGCCGCTGCTGCAGGTGATCCTGGTGGGCGAGCCGGCGCTCGTCAAGAACCTTGGGCGATCCGAACTTCGGGCGCTGAATCGCCGCGCCTCCGTGCGTTGCCGGCTGAAGCCACTGGCGGCCGACGATGTCGCCGGCTACATCGCACACCGGATCGCGGTCGCCGGGACCAGCCCGCGCGTCGAGTTCGACAGTCGGGCAGTGGCGCGCGTGTACCAGTTGTCGGGCGGCGTTCCTCATCTGATCAACCTCCTGTGCGATCGCACGCTGGCGGCCGGCTTCAAGGCGTCGGCCAGTCTGCTGGACGATCAACTGGTGGAGGCCGCGGCCGAGGAGCTGGATCTGGGTCTCCCCTCGTCCCGGTCGTCCTGGGCGTCCTGGGCGGGAAGGGCCGCGATGATCGCGGGCCTGTTGTTGCTCGCGCTCCTCGGCGCGGCAACTGCAGCCTACGTGTTCAGGTCCGACCTCACGATATTGATCGACGTATGGCAGGGCGGCTAAGTGGGGCGGGAAAGACCTCGCACCTTCGTGGAATGACGCGGTCGAAGACTGGCGGCAGAAAAACGCTGAACGGGTCGGAAGGCTCATCAGGAATGGGGTGGGCGACGGGAGTTGAACCCGCGGCCTCCGGTGCCACAGACCGGCGTTCTAACCACTGAACTACGCCCACCATACTGACGGGTTGGAAAGCCAGTCTAACACTCGCGGCGCCGCTGCATGCCGGAACGGGTTTCCTGCAATCTCATGCGATTTCAGTGTGCCGCATCGAGTGTAGCATTTTTCGCATGACCCGCCGGGCGGCGGCGATTCCGCCCCGGACCCCTCGTCGGGTCATGTCCACCAGCGCGCCGTTCAGCACGCCCGTTCGGGTCAGGCCGATATGATCGGCGTTGCTCGCCTCCTGGATTCGTACGTCAGCTCGACGGCTCGCCGTTGACGAAGGTGACGACGAGGACATCGCGACAGGCCGGCCGCGTGGGATCGATGGGCTCGACCGGCGTGACGCCGTGCGCGACACGGGAATCGTCGACGAGTGCCGCATCGAGGGGATCGGTCAGCGTGAAGTGGCCAAGCCGCCGACCGTCGAGCGCGTGAATGGTCGTGACGCCGCTCGCAATGTTCCGGCGGTTGACGAGAAGCACGAGCACGTAATCGACGCCGTCCCGGTGAAGGCCTTCCGGCGTCGGACGCCCCTGCTCGCCGACGCGCGCCTCGATGCGGAACTGGTGCGCTTCGATGCGCCAGACAGAGGTCGCCGGAGCCCGGCTGCCGAAGAGTGTCCGGCAGAAAGCGAGAATCGTGCGCAGGCTGGCGCTCTCGCCCACTTCAGGAGAAATCGGCTGGAACCAGCGCGCGATGCCGCCGTGGAGCGGGTTGTACTCCAGGCTCTGGTAGTGCGGCTGGTGCACCTGCCGTTCAATCGTACCTCCGGCCGCGGCGGCGTAGACGGCGTGCCGGCGCCGCCGGTACCGGCCGCCGTCGGCCATGTACGCGTCGAGCTCCAGCGCGTTCCAGCTGTGGGCGAACGCGGGCCAGTCGTCGAGCGATCCGTGCGGCGTCAGCAGCTCGCGCATGGCGCGGCCGTGCACGAACGCGTACCCGTCGCGCTGGATGGATTCCTGCAGCGAGCGGTTCGTCGAACAAGTGGCGCTCCTCACCCCACGATCCTACTCCTGCGGGCCGCCGCCGGGCCGCTCAGAGAAGCAGCGTTTCCACGCGATGCGCGTGAACCATGTCCGCGCAGGGGGACCACGCGAATGCCGTGAAGCGCCCGTCCTGCGACGCGACCAGGGCGACGGCGCGGCGCTGATCCTGGACGAACTGCGCGGCCGACAGGTGTCTCGTCCCGCCGAGGCGTGTCGGGTGAACGACCTCGGCCGCGCCGCTTTCGATCGGCTCGGTGACGGTGACCTGCTCCACGGGCGGCCAGCCCTGCCGCCTGGCGATCTTGGCGCCGAAGGCGACGAGCTCGTAGCGGTCGGTGATCACCGCCGCGCCATCGACCGCTGTCACGCCGGCCACCGCGCTGACGGTCTCGGTGAGGGCATCCTGCCAGAGGCGATCGCCCATCTCCTCGGGCGTCCGTCGCACGAGCCCGGCGAGCTCGGCGAAGGGCGGCGTGACCGAGTAGGACATCGGATTGACGATCGATTCGCGCCACTCATCCGTGTCCGCGGGGACGACCAGCAGCGACCCGCCCCGCCCGTGCGCCCTCATCGACACGGCCAGTTGCACGAGCACGTTGACGCCGCCCGTCCACGCCGCCGGCGTGTCGAAGCCCAGGAGCGCGGTGAGGAGCGCAGGGCAGTCGGGTACCTGCGAGGCCTGCTCGTCGATGATCTTGATCTGATCGCCCTCGAGCACGGCGACGTTGACGAACTTGCCGACCTCCCCGCGATGGTGTTTGACGACCAGGAGGCCCGGCGCCGCCACTTCCAGGACGAAACAGAAGGTCGGAATCTCGCGGGTCATGCCCCAGACGCGCAACTCGTCTCCCTCGGGCCACACGCCGAGATGAATGCCGGGGCGCTCGACCGCTGCCGCGACGCGGACCAGCGCGCTGGGCTTGAGAGAGAGTGACCGTTCGAAGACGACCGGGTGCACCGCCTGGCCGGGCGAGAGCAGCGCGAGCGAAATCTTCGGCACGTACCCCTCCTCGCGCCGAAGGCTGGCCCAGAATGCGGCGTCGATGATCGTTTCGATGGCGGCGGCATCCGGGAGGGCCGCCTGGCGGACTCCGGGCGGCACCCCCGCGGCGTGGAGCCGCGTAAAATGAGCGTGCACGTTCGGGGCGACCGCCCGCGCAGCGGGATAAGCCGGCTCCGTCATCCGGGCAAGTGTGGCATAAACGGGTGTCTGCGGCGCCCCGTCGCTGCCCGACACATTTTCGGGCAGTCGCGATATTCTTAGGGACGGCCGTCCGTGCCCCTGGCCGGGGCCGGCGCGGTCATGTCCCACCCGGTAGGATCCCGGGGGACCGGGTACGCAAGAGCACGCAAGAGACGTAAGAGACAAGAGGCGTAAGAGAGAGGATAAGAGAATGACGAAGCATCTGCTGGTGGGCTGTCTCGTGGCGCTGGTCGTCTGCGTCGGCGCGGCTTCCGCTCACGAGGGTCACGCGCATCCGGTGATGGGCACGGTCACCATGGCCGCGGCCGATCACGTGATGCTGAAAACGACCCAGGGCAAGGACGTGACGATGACAGTGAACGAGAAGACGAAGGTCATGAAGGGCAAGGTCGCCATCAAGATCGCGGATCTCGAAGCCGGCACCCGCGTCGTGGTGACCCCCGTATCGGAGAAGGAACCGCTGATCGCCGCGATGATTCGGGTCGGTGTTCCCACGAAGGCAGCGGCGCCCAGCGCGTCCAAGAAGTAGCCGCCTCGCCGTCGTCCGGTCGCAAATTCCCGCTTTCGCGGGACGCGAGCCGTGAGGAGCGGCGCAGGCCGCCCCTCACGGGCCTTTCGTCACAGCGACTTCAGAACGTGAACTTCACGCCCACCTGCATCGACCGCGGCGCCTGGAACAAGATCGGGGTATCGAAATACGGGCTCTTGGGCAGGCTGGAATTGAACTTCGGGTTGCCGAAGGCGTCCAGGTTCGACTCTGCCTGCCAGGCTTCGATGCCGTCCATGCCCTCATAGATGTAGTCTTGGTCGCGCTCCAGCATTTCGTTTCGGTTGAACACGTTGAAGACGTCGAGGATGATGCTCACGTTCCGATTCGCTCCCATCCTGCCAAGCGGCACCTTGTAGTCGGCGTGGAAGTCCAGGTTCCAGTAAGCGGGCGTGCGACCGCCCGACCCGCGCGGCTGCAGGAAGATGGTTCCATCGCCGTACCCGTTCACAATCTCCGGACCCTGCACCGACACCGGCACGCCCGAAGAGAGCAGGAAGCCTTCCGAGAGGGTCAGACCCCAGTCGAAACTGTACGCGCCGTACAGCTTGAATTGGTACGGCTTGTCGGAGCGCAGCTTGCCATCGGAATTGGGAAGGAACGAAGGGATGTCGTAGAGCGCCGTTATGTTCGGATCGAGCTGATCGTACCCGCTCATGTACAGCCCTTCGTGATTCCCACTGGCCCGGGCGTAGACGAATGAGGAGTTGAGGTGCCAGTTATTCGTCAAGGCGCGCTGGAGTGTGAGTTCGACGGCCTTGTAAGACCGCGTGGGCGAGTCGAACGGCCCTCCGAAGAACCCTTCGCCCGGATTCCCGATGACGTAGCCGGTTAGTTCGAGAGGATCGTCCGGGTTCGTGAAGGTGCCGATGTCCTCGATGATGCGGCGCAGCTCCCGATCGATGAACCGAGCGCCGACGCTCCAGGCCGGCCGGAACTGATACTCACCGCCGATGATGAACTGGTCCTCGTACTGCGATTTCAGATCCTCGTCGAGCGGGGTGATGGCGGTGAGCGTCGACACGCGGCGGACACCCCAGGGCCCGTTGGTGGCGAGAGGGCTGCCCGACGGGTTGAACCAGTTGCTCGAATTGAGCGTCGCGCCGTTCACGTACTGGGTGATGATGTACCGTTCGCCATTGACGGCTCGGATGTTCATGTCGAGCGGGATCGCCTCGTAGAAGCGTCCCCAGAAGCCATAGATCTTCGAGCGGCCGTCCCTGAGGGGGTCCCACGAGATCCCGAGGCGCGGGGCCCAGTTGTTCTTCAGCTTGAGATTGTCGACCGTCCGGCACTCGAGGTCCACCGTGCAGGCCACGGCGTCCGACTCGCCGCTGACCGCCACGTCGTTGGCGGAATCCAGCCACTGTTCCTCGTACCGCAAACCCAGATTCAGCTGGACGTTCGGCGCGATCTTCCAGCCGTCCTGGATGAAGAACGCGCTGTTGGAAGTCGACCCCTTGCCGACAACGGAATAGTTGCGTTCCTGAACGTAGGTGCCGAATCCGAAAGACGGCCCGAAGAACCGGTACCATGTCTCGGCGACGTTGGAATCGTAGCTGTTGATTTCTACGTCGACGCCGTACCGCAGTTCGTGTCTGCCGAACACGTTGGTCAGTCTTGCGGCCAGCGCGGTCCGCGCCGCGGTGTCGTTCTGCAGACGATTGAAGCCGCCGTGCTCGAACTGGGCGAGCGTCTCGTCAATCTGTCGCGGAATGCTGCGGCCGGCGTCAGTGGCCGCCTGCGTCTCGGCGCGTTGTGAGTGCCGGCCTGCGGTCGCCTCGAGCAGCCAGGCCGATGAAAGGGCGCCACTGTACCTGGCGCCGAAGTTGTGGCCACCACTCAGCTCATCTCGGAGCGCCGACGTCGCATCGGCATTGGGAACCGTGTTACCCGTCGTCGAGCCGGCGAGCCACCCTTTCCGCTCCGAAGGGTCCCCGAAGGCCGATACGGCGAGTGTGTGGCTCGAAGCGGGCGTCCACGTCAGCTTCGTGGCATAGACATCCGAGTTCCTCTCGATCTCCCGGCCGGACGTATCCACTACGCGGCCGGCTTCTATCTGGCCGCCGAGGAATGTCGTCCGCCGAATCGGACCGTACGCTCCGAAGAACCAGAGCTTGTCCCTGGCGATGGGCCCGCCGAGGGACCCGCCGAAGTCGTAACTGGAACTGCGCTCGGAGAGCGTGACCAGTTCCTTATAGCGGCGCCGCTCGACGTCGTCCGGCGTCCAGCTCTTGTTGCGGTTGTAGTTGAAGAGGTTGCCGTGGAAGTCGTTGCCCCCTGATTTCGTCACGACGTTGAACACCCCGCCCGTGGAACGCCCGTACTCGGCTTGATAGCCGCTCGTCAGCACCTGCACTTCCTGCACGAAGTTCATCGTGAGGTTCACGCCTGAGGTGCCGTAGCGCGGGTCCGTGACCGAGAGGCCATCGATGATGTAGTTGTTCTCGGGCGCGGACGAGGCTCCGACGCTCGGGCTGTTCTCGAAGCGGCTGTCGTGATCGCCCATATCGAGCGCGACGCTCGGCGCGAGGGCGGTGAGCTGCTGGAACCCTCGCGCTGATGGCAGCGTCTCGAAGAGGTTGGCCGTGATGTTTATACCGGTCGAGGTTTGCCCTACATCGACCAGCGGGACTGCCGCGGTCACCATGACGGCCTCGGTGACTCCAGCAGGAGCCATGGTCAGGTTTACGGTCCCTTCCTGTCCGAGAAACACCTGAATGTCCCCGCGGCTGGCATCCGTGAAGCCGCCGAGGGTCGCTGCCAGTTTGTAACCACCACCCGGCGGCAGGGCGCGGAAACTGTAGATGCCCTCCGGATCCGTGGTCACCGTACGGAGGCCTTGCAGGTTTGGCCCGGAGAGGGTCACCACCACGCCTGGCAGCACCGCTCCCGAGGAGTCCGCCAGCGTGCCGGTGATGCCGCCCGTGGTCCCCTGCGCCAGAGCTCCCGTGGCCCACGCCAGACACAAGACGGCGACGGCAATGATTGGCTGCTTGCTATTGTTCGCCACAAGAACCTCCTGTGCTTGGCGATCCCGTGAACAGGGGACATACCGTGCGCGCAGGATCCCGCCCGACGTTCACAGTCAAGAAGGAATGAGTGTTGTAGCTCATCGGTAGCAACTGCGGAATTTTCCCGAAGAGTGCGTAATCTTCGGCACTCCGCAGCGCGTTCAAGAGTTTCGGCGGCGTCTTGTTTGCCGGTCACGTCGTGCTTTCGCGTAAGTTCCCGCTCTCAGCCGATCGTGGACCTTACCAGTCGCACCGAACCGTTTGCGTACCCGTGTGCATCAGGCGTACCAGGCGAACCTCACCAGACGCCTGTAAAGAGCGGACAAACGGGGCGGGAACGGCCGGTGGCGGTCTGGTTTCCCAGCCAAACCAGTACCGGGTCCGGGTCCGGCCCGCGGGTATGATGATCGGGTTGCGGGTCGAAGCTTCAGGAATCTTCCGACCCTTGTTGGAGGGAATCGTGACCAATCATGCAAGGCGTCTCACCTGCGCCGCCTTCGGCACGTTGATCGCGGCCAGCGCGAGCTGCACGAGCAGCTCGCTGGTGGCGTTGTTGCGCAGGAGCGAGGGGAAGGCCAGGAGACGGCGGTACGGGGACTCTCCTTCGCGGCCGGGGCCTCGCACCGCGGGCTGGGCGGAGGCCTCCGCGCGCACCTCGTTCATGAGCACGGTCAGCGCCGCCCG
>Ga0209343_10006929_pt1 | contig 13476 bp, 8 predicted proteins | sample RifCSPlowO2_02_FD_184026 | JGI IMG/M metagenome (GOLD analysis project Ga0209343, IMG submission 184026) | Groundwater microbial communities from Rifle, Colorado - Rifle CSP2_plank lowO2_0.2 (SPAdes) (version 2) | ecosystem: Environmental > Aquatic > Deep subsurface > Groundwater | place: Rifle... | reverse complement strand
ATCCGTATTATTGCAGGTTGCGATTAACTTAAAAGCTAAAGAATAAAGATAATCCCCCAGGGCAATGGAAACATCCGCGCCCCAGCGGGAATTAACCGTGGGGTTATTATGGCGAAAGGCGGAATGGTCAATGACATCATCGTGGACAAGCGAGGCGATGTGGATAAGTTCAATGGCGCAGGCAAGATTAATTAACTCTCGGCTGACAGCTTCCCGGCTCCGGCCGACTGTTGCCCTGGCAGAAAGAATGAGCATTGCCGGCCTGAGCCTTTTGCCCGGGGACTCTAAGAGAAAACGATTGAGCCTAAGGATAGATTCGTTCTTTGTTTCCCTGAGGGATAGCTCCAGAACCTTCTCCACCTGGTTAAGCTCTCTTCTAATAGGTTTATAAATCTCATTTAACTGCATCAGAATTTATCAAAGTAGATATGTATGTCCTGGACGCCCTTTTTGGCCAAAACCTTGAGCGCCGCATCAATCATCGGGGGAGGGCCGCAGAGATAGGCCTCGGTATCCCCGTTAGAATGCATATGCCGCTCAACTGCCTGGGTGACAAAACCGGTTTCGCCGCTCCATTTATCATCCGGCTTTGGCTCGGATAAAACCGGGAAATAGCTGAACCTGCCGGGGAATTCTTTTTCCAGCGCCCTTAATTCTTCAGTATAGAAAAGGTCCTTTTTGCTTCTTGCCCCAAAGAAATAACTTGCTCTTCTGGGCATCCCTTTTTCTCTTAAGTAATAGAGTATAGAACGAATGGGCGCCATGCCGCATCCGCCGCCGATACACACTATTTCCCGCTGGGAATCCTCCCGCAAATAGAAATCGCCATAAGGTCCGGTAACCGCTATCTCATCCTGAACATCCAGAACATCATGGATATAGGTGGAGCAGAGCCCGCCGGGAACCAAACGCACAATAAGCTCTAAAATATTTTTCTGCGACGGAGGCGAAGCGATGGAATAAGCCCTGAATTCATCTGTCTCGGGGATCCTGAACTGGACATACTGGCCCGGCTTAAAGCTTATCTCATTGGGCTCTGACAATTGCATCACTACGTACTTGATGTCATGGGTTAAGTCGGTAATCTGCAATATCTTAGTTTTGTATTCCTTTGCCTGCAGTAAGTCCTCGGAAATCAAAACCTCAATGTCATTTTTTACCTTCACCTGACAAGCCAGGCGGATGCCCTTAAGCCTGTCCTCGCGCTGGATAAAAACCTCCTCTGTCGGCAGGATGTGGCCTGCGCCGCTTAATACCTCCACCTTGCAATAGCCGCAGGTTGCCTTTCCGCCGCAGGCAGAAGGAATAAAAATATTGTTTTGCGCGAAATAGCTCAAGAGGCTGTCGCCCCCGTTTACCGCAAGAATTTTTTCCTTATTAATGGTAATCTTGCATTCGCCATAGGTAACCAATAAGCGCTCGGCAATAATCAGCACAATGGCGATAACCAGCAGAATTCCATTCATTAAAAGCACAGGTAATATTGTATGTAACATATTTAAATGAGGCCACAACTTACGGAGCGTAAGCGAACGTAAGTTGTGTGGCCGAATTTACCCCGCCGTTGGCGGGGCTCACTGAAGGGTGATCATCCCGGCAAAGCCCATAAAGGCCAGAGCCATTAAGCCGGCAATGAGCATGGTAATCCCGGGGCCGCGCAGGCCCGGCGGGATATCAGCGCTTAGCATCATCTTTTCTTTTATTGCCGCCATAAGAATAATGGCCAATGCCCAGCCGCAGGAAGTGCCGAATGAATAAAGGACGGTCTGGATAAAATTGTAACTGCGCACCACCATAAATAAGCAGACCGCCAGAACAATACAGTTAACCGTAATCAAGGGCAGGAAAATTCCAAAGGATGCCTGAAGCGGCGGGAAGAATTTCTCAATGAGCATTTCCAGAAACTGAACCGTGGCCGCGATAACAATGATAAAAATAAGAAAGGATAAAATATCGGAATGTAAAGGCACCAGCAGCTTCCAGTATATCGGCCAGTTAATGATTGCGGTTAAGGTCACCACAAAAACGATTGAGACGCCCATACCCACGGCGGTCTTGTAATTACGCGAGATAACGATAAACGGGCACATCCCCAGGATATAAACCAGGGCGATATTATGGGTAAAGATTGAGGCAATTAAAATAGCCAGGGGATTCATCGGATTCCATTCTACTGGATTCATCTTCTACTCCGTCTTCTTCATAATGCTTCTAAAAATCCATAAATAAACGCCTAAGAGGAAGAATGCGCCCGGGGCAATAGTCAGGATTGACCAGTTCGTCCAGGCCTGCGGCATTATCTTAAACCCAAAGAGCGTGCCAAAGCCCATAGGTTCTCTAATCAGCGCCATTAAGAGCAGCATAAAGCTATAGCCGATACCGCATCCTGCGCCGTCAAGAAAAGACAGCCAGGGCCCGTTTTTAATCGCAAAGGCTTCGGCCCTGCCCATAAGAATACAGTTGGTAATAATCAGGCCTACATAAGGGCCCATTGATTCGCTTATCGGCGGGAAATAGGCCTTCAGCACCCTGTCCACACAGATGACAAAGGTAGAGATAATCACCATATAGGCAAGCATTCTCACCCTGGAGGGTATGGCGCCGCGAAAGATAGAAACAAATAAAGAGCTAAAGGCGGTGCAGAAGGTAACCCCGATACCCATAGCAATGGCATTATCCACTTTATTGGTAATTGCCAGCATTGAGCAAATGCCTAAGACCATACAAAAGGTAGGATGATCATTCCACATCCCTGTGATGAGAACCTTAAACCATTTGCTCTGCCTGAAACTTCTTTTAATCTGCTTCTTGGGCATTTTTTCTCTTAACTTTTCAATAAACTCAGATTCTTCTCAATGCTTTCGTTCAATAATTTCTCCAGCGCCTTGCTGGTGCCGGTGGCGCCGGTAATCGCATCCACCTCATTATTTGCTTTTGCCTTTCCCTGCGCTGTAAAGATTAATCTGGGAATAACTTCTTTATTTTTAAACTGGCCTAAATATTCTTTTTCTGCTATCCTCGCTCCCAGGCCGGGAGTTTCCTCTTGATGCAGGATTTTAATCGTGCGGATTGTCTTAAGGTCGGAATTGATACTAGCTATGCCGCGTATCGGCCCCCAGAGGCCAGGGCCTTCAAATTTGAAAGCCACCGCGCCGTCAGTTCCTCTGTAGAAGGCATATTTGTCTTTTTGCAGGACTTCTACGCTTTGCTTAAATAATTCCAAAACCGCCTCCTTACTCCCATAGGGAACCTCCAGGGCATCAAGAATTGATGACTGCAATTTCAGCTCTTCGTTCTTTTTAATCTGCGGCTCGGTAATCTTGCTCAAGCCCACTAACATTGTACCTGAGACCGTGCCCATAACGATGACAAAGATTATTATTCTTAATGCAGCTTTCATTTTTCCTTATTTATTTTTTCAGCGCAGGATATTTTACATCTAAGACCAGATGGTCAATCAAGGGCGCAAAGACATTTAGCAGCAATATACTAAACATAACTCCCTCTGTGTATCCGGATAAACCCCGAATCAAAACCACCAAGAATCCGAACATAATACCGCCTAACCATTTGCCAGCTTTGGTAAAGGGGCAGGTAACCGGGTCGGTAAGCATAAAGAATGTTCCCAGCAGCAGGCCGCCGCTTAAAATTTGAAAGAGAGGCGGGGCAAATTTTTGCGCGGCAAAAAGATTGCCTAAGAATGAAAAAAATAATACCGATAAAATAGCGGCGAGCGGGAGCCGCCAATTGCTGATTTTGGCTAAAATCAGGAATAAGCCGCCTAAAATAATCCCCAGGCGAAAGGTTTCGCCAATACAGCCAAGAGAATTACCGAAAAATAAATCCCAAAAATTGGTGATCAGCATATCATTCTTAAAGAGAGCCAGCGGCGTTGCCTGGGTGGCGGCATCAGCGGAAAATTTTAAAAAACCGCCTAAGCCCTGATGAAAAGGCCGGCTCCAGGAAACCGTCATTGCCTGGGGAAAGGCAACGCTGAGGAAAATTCTACCCACAATTGCCGCGTTAAAGACATTTCTTCCGGTTCCGCCAAAGGCCTCCTTACCAAAGATTACTCCAAACATCACCCCTACTGCCACCATCCACAAAGGCACTGTAGGCGGCAGAATCAAAGGAAAGATCAGGCCGGTAACTAAGAATCCTTCGTGAATTTCTTTTTTTCTCACCGCCGCAAAGACAACCTCTATAAGCCCGCCGAATGTATAGGAAATAGCGATCACCAATAAAACCCTCAGGCCCCAGAAATAGATAGCGGCAATAGTGGCTGGTAAAAGGCCGATTATCACAAAGCTCATAAAGCGCTTGATGTCAATATGGTCAACGATGTGCGGTGTGGCAGTAACCTGAGCAGTGCCAAAGAAAAACTCATCCGTAGCCGCAATTACCGGCTTAAGGCGCTTTAAGAGCTTATTCTGCTGGCTTAAGCGATTCAAATTCTCAAATATGTCTCTTAAAATTTTCATCCTCAATATACCTCTTTCGCTCCCCGGTATTCCTCAATGCCTCTTATATTATCAAAGTAGGGCAGGATGCACTGGTTGCGGTCGCAGCCCTGGATAGTCAACTTTTCCTGGCCTTCCTTAATATATTCAGCTAAGGGAATCTTGGAGGGGCAGACATAACTGCATAAGCCGCACTCAATGCAATTGAAGATGCGCAGCCGCATCAGGGTCTCATCAATAATATTGCGCTGGACGTATTTGCTTAAAAGATGCGGGATGATACTTACCGGACAGGCCTCTTCGCAATAGTTACAGCTAATGCAAGGCCGCTCCTCTCCATGCTTATTGGTCTCACAGCTCTTTTTAGCGCCAGGTAAAAATTTAGCCAAAAAGGTTCTTGAATAAGAGTCGCTCTTAAATCCCGGGCGTAAGAACGCCAGGAATTGCCTCTGGCGGTTCTCGGGAATAGCAATAATCTGGGAATAGGTCTTATCTATGGGCAGGTTTGCATCTTTCAACTCGGCTCCGGTTAGTAAGCCATTACGCACAAATCTGGGCGCGACGCCTTCTTTTATCCTTGCGCTGACCACGTCCTTTAAAACAGTGCCGATGCGGACCTTAATATGCAGAGGTTCTTTAAATGCCGGGCCGCATAAAGCGACGGTGCGCTCAATAAGCGGCTTTCCCTCGGCTGCCGCTTCATAAACCTGCAAAACCGCCTGGAGGTTTAAAACCACCGCCCCGATATTGGCTGCCGAATATCCGTAAGGGAATTTTTGCTTTAAAATAGTCGGCACCAGAAGCTCATCGTAACCTTGGGGATATTTTGGCTCTAAAGAACAAATCTCAAGCCAATCAAATGGACAGGTAAGCTTCTTTATCTCTTCAAGGATTTTTTTGCGCTGGTTGTTTAAGGCAAAATAGACCCTGGCCTTAGGCATAATTTTATGGAGTATCTTTATGCCTTCTATCAGATGCAGGGTATTTTTTCCTTGTAATAACACATCTATGGAAATATTATACGGCTCAGAGCCAATGCCATGCACAATAAGATTTTCTACATCCTCAGGATGGATTACCGAACTATGGAACCTGGTGGGAATGCCTTCGCGGTCAAGGGCAGTAACCCCGGAAAGATAAAGAACCTTCTCCAGCTCCTGGGCTGACCACTGCTCCCAATTGCCGGCGGCGCCGGGAACCTTCTGATAGCCGGGCGAGCCATCGCCTTTAATGCTCACCATCAGGCAGTCGCACTGGAAATAATTGACCCTCCTGACTTCTTCCACTACTCCGTTAATGGTGGCATGCACCGGAGAGGCAACGCCCTTTTCAATATGGCTGATAATCTGGCCCGCAGAAACCTTCTCGCCAACCTCAACTAAGCAATCCCCTTCGGCGCCAAAACCCTGGCGCAGAGGCACGCTGACCCGAAGAGGAATTACGGCTTCTTCTAATACGGGCTTGGGCTGGCCTTCAAAATTGACGAATTTATAGCCGCCGGCAAATGTATGAGTTTTGGGCATTACTTAAAAGGGAAGAGTTTTCTGGTCTTATAGAGGAGGCCAAAAATACTTTGTTAATAATTTCACAAATAAAGAGAAAATAAAAAAGCCCTAACTAACTGACTATTTTCTCCGGAATATTTCCAATATACCTCAAAAAAATTCCTTGTCAAGAAAAATCTGCCAAAAGTCTCTCGCCCGCAGGGCAGATTTTTCTTGATCCTGACCCCGCTCTTTGCGGGGGAAGGATCTAATATAGGTAACCTGATATAATTTCCTATGCTATCAAGAAAAATTGTAAAATAAACCCCGCCCTCTAAGCATAAAGAGCGGGGTAAATGCTCTGGCCCTTCTTCCGGCCTACCGCAGATAGGCGAGTTCCTTCGCCTCTTTCTTTTCTGGAGATGTAACAAAAACGCTTTCTAAATCTTCTAACTTTTCTAAGGAAACAATTTGAAAACTGAATCCGGAGAAGTTGTTAACGTCAAAGGGAATACCAAAGTTAACCGGCGATGAGTTAGGCGCGGTGTTGATATTCTTTAATTTTTCCAAATCAATACCGCCGGGATTATCACCGTTTACCCAAGGAGATGTTTTTTCGCCTTGGGTTATTGATGAGCTAGCGGCTTTTGGGGCTCTATAATTATTTAATGCTTTTTCTACTATTTCTGTAAACTCTGGCTTAAGAGATGCTCCGCCGATAAGCCCCCCATCAATATTTGGCTGAGCAATGAGGAAAGCGGTATTGCCCGCGTTTACGCTTCCGCCATAGAGAATCTGCGTCTGGGAAGCGGCTTCATAACCGTATGTATTAAGCAGTAATGCCCTGATGAAACGATGGACTTCATTTGCCTGCTCAGGGGTTGCGGTTTTTCCTGTTCCAATAGCCCAGACCGGCTCATAGGCAATAACCACGTTCTCCATTTCCTGGGCGGTGAGGCCCTTTAAACTTTCGAGCACTTGTTCACTAATCACCTTGTAGGTACGGCCGGCTTCACGCTCATCCAGCGTTTCTCCCACTGCAATAATCGGCCTTAAGCCATATTTTAACGCCATTTTTGCCTTAAGATTCACCAGCTCGCTGCTTTCTGGGGTAAACTGATGGCGCCGCCTTTCGGAATGCCCCACAATCACATATTCTACCCCCAAATCCTTGAGTTGCTTGGCAGAGACATCTCCGGTCCTTGCTCCTGGCTCATACGCAGAAACATCCTGAGCAGCTAAACGAATTACTCCCTCAGCTCTATAGCGTTTAATCTGTTCACGAACTGCCTGCACCTGTTCACGAACTGCCTGCAGATGAACAAAAGAAGGAGCCATAGGAATAACAATATCAATATCCTCGCCAATGAGACCTTTTTGTTGGATTGCCCTAACTATCTCACTGACTATCCGGCGAGCCTCAGTTTCTGTATTTACTGCCATCTTCCAGTTGCCGGCAATAACATATTCCCGTTTTTGGTTCTCAGCCTTACGCAGACTCTCAGGAACCATTGCCGGAGTTGCCCCTGCCTCTCTTGCCGCGGCAATCCAATCTGCTACCGCTTGCTTATCCGCAGAACTAATAGCCGATGAGGCGGTTGCCGCCTTATAAAGCTCAACCACTTCCCCTTCCAAGCCCGTTGGCCTTGATTTTCTCTCCTCAGCAGGCTTATTCTTTACCAGAAAAGGTGACTTTGGGTCCTGAAGGGCTCTGAGCAGTTTGGCCAAAGGATAGGATGCCTCTACTGTCCGCCAGTTAGTTCCATAAGGTTCAAATTGACCGCCCAATTGAGCTTGCTTAAATTTATGGTTAAATTCAAACATCTTCTGTCTAATTTTCCCGAAATCATTACTGCCAAAGATATCGTGAACGCTGGCTAATCTTTTGCCATCCTCGGATAAAGTATAGACCAGACCCACTAATATGGGATGGCTTTCTTTGTTGGCTACGGCATATTTAAATTTTGTCGGGATAGCTGCTAACCAATGGGAACCATTCATGTCTCCCTGAATAATTAAGGGATTCTTTTCTAAAAATGTATAAATATGGTCCATCAGTCCAATATTTCCCACCATCACCGGATCGTCCTTACCGATATACTCTCCTCCAGCCAATATTCCTAATTTGGTAACTGAGCTGCCCAGCACTGGTTTATCTAAATAAGCTTGTGGCCTGTTAATATCCCAGCCGGCTGTCTTCTTACCCCAAACCTGCTTAATATTAAATCTGTCAGAATCAGCCAGATAAAGGTAGATTGCCTCCTTATCTTTTTCGGCATCAAGGAATATCCTTTCAGTAGGAACATAGCCGGCCTTCTTTAATAATTGGGCTAATCTTTCCTTATCGCTCACCGACAAATCAGTTTTGAGCAATCCATCTTTATAACTTCCTTTAACAAATTCTTGTTCAGATTGTTCTTTTAATTGGGTTATGGAGTCAGCCAGATCAGCAAAGGATTGCGGCAATTTATCCAGAGGAATATTACCATGCTCATCAAAGGCCTTGGCATCCCATATCTCAAACACCAGACCATTCAAAAACTTACCTCCCTTAAGCGCAGCATAAACTCCTTCTCTTATTGGCCTATTTAAGGCTGCTGGCCCCATCTTGTCGCCGGCCAATATACCAAAAGTTCTCTCACCGCCCTTTATATCCACTAAATAACGGGCTGAACCAATACCCTGCTGAGAGACATTCCCAGAAAAAGGCTCAGGTAGTTTTACTGTTTCGCTTGTTTCCTGCCACTTTTTCCAGCCCTCTTCCATTTTGTCAACCATACCCATATAGTCTTCTGGCATAACTGTCTTTAGTATCTCAAAGAAACGGCTGGTAAGGTGAGAGTAAAAATAAGGATTAGCCTTGGCTGCTTTGGCCTCTTTTCCCTGGTAATCCTGAGCCAGGCCATAAGGTTTCTCCCCATTTACCACTGCGGCAAGATAACCCCGCGTAAATGCTAAAAATGCTAATTGATGTGCCTCTGCGCTGTTTCGCGATGTGTCTCCTAACATTAAAATATGGCCATCATCACCGATAGCCACAGTTGTTCCTCCTCCTAAACGCCCTTTATCAGTAAACCCGATAATATTACCATCGCTAAGTATTCCTTTGTATATCGCCTCCATAACCGTTGCTCGGTTAATTGCTAACATATATTCCGGAGCAAAATTATGCCCAAATTTTCCTCCCATATCAGCTTTATCATCTGTAACGGATAAAAGTTTACCGGTTGCTACTCTTGCCTCCAATTCCTCCATAAAGGGGTCTATATCTGCTTCCTTGGGTGCGCGCGTAAAAAGACGACCTTGTTTATTTCTTATTGTCTCAACTTGTGCTTGCGCGGCAAGGGGAGTCAAATAGGGCTGGTCATATTGATGCGTGGTCATTATTGATGCCAGCCAGTTTGCTAATTTTCTGTCGTAGCTCAGGGCTTCAGGATTTATAGCCACATGATCAATTACACCATCTTTCTCAGGAGGTATGACTCCATTTCCTTTACTCTGCCAACCATAGACTACCACATTAGCAGTTCCTTCTTTTGGAGCTTTTCTTGCTTCCTCCAAGGTTACGGGCCTTGTAGCTACGTAATATTCTCCATTAGGTCCACCGGGGACGAAATTAACATCGTAATACATACTGGCAATTCCAGCCACAGCATCCGCTCCGCTCTGACTCCGGCATATAAATGTTGGATTAAGCGTTCGTAATTCTCCTTTTTCTCCATAAACCGGCTGATATACAACGCTCACTATCGGTTCGGTTGAAGGCAAAGTACTACCTTCTACAGTATAAATTGCAGTGATTATAAAATCATTGGGCTGGCTGGCAAGGGCCAGGAGCTCTAAGCTTTCGTCTTTAGAGGGATATTGCTTCTCTCCTATTTTGAAGGCTGCAGACTTCTCAAATTCCCAAACCGGTCCCTCAAAATTTCCCTTTAAAACATCTTCAGTCCGCCTGACTATAGCCCTGAACCCACGAACGCCTGGCTTGCCCTTTTCTCCCACCTCAGGAACAAATCCCAGTTTTTGTAAAGGCGTAGCTCCTGGCATGAAAAACTCATGATAGGCTTTAATGTTTGCTGCTCCGATACCAGCACCGATTATTTTGGCTATCACTACCGGCTCAGCGCCCCGTTCGGTTATGGAATGTTCATTTGTTTTTAATCTAAGCGCTTTTTTGGTTAAATCCTCCAGACTCATAGAGTCTATGCTAGCCCCCTCTCTTAAGAGGCCAAGTTCTTGGGCCTTCAAGATTCCCTCCCTAAAGGCCTCAAGCATTAACCTGTGCACAGCGGCATTTAATTCACCATAACGATGGGTAGTATGGATATCTATCTCTACACCGGAATAATCTTTAACCACTGCGCTCAATATTTTTCCCTGGACTTTATCCTGCTCTAATTTTTTTCTTACGGCATCGACTACCTCATCAGGAATTATTTCAAGTAGTTTTTTAAGTAAAGGGGATAGATTGTAAGATACATAGGAATTTGTAAAAAATCCCTTTGGTTGTCCTTCTGGTTCCCTCAACTCTGTTCTTATCGTTTTTGCTGATTGTAGTGATGAAGAGGCGGCGGTTACTTTAGCAACATTGCCAGCGGGTTGAGTAGGTGTAGGAGCAAAGTCAACGATAAGGCTTGCCGCTGATCCCACAAAAAAATCTTTTATTCTCCTATATATATCTGATGGTGAAATTGATAGCGTAGTTTTTAACCACCTTAAGGAATTGCCTGCCGAAAACCCTCCGGAATAATACCTTCTCTTGATTTTCTTAGATGTCTGCGGCTCTGAATCGGTCTTGATATAATTGTAAAGCCCGCTCTTAAATGCCTCTACGTAGTGGTTATAGATTTTATCCTTTACCTGCTTATCCGCCAAATCAATGCCGGCAATTTTTCCCTTGTTGATATAGTGGGCATAGAGAGAGTCCTGGAATTTTTTCTTAAACCATATTCCTAAAATGAGGGAATGATAAATCTGGCGCAGCTGGGCAAAATTTTCTCCTTGATTAACATCGCTGTTGATTTTGGGTAAGACCACATCATTCATCACCCTGGATGAGGCCTGGTTTATATCCGCAATCAGGCCATCATTCATTGCCTTCTTTTCTTTCTTTATCTCCGCAGTATTGCTCTTTAAGGCAAGGTAGTCCTCCTCAAGCATAGTTTTTAAGGTGGCTTTGGTAATTAAGGCCTGGTTTGCGTTTTCATAGACCTCTGCCTGATCAGGAACAATCCAGATTTTGTTAAAGGTATTGACCGGGAGATTGGTGGTCTTGGCAATTTTAAAGACCTCCCGGTAAGTTTTATCCCAGTAGTCTCTGCCGGTGTCATTTTCAGGATAGGTTAAGGAAGCGGTTAGCTGTTTCAGGAGGTAATCCTGGCTGAGCAGGTCTTTTCCCAAATCTGTCTGGCCTAATTCCGCAGTGATTATCTTATCTTTCTCATAGGGAGAGAGATTAACCCAGATATCTTCTTCGGCAATGGTAAGGCCGGCCAGGAAGTAACGGATAAGATTAGAGGCCTCTTCTTTGGTGATATCCTTCTTGTCCGCGGTATCAACGATAAATTCCATTCTTAAAGGGTTCTGGGGGTCAAATTTTAGACCTTTGAGCACCGGGAAGGAATACTCAGGGGAGAGTTTGATAAACTGATTGGCGGGCGAGAGCTCCAGGTTTTGGGCAAAAGATGCAACAGGAAAAGGCATATTGAGAAGGAAAGAAAAGACAACCGCGATGGAAATGGCTTTAAAGATTTTGGTTTCTTTGAGTTTCATTTTTTCTGTCTCCTTATTTAAATCTTTTTAAAAGCTCTCATTAACCTATCAACAAAAAAAGCCGGACTGACCCCTTTTAGTCAATCCGGCTTATATCTTCGTGGCTTGTCCCTGACTACCTCCATAATCAGGAACTGCCGGAAAAATCAATTCTATGTTAAAATATAACACAGTTTTTTCATTTGTCAAGTATTTTTTTAAAAAAAATTAGAATCTATACTTAAAGGCTATTCTCAGCGCCTCTTGTTCTTTATCGTCTTTTTGCTCGTAGTTTGTGTACTTGTATTTTAAATCTAAAGATAAAACCAAATCTCCCTCTAAAAATAATTTTTCAGCCGATAGCTTAACATCAGTTCTTTCTTTGTCATTGTTTGAATCATTAAAGTTATAAAAATTCTGCTCTAATCTTAAAGCTGCCTGCCAATCCTTCTTTCTCTGGTAGGCCGCTTTAACTTCAACTGTTTCCTTCTGATAATCATTGCCGCTTTTTAGCTCATATCGGACATCCTTATGCTCAAGCCCAAAATCAAATCCGATCCTTTGCTTTTCATCATCCAGGATTTCATAGTCCCAGCCATTCCGGATATAAAAACCCCTGTGGTCTAAGTCAGCGCTAATATAATCTTTTTTGAAGTATTGATATTTTAGAGCTGTCTTTAACTTCGGGCTGAGCCTGTGCTCTGTTTTAGTATAGTATCGCCAATATTCGTAATCAAAATCTTCGTCTCGCTCCTCTTCTTCCTTGGTATCACGTTGTCCCCATTCTAACCGGTTAGCAATCTTATAAATCCAGGGAAGCTCAAAGATATAATCAAAACCGCCTGCGATTTCTTGTTTGGTCCTTTTGCGGTCTATCTTTTCCTGTTCGGTATTCTCTATCTTGTAAGAACCGGTAAGCATGAACTTCTTATCCAGGAAGTATCTGTCTCCTCCAATCTTACTGAAAATCTCAAGCTGATCCTTCGCTCCCGGCGCTAAATAATCAAAATTATCAACCCCGGCAGTTAAATCAACGGTATAGAGACCCTTTTTCTTAAATGTAAGCGTTGGCGCTGCGCTGAGCTGGTCATATTCACCGCTGGGTGTATTCTTATAACGCTTCTCTCTGTATCTTAGTTTTCCCGACCAGTAAATTAACTCGGGGTCGGGATCCCGACTCGTTTCTAAGGTAGATTGTCGGGAAAAATCTAACTCTTGATATCCTTTCTCGGTCTTTTTTAGGTAATAAGACCAGTTAGTCTTGAAGATCCTGGAGATATTATCTAAAGAATCTCTAGACTTGTAGTCTTTTTTATAAATAAATGAGCTGATATCATAGCTTAGCCGCTCAGACATTTCCTGCTCAAGTTTGAGATGGTAGTTCTGATAAGCATAATCATCGTCTGTGCCTTCTTCCTCGTAATCTTCAGCTGTAGATCTCCTGCCCACCTCGCTATAGCCACTGAAGACAAAATCATCCGCGCGCGCCAAAGCAGGCCTGCCTGCGCAGGCAGGCAAAACCAAAACCCCAATTATGAGCCCCGTTAGATAAGTTTTTCTATCTAACGGGGTGAGAAAGAGCGCCTGCCTAATAGACGGCATATGGATTATGCATCCCTCTCATCTATTTATTCTGAGAATTTTATACTTTAAGAGCCCGGCGGGAACCTTAATTTCAACGATATCGTCTACCTTGTGCTGCAGAAGGGCTTTACCCACCGGCGACTCAAGGGAAATCTTCCCGGCATCGTAATCCGCCTCTTCTTTAGAAACCAGCATAT
>Ga0209343_10006925_pt1 | contig 13480 bp, 11 predicted proteins | sample RifCSPlowO2_02_FD_184026 | JGI IMG/M metagenome (GOLD analysis project Ga0209343, IMG submission 184026) | Groundwater microbial communities from Rifle, Colorado - Rifle CSP2_plank lowO2_0.2 (SPAdes) (version 2) | ecosystem: Environmental > Aquatic > Deep subsurface > Groundwater | place... | reverse complement strand
CCATAACCTTCTTAAACTTATCAATTGCCTCATTATAGTCGCCATTCTGATACAGGATTACACCTTCGGTGTATAATAATGCAGGGTCAATATTTGCTGATGCTTCCTGGGTGGAAGCACAGCCTGTAAAGGCAGTAAGCAGTAAACAAGAAAAAAAGATACAAGAGGCAAGAGGCAAGAGGTAAGATTTTTTTCTGACTTCTGACCTCCGACTTCTTGCTTCTGACTTCTGACTTCTGACTTCTGATCTTTTCATGTTATCTTAAGCAGCTCTTTTACTATGGACAAGACTTGAGGCGCTTGAATGGGTTTTGTCAGGTAGGCATTAGCCCCGAGTGAAATCGCCTTTTCTCTGTCTTCCTTACCACCCTCTGTTGTAACCATTACTATAGGAATATCCTTATAGTCAGGATTGCTTCTGATTATACTAACCAGTTTAAGACCGTCCATCACAGGCATGTTTATATCCGCAAGTATAAGGTCAATCTTCCCTGAGGTAAGCTTCTTATAACCATCAACCCCGTCTGCGGCCTCAACAACCTCTATTCCACTTAACCTCTTTAAGGCAAATACCAATAGTTGCCTCATGGTGGGGGAATCATCAATTATCAATATTTTGTAGGCCATCTTTTTAGCGAGTGAATTTGAATTCTATCTGCATCCCTGTAATTTATTTTTGGCAGTCATGCATTTTAAATCCGCTGTTTCTTGGAAAATCATTTTGTCAAAAGATTTATAAACCCCTGTATAGTAGAAAGTTTCCTTTCGGATTCAGAATATAGCTTTGAACTGAATATTGCAGTAGCAGCGTGACCGGCGAGCAGGGTAAATAGTTCATAATCAAGCGCGGAAAACTTTGGCTTCTGTTCCAGAAGCTTATATATGGCTATCACCCCTATAACATGCTCTTTTATCTTTAACGGTATGCATACAATAGGTACAGTTGGGTTAAATTTACTGAACGGCTTTATCTCATCAACAAAATAGTTATCCCCGCTCTTTGCAACCCCGCCTATGATGCCGACCCCTATTTTTATTAAAGGGATATCCTCCCTCTCAACACCTTCTGTAGCTACTGCTGTAAGTTCATTGGTCTTTTCGTCCAGCAACAGGATCCCAAACATCTCTCCGCCGATAAGGTTTATTATAATCTCCAGGATAATCTGCAGAACCTCTTTGAAATCCAGCGTAGAATGTAGCTGATAGCTGGCCACATACAGATTGGCCAGGTTGTTATTTTCCTGCTCTATTTCCAGGTACCTGTTGGCAAAATCCTTATTTTCGTCCTCCACCTCCCTGTGACGTTCAAGCAGCTTCTGCATTTCCTGTTCAAGGGCCTGCAACTTCTTATTAAGTTCAGCTATCAGGGTATTGCTGCTGTCACCACCTGACAGTTTTGCAAGGTTGTTCTCTTCCTCAAGCTGAACCATCTTAAAACGCAGACGTTCATTTTCCTTTAAGAGTTCCTGTGTAAAATCAGCCCCTTTCTTAAAGAGCTGCATGAACTCCTCTGCCCTGGAAAATATATTTTTTTCATCAGACATTATCCGCTCCGTATTATATCCAGAAGACCTTTCTTACAAAAAATATATCGAGCTTTTTGCGCCTGTCTTTATTGCCATTGCCTTCTGTTTCTGCCAAAAGATAGCATATAACATTATCCATAATCAAGCCCTTTTTAACATATCGCCGGCACACCGCCTGACTATCCTCGGCCCTATATCATAAAGGGGTACAACCTCATCAACCTTACCCGTGGCAATTGCAGATTCAGGCATGCCGAATATAATAGATGTCTCTTGTGACTCCGCCATAACATACCCGCCCTTCTCCTTTATAGCTACCACACCATCTTTACCATCATGCCCCATACCGGTAAGCACAACACCTATGGTCCGCCTGCCCCAAACCTCTGCAGACGATGAAAACATAATATCCACAGATGGCACATACTTGTCGTCTCCTCTCCTCTCCTGGAGTCTGGTCATCACCACCCCCTTGCTGTCCCTCCTGAAAGAAAGGTGGCAGCCACCAGGCGCAATCAAAACCTCGCCTCCCTTTACCTCCTCATTGTCACCGGCCTCTCTTACATTTATCTTGCATATCTTATTCAACCGCTCTGCAAACGGTTTTGTAAATCCAGGCGGCATATGCTGGGACACAACAACACTGGCAGGGAACCCCTCCGGGAAATTGGGCAATATTGCGGAAAGTGCCGGGGGCCCGCCTGTAGAAGAACCCACAGCCACAACATCCCATGTCCCGTATCCCGCCCTTGGCTCCTCTTGTCTTTCTTCAGGATACTGGATGCCTGAAACCTGATGTTTACCTTCAAACTTGGCAACCTTATCTATCTGTAGATGAGGGAGCATCTTTATTTTCATGGCAAGCTCATCCTTGATATCAAACAATGCCAGTGAAGGTAGGTGCGTTGGTTTTGGTATAAAATCTACAGCGCCAAGTTCCATCGCCTTAAACACATTGATATCCTCACCCCTGCTGCTTATGACTATAACAGGGGTTGGAGATGTCCTCATAAGTATGCGCAGGAATGTAAAACCATCCATAACAGGCATTTCCAAATCAAGCGTTATGAGGTCGGGCTTAAGCCTCATTGCCTGTTTCAGCCCTTCGTTCCCGTCTGTTGCCGTTGCCACAACTTCTACCCCTTGGATGGATTCAAGAAGTCTGGTCAATGTGCGGCGGTTGAATGCGGAATCATCAATTACCAGAACCCTTATTGGCTTATTCATAGTTTACCTGCCTATGACCATAGATTCGGTGGTTATTGTCCTGAAAGGCTTTCTATACACCATATCATTCTTCAGATGCTGAAGTATAAATGCGGTAGATATATTTATCATGGATTCGGCGTGCCCCAGAAGTAGATAGCTGCCGTCATCCAGCTTTTCATAGAAATTCTGAATTACCTTTTTTTTAGATTCAGGGTCAAAATATATCAATACATTCCTGCAAAAGATCGTATCCATGTTCCGCAGCAGACTCATCCTGCCCCTGTCCATGAGATTCAGGTAGCCAAACCTTGTCAGGTTCTTTACCTCGTCCTTTATCTTGTACTTCCCGTCTAATCTCTCAAAATATTTATTTATAAGCCTGTCATCCATACCCCTGAAAGAGGACTGTGTATAAACCCCTTTTCTTGCCACCTGCAATACCCGCTGGCTTATATCATTTCCAAATATCTCAACATTCCAGTCTCTAAATTGGCCGCTTTCAAGGATGAGCATCGCTATAGTGTATGGCTCTTCACCTGTTGAGCAACCTGCGCTCCAGATATAAAGGTTCTTGTCTTTAGTATTGTTTTCCTTCCTTGCCTTTATCTCAGGGAGTATCTCCTCGCTGAAGGCCTTAAGCTGGTACGGCTCTCTAAAAAAATATGTTTCATTTGTGGTGAGTGTGTCTATTACAACAGACAACTCTTCACTGCTTTTAGAGTCATATCTCAAAAACCGGTAATACTCCTTGAAATTCTTAAACTGGTGCAGCCTGACTCTGTTGGAAAGCCTTTTCTCCAGAAGAAATTTTGAAGAGGTGTCAAAAGAGATACCGCAATGATTATAGATATAATCTCTGATGAGGCGGAATTCATCATCGGCCATCAATATATCAGCTTCAATAATGGTCATAATATTTAAGTAGGCAGTCCGCAGTAGGCCGTTGGCGCTTACACCTTACTGCCTACTGTCCTTTTAGCGCCTCCAGTATCCTATGCCTGACCAGCTCATCCGTTTCAATCCTGAAACGTGCTTCAAGACAGTTTCTTACAAAAGGGGTCTTTTCCTCAGACAGGACATCCACAACATGTGTCCTTACATCCCAGTTTGGATGTTCCAGCAATGGCAGGACTGCGCTTACAATATCATCTTTGCCTATCTTTCCCAAGACATCAACGGCAGCCTTTACTACCTCTGCGTCATTATGGGAAATACACCTGGCTATCAATGGCCTTACCTCTTCGGCTACTTTATGTTCTTTAACAGCAATTCTGCCCAATGCCTCAATAGCTGCGATAACAAGGATTCCCTCCTCTTTATCCACCAGTTCCCTGATGGCCTTTACCACATCCTTCTGTCCTATTCTCCCCAGGCTTTCCACGCTGGCTACCTTTACCCATATATCATCTTCATCTTCGTTCTTTAAAGTCAGGAGCAGGCTGTCTACAGCCTCCCTTGACGCCGTGTTGCCAAGGGCCTTTACAGCGGCGAGTCTTACCTCCCTGTCCTCATCCGCAAGGGCAAGGACTATGTCCTGTACATACCTCTCGTCTCCCATTCCCTCTATCGCAAGTACTGCGGCCTTTCTCACTGCTGGACTATCATCCTTTATAGCAAGCCTGAGCCTCTCAATGCCTTCCTCTCCACCTATCCTGCCGAGCAGAATAATCACTTTTTCTCTGGTAGACGGGCCGGCCGTTGAGAGCAAGGGCAGCACGGCAGATATGACAGTCTCCTTTAGATTATCTTCAACCAAACAGAGGGCATCAACTGCAGCATCTCTTACATCGTCGAATTCATCCTCAAGGAGGTTTACAATCTCAGGTATTGCCCTTTCCGTATTAACCTTTGCAATGGCAACAGCCGCGCTGCTCCTCACATGCCCGTAATTATCTTTTAGCGCACGGAAAAGGATATTCTCGGCCTTCCTGCTCCCTATCTCCCCCAATATATTGCATAATATTCCTCTGACATTTTCTGACTGCCTTGGATAGGCATCAATGAGCACATCTAAACCTTTATCTCCCATCCTTATCAATGCCAATTTGGCCTCATCGGCAATTTCATCAAAACCCAGGGCCTTAATCAAATGAAGCGCCGTTTCTCTCCTGTCAAGCAGGCTTAGAATAAAAACGGCCCCGCTTTTTATATTCAAATCATGGCTTTCAAGTGAAGCGGCAATCTTTTCTATAGTTAGAGGGTTTAGCTGCAAGAAAGATGAGGCAATCTGAAGCCTTGACAATCCGCGTGAGACGGCAATCCTTTTTACAGCAACAATAGCGGCCTCTCTGATAGATGTTGAACTCTCTTTTAAACCATCCAAAAGATATGGAAGCGCCTCCGGACCGCCTACCTTTCCAATGAGGTCATAGGCTGCCCTCCTTAAAAGCCTGTCGCTCAGAACATTATATACCCCGTCCATAGGGACAGGTCTGCCTATATTCCCCAGCGCCTCGAGGGCTGTAAATTTAAGCGCTGCATCACCTTCCTCCACTATACTCAACAAAATATTAACAGCCTTCTGACTCCCTATCTTTCCCAATGCCTCTATTGCTGAAAGCCGGACATTTTCATCAGCATCTCTTGTAGCCTTTATCAGTTCATCCACAACTGACTGCTCTTCGCCAGACAGGGCGTCTGCCCCATGAAAATCTTTATTCGCCCAGATCTCACCTATAGTATCCACAATAAATTTTCTGACATCATGGTCATTATCATTTAGATTTTTAATAAGGTAGGGGATGGCCTTCCTGCCCAGCATAGTCAGGCCCTCTACGGCGGAGTTCCTTAAACCGGCATTATCTTCTGAATGCAGGGAATCAACCATTAGGGCCAGTATAGAACGCAATGCCTTTTCATCCTGAAACGCAGCAGCTATATTTATGGCGCTTTTTCTAACCCTCCAGCTCGTATCGGCCATAGCCTTCTTGAGTGCCGGCAATATCTCTGGCATAAAGGATACATCAACCAGCCTCCCCACAGCCTGCATCCTGATTTCTTCATCAGGGCTGTCCAGTCCTTTTTCAAGTTCATCTATCAGCATTTTTATACCCCGAGTTCCTTCTTCATCTTTGCTATAAGCTCCCCGTAGGCATCCTTAAGATAGGATGTGCCCTTACGCACCTCAGTGGGTACCCGCTTGGCATAATAGAACTGACCTTCCCTGATGTCATCCTTCAGGAGTTCCAGCAGATTACCTTCCTTTAAACCTTTTTTCACAGTTTCATGATTGTAGAGTATTATATCCGACATAATTATCCTTGCCAGACGTTTTGCATCTTCATGGGCCTTCTCTATTTTGCTGATGCCAGGCGGTTCTATCTTAATATCTTCTGCTGCTATCTCCTTTATCTTTTTTGAGAGCCCTTCTTCCTCAATTACAACAGCCTCAAACTCCCTTACCAATGCCTTTTGAGGCAACTGCTGGGGACCAGCATCCCTGCCGATAAGCCTGTTTATCTTCGGCACAAGCTCGTCAGGTATATGATGCATCTCTATATAATCATCCGCCCCATAAATTGAGGTCGGTACCCTCTTATACCTGGTCTTGTCGTAGATAGAGGCAAGGAGTATAATCTTAACATCCTTGAATCTTTCATTATTTCTTATAAAATCACATATCTCAAAGCCGTACATCCCTGGAAGAGCAACATCGACAATGGCTACACGGGGGGTGGCCATCTCCAGGAACTGAAGCGCCTCTACCCCGTCTTTGACAAGAAAAACCTCAAAACCATTGCCTGCAAGAAAATCCCTGATAGCATCACGGAAGGGGGGGTTGGCATTGGCGACCATCACCCTGTCCTTCGCCTCTACCTGCCCCGCTGGAGATTGTTTCGGCCTTATAAGAAATGGCAACTTGCAGTCATTACATTCTATCCTTTTGCCGGATTGTGTTATTTCATCGGTATTAAATGCATTTAAAGAGCCGCACCCCGGACACTGAATATCCATTCTCACCTCGCTACACAAGCCTGAAGCTGTCTAATCCGCGTTTTAATGCATCTATCTCGTTTTTGAGAAACCCAACTACTTCGTCCAGCTTCGTGGCGTTCTCAAACCCGGCTTTTGCAATAGCTGCTGTCATCTCAACAGCTTGAGCTATCTTCTGTTCCTCATTTCCGAGGTCGGAAGAGAGGGCATCGAGTTCTTTTGCAAATTTCATCACATCTTCTGTATTTGATGCAATAACCTTGCTCCCCTTTGCCTGTTCGGCAGTGGCCTTCTTTATGTGTGATACGAGGTTCCTCATCCTTTCAACAGACTTTACTATCTGTGTGCTCCCCTGATACTGCTCCTGCGTTGCCCTGGCCATCTGGTGAATGGTATGTGTAATAGCCTCAAGGTTCTGCGTTACCCGCTTGCTGCCGCTTGCCTGCTCTTTTGTGGCCTCCGCGATCTTGAGGCTCATGTTCTGGAATGTCTTAAATCTTTCCATTATCACCATGAGTATTGCGATCGTCTCTGTGGAAAGTTTTTCTCCCTCAATGACCTTTGACATCCCCTCCTCGGCTGATACAACAGCCCTTTTTATCTGACCCTGAATCCCTGATACAATGGAAGTAATCTCGTTTGTTGAAACAGCAGTCCTTTCCGACAGCTCCCTTATCTCATCCGCAACAACGCCGAAACTCTTCCCATGCTCCCCTGCCTGGGCTGCAAGAATCGCTGCATTCAATGCAAGGAGATTAGTCTCCACTGCCACATCATCAATCACATTCAATATCTTCCCAATCTCCTTTGACCTCTGGCCGAGTTCATCTATAACTACCGCAAGGGCGCTCATGGAGTCCTTTACCTTCTCCATACCATTATGCGTAAGTTCCATTGCCTTGACCCCACGTTCCCCTTCCCTTGCAACTTCATGGGAAAGCTCCGCACTCTCCTTCGTATTCCTTTCTATCTCCATTGCAGATGCGTCTATCTCAATGAGCGATGAGGCAGTCTCATCTGCCCCTTTGGAAATATTGTCAACCCCGCTCGCTACCTCTTTGAGAAGATTTGCAATCTCTTCTATAGAACTGGAAACATCTCCAACGGTGACCGTGAGGTCGCCCACATTCCCATCAACCTCTTCAATGGATGCAGCCATCTCAAGCAGGGAGGATGATGTGCCTTCTGACATCCTGAATAAATGATCCATATCCTCGGCGGCATTCGTTGCCATATTATTGAGCCTTTCCGCTGACAATGAAATATCCCTCATAGTCTGGCTCTGCTGTTCAGAACCTGCCCTTGTGCTGTGGGCGCTTTCCTCTATCTTTTTTACCGCAGCGGCTACGTTAGCAGAAAGTCCTTTGGTCTTGAGAATAATATCCCTAAGCCCTTTTACGGCATCATTCATGGCATTAGTTAGGTCTCCTATCTCATTTTTGACCGTAATCCCCGTCTCCTTTGAGATATCGCCCTCTGCTATAAGTCTTGCATAATCAGCAAGTCTGGACAATGGCGCTATAAAATCCGTTCTCATGAAATACCAGGAAACTGCCAGATAACCGATTACTGTAAACAGCGCCAAAGCTGTGGATGTTATAACAAGCCTGCGAAAATCTCTCCGGGCCGTCTCCAGCAATCCCTTTGCACCTGCCTCCTGAACCTTTATAAGTTCAGTTGATAAAGTGACCATCTTCTTGTATCGTTCCGCCTGAATCCCGAGGGCCAGTTCTTTTGCCTCCTGCATCCTCCCCTCGTAAATAAAAGGTATAATCTGCGTATCCCTCGTATTCCTGAAGGCTTCCCATGTGGATTTAAGCTCACTGACCGTTGCAATAATCTCAGCGCCTCTATCCTGGCTAATCCACTCTAAGAAATCACGGTCTATAAGGCTGCTTATCTCCTTTATTGTCTCATGGTATCTGTCTATTTTAATCTTATCCGTTTCACCTGTCATAGCCACAAGAACAGCCCTGACCTCATTTATTCTTGCTTTCAGGTTTGCCGCCAGCATGGAATTTGCATATTTTTCATTATACATCAGCTGCAAAAACCCGTTCATCTCTTTTAGATTTCTATATCCAATGTATGTCCCTGCGCCAATGATGGATAGAAGCAGCAAGAAACCAATATAGAACTTCGCCCTAAGGGACTGAATCCTCACAGGCTCCTCCCTGTCTTGCAGACATCTGTTGCATCAGACTTTAAACGCATTATCTGTTCTGAGATTTTTTTGTCCTGGGGGCGGGGGCACAACAACTATGCATACTTCTCATCAGCCGCCGGCCTTCTGCCGCTCTCTTTATTTCTTGCCTCTCTCAAGGGACTCATCAATGGCGCCCTTTTCCTCTGCAGTGAGCAGCCTGTTGAGGTTCAGGACAAGCAAAAGCCCCCTTTCCATGTCTGCCATGCCGTCCAGATATTCAACCTCTACCCCCTTTACCGTTTTGGGAGATGGCAGTATGCTGGTTTTTGGAAGCATGACAATGTCAGTGACGTCATCAATAATAAGTCCAACAATCTTTGTCTCCACCTGGGCAATAATAATCCGGCATTTAATGTTAACATCCACAGGGAGTTCAAACCTTTTTCTCAAATCAATGACTGGTATGACCATGCCCCTTAAATTTATTACACCTTCAATAAAAGAAGCAGCCTTTGGTATGGGTGTAATCTTCTGATACCGCATAATCTCTTTTATCTGCATTATATCGAAGCCATACTCCTCTGCCCCCAATTTAAAACAGATAAGCTGAATATTGTCTGAAACATCTGCTGTCTGTGTAATCTTTTTTTTCATTTTACCAGTCCTGTCTATGATTCCCTCTGTACCAAATCCTTCTCAAAAAGCAGGGACAGGCTCAACAGCATAATAAGCCTCCCCTTATTGTGAACAACCCCTTTTATAAACTCAACAGCCGCTTCTCCCTGAATGGGAGGCGTGGTTTCTATCTCGGCGGGATGGACCCTCAAAACACCTCTTATACTGTCAACTATTAAACCCATTTTCATATCCTCAAAAGAGGTTATGACTATACGTGTGTCCTGGCTTATATCGCTTTCCTTCAAACCGAGGCGCTTTTGAAGGCTCATCACGGGTATTATCTCACCCCGCAATGAGATTATACCTGCTATAAAAAATGGGGCATTGGGCACTTCAGTTATCTCCTTCATCTTGACTGCCTCTGTTATTTCGCCTATCCCCAGGGCATATTCTTCTTTATCCGCAACAAATGATATAAACTGGAGCAATTCATCTTCCTTCTCCTCAACCGCAAGGTCTCGCCTGTAGGCCTCATCGGCAGGGGCTATAGAGCCGCTGGATACAGGCTTGATAGCGGCCGTTCCCTGTTGTTTAATCTTATCTTCTTCTGAAATAGGTCTTATTTTATCCATATCATTACCTACGCTGCCCTTTTACCTGCCCCTCTGGTGGCTGCGGTTACAATGCCGGCAACATCCACAACCAGAAACGTCCCCATGTCGCCTATATCTGTCGCGCCAGCAATGCCTGTAACCTTCAACAGCTTACCCAGAGATTTTATAACTATATCCTGCTGCTCAACGATGCTGTCAACCAGGATACACAGGAGGGACTCTGCAAGACCAACAACTACGCCGTACATCTCTCCCTCCTGTCTGGCCGCTGTCCCCCGGTAGAAAAACTGTTCCAGCCTCAGAACCGGAATAGTCCTGTCCCTTAGATAAACAACTTCCTTCCTTTCCATGGTCTTTATATCATCCTGGCGGATATTCAGTATCTCCAGAACACTGCCTGACGGTATCGCATATTTCCTGGCGCCTGCGGTTATTATCAATGCCTGAATTATAGCCAGGGTAATGGGAAGTGTAAGTATAATTCTTGTCCCCATACCTTGTTCAGTATCTATATCAATAGCCCCGCTTATACGGGATATATTTTTCTTCACCACATCCATGCCAACCCCTCTTCCTGAGACTTCACTGACTTCCTTTTTAGTTGAAAAACCTGGAAGAAATATGAACTCAAGCACCTCTTCCTTGCTAAGGACATGGGAGGCAGCCTCATCCACGAGCATCCTGTCAACCGCCTTCTTTCTTATAACCTCCATATTCATACCCGCGCCGTCATCCTCAACCTCAATCGCCACATGATTTCCTTTCTGGTATGCCTTGAGCACTATTGCGCCGGTCCTTGCCTTACCTGCCTTCTCCCTTTCAGCAGGAGTTTCTATGCCGTGGTCAATCGCATTTCTGATTATATGCATAAGCGGGTCTGCCAGGTCCTCTATTATCAATTTATCCAGTTCCGTATCCCCGCCCGATGTAATAAGCTCTACCTCCTTGCCAATCTCTCTGGAAAGTTTCCTTATAGCCCTCATAAGCTTGTCAAAAAGTTGATTTACCGGCACCATCCTGACCTCTATCATATTATCCTGAAGCTCCTTCAACCTCTTCTCCAGATTCTTGTCGATCTTGGAAAGTTCAATCGCAAGCCCTTTAAAGCCCATCTCAAGCCTTAATTTGTCCGCAATCTGGGAGATTGATGCCTTTAACTGCGACAGTTCGCCAACAGTGTTCATTATATTGTCAAGCCTCCGGATATCCACACGTACGGTGTTACTCATGCTCCGCAGGGTGGTCTCCTCTGTCCTCGCCTCCAGAGATAACTGACTGTCCGTTATATCCCTGGCGCTCTCCGCCTGCGGAGCCGGCACAGAAAGTCCTTTTACCCTTCTCACAGTGAGGTTGCGCCCCTTGAGCATCTCTTCAATATAAGCCGCATCCTTCTGGGTGCCGAACAGGATATCAAAATGCAACGTATCCTTGCTATCACCGGTGGAAGGAAGGGTCGCTATAACCTCGCCAACAGATTTCAGGAAGTCTGTAAGCTCAACCAGCCCGTCATCAAAGGCAGCGATGGAGAATTCCACACCTGCCAGGAATATGGTGTTTCCCGCCTTCATATTCTGCTGCAGTCTGTGCTCCTCGTATTCGGTGAGCACGCCGAGAATACCCTTGTCTATATCAGCATCCTCAGAATATGTGGATACAACGGAAAGTGAAGACGGGGACTCTCCAATCCTGTTAAGCCTCACAATAATGGCATCAACCTTATCATGTCCGACCTCTTCGCCTTTTCCCTTAGCCACAATCATCTCATTTATCAAGTCAACAGCCTCGAACATGATGTTTACAATATCATGATTAACCGGGAGCCTGCCCATTCTCACCGAATCAAGTATATCCTCCATTTTGTGGGTAAGTGTTGCCATATCCGCAAAACCAAACATGCCTGATATGCCTTTAAGAGTATGCGCGGAACGGAAGATACTGTTGAGGATATCCGGGTCAACCCTTCCGGCATTGATGCCATCGCTGAGCTTTGAGAGTGTGTTGCTTAATTCGCTGATAATCTCCTCTGCCTCTGCCAAGAATTCATTAATGTCTTTAAATTCCGTCATAATTAACCCCCCGCGACTGTATTTCTCAATTACGCGACAAAATCTTATCCCTTTTTTATTTTTATATATTTTTTTACCACATTCTGAAGCATCTCTGGATTAAACGGTTTTACCAGATATTCATTGGCCCCGAGTGAAATCCCTTTCTCCCTGTCCCTTTCGCTGCCCTCTGTAGTAATAATAATCAGCGGGATATGCTTGTAAGCCTGGTTCCGCTTCACAAAACTCACCAGCTCAAGTCCGTTTATATCAGGCATATTTATATCCGTGATGATTAGGTCAAAGGAATGATGCGGGAGCAATTTCAGAGCCTCAAAACCGTTTTTTGATTCAAAAATCTCCAGCCCGCCGGCAACCTCCTCTATGGCGGATATTATCATTGCGCGGGTAGTTGGCGAATCCTCAACAACAAGTATCTTTGATGGCAACGGCTACTCCTTTCGCATTGTGCTGAGTTTCCTTTCCAGCAATGCCCTCTCCATGGCAATGCCGGCCTGGGCAAGGAATATTTCCAGGCTCTCTGTATCACCTATCGGTTTTTCCTCAGGCACATTATCTCCGTATAGTAATGCTGCAACCCTGCCGGTGACTACAAGGGGGGCAAGAAATACCTCTGAAGGTTTGAATCCCCCCAGTTCCTTGATAAGATATTCGTGCACAGGAAGGGATTCCAACCCCTTCTTTACACTCATCCTCTGTTCAATTACCTCTTTAAAGACTGACTGCTCCTTTAACTGAATCTTAATACCCTTTATGCGGCGATTTGGATCCCCTTCTTTAAGAATAACCCCGAACTGCCCCAATCCTTCCACCATATCTCTCTTTACAATGAAGAGCACAGCCCTGTTCATAAGTTCACTGGCAAATCTCAAGACCAAAAGGGTTATCTCGCTTGAAGAATGGGGGTTCTGCAGTTCAAATATCATGGATTTAAGGAGTGTCAGGCCGGGGCTGGATATAACGGGTTCCACATGGGATTCTTCTGTGATACCTGCTTCTGTCCATATGCTGTGCGGAATGAAACCTTCATCAGCGGGCTGCGGTTCCATAGCTTCTTTCAGGGGTGTTTCTTCTGTCTCCTGCAGCGGTTTTACTGCCACCTGGGTTTCCATAACTTGCTGGAAAACCTGCGGCGGCGCAGGTTCTATCTTTTGAGGCGGAGGCGGTGGGGGAGATACAGCAGCCCTTGCCCTGGATTCATCCAGAAGGCGCGACCCCTCCATTGCCAGAAACTGCGGATTAAGGCCCGCCTCTGTAATGAGCATTGAGAGGTGTTTAACTTTAATCTCTTCATTTATATCTTTAAGCTCAAAATCAAAATTTCCTTCCTCTATAAAGAGGCCGAAGACAGTGTCCTGCACATTATCG
>Ga0209343_10006920_pt1 | contig 13488 bp, 10 predicted proteins | sample RifCSPlowO2_02_FD_184026 | JGI IMG/M metagenome (GOLD analysis project Ga0209343, IMG submission 184026) | Groundwater microbial communities from Rifle, Colorado - Rifle CSP2_plank lowO2_0.2 (SPAdes) (version 2) | ecosystem: Environmental > Aquatic > Deep subsurface > Groundwater | place... | reverse complement strand
GTCATGTTCCAGTTCTTCTAGCGTGACGTACTCTCCTCTTCGAAGCTGTTCCTCGCCCCTACGGACCATTTCTTCTTCTTCGGGCGTCAAAGTATCTTCCAAATCAACCGACTTGGGGGATTGGATCACGATCCGGCCATTGCGACTCGTCACCTCGACGAAGTCCCCTTCCCGCAGTCCCGTTGCTTCGCAGATCGCTTTGGGGATCACCACCTGGCGGCGCTTCCCTAGTCTGGTGATGGACATAGTTCCTCCGCTCGTCATGCTATCAGATTTTCGGACGGAGGCCAAAAGCGGGTACAATCACCACCGGAAAGTCTACGGGTATAGGAGGAACCAACATGCGACTGTCGCTCAAATCGGTGGTGCTGGCCGCCGCGCTGGTGTGGGGCGTGTACGGGATTTTTCTGACCGGAGTCATGAACTTGATTCTGCCGCCGTTCGGCGAGCACTTTCTGATGACGATGAGTTCGGTCTATCCGGGCTATCATATGTCCCGCACCCTGCCGGACCTGCTCGTCGGGACAGGCTACGGCCTGGCGGACGGCGCGGTGGGCGGCCTGCTGTTCGGCGGGCTGTACAACTTCTTCGCGGTAAAGACGCAGACCGGCAACTGACGCGGAGCACGGCCTCCTTCCAGACCCGATCGGGCCTATCGGGAAGCAGGTTCCCGCACGGAGGCAACCAATTCGATGAAGCGGTTCTGCGCGGCGCGCACGCCCGCGCCCAGATTGCAGGAATAGCCCAGGCTGGTCAGAACCAGCTCCAGCGCGGCGATCAAGCCAACCATGTCCGTGAAATCGTAATAGCCGAGGTGAGCGATGCGGAAGATTTTTCCCTTCATCGAGCCTTGCCCGTTGGCCACGACCGCGCCAAACTGTTCGTTCATCTGCTTTTCGATATCGTTCGAGCTGATGCCAGAGGGCGCGCAAACGGCCGTGAGCGCGTCGGCCGGGACCTCGGCAAACAGCTTCAGGTCGAGGGCTTGAACCGCGTGGCGCGTGCAGTCGGCCAGCACCTGCGCGTTACGGATCAGATTGGCCCGCCCCAATTGATGAATGCGGTCGAGCGCCACCACCAGCCCGACCAGAAGCGACGTCGCCGGCGTGAACGCCGTGTCATGCTTGCGGGCCGCCTCGCGCTCCTTTTGCAGGTCGAAATAATAGCGCGGCAGCTTGGCTGTCTTGGCGCGCTGCCAGGCCCGGTCGCTGACGCTCACAAACGAAAGGCCCGGCGGAACCATCAGGGCTTTCTGGGAGCCTCCAATCACAACGTCCAATTCCCATTCGTCAATGTCAAGCTCGCTGGTGCCCAGCCCGGTGATGGCGTCCACAACCACCAGCGCATCGGGACGGATTTGGCGTGTGATACGGGCGATGCTCTCGGTATCATGACGGACGCCAGTGGAGCTTTCCGTGGCCTGAAAGAAGACCCCGCGCAGGTCTCCCAATTGTTGAAGTGTCTCTTTAATTTTGTCAGCGGAGAGTGCTTTGCCGTAAGGAGATTCGACTTTCTCCACCTGGAGGCCGTAGGCGTTGGCCAATTCGACCCATCGCTCTCCGAACTTGCCAGCCGTTCCGACCAGGACGCGGTCGCCGGGAGAGAAAAAGTTGGCGATGGCCGCTTCCATGGCTCCGGTGCCGGAGGAGGTGAAGAACACGACCTCGTTGGTCGTGCCGAAGAAATACTTCAGAGTGTCCCGCACCCGGTCGAGAACCCCTCTGAAGGCAGCGGTACGATGATGCAGGGCGGGGGCGGCCAGCGCAGCTTGCGCTTCCGGCAGCAACGGCGTCGGGCCAGGAGTAAACAGACGGGGTTTTCGGATCATGAATGCACCAACCTGATTGAGTTATCCGGACCAGTTTGACCGACCCAAGCAAATCGGTCAAGCGCCGGTTGAAAACAACTTGGTTTGCGGCGCGTGATTGTCCTTCCTCAATTGCCCGAAGGGCAATACCGTAACTAGCCGTCCCGCTGGGCGGGACGGAAACGAATCCATAAAATGGTCCCGGCCCCGAAGGGGCCGGACAATCCCAACCATATCGGTCAACCCCTTGCGGGGTTGAATTTCCTCGGTTGGCTCTGCTTCCGTAGGTTAAAACCTACGGCTATTCACGGGTCGCCCCCGCCGGGGCTTTTCCCGGACAATCCATAGCAACGCGAGCAATGCTCCACGTCACGGAACGGGGCGCGTCGAGATGACCACGGACTTCGACAGAGTGTAATGTTCCAAGGCTTCCCAGCCGTGCTCCTGGCCGAGTCCGCTCTGCTTCCATCCGCCGAAGGGCAATTCGTCAAACATGATTTGGGGGGAGTTCACCCAGGTATAGCCGGACTGGAGTCGCTCGGCGGCATAGTGCGCTTTGTAGAGGTCGCTCGTGTAAATCGAGGAGCCAAGGCCGTAGATGGAGTTATTCGCCCGCTCGACCGCTTCCTCAATATTCTTGACTCGGAAGATCGGCAAGGCCGGGCCAAAGCATTCTTCCTGGGCAAGCTTGGCGTCGTCGGGAACGTCTTCAAGCAGCGTCGGCAACAGGAAGTTTCCGCACTCATAGGCCTTGCCTTCCGGCCGCTTGCCTCCCACCAGAATCCGCGCGCCGCGCTGGACCGCGTCGGCAACTTGCCCCTCGACTTCCTTCCTCTGGTCATCGGTATGGAGCGGACCGAGCCGCGTGGAAGGATTGAAGCCGTCCCCCACCGTCAGCCGCTTCGCCTTCTCGACCAGCTTCGGAACGAACCTGTCGTAGATTGAATCGAAAACGTAGAGGCGCTTGATCGCGAGGCAAGCCTGGCCGCAATTGAAGAACCGTCCGACCGACGCGGCGCTGACGGCTTCCTCCAGGTCCGCGTCATCGCAGACGATCAGCGGATCACTTCCGCCGAGTTCGAGCGTCACGTGCTTGAGGTTTTCGGCGGCCACCTTCATGACATGGATGCCGGTGCTGGTGGCTCCCGTGAAACCGATCTTGGTCACCTTCGGGTTTTCGAGCAATTCCTGTCCGACGGTCGAGCCTGGCCCGGCGACCACGTTCAGCGCGCCCGCCGGCAACCCTGCCTTGCAGAGCAATTCAACGCAGCGGATGGCGGTGAGCGGCGTCGTGCCGGCCGGCTTGACGATCATGGCGTTCCCCGCCAGCAGGCCCGGAGCGATTTTGTTTCCCATCAGCGAAATCGGGAAGTTCCAGGGAATGATGGCGCCGCAAATCCCGATGGGGAGTCGCAAGACCATCCCGAAACGGTTTTCCGCGATGGGGATTTGCACGCTGCGGAGATTCTTGCCGAGGCCGGCGTAATACTCCAGCGTGTGCTGGAAGCGGCGGATTTCCATCCGCGCTTCTTTGAGCGGCTTGCCCTGCTCGCGCGTGAGGCTGGCGGCCAGCTCCTCGATGTTCTCCCCGATGAGCCGGGCGCCTTTCGCAAGGATTTCGCCGCGCGCGCCCGGAGCCGTGCGAGACCAAACCTTGAAGCCCTGCTCCGCCGCGCCAATGGCCCGCCGAACATCCTCGCGGGTCCCCTTGGGGACGGTTCCGACCAGCTCGCCTGTCGAGGGGTTCTTAACCTTCGTTTCCTCGCCGCTGACGGATGTGACAGGCTCCCCTGCAATGACAAACTGTGCCATCGTACTCTACCTCATTATAGAAAAAATGTGCGGGAAGGACTCGCGGCCACAACCGGCTCAGCGAAGCGGACACAAGCCCTCCGCGATTGTCTTTCGCGCGGCGATTCCACGCCTGCGTCTACATCAGGCCGGCATAGACGACCGACTTCGGCTCGAAATAATAGTCGAGCGCCTCAGGACCGTGCTCGCGGCCGATGCCGCTCTGCTTGACCCCGCCGAAGGGCAGCTCGTCATAGCCGTAATGGAGCGAATTGATCCATGTGACCCCCGCCTGAATCTTCATCGCCGCCTTGTTGGCTTTGGCCAGGTCGCGGGTCCAGATCGAAGAGCCTAAGCCATAGATCGAGCTGTTGGCGAGCCGGACCGCTTCGTCAATGTCCTTCACGCGGAAGATCGGCAGCGCCGGCCCGAACACTTCTTCCTGCACGATCCGCGCGTCATGGGGAACATCCACCACCAGCGTCGGCTCGTAGAAGTGGGTCGTCTTGAAGCCGCTCGCTTGCTTGCCGCCCGCCAGAATTTTCCCGCCGCGGGCGAGGGCGTCCTCGACCTGCTCCTGCACTTCGCGGCGCTGCGCGTCATTATGGAGCGGACCGATCCGCGTGTCCTTCTCCGTGCCCACGCCGATCTTCAGCCGTTTGACCTTGCCGAGCAGCTTCTCCACGAACTGATCGTAGACGGCCTCAAACACGTACAGCCGTTTGATTGCCAGGCAAGCCTGCCCGCAGTTGTAGAAGCGCCCGACGGAGGCCATGGTGGCCGCGCGGTCGAGGTCCGCGTCATCGCAGACGATCATCGGGTCGCTGCCGCCGAGTTCGAGCGTGACGCGCTTGAAGTCCCGGCCGGCCACTTCCATGATGTGCCTCCCCGTCTTGGTCTCGCCGGTGAACGCCACGCGGCGCACTTTGGGGTTGGAGATCAATTCCTCACCGGCCGTGCCGCCCGGTCCCGTGACGATGTTCAGAACGCCCTTGGGCAATCCGGACTGATTGAGCAGCTCGACCACGCGGGTGGCCGTCAGCGGCGTGCTGCTCGCGGGTTTGACGACGATCGTGTTGCCTCCGGCCAGCGCCGGGCCGATCTTGGTGCCGGTCAGGGTGATCGGGAAGTTCCACGGCGAAATACCCACGCAAACCCCGATAGGCCGCCGCAGGACCATGCCGTAAGCGCCTTTGTTGGGGAAATTCGGAAGCGGCACATAGTCGCCGCGGACTTTCGAAGCGAGCGCCGCGTAGAACCCCAATCCGTGCATGAAGTGTTCGATCTCGGTCATGGCTTCGCTGACCGGCTTGCCCTGCTCGCGGGAAAGAAGCAGCGCCAGTTCGCTGTGCGCGGCGTGGACCAGTTCCTCCGCCTTGAACAGGAATTTGGCGCGCTCGTCGGCGGTGGTTTCCGACCACGGCTCAAAGGCCGCCTCGGCGGCGTCAATGGCGCGCCGGGCATCCTCCGCCGTGCCTTTGGGCGCGGTCCCGACGACCTCGCCGGTCGCGGGGTCCCGGACTTCCATGCGCTCTCCGCTCACGGAGTCCACAGACTCGCCGTTGATGAACATTTTCAAATCCACCTTGGTTTCTGTTGCAATTGCCTGACTCATCGAATCCCCCCGTCAAAGTTAGAAGTGTTGGACATTGTTTCAGCCGGGCGGCTCCCGCCAGAGGCCCGCGCTCCCAAACCGCCTCCGACCGCCTGCGGGCAAGAGGCCCTCAGATTCCCTGGTAGGCCGGCTGGCGGCGCTGCAAGAACGCGCTCACGCCTTCGCGAGCGTCCTTGCTCTCGTAGAGCTGCTGAAGTGTTTCGTGCTCGATCACGATCCCTTCCGTAATGGAAGTCTCCAGACTCGCGCGCGCAGCAAGCTTGATTTTCCCGACGGCTCTGGCGGCCTTGTTGGGCGGGCAGAACTGCCGGGCAAACGCGAGCGACTCTTCCCAGAAAGTGCCCGGTTCATAGACGTAATGAAGGAGGCCCAGGTCCAGGCCTTCTTCAAAGCTCAAGGCTTTGCCGGTAATCAGCAGCTCGATGGCGCGCGCGTAGCCGATGATCCGAGGCAAGCGTTGCGTGCCGCCGACACCCGGCTCGAGACCCAGGTTGACTTCCGGCAGTCCGATCCGCCCGGCGTCGCGCTTGGCGAGGCGGATGTCGCAGGCCAGCGCGATTTCCAGGCCGCCGCCCATGCAGTGCCCGTTGATGGCCGCGATGACGAGCTTCGGCGTCATCTCCAGCCGCCGCACGGTTTCGTTGGCGTGGAGCGCGAAATAATAGAAGTGGTGGGCCGGCTTCTCATTCAGCATCCGAATGTCGGCGCCGCCGCAGAAAAACTTCTCGCCCTTGCCCCGGATCAGGATGCAGAAAACCTTTTCGTCCATGCGCGCTTCGAGAATCGCCTGGTCGAGGTCGCGCATCATGTCATACCCGTAGGCATTGGCGGGCGGGTCGTTCAATTCCAGAATCGCAATTCCGTCTTGAGTCGAGTAATCAACTTTTCCCATTCCCTGGCTCCTCACTGAACAATGGATTCCCAACAAAAATAAAGGATGTTCGCCGGAGGGGAGAATTCTGGCAGGTATCCCGCGCTACAACTCCCCAGGCCCTCTTCCCGGAGGTGGAAGAAACCAGAAGTATAACACGTAAACGAGGACGCCCGCAGAGAGAAAATCCCCGGCGGGGGGGACGATGTTGTCGTTGGTGCGCCCGGCAATCCTGTTCGGCTGGTCGGTGCCCGCCTGGGAGCGGGAACGGTTGCGGACTTTCTACTTTCCGCTCGCTCCGTCTATTGACGCAGGGGCGCAGATAGCCTATGATGAGCATAGTAAATGACTGAAACGTTTCGAGCGGAAACAGTTTGTTGAGAGAACCGTTTTCAACCCACGCGAGACTGCTGCACTGGATCATCGGGGGGCTTTTCGTTTTGTCGGGGACCCTGTCCTCGGCGCAACAGGCCCCGGTCAGCGTCCCCTTGTTCCCGTTGGCTGAGGTTCGGCCGGGACTCAAGGGGATTGGCAAGACCGTTTTCGATGGCCGGACCATTTCCGAGTTTCAGGTCGAGATTCTGGGAGTGCTGCGAAATGTGGCGCCGCGTCAGAGCGTGATTCTGGCGCGGCTGTCCGGGGGACCACTCGAGCAAACGGGCGTCATGGCGGGCATGAGCGGCAGTCCGGTGTATATAGACGGCCGGCTCGTCGGGGCGGTCGCGCTCGGTTTCCAGTTCTCCAAGGAACCGATCGCGGGAATCACTCCCATCGAACAGATGGTGCAATCCTTCACCGATGAGGCCGAGTCCACGCCGCCCAGCACTCCGCGACAGGCGTGGCGATTTGAGCCGGATGCGGCGAACCCGTCCGAGCCGCGCCTACTAGCCTCTGAGATGCCGGACTTGCTGCCCCCGGCAGCGAACTGGTCCAGCCGCGTACTCTGGGGAGGCGCGGAAACATCCTTGCTGCGGGTGGCCACGCCGCTAATGCTTTCGGGGTTTACCCCGGAAGCCGTGGAACACTTTCAGCCGCAACTGCGCGCCCTGGGGTTGATCCCCATGCAGGGCGGTGGAAGCGGCGCGGGGGATCAGGCGATGGGCGACCCTTCCCGCTTGCAGCCCGGGTCCATGATTAGCGTCCAACTGGTGCGCGGCGACCTGGGAGTGAGCGCGGATGGAACCGTTACGCTGGTGGACCAGGGGCGCGTGTATGCCTTCGGGCATCGCTTCCTTTCCGCGGGGCCTACGGACATTCCGTTTGCGGAATCCGAGGTTCTGGCCGCTCTGCCGAGCTATGCCAGCTCCATGAAAATCTCAACCCCCGGGCGGTTGCTGGGAGTGATCGGCCAAGACCGTAGCTCGGGAGTCATGGGCCTGTTGGGCCGCCGGGCAAGGATGGTGCCGATTGAGCTGGAGGTAACTTCCGGCCAGCGTCCCGGGCGTACCTATCAGTTTGAGGTGGTCAATGACCGCTTCCTGCTCCCGTTCCTGGTCAACATGGCGGTTCTTTCGTCTCTGGGAACTACGGAGCGGATGGTCGGGGATTCCACGCTGCAGGTGGAACAGACGGTTACGCTGAACGGTCTTCCCGAAGTCAAGGTGGCCAATTACTTCAGCGGCAGCGCCAACGCCCCGGCGGCGGCGGCCCAGTCGGCGGCGGCGACGTTGACCTATCTCATGCAAAGCGAGCTAGGCCCGGTGGATGTGCAGGGCATACGGTTGCGGGTGCTCGCGACCGACCGGCGGCTGACTCGGGAACTGGAACGGGTGTGGAGCGACCGGCGGGAAGTCAAGCCGGGTGAGTCCCTGGAACTGACGGCGCTGCTTCGGGCGGAAAACGGAGAAGAAACGCTCCAGAAGGTTTCGCTCGAGATTCCGGCGAGTCTGGCTCCGGGTCCGTTGAGCATTACGGTGGCGGACGGGTCCACCATAGACCGCGTGGAACTGAGCCGGGCGGGCCGGGTGGTTCTTCCCCGGAGTCCGCAGCAGCTCATCCGCGCCATCAACAAGCTGCGCCGGAATGACCGCCTGTACGTGCGGCTCTCCCGTTTGGAGCCGGGATTCGTGATCCAGGGAGAAAGCTTCCCGTCGCCTCCCCCGTCGCTGGCGCGCACGCTTACCTCCGACCCATCGCTCAGCGCGAATATCTCCCTCACTTTTCTCTCCACCGTGGCCGATTATGAAATGGGGTCTTTGCCCTCCCTGGTTTCGGGACTAAAAACAATTACTGTAACGGTGCGAGATTGAGGCCGGCGGGCTTGTATTTCCTCCCCGGTCGGCGCGCGCCGAGGAACGTCCGAGAGTTTGCTCCGTCCGGTGGGGAGCAGATCAGTCTGCGAATCAGAAGGAAATTGGACCGATGAAAATCATACGGAAGGCTGCGCTCCTGCTGACCGTCCTCTGCGCCAGTGGAGCGTTCGGAGTCAGCACCAGGTTCTGGACCAGTTCCACATTTGAAGATTTCGGGCGTGGCAACTTCTCCGGCATTTCGCTCAGCCGGGAAGGCGCGCTGAAACTGGCCCCGGCCCTGGACGAGATTTTCAACAGCGACCAGGCCATGATCTGGGCGGTCGGACGCGACCCGGGCGGGAATCTCTACCTCGGCACCGGCCACAGCGGCAAGGTGTTCCGGCTGGGGGCGGATCTGAAAGGGTCTCTGTTCTTTGACGCGAACGAACCGGACGTCTTTGCGGTGGCCGTGGATAAGAGCGGCAATGTTTACGTCGGCACGTCCCCGGACGGCAAGATTTACAAGGTGGACCCTTCGGGAAAATCCCAGGAATTTTTCAACCCGCAGGCCAAGTATATCTGGGCATTGGTGTTTGGCGCGGACGGGAACTTGTACGCGGGCACGGGGGATCGGGGGCGAATTTACCGTGTGCGCCCCAATGGAGAAGGAGAACTCTTCTACGATACCCAGCAGAGTCACGTCGTGAGTATGGCGCTCAGCCCTGCCCAGGAGTTGATCGCCGGCACGGAGCCTAACGGCCTGCTCTATCGAATTTCCGGCTCTGCAAAAGGGTTTGTGTTGTATGATGCCCCGCAATCAGAAATCCACAGCGTAATGGTGGCGGCCGATGGAAGCATCTATGCCTCGGCGATGGGGTCTCCCGAAGAACGCCGCCAGCGTCTGCCACCCCCGCAGGCTGTGGGGGGGGGGCAAGCGCCCGTCCGAGCGACACAGACCATCACCGTCCGCGCTGACGACTCCCCGTTTCCGGGAGGGCCCGGAGACGGCGGAGGGCAGCAGGACCCGCAGGGTCCCGGGGGCGGCTCAGCCCAGGTGATCATCCAGGGGACGCAACCGATTATCACCGGCGGAGGCCCGCGCGGGGCAGAGGGTCGGGGCGCTCGCAGCGCCTTGTACCGGGTTTGGCCCGACAGCACCGTCGAAACGCTCTGGAATTCGCCGCGGGAGAATATCTTTGACCTGCTGGTCTCGGACAGAACTCTGCTGTTTTCGACGGATGATAAAGGCCGCATCTATGAATTGACTCCGGACCGGCAGGTTTCCTTGCTTACGCAGACCGGCCAGGAAGAAACGACCCGGCTGATTCCCTTCGGCAACTTTGTGTTGGCCACCACTTCCAACGTCGGCAAGGTATTTCGGCTGGGGACGCGTCCGGCCGCCACGGGCTCCTTTGAGTCGGAAGTATGGGACACCGGCAGCGTTTCCGGCTGGGGGAAAATTCGATGGAGCGCCGATCTGCCTCCGGGAACGGCTCTGGAACTGTTAACCCGAACCGGCAATTCCCGCCGCCCGGATGCCACCTGGAGTGATTGGGCCACGGCGTATCGGGAAGCGGGCGGGGAACAGATCAGCAGTCCTCCGTCACGCTACATCCAATGGAAAGCCGTATTTCGCGCCGCCGCAGACCGCTCGCCGGTGCTGCGCGAGGCGATTTTGGCGTACCTGCCGCGAAACCGCGCCCCGGAAGTGACCGAAATTCGGGCCAATCCGCGCGGCGACCGGGGAGCTGGCGGCACCTCCTCCGGCGTCACCGTGGTGGGCGCAGGCGGCGGGGGCACAGGAACACGGGCTTTCTCCGGGGTAGCTTCGCCACGCTCGCAGCCCCCGCGAGGCTTGGACCTCCGCTGGACGGCGAACGATCCGGATCAGGATGAACTGGTCTATTCGCTCTATTTTCGCGGCGAGGCGGAAACGGAGTGGAAGCTCCTGGAAGACGACTTGAAAGTAAATTCCTTTCCCCTGGAGAATGACGTCTTACCGGACGGACGATACCGGGTGAAAGTGGTGGCCTCCGACGCCGCAGCCAATCCCTCGGGGACGGCCAAGACCGCGGAGATGGTGAGCGCGCCGTTTCTGGTGGACAGTACGCCGCCCCAGGTGGAGGCGTTGCAAACCACCCGGGGGCGGGATTCTGCCACCGCGCGCTTCCGGGCTTTTGACGCCGCCAGTGTTCTGATTCGAGCCGAGTACGCCTTGGACGCCGATCCGCTGGTGCCTCTGCTCTCCGACGACGGCATTATTGATTCGCGCGAGGAGACGTTTACGGTGACGGTAAAGCCCCCGGACGGCCGCGAGCACTTGCTCACCGTGCGACTCTACGATGCAGCGGGAAATGTGGGGGTCGGGAAAACAGTGTGGTCGGCATTGGAAGCCACCGGGAACCGCTAACTGATTGCAGATCAGAGGAATAATCGGGCAACCCGCCAGCCGGGCGTGGCATCGAATCTACGATTGCCGCCACTACGGGAGGGTTGTTCCGAGTGCTCACGGTTCCAATGCAACTTCAGGGAATCCTTCCAGCATCTGACAGAATGAGCGCAGGTGCTATTTCGCGGAGCGCCTTGAGTTCGGATATTAGGGATGTTCCGGAGAACGCAGAAGCCAAGGCAATTGAAGAGGCCAAGAATGGCAGCGCCGAGGCTTTTGAAACCCTCTATCATGCGCACAAGCGCCGGATTTACTCGCTGTGTCTGCGCATGACCGGCAATCCGGCCGATGCCGAGGATCTGACGCAAGAGGCGTTCTTGCAAGTGTTCCGCAAGATTGGCACCTTCCGCGGGGAAGCAGCTTTTTCCACCTGGATGCACCGGCTGGCCGTCAACCTGGTGCTGATGCGGCTGCGCAAGAAAGGGATTCTGGCATCCTCCTTGGAGGAGCCGGCAGACTCGGATTCGGAGGACTCCCGGAGGCGCGACATCGGAACTGCCGACCCCGCGTTAACGGGAGTGGTGGACCGGGTGGTGCTGGAACGCGCGATCCAGGCGCTCCCGGCCGGCTACCGGACGGTTTTTTATTTGCACGACGTGGAAGGATTTGAACACCAGGAAATTGCAAGTATGCTTGGTTGCTCCGTCGGCAATTCCAAGTCGCAACTCCACAAGGCCCGGATGAAACTTCGGGGGCTGTTGGGAGGGGGACATGCTCCGGCAGAAGCGAGTGAACCCCCGGAGGTTTCGAGCGACCTGGAGACGCCGCCAAGAGCCAGCAAGACGGGGAGCGAGTTACCATGAAATGCGAGGAATTCGAACGAGAATGGCAGGAACTGGATGATTCCGCGTTGCTTTCTCCCGCCCTGGAAGAGCACCGGCAGGTCTGCTCTCCTTGCGCGGGCAAGGTGCGGGACGTGAATCTGATTCGGTGGCAGGCCCGTCAAATGGTCGAGGCGGAGCAGCCTCCCGAGCGAGTCTGGCTCCACCTCCGCCGCCAGTTAGACCAGCAGGGTTTGATCCGGGAACCGGGCGCGTGGCCGTCCCTGGCTCGTCTTGTGACGTTTGCATGGCTGCCCCGCTTGCCCTTGGGTCTGGCCTATGCCGCCGTGTTCTTCCTCGCGCTGGGAGGAGTGCTGTACTTGCGCGACCTCGTCACGCACGTTTCGGCTCCTTCTCCCGCGCCCGCCACAGCCGTGGCGCAGCCGCCGGCGGCCTCTCCTCCCGCTGAGACTTTAACTCGGGCTGAGGCAGTCCAGAAGGCAATCGAAGCGGCCCCGCCGGAAGTTCGGAGAGTGATTGAAAAGGCCCCGCCGGACAGACAACCCGCCTATGTCGCAAACTGGCAGGAACTCAATCCTTCTTTCACGCGGGTTGATTCTTCCATCAACGTGTTGGAGCAGTATGTCGCAGCGCATCCGGATGATCCCCTGGCCCGCAGCCAACTCTATACGGTTTACGAGCAACAGAATCGTCTGTTGGAATTGTTGATGCGCGGGGAAGAATTTCGATGAGGCCGAATTCAGCTTTCCGAAGCCCTCGGCGCTGGCTGGCGATGCTGGCGGTGGCGGGGGTGTTTTGTGCCGGCCTCGGCGCGGTTTCCAGCGAACCGATCCGCAAGAGCTTTGCCACGATTGCGAACCCTTCCCTTCTCCTGCACAGCCACAGCGGCACGATTTCCGTAAAAGGATGGGATCAGAACCAGGTGGAGATCAAGGGCGAGCGCGCCTCCGAGAGCATGGACGTCCTCATTGACGGCAATGCGGAGAAGGTTACGATTCAGACGCATCCCAAGCGCCAGAACCTCTCGCCCCAGGAAGCGCAGGTGAATCTGGAAATCCATGTGCCCCGGCAGACCCTCGTGCGCGTGGAGTCCGAGCGGGGGGACATCGCAGTCGAGGACCTCGAAGGAGGCGTGGCCGTCGAGGGAGTTGCCAATTCCGTCACGCTGTCGCGCATCCGCGGCTACATTACCGCGCGCACGGTGGACGGCCCCATCCTGATCCGCGCTTCCGAGGGACACATCAAGGCGGACTCGATCACCGGAGACCTGAAATTCGTTCAGGTGAACGGCTCCGAACTGATCGGAACCACCAACTCCGGGGCAATTCACTATCAAGGAGATTTCGGCTCCGGGGGCACCTACGTCCTGCACAACTACAGTTCCCCCATCGAGATTCAAGCCTTCCCGAAAGCCAGTTTTGATATGACCGCTCGCTCCGTCCTGGGAACCATCGAGAGCCAGATTCCATTCCTCCCGCTTCCTCCGGGGACCCCCTTCCGGCGTTCCACAACAGGGAAACTGTTGCAGGGCCGAATCGGTACCGGCAAGTCCACCGTCCAGATCACTTCCTACAGTGGTACAATTCGATTGTCCGGCGGCCGTTGACCGGCTGCCCTCCTCGTTGGGAGGAAACAGCCTTCGGCAGCGCCGGAACGGGAATTTCCTCTGTGTTGGGCGGAAGGTCCCGAGACGAGACCATGACTGTGTTCCGACAGAGCGTTTTCAGGGTCGCTGTATAGGCGAGGCAACTTCGTAAGGGCATGGCTTCAACGGGGTCCCCAGCACGCCGCTTTCAGCGTGCTGGGGTAGGAGCCATGCCGAAACGACGGCTCCTATCGAGTGGGCTTTAGCCCCTGAGGTACGTCCCTCAGCCGTTCGACTTCGCCCCTCGACTCCGCTCGGGACGGGGAAACAATACAGGCGTCCTGAGCCTGCCGAAGG
>Ga0209343_10006918_pt1 | contig 13489 bp, 10 predicted proteins | sample RifCSPlowO2_02_FD_184026 | JGI IMG/M metagenome (GOLD analysis project Ga0209343, IMG submission 184026) | Groundwater microbial communities from Rifle, Colorado - Rifle CSP2_plank lowO2_0.2 (SPAdes) (version 2) | ecosystem: Environmental > Aquatic > Deep subsurface > Groundwater | place... | reverse complement strand
CAAATGCCTTGAATATGGCCTCGAATATGTGGTGTATATTACGGCCATATTGAAGGTTGATATGAAGGGTAACACCACTATTATTAACAAATGCCTGAAAGAAATCTTCTATAAGATCCGGATCAAACTCTTTAATCCTCACCTTACGGGGTAGTGATACGTTATAGACAAGGTATGGCCTACCGCTCAAATCAAGTGAAACAGATGCCAGTGTCTCATCCATAGGAATCTCAGCACTGCCATAGCGTTTTATCCCTTTTTTCTCTCCAACTGCTTTAGTTATAGCCTGACCCATGACAATCCCTATGTCCTCAACAGTGTGATGATAGTCTACTTCAAGATCGCCAGACGCATCGATATTTAGATCAAACAGTCCATGCTTTGTAAAGAGGGTCAGCATGTGGTCAAGGAAGGGCATCTGTGTGTTTATACTCCCCTTCCCGCTTCCATCAATATTAAAATTAATCTTAATATTTGTCTCTGTGGTCTTCCGTTTTATAGATGATTTTCTTACTGCCATATGTTCCTCTTGCCTGACATGTTATTGCCTTCTAAGTCTTATCTTTACAGCCTCGCTGTGGGCATCAAGCCCTTCTATCTCTGCAAGCCTTGAGGCCACAACACCTTCTTTTTTTAACCCACCTCTGCTGTATTTTATTATACTCGACTTTTTCACAAAGTCATCCACAGAAAGGGGGGAGAAGAATCTCGCTGTCCCTCCTGTTGGCAGCGTATGATTTGGACCGGCCACATAATCTCCCATTGTCTGAGGGGTATAGCTGCCAAGAAAGATCGCACTGGCATTCTTTATCCTTTTCAATAACTCCATAGGATTTGTAACCTGGATAGAAAGGTGTTCAGGTGCAATATCATTGGTGAGATCGAGGGCCTCTATCATATCCCTTGTTACTATAATAAGGCCATGTCTTCTGAGGGAATTTTCAATAACCTTCTTTCTGGGTTGTCTTTTTATATCTGATTTTATGCATTGTAATACCCTCTCTGCAAATTGCCCCGAATGGGTGATAAGAATAGCAACGGCCTCCTCGTCATGTTCTGCCTGTGAGAGCAGATCCATGGAAACAAAGGAAGGGTCTGCTGTATCATCAGCAATTATCAATATCTCACTCGGCCCTGCAATCATATCTATATCAACATGTCCATATAAGAGTTTTTTGGCAATTGCAACATAGATATTTCCAGGCCCGACTATCTTATCAACACGTGGTATTGTTTCAGTACCAAAGGCCATAGCAGCAATCGCCTGGGCGCCGCCTGCTGTATACACCTCATCCACTCCTGCGATATCAGCAGCAATAAGAATATACGGGCTTATCTCACCCTGCGGAGTTGGGGTACAGATAATAACCTTTTCAACCCCGGCAATCTTTGTTGGTATAACGCTCATTAAAACAGACGATGGATAGATGGCCTTCCCACCAGGGACATAGACACCAACCCTCTCAATCGGAGTTACTTTTTGTCCCAGCAACACTCCATTGTCTGTATATTTCCAGCCTGATATCTTTTGATGTTTATGAAACTCATTTATCCTTTTGGCAGCATATTCAAGTTTCTTAATATCACTTCCTTCTACCTTTGAATATGCCTTTTTAATTGTTTCCTTGCTTATACGTATGGTAGAAGGGGTCAACTGTATACCATCAAACTTTTTAGTATATTTGATTAATGCCTTATCTCCATTTTTGCGTACACTTTCTATAATGGTTTTTACAGAGGACTCTATTGATTTGCCATAGGTAACTCCCCTGTTAAGGAGTTTATCCCTCACGGGAGCAAATTCTGGACTATCTGTTTTAATGACTTTCATCTGAAAACCCCCTCCCTATCCCTCCCCCTCAAGGGGGGAGGGGAGGGTGGGGGTGTTTTTATCCTTCTTTGTGCCCCGAAGGGGCATGAATGTTTCATTTGGAAATTACATTTTTCAGTGCATCAACAATGCCGGTTATCCTGTTATACTTCAGTTTAAGGCTTGCCCTGTTTGCTATCAGCCTTGCAGTGGAGTCTGTAATTGTCTCGATTTCCTCGAGATTGTTCTCCTTCAATGTCCTGCCAGTAGAAATCAAGTCCACAATAATATGAGACAACCCTGCGAGTGGTGCAAGCTCCATTGATCCGTAAAGTTTTATTATCTCTGCATGTACACCCTTGTTCCCGAAGAACCTTTCAGTAATACGTGGATACTTTGTAGCAACTCTTATCTTAACCAGCTTACCACTTCTGTAAGGCTCAACAGAGTCCTTTGGACCTGCCACCACTACCCTGCAATACCCAAACTTAAGATCAAGTAGTTCATACAGATCCTTTTCCTGCTCAAGCAGCATATCTTTCCCAACTATTCCTATATCAGCAGCCCCATATTCCACGTAAGTCGGAACATCGGATGGCCGCACTACCATATAGGTTAAGGAATTTTTCTTTGATTCAAAGATGAGTTTGCGGCCGGCGTCTTTGACCTCTTCTGTCATAAGGCCGAGGGCATCAAAGACCTTTATAGAAGGTTCAAGGAGTTTTCCTTTGGGCAGGGCTATAGTAATCGGTATCATATCAAAACCTATTTAACCCGTACAATGTCAGCACCTAATCCTGAGAGCTTCCTTTCCATTGATTCATATCCACGGTCAAGGTGATATACGCGATGCACTTCTGTCTGTCCTTCTGCAACAAGTCCGGCTAATACGAGCGAGGCACTTGCCCTGAGGTCAGTAGCCATCACAGGTGCCCCGCTGAGAGATTTAACACCCTCAACAACAGCATAATTCTCCTGGAGCTTTATCTTAGCCCCCATTCTCCTTAACTCAGGTACATGAATAAACCTGTTCTCAAACACAGTCTCTGTAATCACGCTGAGCCCGTTGCTAATCGTCATGAGCGCCATTATCTGTGCCTGCATATCAGTTGGAAAACCAGGATATGGCATTGTCCTTACATCAACTGCTGATATCCCTCTATCTGCAACAACCCTTATACTGTCAGAAAAGACCTCTGTTTTTACACCAACCACGCTAAGTTTACTTAAGACAGCTTCTATATGGGACGGGACGCACCTCCTCACAGTTACATCGCCGCCTGTAATTGCACCGGATATAAGATATGTGCCGGTCTCTATCCTGTCCGGCATTATCTCATAAGTCCCTCCACTGAGTCTTAAAACACCTTCTATAATGATAGTATCTGTCCCTGCCCCTTTAATCTTTGCTCCACGCTTTATCAGAAAATTGGCAAGGTCAACAACCTCCGGTTCACAGGCTGCATTTCCAATTACAGTTTCACCCTCTGCAAGGACTGCTGCCATCATGATATTTTCAGTGCCTGTAACAGTAGATATATCAAAAGATATATTTGCCCCTTTTAATCTCTTAGCCCTGACCTCCACATAACCATACTTTATTTCTACTTCTGCACCCATCTTCTGGAGCCCTGCAATATGCAGATTTACAGGTCTTGTCCCAATAGCACAACCGCCTGGAAGGGAGACCCTTGCCTCACCAAACCTCGCGACAAGAGGCCCTAATACCAGAACTGAGGCACGCATTGTCTTTACTAATTCATACGGCGCCTCACAACTCTTGAGATCCTTTGCATCTATAGCAAATGTATATCCATCTCTCCTGACGCGTGCACCCATAGATTCAAGAACAAGTTTTATAGTTTGAATATCTTTTAATAGCGGGACATTGGTGAGAACACATTCCTCTGTAGAAAGGATGGATGATGCTATGATTGGAAGTGCAGAATTTTTTGCACCGCTTATTTCAACCTCGCCTTTTAGCTTCTTACCCCCTTTTATTAAAATCTTGTCCACTCACAATCCCTTTAAACGTTCCGCATTATCCGCTGTAACAAGGGTATCAAATAGTTCATCCATATCTCCTTCCAAAACACTTTCTAACCTGTGAAGTGTAAGACCGATCCGGTGATCTGTTACACGATTTTGGGGGAAGTTGTACGTCCTGATCTTCTCGCTCCTATCCCCTGAACCTACCTGGCCTCGTCTTTCCTGTGCCCTTTTGGCCCTCTCTTCCTCCTCTTTCTTTTCAAGTAACCGGGTTCTCAATACACGCATAGCTTTGTCCTTATTTTTTATCTGAGATCTCTCATCCTGACATGATACAATCATGCCGGTTGGAATGTGTATTATTCTCACTGCCGAGTAGGTCGTATTAACACCCTGACCTCCGGGACCAGAAGCACAGAATGTGTCTATCCTTATCTCTTTTGGATCAATACTTATATCTACCTCCTCTGCCTCCGGCAGGACTGCCACCGTGACGGTTGAGGTATGTATCCTCCCTGATGCCTCTGTTGCAGGCACCCTCTGTACCCTGTGAACACCACTCTCAAACTTCAATTTACTGTATATGCCCTTTCCCTCTAAAGAAAATATAATCTCTTTTAACCCTCCAAGTCCAGTAAAATTTGAGTTTAGTATGTCTACTTTCCATCGGTTTTTCTCAGCATACCTGGCATACATCCTGAACAACTCTGCTGCAAAAAGGCAGGCCTCATCACCACCTGCACCAGCCCGGATCTCCATTATTATATTCTTTTTATCTCTCGGGTCCTTTGGTAAAAGCAGGAGCTTGATCTCTTTCTCTAAATCCTCAAGCTCCTTTTCAAGGGAGTTCTTTTCTTCTTCTGCAAGTTCCCTGATATCCGAATCTGAGGAACTATCACTGATAATCTCTTCTGCCTCATTAATCCTTTTCAATATCTTTTTGTAATAATCATATTTTTCGACTATCGGGACAAGTTCAGCCTGCTCTTTGGCGACGCGCTGGAATTCTCCTCTGTTGGATATAACCTTGGGGTCACCAAGGAGGTGCCCCATTTCATTGTATTTTTTTAGTATCTCATCGAGGTGATGAAATACCTCTTCTTCAAGGATGATTGCCATTTTCTTCTCTAAAAAAGAGAAACCTGCCATAGGCAGGTTTCATGGGTTGTTCTTTATGTTTTTCTTTACTGTTTCTTAGTACTGTATTTTTTCCTGAATCTCTCTACCCTTCCCTCTGTATCCATAATCTTCTGCGTACCTGTATAAAAAGGGTGACATTTAGAACATACCTCTACCTTTAAGTTTTTAACTGTAGAGCGGGTATGTATCACCTCTCCGCAGGCACATGTGATCGTTGTCTCTTCATACTCCGGATGAATACCTGATTTCATGTTATCTATTCTCCTCCTTATGTTATCATTTAATATGAGTATTCTAATTCTATCTGTTCATGGAGTCAAGAAATTCTCTGTTACTCTTTGTCCCTTTCAGCTTGTCTAACAGAAATTCCATACTCTCAACAGTACTGAGTGGATTCAGTACCTTTCTCAGTATCCACATCCTGTTCAAATCTTCCCTGCTGACAAGGAGCTCTTCCTTACGTGTCCCGGAGGCATTAATATCAATTGCAGGGAATATCCTCCTGTCAACCAGCTTTCTGTCAAGATGGAGCTCCATGTTGCCTGTTCCTTTAAACTCTTCAAATATCACATCATCCATCCTGCTGCCAGTATCGACAAGGGCTGTTGCTATTATCGTGAGGCTTCCCCCGTATTCTATATTACGTGCACCACCAAAGAACCTCTTTGGCCTCTGAAGTGCATTTGAGTCAAGACCGCCTGAAAGAACCTTGCCGCTTGGTGGAATTACAGCGTTATACGCCCTCGCAAGCCTTGTAATACTATCGAGGAGGATAACCACGTCTTTCTTATGCTCAACAAGCCGTTTTGCCTTTTCTATTACCATATCTGCAACCTGTACATGGCGCTGGAGTGGTTCATCAAAGGTGGAGCTGACCACCTCACCTTTAACCTGGCGCTGCATATCTGTGACTTCTTCCGGCCTTTCGTCTATCAGAAGGACTATAAGGATTATTTCCGGATGGTTAGTGGCTATTGCCTTTGCAATTGATTGTAACAGCATTGTCTTACCTGTTCTGGGTGGTGCAACAATAAGACCTCTCTGACCTTTTCCTATTGGGGTTATTAGCTCCATAACCCTTGTTGAAAAGTCCTCTGCGTGATATTCAAGCTTAATCTTATCTGTGGGGAATATTGGAGTAAGGTTATCAAATAGTATCTTATCCCGGGCTATCTCAGGGTCTTCATAATTTACAGACTCTACTTTCAGGAGTGCAAAGTATCTTTCAGATTCCTTGGGCGGCCGTATCTGACCGGAAACAGTATCACCTGTCCGTAAATTAAAACGTCTTATCTGAGAAGGTGAGACATAGATGTCATCAGGACCAGGGAGATAATTGTAATCAGGCGCCCTGAGGAAACCAAAACCATCAGGGAGGGTTTCAAGAACACCCGACCCATATATAAATCCATTTTTTTCTGCCTGGGTCTGAAGGATCGCAAAGATGAGATCCTGTCTGCGCAACCCTGCAGCACCTTCGATGTCCATCTCTTTGGCCAAAGACGTAAGCTCACCTATGCTCTTTTCTTTTAATTCTGTAAGATTCATCTTAGACTCCTGTAAATATATTTATAGTTGTTAAAGTTATATACCTGATCGGCCCAAAAATTAAATATTATTAGTGTAACACAGGATTATTATCTTCCAATGGCGAGGTTGCTATCGGGATAATTCTAATAGCAGACTTTTTCTCCTTAAATAAATATTACCTTTATGGGTTGAATAAAGATAGCTCATTGTGATATGTATAACTATACTATATAAATTAAAAAGGTTTGTCAATACTTAATGCTATGAAATATTATGGAAAGTTTAAAATATTGACCAATTGACAAGAATTATATTTTTTTCTATAGTAAATAACCGACTATAATAAATCCTTTGCTCAGAGCAAACCCGTTGAAAGACGGAGACGCAGAGTAACGGGACTAATGGTATTTAGGGGAGCCGAGTTCCGGGGACACCATACGTAATTCTTGGCGAATTACGTATGGTGTCCCCGGAACTCCAACCGGAACTCCAAAATACCTATGTCAGCCGAACCGCCAAAGGTGTTTACTGCCCTTGGCGGTTTTTTTTATGAAAAGAGACCAAAGAGAAAGACCTGTCTTTGTCTGGATACTCATATCAATAATCATTATTACATTACTTTTGGGCAGTTATGAAAGCTATACCCAGAAGTATGTCCCGGATTATAGCATCTTAAGCCTTCTCCACAACTATGGTTATTTAAAAGAATATCCTGTGATATATGAACCGAGCAAGGGAATCTGGCATCCTATGGGGTGGATTGGGTCCGGTATGATGATTATAATGATGCTTTACAGCCTTAGAAAGAGGATATCTGTTTTCAGTTCCCTTGGTTTATTAAGACGCTGGCTCACAGTGCATATGTTTCTTGGAATAATGGGACCTATATTCGTTACATTTCACACCACATTCAAATTCAGCGGGATTATAGCCACAAGTTACTGGTCTATGATAGCCACAATGATCTTCGGGATATTAGGGAGGTATATATATGTACAAATCCCGAGAAGTATAGCTGGAGCTGAATTTAAGGTACAGGATATAGAGCGTATTATCCAGACTATAGATAGCCGTCTGGGTGAGTACTCAGGAAGTGTAAATATTACAGGATTGAGCAAGATATTAGACTCAGTATATAAACCAACTAATGATATTGGTTTAATTAAGGCCCTCTTCTATATGTTTAAAACAGACATTGCAATCTCTTATAAAATATATCAGGTAAACAAGATACTAAAAAAGGAATATAGTCTTCCATGGAATGTGAGAAGGAAGATTGATTTTCTTCTAAAGAAGAAAGGTGCCCTGATTAGAAGAAAAAACCTGCTTAATACATCACACAGGCTCCTCCACTACTGGCATATCGTGCATATACCACTGGCTATTGTAATGTTTTTAATTATGATATTGCATATATTTGTTTATTACCTGTTCAGACCAACTCACGCATAATATTTACAGATATGATTATTAGAATATTTTTTATACTGATACTTCTAATCCCATATTCAAATGCCCATGCACAGGAAGGGATAGGTTCCCTTATAAGCCCGGGGAAACTGACATCCCCTCATGCTGATTATGAGGGATTAAGGAACTGTACACAATGCCATGCCCTTGGGGGCGGTATTCCTGACAGCAAATGCCTTGATTGTCACGACAAACTCGCAGCAAGAATAGTTAAAAAAGAAGGCGTTCATGCCAAATTCAGTGACCCCTGCATAAAATGCCACACTGATCATAAGGGGAGAGGTTTTAAGATCACTGAATTAGATGAAAAGGAATTTGATCATGATGATTCCGGATACCCGCTTGAAGATAAACACTCGGTTGTAGACTGCAATAAATGCCATAAGAAGAGTGGTATTTACACAGGATTATCTCAGGATTGTACATCCTGTCATAAAGACCCGCACAAAAATGAATTGGGGAAGGATTGTATTCGTTGTCATAATATTAAAGGTTGGGAGAGTATTGAAAAGTTTAATCATGACAGAGACTCAAAATATACATTAACAGGTAAACACGTTGAAGTAAAGTGCAGTGAATGTCATGTAAAAAACAGGTATAAGATTCAAAAGTTTGAGGAATGCCTCACCTGTCATAAAGATCCGCATAAGGATAAACCTAAATGTAAAGAGTGCCATACCACTGATAGTTGGAAAAAGGTAAAGATCGATCATGATAAAACAAAGTATCCGCTCACTGGTAAGCACACAGATGTAAGTTGTGATAAGTGCCATCAGAAGGGTCAGCTCAAGGGTATCCCCTATAAAACCTGCAACAACTCGGCCTGCCATGATGACCCGCACAAGAAACAGTTCACAGACAAGACCTGTGAGATATGCCATACAACAAAGGAGTGGAAGCCATCACTCTTTGATCATGACTCGCCAAAATACCCGGGATACAAGTTAGAAGGAAAACATTCAAAGGTCGCATGCGATAAATGCCATGTCAAGGGGCGTTATAAACCATTGAACACTAAAAGTTGTAATACCTCTGATTGCCATAATGATATTCATAAAGGCCAGTTCAAAGATCAGACCTGTGAGAAATGTCATACAGTAAAGGGGTGGAGCCCTTCCCTCTTTGAACACAATGCAGCAGAGTATAAGGGATATAAACTTGATGGAAAGCATTTAAGGGTAGATTGTGCTAAATGTCACATATCCGGTAAATATAAACCTGTTTCGTCAAATTGCTTTGATTGTCATGAGAAAGATGATACCCACAAAAAGGAGCTTGGAAAGAACTGTGAAAAGTGTCATAACACATCAGAGTGGGAAAAGTATACACTTGACCATAATAAACAGACAAAATTCCCGTTAATAGGAAAGCACAAGGATACCAGGTGTGATAAGTGCCATGAGAAAAATAGGTATAAGACTAAAGCAGAGAAGTGCATAGATTGTCACAAGGATATTCATAAAGGCCAGTTCAAGGAAGAATGCAGTTCATGTCATACCCAGACCGACTGGTTCCCCAGAAAATTTGACCATAAGAATAAGACAGGATATGAATTAAGGGGTGTACACAATGATATACTCTGTTCAAGTTGTCATAAAACAAAGGATGAATATAAAGGAGCTAACCGCTATTGTAACCAGTGTCATGTTGACCCGCATTTCAACCAGTTCGGGGCTATTAACTGTTCACAGTGCCATAATGAAAGAACCTGGAGCCCTACTCAGTTTGACCACAGTAAGACAGGTTATCCACTCGTTGGACAACACCGCCGGGCAGAATGTCAGGACTGTCATAAAAACAGGACTTACAGGAATACGAAATCAGCATGTATAGGATGCCATCTGAATAAGTATAATTCTGCACCTAACCATGTATCAGGGGGATATAGTCAGAACTGTGTTAAATGTCATCCTTCAAACACCGGCTCCTGGGCATTTGCACATAAAGAGAAAACAGGGTGTTCAAACTGCCACCTTAGTAGCAGACCAGCTTCTCATATTAATGATACGCAGAAATATTCTACCACATGTGAAAATTGCCATAAGTCAACCACAGCCTGGACGTTCAGTCATGGCACTGTAACCACGGGGTGTTCGAGTTGTCATCTGAACGACAGGCCGGCCTCTCATACAAATGATACACTGAAATATTCAATGACTTGCGAAGACTGTCATAAGACTACCTCTGCATGGATACCAGTTTCCCATCCTTCAGTAACAACAGGGTGCTCAAGTTGCCATGTTAATGACAAACCAGCCTCTCATGTGAATAATCCACAGAAATACCCGAATACCTGCGAAAACTGCCATAAATCCACTGCAATATGGACAATAGATCATTCAACTATATCAACAGGATGCTCTGACTGTCATCTCAGTGACAGGCCGTCAAGTCATACGAGTGACACAACCAAATATACTACGACATGTGAAAACTGCCATAAATATCCAACATGGACGTTCAGTCATACAACACTAACCTCTGGTTGCTCTAATTGCCATCTGAGTAAATATCCCACAGCTCATAATACATACAGTACGCGTTTCTCAACAACCTGTGAGAATTGTCATAAATACCCTTCCTGGTCAACAGCGACTTTCAGCCATACATTCACAGCATTCCCCACTAATCACAAAGGGGCTTCAAAGTGTTCAGATTGTCATTCCAATCAGAATTATGGGAATAAAGGAGGTTGTACAAGCTGCCATGGGGATAAACATAAAAAAGGATACACGAATTCACAGTGTCTCAACTGTCATCCCACAGGCAAAGAATAATAGATGACCAGGACATCTTTTGAGATTTGCATCATTTGTTTTATATTAATTTTCCTTGTATCATCAGCCAATCTCTACGGGGCTGAATACCGTGGTTATATATATATGGATGACTACTACTCCAATGATTCCAGTTCTGCCTATGATTTCAACATATTAACCACACGTATGCGTATGGATGTGAATAAATTAAAAGAGATAGAAGGTCTTTCTTTCCATTTTGACGGCAGGGAAAAAAATAATTTCACCTCACAGGATTACAGCAGCAGGACAAAAAATACGCGTATTGATACTATGAACATTGAATATTCAGAAAAAGGTAGATTTAATTTAAGTGCTGGACGCCTGTGGCCAAAAGAGTTACCCACAGAAAGGGTTGATGGAATAAATATATTATTGAATCAAAATAACTCTGGTGTTGGCATATTCGGCGGCGCAAAACCTGATCCATACACTGAAGAATTTAACTCAAACTTTACTTCGATGGGCGGTTATATCTATTATCATAAAGTAAACCTCTCTGCCAATCTTGCCATCACACAAAATGAATATAAAGGCGATACAGACAGACAATATATGTATACTCAATTAACATATTCTCCTTCAGAAAAGATAAATATTTATGGCTCAATTACCGCGGACATAAATCAATCAACTGATAATTTAGACCTTACTAATTTGATGATAGACCTTTCGTACAGACCTGATAACAGGAAGGGTTTAAGTTTTGGATACACCCAGTTCAGGTCATTTCAACTATACAGCTCTATGGACTTTGAGATAGAAAAGAGTCAACAGCAACAATACTATGTAAGGGGAGATTATCAATTCCTTGACAGATATTCAATATACGGGAGATATGAACTTCAGACTCTATACTATAAGCTCATTGAAGAAGAATTAAGAGACTCCGATACTTATCAGATAGGTATTAGAGATAACAATCTATTGAATCAAAAAATTGGTCTTGATATAAACACCACCTTTGTAGATAGCTATAGTTCAAATTACATAACATACAACTTACAGATGAGCCGGATCTTTAATGAGGTCTTCCAACTGAACGTAAATGGTTCTTATATGGAAAATAGTTATGAACTCACAGGCTACACTGATAAAATCACAGGTTATGATATATCAGGATATTATACTATGAACAGGTGGTGGAATTTCTCGCTATCGATAGAGGGGAGACACGCAGAGGAATATGACACAAGTTCAATTTTTACCAGGATATCTTACAGGTTTTAATAAAATAACAGGGAGTATTAAATAATGACAATATTCATCTCAATCGTAATCATAGCAACAGTTGTTGGCATTTATAATGTACTTCAGAAAAAAAAGAGCCGCAGGAATATCCAGAAGATAAATAAGGCCAAGGAATATGGACTTCATGAACCTGTTCATATCCATCCATTTGTTGATCCGTCAACATGCATCGGAAGCGGGGCCTGTGTAAAGTCATGTCCCGAGCATGATATTATTGGTCTTGTAAATGGAAAGGCGAGTCTGATTAATGCATCAAGATGTATAGGCCATGGGGCCTGTGCCATTGCATGTCCTGTAGGAGCAATAAAATTAGTTTTTGGTACAGAAACGAGAGGTGTTGATATCCCTTCCCTCACGCCGAACTTCGAGACCAATATTAAGGGAATATATATCGTTGGGGAATTGGGTGGTATGGGTCTTATAAAAAATGCCGTAACACAGGGACGTGAAGTTATTGAGTATATAAACTGCTCCATCCGTCATTCAGATGCACAAAATACCAATATTTGCGATGTCCTGATAGTAGGTGCTGGACCAGCAGGTATATCGGCATCGCTTGCTGCAGTTAAATATAAAATGAATTTTGTGACAGTTGAACAGGATGATATAGGAGGGACTGTCCTTCAATATCCCAGGCACAAGATAGTAATGACATCTCCAATGGAATTACCAATGTACGGAAAGGTAAGATTAAAGGAGACTACAAAAGAGGGGCTCCTCGACTTATGGATGCAGGTAATAAACAAGACCGGATTAAAGATACAGACAAAAGAAAAGTTGCTGGATATAAAAATGGATGATGGATGTTTTAAGGTATTTACTTCTAAAGGTGATTATCTTACAAAGAATATTGTCCTGGCCATTGGCCGCCGCGGTACACCGAGAAAACTCGGGGTGCCGGGAGAAAACCTTCCTAAAGTCTCTTACAGGCTATTAGAGCCTGAGCAGCATCAAAACCAGGATATCCTTGTGGTAGGCGGAGGTGATAGTGCTGTTGAAGCAGCAATAGCCCTTTCAGATCAGCCAAAAAACAGGGTGGCCCTGTCATACAGGGGTGAGGCATTCAGCCGTATCAAGCCTGCCAACAAAGAACGGCTTGATGAAAAAGTCAGTAAAAAAGCATTAAATGCCATATTCAAATCAAATGTCAAAGAGATTGGAGAAAAATCCATCAAGATTGCAACCACTGAAAATATTATTGAAATTCCAAATAACTATGCCTACATATTTGCCGGGGGAGAATTACCAAACGAATTCCTGAACAAACTTGGTGTCCGGATTGATAAGAGATTCGGGACTTAAGTGTATAGGAATGAATTTCCCCTGAGTATAATCGTATTCCTTATATCTCGCCATATGCCTCCTTACCCTGTGAGTAATTTGTTAAGCCCTTTTTTTCTCTAATAAATATCCTGATACATATTTATGAATGATGCTGGATATCAGCGTCTGGTAAGGAATACCCTCTTGAGCAGCGATAACCTGAACTTGATCCAAATCT
>Ga0209343_10006916_pt1 | contig 13490 bp, 14 predicted proteins | sample RifCSPlowO2_02_FD_184026 | JGI IMG/M metagenome (GOLD analysis project Ga0209343, IMG submission 184026) | Groundwater microbial communities from Rifle, Colorado - Rifle CSP2_plank lowO2_0.2 (SPAdes) (version 2) | ecosystem: Environmental > Aquatic > Deep subsurface > Groundwater | place... | reverse complement strand
CAGCTGGCCGTCGTAGTCGTCTCCGCCAGAGGCGGATCCGCCTCTGGCGGACTTTTTGGAGGAGGCCAGAACCGGAGTTAATTCGTTGTTGTCAAAAAAATCGTCCATAGTTTTATATTTTAACTGCTGATAGCGAATGTATGTGTCGCTCTTTTATTTTATCAAATAATATCGAAACAAGAAAAGCAAGAATTATTAACAGGAAGGTCGTGTAGACCAGGCCGATGACCGGATTGGCCGATTCCTGGGCGAAAGAGATGAGCATATTGAATGCCGCATGGAAAAGCGTTGCGATGGCGAGTCCGAACACGAGCAACTTTTTCTTGTGTTCCTGGAAGAACCAGGACATAGCCAGGAAGTAACCCATAAGCCCGGAAGCCAAAGCGTGAAGAAGGGTTGCGCCGATAAAGCGAAGGGCCAGCGTGTTGAGGGCCGTACCGGCGCCGTTGGGAATGAGGTTGAACATCACCAGTATGTTCTCTATGGCGGCAAACCCGAGAGCGGCGCTTATCATATATATCATCCCGTCAACCGGTTCGTCGAATTCCGGACTCCTGACAACCACCAGATAAATGGCAAAAAATTTCAGGAATTCTTCCACAAACGAAGACCACAGGAAAAAGACCGGCGTGCCTTGGCTGAAAATTTCCAAGCCGATCAGGTTTCTAAACTCAGAAAATCCCAACTGGAGCAAAATGGCGAGAGGGGAGATGATTATCCCCATCAAGAAAGCTTTGGTCAGGAGATACTTTGGTTCCGGATGGCAGTCCTTCTTTAAGTAAAAAGAGAGCCACACCAAACTAGGTGCAAGGCCGAGGGCTACAAGTAATCCCGCCTGATAATAGTTCACATCTTAATTATACTAAATACTAGATACTAAATACCAGATACTAGTTTGGCCACTCTTCCACAAGGAGCAGTTTTTTGCCTTTTATGGGAAGTTTGGAATATATTTCCTCGGTCACGAAAGGCATAAAAGGATGGAGAAGTTTTAAGGAGGTTGTAAGCATTTCCGTCAGCATTCTCTGGGTCGATGCCTTGACGGCCGGGTCCTCGCTGGCCAGCTTTGCTTTGCTTTCTTCCACTATCTTGTCCGCAAATGTGTGCCAGACATAGTGGTAGATCTCGTCGGCGGCCAGATAGAGTCGGTAGTTGTCCATGTGTTCCGTGATGCCTTTTACAAAAACCCCAAGTTCGGCAAGGATTTTTTCGTCTTCGGGGACAAGGCGGTCGTCCATTATATCCGAAGCGTCATCTGGGATGCTTATCAACACGAAGCGTGCGATATTCCAAAGTTTATTTGCAAAATGTTTGTAGGCCTTAACTTTGTCTAAACTGAAATTACCGTCATTGCCCGGAGCAATGCCGACGAGAACCGACATTCTCAAGGCATCGGTCCCGTATTGTTCTATGACGTCAACCGGATTTGTGCCCGTATCAAGTGACTTTGAGAATTTTTGTCCTTTAGAGTCACGCAGTATCCCGTGAAGATAGACCGTCTTAAAGGGGATCTCTCCGAGCAGGAAGCCGCTCATCAATATCATTCGGGCAACCCAAAAAAACAGTATCTCGTATCCCGGATTCATAAAACTTGTAGGATGGTATGTTTTCAGATCTGAAGAGTTTTCGTCGGGCCAACCGAGAGTTGAGAAAGTCCAGAGCGCGGACGAGAACCAAGTATCGAGCGTGTCCGGATCTTGAGTAAATTTTGCGTCACAGAACTCGCATTTTGGTTCTTCGAAAGAAATGACTGTTTCCAGGCAATTTTTAATATCTTCTTCCCGTCCGGGGCGGGGGATACATTTTGGCTCGTGATACCACACCGGTATGCGATGGCCGTACCAGAGCTGCCGCGAAATATTCCAGTCGCGCAAATTGTCTATCCAGTGAAAATATTTTTTCTCTTCTCTTTCTGGGATTATCTCAACCTGGCCGTTGGCAACGCTCTTTCTCATAATTTCCTTCAATGTCGTTTTTGAACCGGATACAACGCCCTTGATTGATGATTTTTCAATAACAAATTCCTTATTTACAGATACAAACCATTGAAGTTTTGGCAACGGTTCAATGATGCCCCCCGAACGTTCGGCGATACTTATATTGAGTTCAATTTCTTTTTCTTCGGAGAGCAGTTCGTTCTCTTTTAACCATCTGACTATTACTTCCCGCGCCTCTTTTGTTTTTTTGCCGGCGGCAAGAGAACCGGCCTCATCGGTCATCTTGGCGTACTCGTTTATTACCTGAACCATCGGCAAGTTATGTCGCTGAGCTATCTCTGCGTCGACAATACTGTGGGCCGGAGTTACTCCGACGGCTCCGGTGCCGAATTCCGGATCAATTTCCGGGTCGGCGATGACTTTTATGTGAAGTTTGGTTCCTGCAAACTCAACATCGTATTCCTTGCCGATATATTTTCGGTAACGTTTGTCGTCAGGGTGGACGGCGATAGCAGTATCGCCGACTTTGGTTTCCGGTCGAGTTGAGGCTATCTCAATAGGGAAGTCCCTTGAATAGCGAAATGTGTAAAGTACGCCTTTTTCCGGCCGATGTTCTACCTCGTCGTCGGAAACGGACGTTTGGCCCTTTGGGTCCCAATTTATTACCCGGTAGCCCCTATAGATAAGTCCGGCGTCGTACATTCTTTTAAAAGCGATCTGCACGGCATGGCTGCGCTGGTCGTCCATAGTGAACGCTTCGCGGCTCCAATCCAGAGAGGCCCCCATTTGGCGAAGCTGCTTTTGGATCGTGCCTCGGCTGTTGGCAACAAAATCCTCAACTTTTTTTACAAACGCCTCTCGGCCGATATCGTGGCGGTTTTTACCCTCTTCTTTAATGAGAATTTTTTCTACTTTTGTGTTTGTCGCGATCGCGGCATGGTCTGTGCCGGGGATCCATAGAGTTTTTTTGCCCCTCATTCTTTGATAGCGGACCACCGCGTCCTGGATCGAGTATTCCAGCGCATGGCCCAAGTGGAGCGTTCCGGTGGCATTGGGAGGGGGAAGAGCAACACTGAAGACCTCTTTACGATTGCCTGGTAAATTTTCCGGTGTGAAAAAACCGCTCTCCTCCCAGAGTTTATATATCCTGCCCTCCGTTTCTTTTGGGCTGTATGCTTTTGGGAGTTCAGTTGACATATTTACTATGTTTATACTACTATAAATCCGCCCTTTTCAAAATATTGGATGCTCAATGAAGCGAGGAACTCTGCGTAAAGACGATCTTGTGCAACTATTGATAAATGGGGCGACTAGATTTCAAAGGTTCAGAGCACGCCTTGGTATGACGGTAAAGTTGGGAGAATTTTGGCCGCTAGGATACAACGGACTGACAATATTTTACCTATTCAAGTGTTGTGGCTGTCGCCAGTTGTCAGCTGATCATACTCATGGCGTTGATGATCTATTTATAAATCTGGACTGTCACCTTTGTAATCACTAGAATCCTAGATTTGCGTCCATTTTAACCGATGCCCAGTCGGTTTTTACTTTTTCATTTTTACTTTTTACTTTGAAATACCCGGCTACCGCTATCATCGCGGCATTGTCGCCGGTATAGGTAATGTGGGGTCGAGAATAACGAACGCCCATATCTTCGGCTATTTTCCTAAATCTAAACCTGAGAAGGGCATTAGCCGAAACGCCCCCCGATAACATTATCGAGTCCACGCCAAACTCTTTAGTGGCATTGATCGTCTTTTGGATAAGGACGTCGACTGCTGATTCTTGGAATGAAGCAGCAACGTCAGCTTTTGTTTGCTTGTTGATTTTCTCACTGCTTTCTTTTAAGTCCCGAAGAAGGTAGAGTACCGCCGTTTTAAGTCCTGAAAAACTGAAGTCAAAATTCTTAGAGTGAAGCATCGGCCGCGGCAGGGGAAAGCGAGCGCTGTCACCCTGCTCGGCAATTTTAGAAATTGCTGGTCCTCCGGGATAGCCAAGTCCGAGAAGTCGAGCGACCTTGTCAAACGCTTCGCCAGCGGCGTCGTCTAATGTCTCACCGATGATTTTATATTTAATTTGTGGCTTTCCGCCAGAGGCGGATCTCCCTTCGGTCGACATCAGCACTAATTCTGTATGTCCCCCGGAGACGACCAGATTTAGTACCGGGAATTTAACCCCTTCTGGTTTGAAGTCCTCGTTGAGCCAGTTTGAATATATGTGTCCTTCAAGGTGGTTTACTCCTACAAGAGGTTTATCGTATTTCCAGGCGACGGTTCTTGCAAAAGCCAATCCGACAAGAAGGGAAGGACCAAGACCGGGACCGCTGGTCACGGCTATCAAGTCGATCTCTTTGTTAAAATTTTTTATTCCCGCTTTTTTCAAAGCAAGTTTAAAAACAGGCCCTATGTTTTTAGTATGTTCTCTCGCGGCAAGATTTGGCACGACACCGCCAAACTTCGCATGAAGTTTAACTTGCGAAGAGACGACGTTCGACAGAACTCGGATTTTACTACCCTTAACTTCAACAACCGCTACGGCGGTTTCGTCACAAGATGTCTCGATTCCGAGTATTTTCATAACGACTTATTTTATCATTTTGCCGACTTTTATCAACATTATGCCTTGAACGACCGATACTAGATATGCTATAATATTTCGGTAGTACTAATGGCCCTATCGTCTAATGGTCAGGACACAAACTTTTCAAGTTTGGAATCGGAGTTCGATTCTCCGTAGGGCTGCATGGATACTAGAAAAGATTATCCTGCGGCGCTTGCCCTTCGACTTGAGGGTAAAACCTACGGAGAAATTAGGGGAATTTTTAAAATTCCCAAATCCACTCTTAGCGGCTGGTTTTCTAATTTAGAAGTAAGCGGGAGTGCTAAAAAAATTTTAGAATCCAAGAAAAAGAATGGATATTTTAAGCTTGTTGAATTTAATAAAACAAGAACCATTAATATTAAAAAAGAAAATGAAGATATCAGAAAAGATTACGAGTCCCGTATTAATAAATTAAGTAATCGCGAGCTAACAGTTCTTGGCGCCGCTCTATATTGGGGAGAGGGTTACAAAAACTTTAACCAAAAAAAATCAGTATATCCTTATATATGCCTGGGAAATTCTGACCCCGAAATGATAATAATTTTTATTCATTTTCTTGAAAAAATACTGGGTATTACAAAAGACAGGATCAGGGCCCCAATTTTTATTTATCCCGGTATGATTCCAGAAGAAGCTATAAATTATTGGCAAAAATTGACTAAAATTCCAAGAGAAAATTTTCGTTGCCAAATGGCTTTAAGTAGAGCTAGTCAGGGAAAGAGACCTAAAAATCTATTGCCATATGGAACTCTTCAGCTCAGAGTAATTAAGCGGCAGGAGTTCTTCAAAATCAGGGGCCTCATAGACGGAATTATAAAGAATATTTAAATCTGTGGATACCACAGTTTTATTTTTGCTGTATCATTTAGGGGAGCAGAACTCAAACTATCATCAAGTTGAGAAGCTCAAAAACGAGATGATCTCTAGGCGCGACGACGAAGATGTATATTGATATACTTCAAGGAGGAGCAACAAAGAGATCAGCCGTTTTTGAGCTTCCCCTTGGGGGCGGGTCAATTTTACCCATATTCTGCGTTGTTCGTCGCTTACGTACATAAAGTACGCATCACTCCTCAACGCCTTGAATATGGCTAAAATTGACTCCGCTCAAGTGATGCTAGTTTGAGTTCTGCTCCCCTACTATGGATATGAAATTTAAACCTTTCGATTTTGTTGTGTCGATCCCGCTGGCGATATTGCTGGTGTTGTTTTTATGGCAGCCCTTCTCTTCTTCTCAGTCCGCCCTGAAATATTACGGTCATTATTTCGTTGAAGACCCCGATAAAAATCAGGCCTATGTTCACGAGGTCAAGGATTGGACCAACTTGGTGAATATGAGGTATGACAACGGCGCGAATAACAGCTGGGATTATAACGCGGCCAGCAAAGTAAGGAACTCGGGAGTTAAAGTTATGCTTCAGTTGCCTTTAGGACCCGACTCCGACCAGACGCTGTTTGTAAATTCAAGCGACCGGCGCACTTATTTGAACAAGGTTAAGCAGGATATGCTCAATACCAACTTTATGTCGTCACTTGCGTACATTGCTATTTCCGAAGAATGGTACGTGCTTATCAGTCAGGGATTTTATGACAAATGGCCCATTTTCCAAGACCACACCAAAGAAGAAAAATTCGCGATAGCGAAAAGATACCTTGAAGAGATAATTAACGACGTTCACGAATTTTTCCCGGGGATACCGACGGTTATTGTTGAGAACATCTTGCCTTATCCAGCCCCGCCTTCTAATGTTGATATTTTGGGCATAGACGCTTATTACATACCGGATAATTCTTCGTGCGATTCTGTTCAGAGGGCTAAATTTGAGCAGGAAGTACTCCCGTATTTCGATGCCGCGGCTCCATACAACAAACCGATTATGATGGTGCCCCCGTCCTTTATCGGCGGGCCGTGGAAGATGCTCTCTGAGTGCCAGATGCAATGGTATGCCGACCTCGCCTTAAGCGGTCAGTATAATATAGAATCGCTCATTTGGTTCTTTTATGCCGACACTAGTGGATTTATAGGGGTCAGAAATTACTCGGATTTGGTTAATTATCAGAAGGTAATTGCCTGTCAGATATTGGGGGGCTCCTATTGTATTGTTCCTACGCCTACACCCACGCCGACTCCAACGGGACCTGTTAGCTACACGGTGAACCTTCAAGCCAACAACGACCAATATGTCGTGGCTGAAAGCAATGGCGGTGGAGCAGTTAACGCGAATAGGGACGTTGCCTCGTCGTGGGAGACGTTCAATATGACAGACCTGAATGGCGGACAGCTTGTAAGCGGAGACCAAGTGACATTTGTCACAAGTGACGGATACTATATCAGGGCTGAAGGCGGAGGCGGTTCGACGACGAACGCGACTCCAAGGTCTGCGGGTACTTGGGAAACGTTTACTGTAGAAAAACCGGGCGGCGGCAATATTTCAAATAGTGACAGTATCTATCTCCGTACTTCTAACGGCACACACTTCGTGGTTGCCGAAGGCGGAGGAGGGGATGTTGTGAATGCCAACCGCATTGCGGCTTACGCTTGGGAGACGTTCAAACTTTGGCTTTCTGGCCAAATACCAACGCCGATACCAACTCCCACCCCAACGCCTACGGGGTCACTGACATTCACTCCGGGGCAATTAGACCTTAGTTCAGAATCTTCGGCGAAGAATTCAGTGGTATTAAATAACGGAACAATATTGGTAATCCAGCAAGACGGCAACTTGGTAATATATGATTCTGGCTGGACACCCTTATGGCATTCCAATACTTGGACTCAAAACTGTCAAAACTTATGCAGGGCGATATTCCAGCCGGATGGCAACTTTGTGTTATATGATAACAATGCCCCATATTTTGCTTCGATGACTCATAGTCAGGGGGCTACGGCCTTGATATTCCAGTCAGCCGCCCCATACATTCAAATAATGCAGAATACAAATACGCTTTGGATAAATACTGACGGGAATAGGTTTTAACTCGAGAGTATTTTTTTAAATATTTCCGGATTGTTCTCAGCAAGGTCAGCGAGGATCTTGCGGTCGAGCTCTATGTTATTTTTCTTGAGCTGGTTTATGAGCTTGGAGTAGGTGAGGCCGTTGTCTCTTGCGGCGGCATTGATCTTGATTGACCATAATTTTCTGAATTCCCGCTTCTTTTTCTTCCTGTCGGCGAACTGGAATGACCAGGCGTGAAGGAGCCCCTCTTTGGCCTGGCGGTATTTGGACTTTCTTGTCCACATAAAACCCTTTGCGTGTTTCAGCAGTCGTTTCCTTCGTTTATTAGCTTGTACTCCTCGTTTAACTCTGGGCATGTTTCAAATTAAAAATTAAAAGTGAAAAGTGAAAAACTTATATATTACTTGGGAGTAATGCCTTGGCGCTCCTTATCAACTCTTTAGGCGCCATCTTGTGGCCTTTCTTTTGCCGGGAGGCGTCACCCGAGTCCTTCGCGTTAAAATGGTTCTGGCCGGGAGGACGCTTCATCAGTTTGCCCTTGCCGGTTATTTTCATCCTTTTTAGGAATGATTTGTTGGTTTTCCCTGATTTAGACATAAGTTTTATGCTATAAGCTTTAGGCTTTAAGTTTTTTAATAAATTGACCCAACATCTTGCCTAAAACCAAGCGTTTTTCATAAATATCTAGCAATTGTTCTTTTCTACAGTATTTTAATCTTACTAACAACTCGAGAATTGCATCAACCTCATAAAGCGAACGGATTGACATCCTTAGGAACCTGGAAAATTCAGCATCAGACCCACCGCCCGAACCTTCTGCTATATTTAATACAATCGATACCGCCGCCCTTCTTAATTGGCTTATTAAACCAAATTTTTCGTGTTCTGGAATTTGCTTTGAAAGCTCGTAAATTTCAGCCGTAAAGTCAATTGCCAGATTATACACCTTTAGCTTTCTAAATTCCATGCTTATAAGTTGTAAGCTTTAGGTCTTAAGCTTTAAGCCTAAAACTTATAGCCTATCGCTTAATGACGATTGTCCAGCCGAAAGGAGACCTTTTTACACCATCTTGGACTGAAAAGTTCTCAAGCTTGGTCAGGAATTGCTCCAGTTTTTGTTTTCCCATATGGGCTAACGCTTTCTCTCTGCCTCTAAGGGTTAGCTCTACTTTTACCATATGGCCTTCATTGAGGAACTCCTGTACCTGTTTGGCCTTGAAGTCCAGATCGTGAGCGCCGGTCTTGAAGCCGACCCGGACGGTCTTTCGTTCCTGCTCTTTGGGCTTGCCTCTTTTCTTCTCCTCCCTCTCTTTGCGATACATATATTTACCATAATCCATGATTTTGGCAATAGGCGGCTGCATTTGAGGAGAAACCTCTACCAAGTCCAGGTCCTTTTCCCTTGCCAACTGCAAGGCATCCTGCGTGGACATAGTTCCAAGCTGTTTGCCTTCCTCGTCTATGACCTGAAGTTCTCTGGCCCGTATTCGGTTGTTGATGTTTAGCTGTTGTTTGGCCAATTTGTCCAAGAGTGTTAACGATTGGCAACAAATTGGCCACCCCGCCTATATTTTGCCATTGCTAACACTCTCAAGTTGTGTGTTACTGATTATTGTGATTATGACTAGCAATCCGCGTGTCCCGAATAGGGACATACTGTTATTATGGGCGCAGCGGATTGCCCGTAGATTACCCGCAAAATATAGGCGGGGTCACCACATTATTATAGATTCTAGCACAGAATTTGGAAAAATAAAAGCCCGAATTAATTCGGGCTAAATGGAAAATTGTCTCCCAACAACATTGTCGGGGTGCTCTTTATTGAAAAGGACTTCGCTGTTTTCCATCAGGAACACTCTTGCGATGCCGGCCTCGCACATTGCGTCCCAGCACCACTGACAGCACCACCAATGCCCCCATAGATAGAGGTCGGCGCCTTGCGGGTCATTGCCGAGAGTCCCAGCGTTTACTATCGCTCTGGGCTCGCTGTGGTTTTTCGGGTGGCATCCTTCGCAAAGCTCGTACCCCTGACCAGTCGGGCATCCACGGCGGACTCGTTCACACCCGTGTTTGGCGTGGTAGTCGCTTCCGTTGGCGCCTATACCGAGTATTTCATCGTCCCTGACCACAATTGCCGCTCCGGGCATTGTTTTATCAAGCGACTGAAGCCGCGCGAAAAATCTGGCGTATCTGATGAACTGGTTATCCGCGGGCACATACTCTATAGTTCTGCCTTCCGGCAAGTAGGGGTACTTGGTGTCTGGCATTTGGACAGCTTGTTGATAAAAATACTGAAAGAAACCTATCATACTTGGTAAAATAGCAACAGGTCGATGTATAAAAACTTAAATCACATAAACACAAAAAATGTTAAAAAATAAATTATTTTTCGTATTAATTCCAGCTTTTGCGGCGGTCTTTGCTTTTGGTTTCTTCTTGGGCGGAGGGACCAATAACGCCAGTGCCCAGACAACTTGCACCGTTGACCGGGCATTGCTCCACAGGATATACAACGCCATATTCCACCGCCCGCTTGATTCAGGAGCCGACTTCCATGTTGGAAGGCCTCTGGATGTTGTTCTCTCCGACATAGAAAATTCGGGAGAGCACGTTAACTATTCGGCCATATTCAAGGCGATGAAAGCGCTTGAGGAAGCAAAACGGGCTCCCGGACAGCTTTCTAATGCTGATGTTGAAAGCTATAAAAAGATAGTTGACTCGGCTCTTTCGCATGTTAACGCCTGGGCCGACACATTGCCTGAGCAGGCGCTCGACAAGTCGGTAGTTGGGCCGGAACACGCCAGGGCCGCCATCAAAAGAGCGTATGACAATATGAATCCTACGGCCAAGGCCGCAGCCGAATTCGGGTTGTTCAACGCGCAGACGAAGATAGGCCATCCGGATGTCCTTCCGTTGCCCGTGGAACGCAAGGTCTGCGTCCAGGTGATAACGACCGCCAAGAATCTCAAGACGGGCGAGGTGAAGCAATTCCCGACGCCGTGCGACGTGCCGGACGGGTGGGAAGCTACCCCCGCGGCATCAACCTACTAAGTTCACTAATCACAAAACCGCCCGAGAAGGCGGTTTTGTTTATTGAAAATATACATTTAATCACAACTATAGTAAGATCAAGGCATGGACATTTCAATTTACTTGGCCCGGGTATTCGGGCTCTATCTGGTCGTTGCCTGCGTAGCGATGTTCCTGAACAGGAAGTATGTTTCCAGAGTGGCGAAAGATTTCGCCGACAATCTGGGGTTGGTATTCTTTTCAGGTTTCATACATTTGTTCCTGGGGCTTCTGGTTGTGGTCGCTCACAATGTGTGGTCCTGGGATTTCAGGGGAGTGGTGACTCTCATCGGTTGGATGGGGATATTCAAAGGAACACTGCGTATTTTCTACCCGGCAAAATTTATAAAGTTGGGAGAAGAGTTTGCTAGTGGTAAAAAGCTGATTATCTGGGGAGTTGTTTGGCTTGCAGTGGGCATATATCTGATGTGGGCCGGATTCTCCGCTTAAAGTTGATAGTGAGATTGATTTGTGGTATAATATAAAAATGGGGATGTAAGTTTCGACGAGGTTATTGCCCCATTAGGTGCTTAGAGCGGTATGACCGTTACACCGCTGAAATCACATCCGGTCATTCAAATAGGTGCAAATCATTCACCTGTATACGCTTACGCCTAACATCGTTTAGGTAAAGCCATCTTGGCCTTGATGCTCGCTAGAGGATCCCAGGGTGTCATTCAGCGAGCTCTATCGCATAAACTTTTCTCCATTATGCGATGAAATGAAGGAGGAATAGCCAAAGATAATTTTGTTGGTTTCTACTCTTTGGTGAAATACCGAATCAACTACCTAAGTAAACACTTTCTGGGAAAAGCTTCGGACGTGGGTTCAATCCCTCCATCTCCACAGATAAAAAAGCGGCCGTGAGGCCGCTTTTGGGTTAGTAAACTCTTAATGGAGAACTCCACCGAAAACGTCTTTTGAAAATAGTTGAACGACATTTCGGACAAAAGTATACAGTCAGCTTTCCTCTTATACTTTTTATAAATTCCTCAATTTCGTATAAGCGGTTGGACATTACTTCCTTGTGGTGGTGACTGTGAAATAGCCGGCACCATACTTTCAATTTTGTTCTCCCGGTCAAGAACTTGGTTACGAATCTATCACAATCTGACAAAACCGCAAGGAATTTATTCTTCGTATGTGCCTCTTTCTTTGGCTCTTTGAACGTCCTTGCGTTTTATCGCTTCACGCTTGTCGTACTTTTTCTTGCCGCGGGCGATGCCGACTAGTAGTTTTAACCGGCCCTTCTTGTCATATATTTTCAGCGGTACCAGCGTCAGACCGTGAGCTTGAGATGTGCCTGTCAGAGTGGAGATTTCCTTTTTTGACAACAACAACTTCCGCGAACGCTGGGGGTCGTAGTCCTTGGGAGTATTGGCGGGTTGGTAGGGAGAGATGTTGGCGCCGATAAGATACGGCTCGCCGTTCACTATTTTCACATACGAGCCCTTTATAGATGCCTTGCCGGTTTTGACGGATTTAACCTCATGGCCTTCCAATACCAAACCCGCCTCTATTGTCTCAAGAATTTCATAGTCAAAACCTGCTTTTGGATTTGCCGCATATTCGGACATAGTCCAATTGTAATATCTAAGCTTGGAAATAACAAAATCGGTCCCGCCTAGGCGGGACCGATTTTGTTACGTCCTTTCTTCAAGAGTGGCCGTAAGCTTCAATTTCTTGTCGCCCCTCATTACCGTTAACTCGATCTCTTCACCGACTTTGCATTTCTGAAGCATATCGCTGAAGTCGATTTGTTCGGTCAGTTTTCCCCCGTTAAGCTCCAGTATGACGTCGTTTTCTTTTACTCCGGCTTTTTCTGCCGGCGAGTCCTTGACTATGGCGATCGAGCCGGGGGTATGGTCTCTTACCACCATAGCGCCAAAGTCAGTCGGCAGGGAGTATTTCTTTTGGAGTTCTTTGTTGAGCATTACGTATTGCAGTCCTATGAACGGCTTGATGATGCGTCCATGCTTAATGATGTCTTCCAGATCCTGCTTGGCCCAATTGATGGGTATGGAAAAACCGATATTCTGCGCGCCGTAGATTATGGCGGTATTAATACCGACTACCTCGCCGTCAAGATTGATGAGCGGACCGCCGGAGTTTCCTTGGTTGATGGCAACATCGGTCTGGAGAACTCCGCGCAAATGTTCCATCTGGCCTTTCTCTCCAAGCGAGGCGGAGATGCTTCTGGATAAACCCGACACAATTCCCTTAGAAACAGTATTGGAGAACATTCCCAGAGCATTGCCTATCGCTATAACCGTCTGTCCCAATTCTAGCTTTGAAGAATTACCAAGCCGGACTACGGGCAAACCCTTTGCCTGTATTTTCAGGACAGCAATGTCGTTGATCGGGTCTCGGGATATTACCTTGGCCGGATACTCTTGGTCATCGGTTGTCAGTACCGTATATTCGGCGTCAGGGTCAAAGACCACGTGCTTGTTCGTTAGAATAAGTCCGTCGGGATGGACTATGAACCCGGAGCCGCCCCCGACCTTTATCTTTTCTTTTGCCCCCTCTTCAACGTCGCCAAAAAAGAAAGGATTGAAAAATGGAGCGGGGGATAAGCTCTTAATTTGAGAGACATATTTTGATATAACAATGCTGACCACGGATGGCGCGACCTTTTTGACCGACTCTATGGATAAGCGATCGTATTCACTGCTTGTTGTAAGTTGTGCGTGACTCATATGATATTATGATACTAAAATTTAAAAGTATGACAAGATTGAACAAGAACTTTTTTGCCAGAAATACTTTGACCGTAGCCAGAGAACTTTTGGGTAAGTATTTGGTCAGGAGGATTAATGGTAAGATTGTTGCTGCCAAAATTACTGAGACGGAGGCCTATTGTGGTCAGAGTGATTTGGCGAACCATGCGTCCAAAGGTATTACTCCTAGAACCAAAGTAATGTTC
>Ga0209343_10006915_pt1 | contig 13490 bp, 10 predicted proteins | sample RifCSPlowO2_02_FD_184026 | JGI IMG/M metagenome (GOLD analysis project Ga0209343, IMG submission 184026) | Groundwater microbial communities from Rifle, Colorado - Rifle CSP2_plank lowO2_0.2 (SPAdes) (version 2) | ecosystem: Environmental > Aquatic > Deep subsurface > Groundwater | place... | reverse complement strand
TCGGCGCGCGCGGCCGCTATGGTTTCTATGAAGCGATCGACTTCACGCCATCGCGCGTGCCCGAAGGTGAGCGGGCAGCGATCGTGCGCACCTTCATGGCCCACCATCAGGGCATGAGCATCGTCGCCATTGCCAACACCCTGCATGACGGCCAGATGCGGGCGCGCTTCCACCGCGAGCCAATGATCCAGGCCTGCGAGCTGCTGTTGCAGGAACGTATGCCACGCAATGTCGCGGTCGCCCATCCGCGCGCCGAAGAAGTGAGCGCATGCGCCACAGAAGCCGACTGCACGCTGCACAACGAACGCCGACTGAACCACTTCAACGGCAATCCGCCGGTTACCCACCTGCTCAGCAATGGCCGGTACAGCGTGATGCTCACCGCCAGCGGCGCGGGTTACAGCCGCTGGCGCGACATCGCCATCACCCGCTGGCAAGAAGACAGCACCCGCGACTCGCACGGCTCCTTTATCTTTCTCTGGGACACCCTCAACGGCACCCGCTGGTCCCTGGGCGCGCAGCCGAGCAGCAGCAACCCCTATGACGAAGTGGTGTTCGCCGAGGACTACGCCAGCTACAGCCGCCACGACGGCAATCTCACCACCAGCCTGGAAGTGCTGGTATCCGGCGAGGACGACGGTGAAGTGCGCCGCGTCTCGCTGACCAACAGCGGCCGCATCACGCGGGAGATCGAACTGACCTCCTACGCCGAACTGGTACTGGCCAGCGCCGCCAGCGACAACGCCCACCCGGCGTTCTCCAAGCTGTTTGTGGTCACCGAGTACCTGCCAGCCTTCGGTGCGTTGATTGCCACACGCCGGCCGCGCAGTGCCAGCGAACCGTCGCTGTGGGCTGCGCACTTTGCCGTGATTGAAGGTGAAGTGAGTGCCAAGCCGCAGTACGAGTCAGACCGCGCGAAGTTTCTCGGACGCAGTTGTGCGCTGCATGCCGCCGCGGTAATCCGCCAGGGCCAGCGCCTATCGAATACCGTTGGCACGGTGCTGGATCCGATCTTCTCGCTGCGTCAGCGTCTGCTGATCGAGCCCGGCAAGATTGCCCGTGTGGCGTTCTGGACAGTGGTGGCGCCTACCCGTGAGGCGCTGCTTGATTTGATCGACAAGCACCACGACCGCAGCGCCTTCGAGCGCGCGAAAACCCTGGCATGGACCCAGGCCCAGGTACAATTGCGCCACCTCGACATGCTCGCCGCCGAAGCTGCCGACTTTCAGCGCCTGGCGGCACCAATCCTGTATGCCGACTCGCGTTTTCGCGCACCGCCGGCCAGCCTGCTGCGCGGCCTCGGCAGCCAGTCCGGGCTGTGGTCCCAAGGGATTTCCGGTGACCTGCCGATCGTTCTGCTGCGCATCAGTGACGCCGAAGACATTGCCCAGGTGCGGCAACTGCTGCGCGCCCACGAATACTGGAGGATGAAGCGCCTGGCCGTGGACCTGGTGATCATCAACGAGCATGCCTCCTCCTACCTGCAGGATCTGCAGGTGGCCATTGAAACTGCTGTGCGCAGCAGCCAGTCACGCCCCCGCTTTACCGCCGAACTGGCGCAGGGCGCGGTATTCGTGCTGCGCGCCGACCTGCTCAGTGGTGAATACCGCGAACGCCTGCAGGCCGTCGCCAGGGTGCTGCTGGTGGCGCATCGCGGACCCATTGCCGAACAACTGGCACGTATCCCGGCCTGCCCCAGCCCAGTGCCGGCAAGCGCCAGCAACCACAGCGCGCAACCCCTGCCGGTATTCCACGCAGCGCCGCCAAGCCCGCTGGAATGTGCCAATGGCCTGGGCGGTTTCGATCTGGATGGCCGCGAGTACGTGGTACGCCTAGACGCCTGGAGCAACACCCCGGCACCGTGGATCAACGTGATCGCCAATCCGCAGTTCGGCTTTCAGGTCTCGGCCGAAGGCAGCGGCTACACCTGGGCCGACAACAGCCGGGAAAACCAGCTCACGCCCTGGTCCAACGACCCCGTCAGCGACCCGCCAGGCGAAGCCCTGTATATCCGTGACGAAGACAGCCTGGCGCTGTTCAGCCCCACCGCCCAACCGCTGCGCGACAGCGGCCACTATGAAGCGCGGCATGGCTTTGGTTACAGCCGCTTCAGCCATCAGGCCAGCGGCATTGCCATGGAGCTGCTGCAGTTCGTGCCGCTGGACGACCCGATCAAAATCTCCCGCCTGACCCTGCGTAACCTCTCCGGCCGCCCACGCCGCCTCAGCGTGACCGCCTATGCCGAATGGGTGCTGGGCAGCACGCGGGCAGCCAGCGCGCCGTTTATCGTCAGTCAGCAGGACAGCGCCACCGGTGCCGTTCTGGTCCGCAACCCATGGAGCATCGCCTTTACCGGGCGCAGCGCATTCAGCGACCTGGGCGGCCGGCAAAGCAGCTGGACGGCGGATCGCAGCGAGTTTATCGGGCGTAACGGCAACCTCACGCAACCCGCTGCCCTCGCCCGCCTTGCCCCACTGAGCGGCAGCCTGGGTGCGGGGCTCGATCCCTGCACCGCGCTGCAATGTCAGCTGGAACTGCAACCCGGGGAAAGCGTGGAAGTGCTCTGGCTGCTAGGCCAATGCGCCAGCGAACAGCAGGCCAGCGCCTTGATTACGCAGTACCGCGAGGCCGATCTGGACGCGGTGCTACTCAAGGTGCAAGCGCACTGGCAGCGCGTACTCGGCGCGGTGCAAGTGCAGACGCCAAGCCGCGCCATGGACATCATGCTCAACGGCTGGCTGCTCTATCAGACCCTGGCTTGCCGCGTTTGGGCGCGCTCGGCGTTCTATCAGGCCAGCGGCGCCTACGGCTTCCGCGACCAGTTGCAGGACGGCATGGCGCTGACCTTCGCCAGCCCGTCGATCACCCGCGGGCATATCCTGCGCGCGGCCAGCCGTCAGTTTGTCGAGGGCGACGTACAGCACTGGTGGCTGCCGCATTCCGGCCAGGGCGTGCGCACGCGCATCTCCGATGACCGGGTGTGGCTGGCCTACGCCACTGTGCAGTACATCCAGTGCAGCGGCGATGCAGCAATTCTCGATGAGCAGTTGGACTTTCTCCAAGGCCCGCTGCTGACCGCTGGCGAACATGATGCGTTCTTCCAGCCGATGCAGGCCGATGCGCCGGCTTCGCTGTTCGAGCACTGCGCCCGCGGCCTCGACCAGTGCCTGCAACTGACCGGCGAACTGGGTCTGCCACTGATTGGCGGCGGCGACTGGAACGACGGCATGAACCGTGTCGGCGAGCACGGCAAGGGCGAAAGTGTGTGGCTCGGCTGGTTACTGCTGCGCACCATTGCGCTGTTCACCCCCTACGCCGAGGCGTATGACAGCGCCCGCGTAGCACGCTGGCGCGCGCATGCTGAGCAGCTGCGCCTGGCGCTGGAAACCTATGCTTGGGATGGCCAGTGGTACCGCCGCGCGACCTTCGATGACGGCACCTGGCTCGGCTCGGTGCAAAGCAGCGAATGCCGGATCGACTCGATTGCCCAGTCTTGGGCGGTGCTGTCCGCCAGCGCCGATCCGCTGCGGGCGAACATGGCCATGGCTGCCATGCAACGCCAGCTTATCCGCGAGGACGACGGCATTGCCCTGCTGTTCACCCCGCCGTTCGACAAAACCCCGCTGGAGCCCGGCTATATCAAAGGTTATCCGCCGGGCTTGCGGGAGAACGGCGGGCAATACAGCCATGCGGCGATGTGGGCGATTCTGGCGTATTGCCAGCTCGGCTCGGCCAAGCAGGCGTTCGACCTATTTGACCTGGTCAACCCGATCAACCACGGCAACAGCCCTGAGGCCTGCCAGCGCTACAAGGTCGAACCCTATGTGCTGGCCGCCGATGTGTACGCGGTGGCGCCGCACAACGGCCGGGGCGGCTGGACCTGGTACACCGGCGCAGCCGGCTGGATGCACCGCGCAGGCGTGGAAGGGATTCTCGGTATTCGCCGCGAGGGTGACTGGCTGTTGCTCAACCCCTGCATCCCTCCCGACTGGCCGGGCTTTAGCGCACGTATCGCCCTGGCTGGCAGCCACTACCAGATTGAGCTGAGCAACCCGGCGCAACGCAGCCAGGGCATTCGCCAAGCCTGGTTGGACGAGCAGCCCATCACCTGCCCGCAAGGGCCATTAAAAGTCGCCCTGGATGGCGCGGCGCATCGCTTGCGGATTGAGTTATAGGTCGCTGTTAGTGGGCGGCTCGGTCAGCAGTTCGGCCAGCTCGTCGCAACCACTCTGCACCGCTGCCAGGGCGGCGGCGCAGAGGGCGCGGTAGCGCTGCAGAATCAGCTCGCCGGTGGCGGTGAGCTGGGTGCCACCGCCCCGCTTGCCGCCGGCCAGGGTGCTGACCAGCGGCTGCTTGAAACTGCGGTTCATGGTTTCCACCAACAGCCAGGCACGCCGATAGGACATGCCCATGGCGCGCGCGGCGGCGCTGATCGAACCGTGCTGGGCGATAGCCGCCAACAGCTCGGCCTTGCCGGGGCCAATGGCAATATCAGAACCGTTATGCAGGCGGATTTTCAGATCAAGACGGTACATGCGGCGACCACAGCGGGGGATACGCTGCGCAGACTAACGCCTGAATCACTCAGGCGAAAGCGGCAAACCACTTGCTGCGCAGCGGCCGTGGGACATGTCAGGTAGCGGTTAAATTCGGCCCATTAACAGCAGCACCAACAGCACCACCACCACTACGCCCAAACCGCCCGTAGGCCCGTAACCCCAGCTTCTGCTGTGTGGCCAGGCCGGTATGGCACCGATCAATAACAGCACCAGCACGATCAATAGAATGGTACCCAGGCTCATGGCGTTCTCCTTGATGACTTGATGAGTTGCAACACGCCGGAACAACAGGTGCCGGCATGGCACCCAAGCGCTGCTTCATCCTGTACGCCACAGCGGCAGGTGTCGGTGCGCTATCGCACCGACGGCGGCCCTGCTATTCGGCGACCAGTGCCCCATCCACGATCTGCTGCGCCTCGCTGAAGATGCGCTGCAGGTGCGCCGCATCGCGGAAGCTCTCGGCGTAGATCTTGTAGATGTCTTCGGTGCCCGACGGCCGCGCGGCGAACCAGCCGCCCTCGCTGATCACCTTGATGCCGCCAATCGCCGCGCCATTGCCCGGCGCCTTGTCGAGCACCTGGGTAATGGCATCACCCGCCAGCTCACGGCTGCTGATCTGCGCGGGCGAGAGTTTGCCCAGGGCTTTTTTCTGCGCAGGGGTGGCCGGCGCATCAACCCGGTCGGCATAAATCGCGCCGAACTCATCGCTCAGGCCCTGGTACAGCTCGCCAGGGTCACGCCCGGTTACTGCGGTCATCTCGGCGGCCAGCAGGGCCAACGCGATGCCGTCCTTGTCGGTGGTCCAGACCCGGCCATCACGGCGCAGGAAGGTCGCCCCGGCGCTCTCCTCGCCGCCAAAGCCCAGGGAGCCGTCGAACAGACCGCCGGCAAACCATTTGAAGCCCACCGGCACTTCCTGCATCGGCCGACCCAGGCGCGCAGCGACGCGGTCAATCATCGCGCTGCTCACCAGGGTTTTACCCACCGCTGCTGTGGCGCTCCATTGCGGGCGATGCTGGAACAGGTAATCGATGGCCACACTGAGGAAGTGGTTGGCCGGCAACAGGCCGACGCTTGGCGCAACGATGCCGTGGCGGTCGTAGTCGGTGTCGCAGGCAAAGGCGATGTCGTAGCCGTTCTTCAGGCCGATCAGGCGTTGCATGGCATGGCTGGAGGACGGATCCATGCGGATCTGCCCGTCCCAGTCCAGGCTCATAAAGGCGAACTGCGGATCGATGATCTCGCTCACCACGTCCAGATTGAGGCCGTACTGCTCGGCGATGCGTGCCCAGTAATGCACCCCGGCGCCGCCCAGCGGGTCGACACCCAGGCGCAGGCCAGCCGCACGGATCGGCGCGAAGTCGATGACGTTGCCCAGGTCATTCACATAGCTGGCGAGGTAATCGTATTCCTGCACATTGGCCGCCTGCCGCGCCTGCGCCAAAGGCATGCGCTTGACCTCACGCAGGCCGCCTTCAAGCAACGCATTGGCGCGGTTCTGCACCCAGGTGGTGATATCACTATCAGCCGGGCCGCCGTTGGTGGGGTTGTACTTGAAACCGCCGCTGTCCGGCGGGTTGTGCGAGGGGGTGATGACGATGCCATCGGCCAGGCCAGCACTGCGACCCTGGTTGTGTACCAGGATGGCCTGGCTGATGGCTGGTGTTGGGGTGAACTCACCGCCCGCAGAGATCATGGTCTGCACGCCATTGGCCGCCAGCACTTCAATCGCGCTGTCCAGCGCCGGTTGTGACAGCGCATGGGTATCGGCGCCGATAAACAGCGGGCCGCTGATGCCCTGGGCCGCCCGGTAATCACAGATCGCCTGGCTGATCGCCAGCACATGGGCCTGGTTGAAGCTGTAAGCCAGGGAGCTGCCGCGATGCCCGGAGGTGCCGAATGCCACGCGCTGGCTGGCCACGCTCAGGTCTGGCTGCAGATCGTAATAGGCCGCCAGCAGCGCAGAGATATCGGTCAACAGAGAAGCTGGTGCCGGCTGACCGGCCAAAGGGTGAATACGCGGGCTCACAACAGGCTCCAAAAATGATCGGACGGTGAAAAGTGCGCCAGTCTAGCAGCCCGAACGGGTAATCCCGAGAGGCTTTATCCCGAAGCGCGCTAGGTGCGATAGCGCACTGACAAGCCCCCTGCAAGCAGCGTATCTAATACTCAGCCCCCGTATTTGCGCCCGCATGGGACTTGCTCAGAGGTGACCATGGACAGACCAACCCAGCGCCAACCCGCCCCCACACCCGAACGGCTTGGCCCGCTGATTGGCCATGCTGCGCATCCTGAGCGAAAGCCCGCTTAGCGAGCAGTAAACCTATTGCAGTTGTCGACGTTAGCGCGGGTCAGCTCGCGGCCGGACGTTGTGCGTTGGAGAAGGCACGTGAGACACGTCCATAAACGGGGAGGGATGACATGCATAGGCTCGGATACATCCACGCGATAGCCGGCAGCATCGCCCTGATCCTGCCGGCCTTGCTGGCTGGCAACGCCTCTGCCGAGCTATTTGCGCCAGAAGTGTTCGGCCGCGCGCCACAGCACGTGACAACCACAGAACCGGCGCAGCGCAACAACCTGCACAACGCCAGGCTGCAACCGGAACCAGAGAATACTGAACTCACCAGCAGCAAGGCTGCGTCTATACGACCGCTGGATCAGCCTGCCGGTAAACGCGCCGCAGTACGACCAGCCGCCACCGCCACGGCTGCGCTTTTGAGCGCGCAACCACACAGCACCTCCCACGATGCTTAACGCCATATCGGCAACGCAGGCGCCTCACCCGCACCGCGTAATGTTGTTCACGGAGGAATAGGCATCATGGCTAATCGCGTTCTGATCATTACCGGCAACAGTGACGACGCCGCGACCTTGGAAGATGTTCTGGATAGAGCCCAGGATGGCCCGTTCCTGATTGAGTGGGTGACCAGCCTGGCGCAGGCCCTGCAGCGCCTGGAAAGCCATCGCAAAGAGCCCATCGACGCGATCATGGTTGATCTCGATCTGCCGGACAGCCAGGGCTTGGCCACCTTCGACCAGCTGTTCGTCCTCGCCTCCAGCATTCCGATCCTCACGCTGAGCACCCTGGAGAATGACCAGCAAACCTGGAACGCCATTCAGCGTGGTGCCCAGGGTTGCCTGTCTAAGGGCCACTTCAACAGTTACCTGGTGCCGCAATCGCTGCGCAATATCATCCAGCGCAAGGCGGTGGAAGAGGCGCTGTTCGTCGAAAAAGCCCGCGCATCACTGACCCTCAACTCAATCAGTGATGCGGTAATCAGTACCGACCTGCAGGGCAACGTCGACTACCTCAACAGCGCCGCCGAACATATGACTGGCTGGCAACTCGACAAAGCCCATGGCCTGCCGATCGATAGCGTGATGCACCTGGTCAACGATAAAAGCCGCGAGGCGGTGGCCAACCCCATCGTCAAGGTGCTGCAGCACGATGAGAGCAAACTGCTGGCGGCCGGCACGATACTGATCCGCCGCGATGGCAGCGAGTCCGCCATCGAAGATTCCGCCGCGCCGATCCATGATTCGGCCGGGCGCCTCAAGGGTGCGGTAATGGTCTTCCACGACATGACTGCCGCCCACGCCATGACCGAAAAGATGGCCCATCTGGCGCAGCATGACGCCCTGACCAACCTGCCCAACCGCGCCTTGCTCAATGACCGCATCAACCAGGCGATCGCTCTGGCCGAGCGCCGCAGCAGCCACCTGGCGGTGCTGTTTCTCGACCTGGATAACTTCAAGCACATCAATGATTCGCTTGGCCACGGCGTCGGCGACCAGCTGCTGCAAGCGGTAGCGCTGCGCTTGAGCGACTGCGTGCGCAGCTCTGACACGGTCAGCCGTTTGGGCGGTGATGAGTTTGTGGTGCTGCTGAGCGAAAGCCACTCGGCCGACGATGCCGCGCGCACCGCCGAAAAAATCCTCAGTGTCCTGGCCATGAGCCACACCATTGGCCAGCAGCAACTGCACATTACCTCCAGCATCGGCATCAGCACTTACCCCAACGACGCCACGGATGCCGAAGGCCTGATCAAGAATGCCGACACAGCGATGTACCTGGCCAAGGAAGAAGGCCGCAACAACTACCAGTTTTTCCGCCAGGAGATGAATGTTCACGCAGTTGAACGCCAGTTGATCGAAGCGCACCTGCGCACGGCCATGGAAAACAGCGAATTTATCCTTCACTACCAGCCGAAGATCGACCTGCACAGCGGCAGAATCACCAGCGCCGAAGCGCTTATCCGCTGGCAGCACCCGGCATGGGGCATGATTCTGCCGGCGCGGTTTATTCCGGTGGCCGAAGCCTGCGGGTTGATCGTGCCACTGGGCCGCTGGGTGCTGCTGCAAGCCTGCGCCCAGGCCAAACGCTGGGAGAACTGCGGCTATGCCCTGGATTCGGTGGCGGTGAACATCTCGGCCCTGGAGTTTCGCCGCAAGGACTTTGTCGACAGCGTGGAAAGCGCCCTGAGGGTCACCGGCCTTAAACCCAACAACCTGCAGCTGGAGATCACCGAAAGCGTGCTGATGCGCGACGCCCAGGCCAGCGCCACGATCCTGCAGCAACTCAAGACCCTCGGCGTGCAACTGGCGGTGGACGATTTCGGCACCGGTTACTCCAGCCTCAGCTACCTCAACCAGTTCCCCATAGATGTACTGAAAATTGATCGTTCTTTTGTGCAGGACATCCACAACAGCAACGGCATTATCGTCAGCGCCGTGATCGCCATGGGCAACAGCTTGAAACAGCGAGTAATCGCCGAAGGGATCGAAGAAACCGCGCAGCTGGAGTTCCTGCGCAGCCATCACTGCAGCGAAGGCCAGGGCTTTCTATTCAGCCACCCGGTCAGCGCGGAGCAGTTTGCCAATCTGCTGCGCAGCGGCATCAGCTCGCCGATCAATACGCTTTACCAGACAACGGGCACCCTGGGTTAAAACTGCGCGCGGTAGTCGGCCTGCAGCGCGGCATAACACTCGCAGGCGGCCAGCTCCAACCCGGCGCGGTCAAGGATATGAATCTCACCGCGGCTATAGCTGATCAATCCGCGTGCCTGCATGGCTGCGGCGGCAATCGATACACCACTGCGGCGCACGCCGAGCATGTCAGCAAGGTACTCATGGGTCAGGTGAAAATGATCGGCATGCGCACGGTCGTGGGTCATCAGCAGCCAACGCGCCAGGCGTGGCTCGATTTCATGGAAATGCGTACAGGCTGCGCTCTGCGACAGCTGCGTCATCACCACATACAGGTAGCGCTTGAGCGCACGTAGCAGCGCCGGGCTACTCAACAGCTCCTGCTTGAATAACTGACTGCTGATACGCAAGGCACTGCCCGAACCCTGCACCACCGCGCGCATGGGCGCCTGGCCAATGCCCAGGGCAAGGGTTGCGCCCAGCATGCCTTCATTGCCGATCAGGCCCATCTCCAGCGGCTGATGCCCATCGAGGGTGGTCACCAGCGAGACAAAGCCACTCAGCGGAAAATACACATGGCGAATCGGCTGGTTGGCTTCATGCAACACGTTGCCGAAAACCAGGTCCACCGGTTCGCAGCCATTAAGCAGTTGTTTGCGTTGTTTGCTGGGCAGCCCTTCGATCAGACGGCTGAAGATTTGCAGCGGTGCTTTAACAGACATTCACTTGTCCCGAGCACGACGCTTGCCAAAACATGGCACGACAACGGTGCTTGACGCTATCGCCGCTGCAGTCTGCCTGAGCATTTGGCAAAGCTCTGTGCGCTGCGGCACTCAAGCCAAGCCATTAAATGGCTAACCGCGCGCGTAACAGATTGGGGCTTTGGATGCGCTGGCTTTAAGGCAGTAGGCGGTCGGTTTCACGCTTGACCACGGCGTAACACTCACAGCTCAGGCTTTCCAGCTTGGCGCGATCGAGCACGGTGATCAGCCCGCGACTGTAATCAATTACGCCTTGGCGATGCAGTTTGCCGGCGGCCTCGGTGACGCCCTCGCGGCGTACGCCGAGCATATTGGCGATCAGTTCCTGGGTCATGGCCAGCTTGTTGTCCCTCAACCGATCAAGCGACAACAACAGCCAGCGGCACAGCTGCTGATCAATCGAGTGATGACGGTTGCACACCGCCGTCTGCGCCATCTGGGTAATCAGCGCCTGGCTGTAGCGCAGCATCAGCTGCAGCATGTCGCCATGCCGGTTGAACTCTTCCTTGAAGCGTTTGCCGAGCACCCGATAAGCGCTGCCAGCACTTTGTACAAGGGCGCGACTGGTGGTGCTTTCACCGCCCATAAACAGCGCCACACCAATCACCCCGTCATTACCCACCACGGAAATTTCCGCCGACGCGCCGCTTTCCATCACATACAGCAAGGACACAATCGAATCGGTGGGAAAGTACACATGGCGCAGGGTATCGCCTGATTCGTAGAGCACCATGCCCAGCGGCATATCCACCAACTCAAGGTGCGGCAACAGACGCTCCAGCACTTCGTTAGGTAAGGCGGCAAGCAGGTGGTTTTGCTGCGGGTTAGGGGCTGCGGACATCACTGTCTCCGGTCTTCTAAGGCCTGTTGGCGATTGATATGCGCTCGCTACAGAGCCTTAACTGCACACAGCAGCATAATCCAATCTGTTTTTATATCTGTACGGTAGCGCACAGACAGCCCCTATGCTGAGCCGCTGCAAGCAGCGGTACGCTGTCCTTCGTGCAGGCCAGAAATAGGCCGATATGCAGCTTCTGCAGCCATTTGCGGCTATCCTTGCCGGCCTCTTTTCTGCCGCAGGATGAACCCAATGAAAGCCCAGCTTGAAGAACTGATCAGCAAAATAAGCTCGGGCTGCATGCTGCCGGAAGAAGTCACGCGCATCGCCGATGAGGCCGCCCAGGCCTACGCCGATCCGCAGGCGTTTCTCGCCGCCAACCCGGACATCAATTTCGACGACAGCTTCCCCATCCCACTGGGTGAATGGGTGGTGGTCGGCAGCCTTCCGGAGACTGTGCTGTTCCAGGCCGACAGCTATGACGCTCTGTTCCAGCAGATCACCGAATCGTTCGGACCAGAGGTGAGCTTTGTGCTCAAAGCCAAGCAACTGGCCAAGGTCGAGCCGCTGAAAGCGCTAAATCGCATTCAGGTGCAACTCGCCAGCCTCAGCCCGGAAACCAAGGGTTATGTGTTGCTGGATTTCAGCGAGCCGCTGGATGACGAGCTGCAAGCCGTACTGGTGTACAGCACGGACTTGGCGCGGGTGATGGAGCTGGCAGTGGAAGTCGGCATCTACGCCGCGCCGGCCTATGAAGCACTTAAAGCCGCGCAAGACGCCGAGTAAACGAGAAGTGAGCCAGGCCAACGGCCTGGCGATCAGGAATGGTTGCGACGCAACTCCGCCAGCTTGGCCGCCAAAGCGTCCAGCTCGGCGCTCTGCCCGGGCGGCAGTTGGCGCAGTACTGCCTGACTCAGACGCATCTGTTTGATAAACCGCCGGCAGTGCTGACACATCGCCAGGTGCAAGCGCACGGACATGCGTTTACCCAGGCCCAACTGACCATCAATAAATTCACTGGAGTGGGCCACCAACTCCTTACAACTCAACATTGGCCAGTCTCCTCAAAATGCTCCAGGGTGGCGAATACCTTGAGACGCGCGCGGTGCAGCAGCACCCGCACATTGGAGAGCGAGACCTGCAAAAGATTACAGATTTCTTCCAACTCCAACCCTTCACGTTCACGCAGGTGCAGCACGCTGCCCTGCAACTCGGACAGGCTGGCCAGGGTTTTCTCCAGGCATTCGCGTAATTCGTCCTCGGTCAGCAGGGCTTCCGGGGAGTCGTGATGCCAGGCATGCGGCGCCAGCAGCCAATGGCCATCCGAGCTGAATCGCTCATCACCAATGCTGCCGTGGGGCGAGGGAATGTCGTCGAGCAGCACTTCACGGCGATTGCCCTTGAGACGGGTTTTCGCGGTGTTGGCGGTGATGGTCAGCAGCCAGGTCTTCAGGCTGGAGCGCGCCTGAAAGCCATCGAGGCTGCGCACCACGGCCAGCCAGGCGTCCTGCACCACTTCATCGGCATTACGGCTGCCGACAATGGCAAAGGCCACCGCGCGCATTGCCCCCTGATAGGTGGCAACCAGTTCGCGGTAGGCCTTCTGCTCGCCTGCACGCAGACGCGTGAGCAGCGCCTGATCAGCCGGGTAATCCATCAATGCTTACGCAGGATCACGCTACCAATCGAATAACCTGCGCCGAACGAGCTGAGCACACCGAGGGCGCCGCTCGGCAGGTCTTCCTGGTATTTGTGCAGGGCGATCACCGAACCGGCCGAGCTGGTGTTGGCGTAGGTGTCGAGAATCACCGGTGCTTCGCCTGGCTCAGCATCGCGGCCAAGCAGCTTGCGCGCGATCAGCAGGTTCATGTTCAGGTTGGCCTGATGCAGCCAGAAGCGCTTCACATCGCCGACGTTCAGCTTATTCTCGGCCAGATGCGCGGCAATCAGCTCGGCAACCATCGGGCAGACATCCTTGAACACCTTGCGGCCTTCCTGGACGAACAGCTTGTCACGCGCGCCGACGCCCTCTTCCGCACAGCGGTTGAGGAAGCCGAAGTTGTTGCGGATGTTGTTGCTGAACTGGGTGATCAGCTTGGTGCCGACAATATCGAACTGGTAGTTCGAGGTGGCCTGGTCGGCGCGCTCGATGATTACCGCCGTGGCGGCGTCACCGAAGATAAAGTGGCTGTCGCGGTCACGGAAGTTCAGGTGGCCGGTGCAGATTTCCGGGTTGACCATCAGAATCGCGCGGGCCTGGCCCAGCTGCACGCTGTTGGCTGCAGCCTGAATACCGAAGGTGGCTGAGGAACAGGCCACGTTCATGTCGTAACCGAAACCCTGGATGCCCAGTGCGGCCTGCACTTCAATCGCCACGGCCGGGTAGGCGCGCTGCAGGTTGGA
>Ga0209343_10006913_pt1 | contig 13495 bp, 12 predicted proteins | sample RifCSPlowO2_02_FD_184026 | JGI IMG/M metagenome (GOLD analysis project Ga0209343, IMG submission 184026) | Groundwater microbial communities from Rifle, Colorado - Rifle CSP2_plank lowO2_0.2 (SPAdes) (version 2) | ecosystem: Environmental > Aquatic > Deep subsurface > Groundwater | place... | reverse complement strand
TCAACTCGTTCCGCCGCTTCCTGCCGGATACCTCGGCGCCGGTGAACGTCGAGTGGGGCGAAGAGAACCGCACCGTGGGCCTGCGCGTACCGGAAGCCACGCCGCAGAACCGCCGCGTGGAAAACCGTCTGGCCGGTGCCGACGCCAACCCTTATCTGGTGCTGGCGGCTTCGCTGCTGTGTGGCTACATGGGCATGGTCGGCGACTTCAAGCCAAGCGCGCCGGTCAAAGGCCGTGCTTATGAGCGCCGTAACCTGCGTCTGCCGATCACCATCGAGCACGCTCTGGAACGCATGGAAGCCTGTAAGGATGCAGAGAAGTTCCTGGGTGAAAAATTCATGCGCGGCTACGTCGCGGTGAAGCGCGCCGAGCACGAAAACTACAAGCGGGTCATCAGCTCCTGGGAACGTGAGTTCCTGCTGCTGTCGGTGTAACCCTCAGGCGGCTGGCGTGGGTGATCCCTGTGCCAGCCGCCACCAAGAATTTTCTGGGGCTGCGGCAATACGCGGCCTGTGTAATCAAGGTGTTGTTATGAACAGTCAAGTGACCAACCCGAAAACCCGCGAGTGGCAGGCCATGAGCCGCGAACACCACCTCGCGCCGTTCAGCGATTTCAAACAGCTGGCGGAAAATGGGCCGCGCATCATCACCAAGGCCGACGGGGTGTACCTGTGGGACAGCGAGGGCAACAAGATCCTCGATGCCATGGCCGGGCTCTGGTGTGTGGCGATTGGTTATGGTCGCAAGGAACTGGCAGACGCCGCCGCGAAACAGATGCAAGAGCTGCCCTACTACAACATGTTCTTCCAGACCGCCACACCGCCCGCGCTGGAGCTGGCCAAGGCGATTTCTGAGCTGGCTCCGGCCGGCATGAACCACGTGTTCTTTACCGGTTCAGGTTCGGAAGGCAACGACACCATGCTGCGGATGGTGCGCCATTACTGGGCGATCAAGGGGCAGCCGAACAAGAAGGTCATTATCAGCCGGGTTAACGGTTACCACGGTTCCACCGTGGCTGGCGCCAGCCTGGGCGGCATGAAGTACATGCATGAGCAGGGCGACCTGCCGATTCCGGGCATCGTGCACATCCCGCAGCCCTACTGGTTCGGTGAAGGCGGCGATATGAGCCCCGAAGCGTTCGGTATCTGGGTCGCTGACCAGCTGGAGCAGAAGATCCTCGAAGTCGGCGAAGAGAATGTCGCCGCCTTTATTGCCGAGCCGATCCAGGGCGCGGGCGGCGTGATCATCCCGCCGGACAGCTACTGGCCGCGTATTCGCGAGATCCTCGCCAAGTACGACATTCTGTTTGTTGCCGATGAAGTGATCTGCGGTTTCGGTCGTACCGGCGAGTGGTTCGGTAGCGATTACTTCGGTAATACGCCGCACATGATGACCATCGCCAAAGGCCTGACCAGTGGCTACATCCCCATGGGCGGGCTGATCGTGCGCGACGATATCGTCGAGGTACTCAACCAGGGCGGTGACTTCAACCACGGTTTCACTTATTCAGGGCACCCGGTTGCGGCGGCTGTGGCGCTGGAAAACCTGCGCATTCTGCGCGAAGAAAAGATTGTTGAGCGCGTCAAGGCAGAAACGGCACCGTATTTGCAAAAGCGTTTGCGTGAACTGGCCGATCACCCGCTGGTGGGTGAAGTGCGTGGCGTTGGCATGTTGGGTGCCATTGAGTTGGTGCAGGACAAGGCCAGCCGTCAACGTTCTGCCGGAGATGTCGGCGTTGGCATGATCTGCCGCGGTCACTGCTTTAATAACGGGCTGATCATGCGCGCCGTGGGCGACACCATGATCATCTCGCCGCCGCTGGTAATCAGCCACGCGGAAATCGACGAACTGGTTGAAAAGGCCCGTAAATGCCTCGACCTGACTGCCGCAGAGGTGCTGGTTTAAGGTTCAATTACCTTTGGTTTCAGATGCTTACGTCTGAAAGTTGTCAACGGGTGGTGACCTTGCCAGACTGCGCCAATGCGTAGGTCAGGCTCACCGGAAGGTGCTGCAGATGGCTGCGCATCTTCCGGAAAACGACTACAACAACAGGAGCTGTACGCATGAACACATTCGGCAAAACCCTTCTCGCGTTGTCCCTTGCTGGGGCCGTAGTGAGTGCCGCACACGCGGATGACAAGGTCCTGCACGTTTACAACTGGTCCGACTACATCGCAGAAGACACCCTCGACAACTTCCAGAAGGAAACTGGTATCAAGGTCGTCTACGACGTCTTTGACAGCAACGAAACCCTGGAAGCCAAACTGCTGGCCGGCAGCTCCGGTTACGACATCGTGGTACCGTCCAACCCATTCCTGGCCAAGCAGATCAAGGCCGGTGTGTTCCAGAAGCTGGATAAGTCCAAGCTGCCAAACTGGGAAAACCTCGACAAGAGCCTGCTCAAGGCCCTCGACCCAAGCGATCCGGGCAATCAGTACTCGATCCCTTACATGTGGGGCACCATCGGCATCGGTTACAACGTCGACAAGGTTAAAGCGGCTCTGGGCGAAGACGCACCGGTCAATTCCTGGGACCTGGTGTTCAAACCAGAAAACATCGCCAAGCTGAAAGACTGCGGTGTGTCCTTCCTCGATTCACCGACCGAAATCCTCCCGGCAGCCCTTAACTACCTGGGCTTCAAATCCGATAGCACCAATGCTGCCGAGCTGAAGAAAGCCGAAGAACTGTTCCTTTCGATCCGTTCCTCGACCTCCTACTTCCACAGCTCCAAGTACATCGGTGACCTGGCCAACGGCAACATCTGTGTGGCCATCGGCTACTCGGGCGACCTGTACCAGTCCAAGTCCCGTGCTGAAGAAGCCAAGAACGGCGTGAACATCTCCTACAGCATCCCGAAAGAAGGTGCTGGTAGCTTCTTCGACATGATGGCCATCCCGGCTGATGCGAAAAACGTCGAAGCCGCTCACGTGTTCCTCAACTACCTGATGAAGCCAGAAGTCATGGCCAACATCACCAACTTCGTGCAGTTCCCGAACGGCAACGCGGCGGCTACTCCGCTGGTCGACGAAGTGCTGCGCAACGACCCGGGCATTTACCCGGACGCGGCCACCATGGCCAAGATCTACACCTTCCCGGATCTGCCAGCTAACGCGCAACGCGCGATGAACCGCAGCTGGACCAAGATCAAATCGGGTAAGTAATGCCATAGCCCTAATGGTGTGCGGCGGGTTGCTCCGCCGCATTCACCCACAACAATAAGGAAGCTCCTATGCGTCGTACCCCACTTCTGGCTGGCCTGCTGGCCGCCGCCGTCAGCATCAGCGCTGTGCAAGCCGCTGAACCCGTAGTCAATGTCTACAACTGGTCTGACTACATCGGCGAAACCACCCTGGCCGACTTCCAGAAGGCTACTGGCATCAAAGCCATGTATGACGTGTTCGACTCCAATGAAACCCTGGAAGGCAAACTGCTGGCGGGCCGTTCCGGCTACGACATCGTGGTGCCGTCCAACCATTTCCTTGGCAAGCAGATCAAAGCGGGCGCGTTCCAGAAGCTCGACCGCAGTCTGCTGCCGAACTGGGAGAACCTTGATCCCGCGCTGCTCAAGCAGCTGGAGGTCAACGATCCTGGCAACCTGTATTCGGTGCCCTACCTGTGGGGCACCAATGGCATTGGCTACAACGTGGCCAAGGTCAAAGAAGTACTCGGCGTCGACGAGATCGACTCCTGGGCCATGCTCTTCGAGCCAGAGAACCTGAAGAAGCTCAACGCCTGCGGTGTGGCCTTCATGGATTCGCCCGACGAGATGTTCCCGGCCGTCCTTAACTACCTGGGCCTTGACCCACGCAGCACCAATGCCGAGGACTATCAGAAAGCCGAAGCCAAGCTGATGGCCGTGCGTCCTTACGTCACCTACTTCCATTCCTCGAAGTACATCGGCGACCTGGCCAACGGCGACATCTGTGTGGCATTCGGTTATTCCGGCGACGTATTCCAAGCAGCGGCGCGCGCTGAAGAAGCCGGTAAAGGCATCGAGATTGCCTACAGTATTCCCAAGGAAGGCGCCAACCTGTGGTTCGACCTGATGGCCATTCCGGCCGATGCGAAGAACGTCAAGGAAGCGCATGCCTTCATCAACTACTTGCTTGACCCTGCGGTGATCGCCAAGGTCAGTGACTATGTGGGTTACGCCAACCCGAACCTCAAGGCGGGCGAACTGATGGACCAGGAAGTGCGTAACGATCCGTCGGTCTATCCAGCGCAAGCCGTGCTGGACCGTCTCTACATCTCTGCTGAGCTGCCTCCGAAGATCCAGCGTGCGATGACGCGCGCTTGGTCGAAGATCAAGTCAGGCCAGTAAGCGGAAGCTGAAACACAGCGTACGGCAGGCTTTGCCTGACCGTACGGCCCGCTGCGTGATGCGCGGCAGATTTTATTCGGGTCCACGACCCATTATTTGCGGGAGTTTTGGTAATGGCAGTTGCTTCCAGTGCCTATAAAAAGGTTCTCGAGGGTGATCAGCAACCGAAAGAGGTGCTGGTCAAGATCGAGCGCGTAACCAAGAAATTTGATGAAACCATCGCCGTTGATGACGTTTCGCTGACCATCAACAAAGGCGAAATCTTCGCCCTGCTCGGCGGCTCCGGCTCGGGCAAATCGACCCTGCTGCGCATGCTCGCTGGCTTCGAGCGACCGACAGAAGGGCGCATCATTCTGGACGGTGTCGACATCACCGACCTGCCGCCCTACGAGCGGCCAATCAACATGATGTTTCAGTCCTACGCGCTGTTCCCGCACATGAGCGTGGCTGACAACATCGCCTTCGGCCTCAAGCAGGACAAACTGCCTAAGGCTGAAATCGACGCCCGCGTCGACGAGATGCTCAAACTGGTGCACATGACCCAGTACGCCAAGCGCAAGCCGCACCAGTTGTCTGGTGGTCAGCGTCAGCGTGTGGCCCTGGCCCGTTCGCTGGCCAAGCGCCCGAAACTGTTGCTGCTCGACGAACCTATGGGTGCTTTGGACAAGAAGCTGCGCTCGCAGATGCAGCTTGAGCTTGTCGAGATCATCGAGCGCGTCGGCGTGACCTGCGTGATGGTGACCCACGATCAGGAAGAGGCCATGACCATGGCCCAGCGCATTGCCATCATGCACCTGGGCTGGATCGCCCAAATCGGCAGTCCGGTGGACATCTACGAAACCCCGACCAGCCGCCTGGTCTGCGAATTTATCGGCAACGTCAACCTGTTCGAAGGCCAGGTGGTCGAGGACATGGAAGGCCATGCACTGATCGCTAGCCCGGATCTGGAGCGCAACATCTACGTCGGCCACGGCGTCAGCACCTCGGTGCAGGATAAGAGCATCACCTACGCGATTCGTCCGGAGAAGTTGATCGTCACCACCGAGCAACCGACCTGCGAATACAACTGGTCGCGCGGCACCGTGCATGACATCGCCTACCTCGGCGGCCACTCGGTATTCCACGTGCTGCTGCCAAGCGGCAAAGTGGTGCAATCCTTCGTTGCCAACGCCGAGCGGCGTGGCGCCCGACCTACCTGGGACGATGAAGTGTTCGTCTGGTGGGAGGACGATAGCGGGGTGGCATTGCGCTCATGAACATTATCCGAAGCATCAGCCGCCGTATGCCCAAGGGCCGGCACCTGGTTATCGGGGTGCCGTTCCTCTGGCTGTTCCTGTTCTTTATGTTGCCGTTCTTCATTGTTCTGAAGATCAGCTTCGCCGAAGCCGACGTGGCCATCCCTCCGTACACCGACGTGTACACCTGGGTGGAAAACAAATTCACCCTGGTACTCAACCTGGGTAACTACATCTTCCTCAGCGAAGATGCGTTGTACCTGGCTGCTTACCTAGGCTCCCTGAAAATGGCCGCGGTCAGCACCTTGTTGTGTTTGGTCATCGGCTTCCCGATGGCGTATGCGATTGCCCGCGCCGACAAGGACAAGCAGATGGTCCTGTTGCTGCTGATCATGATGCCGACCTGGACGGCCATCCTGATCCGTGTGTATGCCTGGATGGGTATTCTCAGCAACAACGGCCTGCTCAATGGCTTCCTGATGTGGTTGGGGTTGATCAACGAGCCGTTGCAGATACTCAACACCAATCTGGCGGTGTACATCGGTATCGTTTATTCGTACCTGCCCTTCATGATTCTGCCGCTGTTCGCCAACCTGGTGAAACACGACCAGAGCTTGTTGGAAGCGGCCGCGGATCTGGGTTCGAGCACCTATAACAGCTTCTGGAAAATCACCGTACCGTTGGCCAAGAACGGCATCATCGCCGGCTGCATGCTGGTGTTTATCCCGGTGGTGGGTGAGTTCGTGATTCCGGAACTGCTGGGCGGCCCTGAAACCCTGATGATTGGTAAGGTGCTGTGGCAAGAGTTCTTCAACAACCGCGACTGGCCTGTAGCCTCTGCCTTGGCGGTGGTGATGCTGGCGATCCTGATCGTGCCCATCATCCTGTTTAACCGTAACCAAGCGAAAGAGATGGAGGGTCGACCATGAAGCGTTTCAGTTTCTCCAACTTCATGCTGTGGGCCGGCCTGACCTTCATCTACTTGCCCATGCTGATTCTGGTCATCTACTCGTTCAACGCCTCGCGGCTGGTAACGGTGTGGGGCGGCTGGTCGCTGAAGTGGTACATGGGTCTGCTGGACAACACCCAGCTGATGAACTCGGTCATGCGCTCGTTGGAAATCGCCTGCTACACCGCGATTGCCGCCGTAGCGCTGGGCACCATGGCCGCCTTCGTGCTGACCCGCGTCACTCGCTTCAAGGGTCGCACGCTGTTCGGTGGCCTGGTCACCGCGCCGCTGGTAATGCCTGAGGTGATCACCGGTCTGTCGTTGTTGCTGCTATTCGTGGCCATGGCCCAGCTGATCGGTTGGCCTGCTGAGCGTGGCGTGCTGACCATCTGGATCGCCCACACCACCTTCTGTTCGGCCTATGTGGCCGTGGTGGTGTCGTCGCGTCTGCGTGAGCTGGACCTGTCCATCGAAGAAGCGGCCATGGACCTGGGCGCCAAACCGTGGAAGGTGTTCTTCCTGATCACCATCCCGATGATTGCGCCTTCGTTGGCGGCCGGCGGCATGATGTCCTTTGCCCTGTCGCTGGATGACCTGGTTCTCGCCAGCTTCGTCTCCGGTCCAGGTTCCACGACTTTGCCGATGGAAGTCTTCTCTGCCGTGCGTCTGGGCGTGAAGCCGGAAATCAACGCCGTTGCCAGCCTGATCCTGCTGGCAGTGTCCTTCGCCACCTTCCTGGTGTGGTTCTTTGCCCACCGTGCCGAAGAGAAGCGCAAGAAGGCCCTGCAGCAGGCCATGGATGAAACCACTGGTGCCGCGCTGATGAACGGTCCCGACAGCCGTCGTGATCCATCGCAGGTGCATGCCTGATCGCACCTCGAAGTAACCCACAAGGGCCGCATTAGCGGCCCTTGTGCATTCTGCGGCAGCACTGACCAGTCAGCCCGGCCAGTGTTGCACCGCCCGCTGATCTTGGTTACAACCTCAGCTATCAGCCGTCCGGATTGCCTGCCATGACCGACTCGAACAGCACCGAAAGCGCGGTGTACAAGACCCTGCTGGAGTCGACCAAGGCCATCCCCTGGAAGATCGACTGGGCGAGCATGACCTTCGCCTATATCGGCCCGCAGATCGAAACCCTGCTCGGTTGGCCGCAGGCCAGCTGGGTCAGCGCCAACGACTGGGCAGAGCGTATGCATCCCGAAGACCGCGACAGCGTTGTGGCCTTTTGTGTGTCGCAGTCCCAGGCGGGCACCGACCATGAGGCCGACTACCGCGCCCTGACCCGAGATGGCGGTTATGTGTGGATTCGCGATGTGGTGCATGTGCTGCGTAATGACGCGGGTGAGGTCGAGTCGCTGATTGGCTTTATGTTCGACATCAGCGAGCGCAAGCAGACCGAACAGCAGCTGCAGCAATTGCAGCAACAGTTGGAAGAGCTGTCATACCTCGACGGCCTCACCGGCGTGGCCAACCGACGCATGTTCGACAGCCGCTTACAGGTGGAGTGGAGCAACGCCCAGCGCACCGGTCAGCCGCTGTCACTGATCCTGCTGGATATCGACTACTTCAAGGAATACAACGATCACTACGGGCATATCCAGGGCGATGATTGCCTGAAAGGCGTTGCTCGGGCCTTGAGCGCCGCCGCCGTGCGCCCGCGTGACCTGATGGCCCGCTATGGCGGTGAGGAGTTTGTTCTGCTGCTGCCGGAAACCGATGCCCAGGCAGCTGCCCAGGTTGCCGAACGCTGCCGCCAGCTGATTCATGAGCAACAGATTCACCACGCGCATTCGCGCGTCAGTGAGTGGCTGACCCTGAGCCTCGGTGTAGGCACCCTGACACCGGGCCCGCTCGACGGGCCCCAGGCCTTCCTCGAGCAGGTTGATCGCCTGCTCTACAAGGCCAAGCACGCCGGGCGTAACCAAGCCATGCTGGCCGCAGCCCCTTAAGGCGCCTGGTTAGGCGTTAACGCGGTTTGTATTGGCTTGGGCAATACGCCCGTGACACCTGCGGGTCACGCAGCTGCAGGTGCTTGGTCTGCCGACCACTGACCCGTTCACGCCACAGCTTGAAGCTGCTCGGTTTGAGGTGGCGCCGCATCAAGGCGATCACCTGCGCTTCGGGCAGGCCAAACTGCACCTCAATGGCCTCGAATGGGGTGCGATCTTCCCAGGCCATCTCGATCACCCGTGACACCTCATCTGCTGATTGCAGCATCTTGCACCTCAATCCGTCTGAGCACGTCGGGCAGCCCCACGAGCTGCGCCACCTTGCAGGTTATTCAAGCTGTCAGCCCAGCACTGCCTGGGCCCGCGCGGCATGCAGCTTCTTGTAGCTTTCTATCAGCCGCAGGTGACGGTCCAGCCCTTCCAACTGCATATTGGTTGGCGTAAGCCCGTGGAAGCGCACGCTGCCGTCCAGCGACCCCAGTACCGCGTCCATGCGCTCATTGCCGAACATACGGCGGAAGTTCGGCTCGAAGTCGCTCATCTCCAGCTCGCTGTCCATCTGTACTTCCAGGGCGGCATTCAGCGCCTGATAGAACAGGCCGCGCTCGACGGTGTTGTCGTTGTACTGCAGGAAGGTCTCTGTAAGCTCCTTGGCGTCGTCGTACTTCTTCAGTGCCAGGTGGATCAGCAGCTTCAGCTCCAGAATCGTCAGCTGGCCCCACACCGTGTTGTCGTCGAACTCGACGCCGATCAGCGTGGTTATATCGGTGTAATCGTCAACATCGCTGTTTTCCAGGTTGCGCAGCAGGGATTTCAGGCCGCGATCGTTCAGGCTGTGCAGGTTGAGGATGTCCGCGCGGAACAGCAGCGCCTTGTTGGTGTTATCCCAGATCAGGTCCTCAACCGGGTAGATCTCCGAATAGCCTGGCACCAGGATGCGGCAGGCCGTGGCGCCCAGGTGCTCGTACACCGCCATATAGGCTTCTTTGCCCATGGTTTCGAGGATGCCGAATAGGGTCGCGGCTTCCTCGGCGTTGGCCTGTTCGCCTTCGCTGGAGAAGTCCCACTCGACGAATTCGTAATCGGCTTTAGCGCTGAAGAAGCGCCACGACACCACGCCGCTGGAGTCGATAAAGTGCTCGACGAAGTTGTTCGGCTCCATCAGTGCCTGGCTTTCAAAGGTCGGCGGCGGCAGATCATTCAGGCCCTCGAAGCTACGGCCCTGCAGCAATTCAGTCAGGCTGCGCTCCAGCGCCACTTCAAAGCTTGGGTGCGCGCCGAACGAGGCGAACACGCCGCCAGTGCGTGGGTTCATCAGGGTCACACACATCACCGGGAATTCGCCGCCCAGGGAAGCGTCCTTCACCAATACCGGGAAGCCCTGAGCTTCGAGGCCCTGAATACCGGCGAGGATGGCCGGATACTTGGCCAACACCTCGGCTGGCACGTCAGGCAGGCACAGCTCTCCTTCGAGGATTTCGCGTTTAACTGCGCGCTCGAAAATCTCCGACAGGCACTGCACCTGCGCCTCAGCAAGGGTATTGCCGGCGCTCATGCCGTTGCTCAGGAACAGGTTCTCGATCAGGTTGGACGGGAAGTACACCACCTCGCCATCGGACTGACGTACAAACGGCAGCGAGCAGATGCCGCGCAGCGTATTGCCCGAGTTGGTGTCGTACAGGTGCGAGCCGCGCAGTTCGTCGTCCGGGTTGTAAATCGCCAGGCAGTAATCGTCGAGAATCTCCGCTGGCAACGCATCCTTGGGCCCCGGTTTGAACCAGCGCTCGTCCGGGTAATGCACGAACGCCGCATTGGCGATTTCTTCACCCCAGAACTGATCGTTGTAGAAGAAGTTACAGTTCAGCCGCTCGATAAACTCGCCCAGCGCCGACGCCAGCGCGCCTTCTTTGGTTGCGCCCTTGCCGTTGGTAAAACACATCGGCGAATGCGCATCGCGGATATGCAGCGACCACACGTTGGGCACGATATTGCGCCACGAGGCGATCTCAATCTTCATGCCGAGCTTGGCCATGATGCCCGACATATTGGCGATGGTTTCTTCCAGCGGCAGGTCCTTGCCGAGGATGCGCGTGCCTTCACCGGCCGTCAGCGCTGGGATCAACAATGCCTGGGCATCGGCATCGAGGTTGTCCACCTCTTCAATCACGAACTCCGGCCCGGCCTGCACCACCTTCTTCACCGTGCAACGGTCGATGGAGCGCAGAATGCCCAGGCGATCCTTCTCGGAGATATCTGCCGGCAGCTCGACCTGAATTTTGAAGATCTGCTGGTAGCGGTTTTCCGGGTCAACGATATTGTTCTGCGACAGGCGGATGTTGTCGGTGGGGATATTGCGCGTGTCGCAATACAGCTTCACAAAGTACGCCGCACACAGCGCCGAGGAGGCCAGGAAGTAATCAAACGGCCCCGGCGCCGAGCCATCGCCCTTGTAGCGGATGGGCTGGTCAGCCACCACCGTGAAGTCATCGAACTTGGCTTCAAGTCGGAGGTTGTCGAGAAACTTGACCTTGATTTCCATGCGGGATTACCAGAATACGGGCTAAACGAATGGCGGCCATTATCCGGGTTTTCTGCGGGAAGTGGTGGTGGCTGCAGCCTGTACTGCTGATCGGTCAAGCGTACGCGCTGTACGTTTGGTTAAGGGGGCGAGCTTTAGCCCGTCCCAGCGAGCGAAGTGAGTGATTTGAACCACTTGTTAGGCGCGGACTTGATCCGAGCGTTACAAGTGGTTGTGCCGCGATAGCCAACAGTGCTTTTGCTTTAAATGGATTTTCATGATGTTGTGCTGATTTATGTGCTTTTTCTGCTCGGCGATTTTGGAGTGCCTCAGCGCCGGCGCGATATCACTGTTGGCGTATAGCACATTGTGGAGCCAAGACTTCTTGCCCCGCCCATGATTTCAAATACGCCGAATGCCTTTGATGAGAGATATACAGTTTTAACCGATTAATATCCGCAATTTTCTACGCGTCGCATTCATTTGCTTAATTAGGCAAGAAAATTAAAAATCACACAGCTCATTGTAAATAAAAAAATTGGCGCAGTGAGAATGTTGAATAATGAATTAACGATTATTTTTCCATTTCTCTCTGACAGACTCACTGAGTCGCCTATTTCATAGATGTAAATTAATAGCCCATTATCAGCTTCAAACTTGCAGTCAACCCCACTTGAATTCTTGTAAGAAATCTCTATGAGGGTTGACTTGGCTGTGTCAGTAAGGGTTCTGTTTCTAATGATGAAGTTAATAACTACACCAGAAACTCTGTTGCCTGTAAATAAAATGTATAATCTATAAAATAATAAATATATGGCGAGTGCAAACAAGCAATAGCTTAAGGTTGTAAAGTACCAATGCATGCTTTCCCCTTGTCAAAGTATGAAGTAGTTTTTTCCTAACGATTAAGCTAAGGGGCGGGCTTTAGCCCGTCCCAGTGAGCGAAGCGAACGATCTGAGCGCCTTGTTATATCTTTATCCACTCCAGACCTAATTTTGTTTGAACGGCATGGAAATGGTTGGTGAATTTTTTGTAAAAATCTTCATGCTCAATTTTATTTTCAGCATTTGGATTGTGATAGAAAACCAATTCTTTAGCTTACTTATACATTACTGCTATCGCGCTTATATATCTCATCCTATTGGTTAATAGCCCACCATTTCTCTTGATTTCCTTGAAATGTCCGTCCTGCATTTGCATGTATTCAGTACTGCCAAGCATTGAGCTTCTCAAGTACATTTCAAAAAGAAAGTCTTTTGTTGCGAAATTGCGAGCGTCAAATAAAACCACAATACATATATTGCCCGCATTGCCATGAACCCTGAGTTGACCGGATGCGGATTTAATGCTTTCAGATATCCGCTTAGAATCTATGCTGTAAATTTCGATAATTCCAGAGTCGACGTTATCTAAAATCTGCTTTTCGGTGGGGTTTTCTGCAAGCTCCTTGACTTCCCAGTAGCTATTTGTGCCACCAAGTACTACCTCGTAGTCCGGTGTTCTGGTAGTTGAATCGGGAATTTTATTGTGAGGAATGGCTCTGTCAGAGAGTATTTCCTCGATTAAACGTTCGGACTCAGTCATGTTCATGTGAGATATAAATATAATTAGACGACATATCCATATCTGCACACTATTGCCATCGCTGGCGATAAGTATCCAAATCTGGTTATCTCGTATCCATATCTGACCATCAGCGATTGATGATCCGTTCTTGCAGCCCAAGCTCGACTGCTGCTTTGCAACTCAGCAACCAGGCTTACTCTTCAGGTTGCCATTTACCACCCGCCTGCTTTACCGCCAATTGCATATTTTTCTCGTGAAAACCGACGCGTACGAATACCAGCGCCGCTGGTTGTTTGGGCGGTTGGGTGCGGGTTTGGGTGGTTTGTGTTTGCGTTCGACGATCAGTTCGACGGTGGTGTAGCCGATCTGTTGTTCGGCGTCGTAGCGTTCGACAAAGTGTTTGCTGCCGTTCTTGCCTGACGTGAGGCTTTTTACAACGTCCATATCGTGCCCCGTGGGGTGGCAGTGTCCTGCCGGCAGTCTGCCTGTATCCACTGGGTGGCTCAAGTGAGCATAAGGTGAACTCGCTTCGGGTTGTCCACCCTAACGTGCGGGCAAGGGGCATTGCGCCCCTTGTGTGGTCTCGGTCTAGTTGGCCGAGGTGTTCAGGCTTTGCAGTAGGCGGTAGTAGAAGCCGCTGGCATTGGCCAACGTATCGATCGCTACGCGCTCATTGGTGCCGTGCATTCGGGGCAGGTCGTCGCGCTCCATCAGCAGTGGGCTGAAGCGGAAGACGTTGTCGGTCAGCGGCTCGTAATAGCGCGAATCAGTGCCGCCGACGGTGAGGTTGGGGCTGACCAGGGTATTGCTGAAGCTCTGGCGGATCACCTCGGCGAACTGCTGATAGGCCTCGCCCCTGACATCGGATACCGCCGAAGGCTCGCGCCCGCCGGGCATGACTTTGACCTGAATCTGCTCGTCCGCCACGGCATTGCGCACGTGGGTGGCCACAC
>Ga0209343_10006909_pt1 | contig 13503 bp, 16 predicted proteins | sample RifCSPlowO2_02_FD_184026 | JGI IMG/M metagenome (GOLD analysis project Ga0209343, IMG submission 184026) | Groundwater microbial communities from Rifle, Colorado - Rifle CSP2_plank lowO2_0.2 (SPAdes) (version 2) | ecosystem: Environmental > Aquatic > Deep subsurface > Groundwater | place... | reverse complement strand
GCTTTTTTGGAAACAGAAATTCCTGATTCGGATTAATTCCCTGCTTAAACTTTACAGACGATTTCATCAAACATACCATACAAACACCTCAACACTTATTTGTCGTCGCAAGTAAGCTGACTCGCTCCGCTCGTCAGCTAATTTTTTAACTGACTTTTATCAGAAACAGCCGCAGCCTAAAAAGACGGCGGTTTTATACTTTATTTACAGCTAATAAAACAGATCTTATAATTTACAAAAAATGCAAAAAAACTTATTTAGGATTATGATCCGTTTTTCAGTACCAAAATGGCAAAAATCTCCAATGGAATTTGATGAAGGTTTTCTTCATGTGGCTTTCGAAGATGTTCAATTAATTTCGGTTGCTTTTGTTTTATTCGAAAGATCAAGGGTCTTCGATACATAGAAATGCCAAAAGCATTTCTAATGTATGCATGATTCATTGTAATTCCAAAGGAATTACATATGTCGGAAATTGTGTAACGAAAGACGAGCTTTGCTCGTCAAGTCTTTCAGAATTTTCAACATTTACAAAATCCTGATCTTGAAATGGACAAAGAAAATTTTCATCATGCACATACTGAAAGCAACCTTTAATTCCTTTGAAAATTAGATTTAAGAAGAATGGAAATTAAAGAAAATCATGGCGCTATTTGAAGAGTTAATAAAAAAGTATGATTCATTATCACTAAACACGAAAAACACTGATATTATAGAATTTAATATGAATACACAGATCGAAATATCACAGATGTTTGAGAACTTATCAGAAGATAGAAGTTGGTCTTTTGAAGAATTGACAAGAAAGGATACATCGTATGCTACACACGGCTTTCACAAATATCCTGCAAAATTTATCCCACAGTTAGCAAGAAGATGTATAGAAGAGTATACAAAAGAAGAAGACGTAGTTTGCGATCCGTTTATGGGTTGTGGAACAACATTAGTAGAAGCATTAGTTTCTGGAAGAAAAGCAATTGGAACAGATATAAATGCTGTTGCATGGTTAATAACCAATACAAAATCAATACCAATAAATCCTGATAAATTAAATAAAGAAGTTGAAAGAATATTGAACGACATAGAAATTTATTTACTATCATCAAAAAAACAGGTCCAAAAAACTTTATCTTTAAGAACTAATCCAATAATCCTAGAAAATGAAAGAATAAATTACTGGTTTCCAAATGAAAATACAAGAGAAGAATTGGGTATAATTTTAGGACGTATAAACGAAATAAAGAATAAGAATGTTAAAAATTTCTGTTTATGTGCTTTTTCAAATATTTTAAAGGGATCGTCAATTTGGTTAATGAAAAGCATCAAACCAACAAGAGATTTAAATAAAAAGCCATCAACACCATATAAGGCATTTTCAAGACAAATTAAAATGATGCTTATGGGTAACAAAGAATTATACGATTTGATGCCAGAACAGGTTAGAAACAACTTGAAAGAGCATTTTTTTGCTAAAAAGCAAGACGCAAGAAGCTTACCATGTAAACCGAATTCTGTTAGTCTTATTATAACTTCTCCGCCATATGTTACATCTTATGAATATGCTGATTTGCATCAACTTACAGCATTATGGCTAGAGTATGCTAAAGATGTTGCCCAATTTAGAGAGGGGTTTATCGGCTCCATCCATAAAAAAGAGTTTAATCATATTGGAATTAAAAGCGAATTGGCAAAACAAGAAATAGAACAATTGAACAAAAAATCAAAAAGAGAAGCTGAAACTGTTAGAAATTACTTCGTTGAAATGCAACAATGCTTTGAAGAAATGCACAGAGTTTTGAAACCTAAAGGTAAAGCTTGCATTGTCATAGGCAATACAGAATTACGAAAAGTGCCTATTTTGAACGCAGAAGTCTTTGTAGAGATTATGTTGAATATAGGTTTCAAAATACATAAGATAGTCAAACGAATAATACCCTCAAAAATACTGCCACAAACAAGAGATTCAAAGACAGGTAGATTTACATCAAATCATAAAGCTGATAGGTTAGCTTATGCGTACGAATATATCATAATGATGGAAAAAATATGATGAGGTAATAAAAATGCAATTTTCAGATTTGGTAAAACTATACGAAGAAAAGAAAAAGAAGTTTGGAGCAGAAACGTATAAGCACATTTCTACTCTTTTAAGAGAAGCCAAGAAACTACATAAAAAAGATTGGTTGAGACATCCAACAGCTAACAAAGACCATGAACAATCTTGGAGAGCTTTCAAAGGTAAAAATCTTGAAAAATTGATAATACATATAATTAAGGACGAAGTGAAAGGCTTGGGATTAAATATAGTTGAAGGAAATAAGTTGGAAAGAACAAATAACGAAAATCTACCAAAAGAATTGAGTATAGTCAAAAGAAATCTTCTTGTAGATTATGGGGAATTTGGCTCTTATTTGCCTGATGTGGATATGATAATTTTTGATCCAAGAAGTTTCAAAGTAATAGCTGTAATTTCAAGTAAAGTAACATTAAGAGAAAGAATTGCACAAACAGGATATTGGAAGCTAAAACTCTTACAAGACGAAGTCACAAAGCATATTCGAGTTTTCTTTATAACCCCAGATGAAGACGGAACATTGACCATTAAAAAACCAACAAAGAAAGGCAGAGCAATAGTAGAAATGGATACAGATGGAAGCTATGTTATGAGTGAAACAGCAATAGAGGAAAGTAAAAAAGTAAAAATGTTTGACAAATTTATAGAAGATTTGGTGGATTTATTAAATGGAAAGGGAAAACGGTAAGCCTGCTATAGAACCAACAACGTTGTGGGATTTTCCAAAGCAAAGTTATGGCAAAACTCCTAAAGGAAATTGGAAATTTAATGGTGTCACTCCTGCAGGCGTCATATGGAATATGCTCCAAAGATACACAAAGGAGAGTGATATAGTTATCGATCCAATGTGTGGAAGTGGAACAACAATAGATGTTTGTAAAGAAGAGCATAGAAAAGTTATTGGATATGATATAGCACCTACACGACCAGATATAATCCAGAATGATGCAAGAAAGATTCCTTTGGAAAATGATTCTGTTGATATGGTATTTATTGATTCACCATACGGAGATAATGTAAAATATTCAGACCACCCAGATTGTATTGGTAAAATATCCGCAGAAAAAGATGAATTTTATCATGAACTAGAAAAAGTAGCTAAAGAAATTCATAGAATTTTGAAAAAGGGAAAGGTTGTTGGTTGGGTTATTGGAGATCACTGGCGTAGTAATTCTGGATTTGTACCCGTTGGGATAACAATTTATCAAATGCTTGCAAAGTATTTCGAACCTGTTGATATAATTTGCCTTACAAGAAAACATCAAAGATCAAACACAGATATCTGGAAACAGAGAGCAGTTCAACACAATTTTTACTTAAGGGGTTTCAAATATCTATTCATAATGAGAAAATGTTGAATTCCCCCTTTATTCCACCGTCTTTTCTTGGGTTTCGCTCATATCAATTCCGAAAACCCTGCTCGTGCCCTGTTCCATGCTTATTCCGAAAACCTTGTCAGCAGAAGATGTTGTTATATCATTATGGGTAATTACAATAAACTGGATGTCACTTGAATATTTTTTTATCATATTGACTATTTTTTGCGTATTGACTTTGTCAAGTGCAGCCTCAATTTCATCCAATACATAAAATGGCGATGGATTGTGCTGCTGGACAGCAAAAATAAAGGCCAGAGATGTCAGTACCTTTTCTCCGCCCGACATTGAATCTATATTCAGGACAGTTTTTCCTTTTGGATTAGCTTCAATCACAAGGCCGGATTCTATATTGCCGTCCTCTTCCAGCCTTATATCGCCTCTGCCTCCGGCCATATCATAATAGATTTTATTGAAGTTTTTTGAAACTTCATTCAATGTATTCATAAATTTGTCATACTTTCGCTTTTCAATTTCAGTAACAGTGTTTTCAACAGCTTCTTTTTCAGAAATAAGCTTGTTCATTTTATCCCTCAGAACTTCATATTCATTCCCGATCACAGCATATTCACTGATAGCAGCCATGTTTATAGGCCCGAGCTGTGTTATTTCCACACTGCATGTTCTTATTTTCTCTTTTAGCTCATCCGAAGAAAGTGATGTAAAGAATTCCTTTACTTCACTGATTTCTTCCATATCTAATTTTATATTTTCATATTTTGCTTCAAGCTTTGCTTTTTCAATTTTCAGGGAGCTCACATCGTTTTGTAGTTTGGCGCGCTGGTCAAAGCTCTCGCGATTCGTTTTTCTTAATGTACCCAGTTTAGTTTCACATTCCTCTTTTCTTTTTTGCAGCATTTTAAATTCCTGAGTTTCTTCTGTTTGCTGTTTAGAAAGGACTGTAATTTCGGTTTCCAGTTTTTTTATTTCTTCAGACAACTGAATATTTTTTTCTTCTAATGATTTTACATCTACTTCTTTTTCCAGTTCCACTGTCTTTTTCCTTCTATAGAATCCGCCGATCATTGCTCCGGATTTTTCAACCATGTCCCCGTCCAGCGTCACAATCCGCATATCTTCAAGCATTTTGGTTTTATCAATATCCTCTGCAACAGCAGTTGACCCGAGAACATAGTTTATAGCACCAGTATATTTCCTTTCAAATTCTATCATATCAACTGCAATTCCAATAGTACCATCAGCTTTCTCAATTTTGTGGCTTTTTATTTTATCCATAGGTATAAATCGTGCTGTTCCTATCTTTTTACCTTTCAGATATTTTATGCATCTGATGGCTGTATCAGCTTTATCAACTACAATATCATTTTTATGCCTTCCAAGTGCAACCTCTATTGCAATTGAATACTGTCTTGGAACACGTATTAAATTATTAATTGTCCCGTAGACACCGGAGTCGTGCAATTTCAAAATTTCTCTGACAGGCCCTTCAGCATCATCCTGAAATGAAATAACCGTTTCGACACGCTGAATATCCCGTTCATTCATTTCAATCTGATCATGCTTTCTAAGAATTTCATTGTTTATTGAATTTATTTTTTTCATAATCTCCAGGTTCTGGCTTTTTTCAATTATCTTCCTTGTCAGTGATTCTATTTCTTTTTCAGTGTTGTCGATATCCATGCTTTTTTCGCCGAATATTTTATCTTTTTCATGAAATTCTGTTTCTCTCTGTTTTATTTTTTCCTTTAGGCCATCCAACTCCTTTTCCATGACTTCGCTGGTTTTCTTAAGTAACGACGCCCTTGCTTTTTTCATTTCGCTCTCAAGTTTAATGTATTTTTCAGCATTTTCTTTTTCTCTTTTTAATCGTTCAACCAGCCGCACCTTTTCCGCAATTATTATCGAAACCTCTTTCAACCTGCTATCAACCTTTTCCAGTTCTTTTTGTGCCTTATCTTTCTTATCGTCAAATTCAGATATGCCGGATATGTCTTCAATTACTTCCCGCCTTTCCATTGGCATCATTTCAATAACTCTTGTTACATCACCTTGCATTATAATATTGTGACCGTCAGGAGAAATGTTAGCATAAGATAATGTTTCAATAACTTTTGAGCGGTTCATTGTTTTGCTGTTTATTTTATACGTAGATATTCCGCTTCTTGTTATTTTTCTCGAAATTTTGACTTCATCTGATTCATCAGGTATTTTTTTATCCTTGTTATCAATGTACAAGGAAACCTCACACCATTCAGCTGGACTTTTGGTCGGGCTTCCATTAAAAACCAAATTCTCTAATTTTTTCGCCCGTATTGCACTTGCCCGCGAAATTCCAATAACAAAATTCAGCCCGTCTATAATATTTGACTTTCCAGCACCATTCGGTCCGACAATTACTGTAAAATTATCCTGAAACGGAATTGAAACCTTTCCTGCAAATGACTTGAATCCCTGCATTACAATTCTGTCTATTCTCACCATTCAATCACCTGCTACATCGCTGTTCATTTGTAACAATCTTATTGTACAATTGTAACAATTACGTATTTGACATAACCTGTATTTTTATTTTTTGAGTATCTGCTTCAGTTTTTTCTCTAGCTCATCCTTTATTTGCGAATAAGGAACCATTGATCTGGAAAGCCTTTTCATGTCTGCTTCATAATCCTTTTTTGAAATTAAAAAGTTTTCACCTGTTTCAGGATAATTTGTTTCTTGTCCTTTCTGTTCCTGTGTAAAGAGGTCCGTAAAAACCTATTTCGCATGTATAGGCATCATCAAATATATCTTCTTTGATAAAATTGTTCCATATTCCGAGCAATGACACACGGTCCAAGACTTTATTGACCTGTTTTCTGAATACAGCTGGGCTGGCTTTGATGTTAAAATCCAGATCCTCACTGAATCTGTCAGTGTTGACTTTAAAAGATATTCTAGATATTTTCTGGATATCAGTTCATATCACCCGATTTATCATGTCTTTCAGTATATAATGCTCCATTTTTTATTATAGTTGCCTGATTTTTTATTCGCAGGATTAAGCTTGACAAAAGTTTCTGATTTATATTGTTCCAAATTCCTGAAACTGTATTCTGTTTTCAGGCCCGAATTCTCAATTATATAACCTACTCTTGAGACACACGATTTACTGCCAAATTGTGTCAGATAGTCAAAAAATTTTTCCTGCTCTATTTCCTTCCATGAATTTTTAAGGCATTTGACAATTTCGTCAAATCCGCCACATTTTTCCATCATGAAAAATGAATCAATCAGGGCTTTTTCCTTTTCAGCTATTATTACACCTTCAATTACATGATAACCATAAAATTTTTCAGGTCTGAATTTTGATGGTTCAAGCAAAAACCCGTTTATTTTTATATTTTTATACTGCCTGGTTGAAACAACCTGTATAGCTTTTACATGTTGTTCTGTAAAATTATAAAAAGACAAAGCTGTCCAGAAACTTATATAAGAAGGGCTGAAAACTGATGTAGATATTTTATAAATATTTTTCTGAACATCTTCAGTGATAACATACTTATTTCTTTTTATCCTCGTTATAATATTCTTTTCCCTCATTGAATTCAAAGTATTGTGTATTTTTACCCTATTCCAGCCTGATATTCTTCTCAGTTCTTCAACTCCGAAAACCATGATGCCATTCTCTTTTGATGCCCGAATCAGGTATATTTCACTCTTGGATATTCCTTTATAAGTCGTATTATAGTATAATGTTTTTTCCATGATATTGATATACAATTTACATTTAAATAGGTTTCGGTAACCACAGGTGTGGAACAAACCTCTAAAATCCTAATTCTACCCACATGAACACTTGTCAGTTAAGAACCCATTTTCAAAGCTTATATCTTTTAGCCGTATTAGAATTTTTAAATATGCTCCTCTCACTCGGCGCTGAAGCTAGAATTGAAAAATTCGGAAACATGATAGTTAAGCAGAGAATCGCAAAATCTTACAGGTCCAAAGTACTGGATGAAAAAATAAGAAGAACAAGAACCCGATCTGAAGCAAGTATGATAATAAAAGCCAGAAGAATCGGAATTAACGCGCCAAAAATTCTGGAAATCAGTGAATATGAAATAAAAATGGAATTTATAAATGGCATGCTTATCAAAGATATAATAGATAAAAATCTCAGCCATGAAATTGGTGTCTGCATTGAAAAACTTCATAATTACGGAATAATACATGGCGACCTCACGACATCAAATATGATACTCAAGGACGATAAAATTTGCTTCATTGACTTTGGCCTCAGTTTTAGCAGCAAAAGAATCGAGGACAGAGCAGTTGATATGCATCTGCTGAAACAGGTTATATTTTCAACACATGAAAATCCGGATATGCTATGGAAAGAAATTGCCCGTGGATATGAAGATAAAAAGATATTAAAACAAATTGAAAACATTGAAAAACGGGGAAGATATGCAAAAAAGATCTTGGAAATATGAGTTTTTAAATGTTACGGAAAGAATAGTAAAATTATGAGTTAAAAAAAGGTTAGGAATATGGCTCGAATGCATTCAAGAAAACGCGGTAGAAGTAGGTCACATCACCCAGTTGGCAGGCCCGTTGCCAGATGGATTGATTATGATGCTGATGAAATTAAAATGCTTGTAACTAAATTTTTGACCAGTGAAAAATCTCAGGCAGAAACCGGTATCATTCTTAGAGATACATATGGCATACCGGATGTGCGGTCATACGGCATAAGAATAGCTAAAGTTGCCAGATCATTGCCTGACAGGCCGCCTGTACCGGAAGATCTCTATAATCTAATGAAAAAAGTAGTAATTTTGCACAAACATATGGATAAAAATTCAAAAGATAAAAAAGGCAAACACGGAATGGAACTGCTTGAATCCAAAATAAGAAGGCTTGGAAAATATTATTCCAGAACAGGCAGAATTGACAAAAAGTGGAAATATACTATCGAGCAAGCAGAATTAATTGTGAAATAAGCAGGAAAGAAGGGGAAAAAAGAAATAAACAATAATGAGACATTTGAAAAGCAAAGCTTTTCAAATGTAGGGAAAAACCGTAGGTGTTTTATATTTATATATGCAAATCGAAGATTTGCCAAAGAAGGGAAGATATAAAATGACTTGACGCATATGGTTAAATTTGTCAGAATGCGTCTTTCGTTTTGAAACCGTAGGTGTCTTGCGTATGGGCATTAAAAAAGATTGGTATGAGATAGTTTCGCCGAAGCTGTTTGGAAGCAAAGTAATAGGTATGACTCTGTCAGTCGATCCGAGATATCTCAAAGCCAGAACAATTCAGGCAAATACAATTGATTTGATGAATGATTATTCTAGATTTTTCATAAAAATAAATCTTCAGATTGAAAATATAGAAGGAAACAAAGCTTATACAAAATTCATTGGGCACGAATGCATGCGGGACAGAGTAGCTCGAATGGTTCAGAGAAAAACGAGAAAAGTTGAAATAATAGAGGACGTTAAAACAAAAGATGACGTCAGGGTTCGTATCAAAACTTTGGTCATTTTAAGCCGCCGCGTTAATACAAGCATAAAATCAAAAACAAGACATAAAGTAGCTGAAATCGTACAACAAAAAGCAGCTGAAACAAAATTTGATGATCTTATAATGTCCATGATCTCAGGTTCATTGCAGAAATATATTAAAGATACTGTAAAAAAAATCTATCCTATTTCCGGAGTTGAAATCAGAAAAAGCGAAGTTCTTATAGACAGAATTAAGCAAACAGCCAAGCGCCAGACTAAAAAAGTTTATGCCAAAACAACAACCCAGGGAAAGAAAAAGGGTGGAAAATCACAATAGACTGAGATATTTAATGAAATATAAAATTTTACTTGCTGCATTGTTTGTATTATACTTGATTCTGCCTGTACAGGCTGTAGTAATCAATGATCAGCAAATTGATGCAAATTATGATAAAATTCGTGTAACAGTAAAGTCTGACAATGAAACGGATATAGTTGTTCAAAAATTGGATATGGATATGAAATATAAACTATGAAAATATATAATAATCATGGTCAAGATTACTGACGAAGCAGGATACAGGCTTTTGGAAAAGTATAAAATACCAGTTGCTCCGTACAAAGCTGTAAAGTCAGAAAAGGATATTGAAAAGATGGTTCTTCGGATGCCTGTGGTATTGAAAGTTGATTCGCCTGACATTATTCACAAAACCGATGTAGGATGTGTTTTATTTGTGAGAGATCGCAATGAGCTTCTGGATTCTTATAAAAATATATTAATAAACGCTGAAAAGCAATCCAAAGATATCAACTGCATTATTGCACAGGAATTCGTTTTTGGCTCTGAATTAATTGTCGGTGCCAAACAGGATGAAACGTTTAATTATGCCATAATTTTTGGCGCAGGCGGAATTTTGACAGAGGTGATTAAAGATATATCATATGCTGTTCCGCCGATTGACCATAAAATTATATCCAGCATGTTGCGTCAGGTCAAAGTATGGCGAAAAATAAAAAAGCGTTACTGTGCCGATGAAAAAAAACTTGAAAAAATAATATCAAATGTTGCAAAGCTCATGGAAAAAAACAAAAAAATACATGAATTAGATATCAATCCGTTATTTGTGAATTCCAGTGGTTTTTTTGCTGGCGACGTTAGAATCATTGAAAAAGACTGAATTGATGAGAAGTTAATACATGAAAAATTCTTGCTTGTGAAGCCAATGCTCCTGAGTTGCCAATGAAATATACGATAAAAAGTACAAATGACGCAAAACACCAGATCGAATCATCATCAATCTCATTGCTGCAACGAGTACTACGGCAGGTCTGAAAGTTGGTTGTATGCTTGACAAAAATAGATTTTATCCCTAAAGTATTGTCGCCGTTCCTTACAACATTTCCACGCTTTCTTTCTCAGTACTCTTCAGCCTGCTGAACAATTTTTCAGCCTGCTCAGCAGATAATCTGTCAACCACAACATTAGAACAAAGCCCTCTGTAATGAGCTTTCAAATCACTATAGAGAGCACCAGCATATCCAACAGACATCGAACTATCAACCACTAAAACTTTTTTAGCATTTTCAAGTGCTTTTTTAATTTCATCGACTGGAAATGGCCTTAACATCCGTACAGACATCCAGCCAAATTCTTTGCCAAAATCATTTTCATTGATTTTTCTATCAAACACCTTTGAAATAGTGTTAATACTCAGACCATAACCAACAATCATATTTTCTCCTTCAATATATTCAACAACACTCAAGCTTCGTTTAAATTTTGATTTCCATATTTCAGCGTGTTTATGGTATATACTCAACGCATTCAGAACAGCTTCATGAGGACCGACATTTGTATCATATGCTTTAAAGTTCGGTATGAATTTATCTATTGCGGTTTTCGTAGGCAATACAACTTTTTCTCTTAAGTTATCAGAATTACTCTGGATCAAAAAAGGCAGGGAAACTTTTTTTTCTTCAGAGACAGTTGTTCCTAAAAAAATCATATCTGATAATTCCTGATTAGTCTGAGGCATTGTTATAACACAGCCAGCATCCCTGAACTTTATCGCATCCGCATTAACATTAACAACAGGAACTTTATTTCTGCTTAACCACGCAACATCCATATTTCCACATACTGCTGTTCTGTTTTTTACAATTCCATTCTCAGATAGATAGGAATTGCAGAGTTCAGCAGCAGTTACAACACACTCTTTTTCTGTTTTCATAGACAAGACACCTACGGTTTCTTTTTCTATTATCTTCCCTTTCTTGACAACCTTCGGTTGCAATTTTATTTTGCACACCTACAATTTTAAAACGAAATTACAATTATTCACCCTCTTCTTCTATCGCAGAGTATGGGCATTCTCTCAGGCATATAAAACACCTGTTGCATTTGCCGTAATCAATAACAGGATTTCCTGTCTTTGCTATAGATATGGCATCCACAGGACACACAACTCTACACAAATAACATCTAGTACACTTTGATAAAATTATTTTTGGCTTCTGTCCTTTCATAATTATTACCCAATCCATTAATTGTTTTCATCAACCTTTCTATTATTTTTCATATCAAATCTTTATTTTTTTATATGCAAAATCAATTGAATTCGACGGGACTTTGTCAGGAGATTCTTGTGAAATTGAAATTTTAAGCGATTTCTGCGATATCTTTGGAATTAGCCTGGCAACCACTGAACAGATTATAACATCAATATCCATGCCTTCTGCAGTTGTTATTTTAACAGTTTTAATGCCGTGTTGTTTAAAATAGACAGGAATATTCATCTCTTCTGTATATAAAAAAAACCCCTTATCGTTGATGACCCCGGAATTATCTAATTTGCCATCAAGGCATATAAAAATATCAGCTTTCTCTTTTTTCGTTCCCAATTCATTCATAGTAACAATACCGAAATATGTAGACTTTTGAAAAGTTTTGTCATATTCTATCCAGTCTTTGGTCTCTAAACCAGATATATTTGCAGATGAACCTATAATTCTCCGTATAGTATCAACATTTTGGTCTTTAAACCCCTTTATCATAATAACAGTCATTGTATCTATATAGACATAATAATATTTAAATTTGGTATTTTCTGTTGTTTTCGTTTATTTTGCATTAGAAATGCAAAATTAATACTCTGTGATTTACATATAAAGTATTTTATTTTAATCCCAATATTAAGACCAACGTCTTAAAAAAGTATATAAAACTTTATTAAGACGTTAGTACATATATGTGTATGCAGGAACAGAAACATATTGAAGCATTGAAAGAGGTTATGGAAACAATTGATTTCAGTATAAAAGATAATCGCGGACTGATTGTTTATCAGCGAAGGCTTACTGCCATGCTTTCGCTAGGTTCACAGCACATACTGGAATTATATTTGCATAAAATAAATGCGATTAAACCAGGAACCCAGTTAAAACATGAATGGCTAAAAATGGAGGAAAAAAATCTGGAAATGCAACTTGCAGGAATATTGACAAAATCATTATCAAGCATTCCGGATAGTTCTTACATTTTCGCACTGGCTAAAAAAATCGAAACTGACAGAAATGATCTGGTATATGGATCGAACCTGAAGAATGATAACATTCTTAGGGAAAAAATCAGTATATTTCTGGACCTTAAAAAATTCATAGAGCAAAAAATAGGTGATATTATATGAATCTACAGCAGGCAATGCAGAACTATGCTGTCATTGTAGTTGCTCATATTTTATCCAGTCTTTCGGGAAGTGAGAAAAAGAGAATAAATAATGTAATACTATTCGGAAGTATTGCCCAGATGCGGTCATCCGAAGAATCAGATGTTGATATATTTTTTGATACGGACGCACCGAAGACTTTCCAGACCAGATTGAGATCAAGGATAAACAAAATAATCGACGAATGGAAAATAACTCCGAGAGCTCTCGAATTCAAAATAAAGAAAATAGACAATGAAATAAATGTTATTGTAGGAAAACTTGATGAATGGAATGACCTTCAGAGAAGCATTGCATCTGATGGAATAATTCTTTACGGAAAATACCAGCCAAAAACCTCTTCAGAAGAATTGTATGTAATATTCTCATGGGAAAATCTTGGAAAATCAAAAGGCGCAGTACTTAATAAATTTTATGGATATAAAATCGGAAAAAGACGATATCCTGGATTAATTGAAAAGATTCGTGGAATAAAACTTGGCAGAGGTACAATAATGGTACGGTCAGAGAATAGACAGATTATTATAGATGTTCTGGAAAAATATGGAATAGACTATTCTATGTTTGAAGTCTGGAAGTGAAATTTATCTGATTTTATCATACATCAATTTATCAATTCTATCTAATTCCTTTTTGAAATTCTTGTCAAAAATGAGTTGGTACATATCTAGAAAACCATTTCCTCTTTAAGTTAATAGTTAGTTCACTAAATAATGGAACATTTTAGGTAAAGACTTTTTATCATTGAATGTTTTACGCAAATGATATTTCATCGCAGGCACATTCATCAACAATCTGTTTGCAATTCCTTTTCTGCCGATTTTCCAGCACTGTTCTGTTGGATTGAGTTCTGGTGTGTATTTTGGGAAGTACCCAAT
>Ga0209343_10006906_pt1 | contig 13509 bp, 14 predicted proteins | sample RifCSPlowO2_02_FD_184026 | JGI IMG/M metagenome (GOLD analysis project Ga0209343, IMG submission 184026) | Groundwater microbial communities from Rifle, Colorado - Rifle CSP2_plank lowO2_0.2 (SPAdes) (version 2) | ecosystem: Environmental > Aquatic > Deep subsurface > Groundwater | place... | reverse complement strand
TTATGCAACCTGAAAAAAAACCAATTGAAGGTATATGGATTGGTATAGGGCTTCTCTTATTTATAGTATTGATAGTTTTGTATGAGATATTCTTAAGATAGGTGATGGAAGTATCCACTTTTTTTATTCACATAACTATTATACTGCTCTCTGCAAGGATTCTTGGAGAGATTGCAGCATATCTATCAGTTCCTTCTGTTATAGGGGAATTGATGGCTGGTATTATTCTTGGACCGAGTCTGTTGAGTCTGATTGAGCCGACTGATGTAATCAAACTCCTTGCAGAGATAGAGATAATACTGCTCTTGTTTGAGGTAGGGCTTGAAACCGATATCATGAGGCTGATGAAGACAGGATTTAATTCTACTGTCGTTGCTCTCTTCGGAGTTGCAGCACCCTTTGTCTTTGGTTTTTGTGTCAGCTATTACCTGTTTACCCTGCCGTTTTTAACCTCTCTTTTTGCAGGCGGGACACTGACTGCTACGAGCATAGGTATTACTGTCAGGATACTTACAGACCTATCAAAGCATCACAGCAGAGAGGCTCAGATGGTTCTTGGGGCAGCAGTTATTGATGATATTATAGGCGTTATACTGCTTGCCTTTCTATATGACCTTTCACTCGGAAAAGGCGTAAGCCTCCAGCATACATCCCAGATTTTTATATTTGTTGTGCTCTTCATGGCTCTTGCACCGATGGCGGCAAAATTTATGGCTGGGGTAATCAGGAGATTTGATAATGTCAGTCAGATTCCGGGGCTTATCCCTACCACAGTTGTATCCCTTGTTTTATTCTTTGCATGGCTTGCCCATGCTGTAGGCGCCCCTGAACTTCTTGGAGGTTTCGCAGCCGGTATTGCACTAAGCAGAAGATTTTTTTGCCAATGGGACTTGCCGTCCATGCGGAGCCAGCCTTTGCCCATCGCATTGAGGAGAACATGAAGCCTATAATTCACCTCTTTACTCCCATATTTTTTGTCATGGTCGGGCTCTCCCTGAATCTGAATGATGATGTTTATGCTGCACTTGTTATTGCCTTGAGCACTGTTCTGCCAATTTTTGTAATTAAATGGTTTTATAGCAGGTTTGATAAGAATTTAGACACAGATGAACACGGATAAGTTATGATTCACACAGATAAAAAAAACAGTAAAGAATTATACAGAAATCAGTGTAAATCAGTGTCAAAAAATATTTTTAATAAATTAATGGAAGTTTGAGATGACAAAATATATCATATTTACAGACCTTGATGGGACACTCTTTGACCATTTTACATACTCATACAGTGCAGCATCGGATGCCCTGAAACTAATTAAGGAGAAAGGGATACCGCTCATTATATGCACAAGTAAGACCCGTGCAGAGATTCTGTCCATCAGAAAGAGACTAAAGAATAAAGACCCTTTTATCTCTGAGAATGGAGGGGCGGTTTATATACCTGATAGATATTTCAGTTTCCCATATGAATTTCAAAGACTAATAAAGGGATACAGGGTAATAGAGATAGGCACTCCGCATAAAATCCTCTTAAATGTCTTAAGAGAAATCAGGGATAAGACAGGGGTGTTTATTGAAGGCATCTCTGAAATGTCAGTTCAAAAAATAATGGACTTTACCTTTTTGAAAAAGAGAGAGGCAGAGCAATCTAAAAAGAGGGAGTATTCAGAGCCGTTTTTGATTTTTGACGAAGGGAGGTGGATAAATAAGGTAAAAAGAGAGATATTAGAAAGGGGATTTAAATTCACTTCTGGAGGGCGGTTTTTTCATATTATGAAAGGCAATGATAAGGGTAAGGCTGTTAAGATATTAAAGAGTTATATGAAAAAATACGGCGACATTAAAACCATTGGTATTGGAAACAGTTTGAATGACATTCCAATGCTTAAGGCTGTAGATATTCCAGTCCTTGTGAAGAATTACGACAATAGATACGAAAAGAATATAAAATTGAAAAACCTTTATCTTGCTGATGGAATAGGTCCTGAAGGGTGGAATAATTTTATAATTTCAAATCTCAAATTTGAAATTTGAAATTTATTGCAGGGGGGTGTTTATGGGAGATTTTTATCAATTAGGTGTAATTTCAACATTTCATCGTCTCGGAAAGATTGATATTGATAAATTGGAATCACAGCTTAAAAAATTTTCAAGGGTAAGACCGATCGCACTCGTCCTTCCAGCCCTTTTTACAGATTTAGAGGGGGAAGCGATGAAGACCATCCTGAATATTCTAAAGGATGTAAAATATCTAAATGAGATTATTGTTACATTGGGAAGGGCTGACGAGAGCCAGTTTAAAAGGGCAAGAGAGATTATATCTGTCCTGCCTCATGATGTAAAGATTATATGGAATGACGGTCAGAGGCTGCAGAAATTGTATGCACTTTTAAAAGAGAATGACTTAGATGCAGGTGGAGATGGGAAGGGACGTTCAGCATGGATATCATACGGCTATATACTGGCAGAAGGGAAATCGGATGTAATAGTCCTGCATGACTGCGATATAGTCACCTATGATAGACAGCTTCTTGCAAGATTGTGCTACCCTGTTGCAAATCCTAACCTTGATTATGAATTCTGTAAGGGCTATTATGCCCGCATAACAGACAGGATGCACGGTAGAGTTACGAGACTTCTTGTAACACCGCTCATCCGTTCTATGACAAAAATAATGGGGACACACCCGATGCTTTCATATTTTGACAGCTTTCGCTATTCATTATCAGGAGAATTTGCAATGTTTACCGATATGGCAAGGATAAACAGGATACCGGGGGACTGGGGGCTTGAAATAGGTGTGCTTGCAGAGGTATATAGAAACAGTTCTTCTAAGAGAATATGTCAGGTAGATATAAGTGATAACTATGAGCATAGACATCAGCCCCTTTCAGCAGAGAATGCTTCTACAGGGTTGATGAAGATGGCAATAGATATCTCAAAGACATTTTTCAGAAACCTTGCTACAGAGGGCGTAACATTTTCAGACGGATTGTTTAAATCCCTCCGTGTTACCTATCTACGCACAGCTCAGGATATGATGAAGAGGTATCATGATGACGCCATGATAAACGGACTTTTCTTTGACAGGCACTCTGAGGAACTTGCCATATCATCCTTTGCACAGGCGATAAAAACTGCAGGGGAGCAGTTCATGGAAGACCCGTTGGGTGCATCGTTAATACCTAACTGGAACAGGGTTACATCCGCCATCCCTGAATTCTTTGATATGCTTATAGAGGCAGTAAATGAGGATAATAAATAGAAGTCAGAAGACAGAGGACAGAAGACAGAAAGGAGGTGATAAATAAAATTTCGGGGCACCCACGAAAGTGGGTCGTCAAATTTCAATTTAATGAAAGGGAGGGAAAAGATATGAGTTTTTGGGAAAGTGTAAAGAAAAATTTGAAGAAGGGAGTTAAAGAGGGTATTGAGGTTGTAAAAGGCGGTGCAGTTGTTGTAAAAAAGAAGGCTGGAGAGCTTACCGAAGAGGGTAAAAGGCGATACAGAATCTATGAGCTTCATAGGAAGGTTCATAAGGAGATGGCAGAGCTCGGTGGAGCAATTTACGATTTGAGCTCAAAGGTTGAGAATCCTTTGCTTTCCAGTAATGTAAAGGAGATTATAGCCCGAATCAAAAAACTTGAAGAAAAGATAAAGGAGTTTGAGGAAAAGCAAAAGATACCATCCAAATAGCAGATAGGGGGCAGATATACACCAGATGATTACCATAATATTTATATTAATTATTATTGCAATTGTGGCTCTTTTTTCGGCACAGAATGCTGAACTGGTTGCAGTTTCTTTCCTTAAATGGAAGTTTGAGGCATCCCTTGCGATTGTTATAGTCCTCTGTGTGTTTATCGGCATAATTATAGGGGTGATAATTTCATTTCTTCTGCGGAGGAAGAAAGTCACTGAAAGAAAAATAAATTTACCCTGACGATGTTGAGAAAAAGGGAATGAAAAAGGTTTATTTCTGTATGGGAAATTATAAAAGCAACCACAGATGGACACGGATAAACACAGATAGAAAAGAGATTTAAAAATATCATCTGTGAAAATCTGTGTGAATCTGTGGTTTCAATTAGGTTTTTGTTCTTGTGGAAAAGATTACTCTTAGAGAAGAGATTCACAGCAAAATTGACGAGATAAAAAGTGCGGATATCCTTGTAGGAATTCCGAGCTACAATAATGCAAACACTATAGGCCATGTTGTAAGGGCTGTTCAGGCAGGACTTGCAAAATATTTCCCTGACAAAAAATCTGTCCTTGTAAATTCTGACGGCGGCTCTACCGATGGCACAATGGAAATTTTTCATCAGTCAACAATAGAGGATTTCCAGTCTATTTTACTGCACCACAGGGTCGGGTCATTTTTCAAGATAGCAACACCATATTACGGTATCCCCGGAAAGGGGAGCGCCTTCAGGACAATATTTGAACTATCAGATACTATCAATGCTAAGGCATGTGTGGTTGTAGACTCTGACCTTAGGAGTATTACACCCGAATGGATAGAGCTTCTCATAAAACCTGTAATTGAGGGAGGTTTTGATTATGTTGCCCCTCTCTACCACAGGCATAAATATGATGGAACTATAACCAATAGCATAATCTATCCCCTGACGAGGGCTTTATATGGCAAGAGGATAAGGCAGCCAATAGGCGGCGATTTTGGCTTCTCGGGAAGGCTTGCAAAATTCTACCTGAATAGAGAGGTCTGGGAAACTGATGTTGCAAGATACGGGATAGATATATGGATGACAACTACTGCCATTGCTAATAATTTCAGGGTTTGTCAATCCTTTTTGGGTGCAAAGATTCATGACCCAAAAGACCCCGGAGCAGATTTAAGTGCAATGCTCTATCAGGTTGTAGGAGCGGCCTTTGATTCTATGGAGGCATATTCAGATGTATGGAAGAATATAATAAAAACAGAGCCGGTGCCGATTTATGGCTTTCAATATGCAGTCGGACTTGAGCCTGTCTCAGTTAATCTTGACAGGATGATTGATAAATTCAGGCTCGGGGTTAAGGAGTTAGGGGAGATATGGAAAGAATTCCTCTCAAAGGAGGTTATAAATTTTTTGCACATGGCAGATGGAGTGTCAAAGGAGGAATTTAATATTCCGGATGAGGTTTGGGTGGATATTATATACAGCTTTGCAATTGCATCGCACAAAAAGGTGATAAGCAAGGAGCACCTGTTGAAATCCCTTACGCCGCTCTATATCGGAAGAACTGCATCCTTTGTAAAAGAGACATGGAACAGCGATGCCTCAGAGGTGGAGGGGAAGATTGAGCATTTATGCAGGATTTTTGAGGAGAGGAAGACTTTATTCATAGAAAGGTGGAATAATGAAAGGGGGTAGTTATGGATATTTTTCAAAAATTAGTAATAGGTCCGTTTGAGAGATTTCTTGAAAAGGCTCTCCACTTTTTACCAAATTTTATTACAGCTATTCTTGTTCTGATTGTAGGCATAGTTTTTGGAATGGTTTTAAAGGTTCTCTTTCTAAGGTTTTTTAAGGCAATCGGTCTTGATAAGTTATCAGAGCGGTCAGGGGTGATAGAATTATTGAGGAAAGGGGGGATAAGGGATTCTGTATCTATTTTGCTTTCAAGGATAATCGGATGGCTTACCATTGTTGTCTTTGCTGTTATCTCTATGAAAGCCCTTGAGGTCTCCACTGTTGAGCGAATCTTTGAAAGAATTCTCCTTTATCTCCCGAATGTATTTGTTGCCACTCTCTTGCTTTTGTTTGGTTATCTGCTAAGCAATTTTTTAGGGAGGGCTGCCCTCATAGCGTCGGTGAATGCAGGGATGAAAATTTCAGGACTTATAGGCAGGTTTGTTAAGTTTACGATACTTGTCTTTTCAGGCACAATGGCATTAGAACAGCTTGGTATAGGGAGGGAGACTGTTGTCATTGCATTTACAATAATATTCGGTGGAATTGTCCTTGCCCTTGCCCTTGCATTTGGCTTCGGGGGAAAGGAGATTGCAAAGACATATCTGGAAAAGAAATTTTTAAAAGAGGAAGAGAAAGATGATATTAAACACCTGTAAGGAATGACAAGAACAAACAACTAATTTTAACCACTGAGACACTGAGGCACAGAGAAAGACTTAAAAATAAAGACACTGAAAGACACAGATAAGCTATGATTGGCACAGAAAAAAGAGTCATGAAAATCATAAATAATCAGTGTCCATCTGTGTCAAAAAAGATTAGTTTTTTTCTCTGTGTCTCCGTGACTCTGTGGTTGTTTTTTATAATTTATACAAGAACAAAAGGTTAAGAATGCTCATTGTATGGCTGGAGTTTATTTTCTGTTCTGCCGTGATAGTCTTTTGCGGCATAAGGCTTTCAAGGTATGGCGATATTATTGCCGAAAAGACAGGGCTCGGCAGGGCATGGATAGGGCTCATCCTCATGGCAAGTGTTACATCCCTTCCTGAACTTATTACAGGCATAAGCTCTGTGGCTATTGCAGATACACCCAATATCGCACTCGGCGATATTATGGGAAGCTGTGTTTTTAACATTTCAATCATAGTAATTATGGATATGCTTCACGGCTCTGCCCCTATATTTCATAAAAGCGAGCATGGTCATATTCTTTCGGCAGGATTCGGAATAATCCTCATAAGTCTTGCCTCCATTTCAATCCTCGCAAATCAGACTATACCGGCTATAGGAAATATCGGGTTATATACACCTGCAATTATATTGATATACGGTATTGGAATCAGAAGCGTCTTCTTTTTTGAGAAGAGGAGGATAGCGGAATTTGTAGGGGAAACAGTTCATGCAACTCAATACGAGCATATATCTACAAAGGAGGCAGTGAATAAATATATCCTGAACGCATTCTTTATAATTGCTGTTGCTACATGGCTGCCATTTATAGGCGATAGACTTGCAGAAGAGACAGGACTTGGAAGGAGCTTTATAGGGACTGTCTTTATAGCCATGACCACATCACTGCCCGAAGTTGTTGTCTCCATTTCAGCCCTCAAGATTGGCGCAACAGATATGGCAATAGCAAATCTTTTTGGGAGTAATATGTTTAATATATTAATCCTTGCTGTAGATGATATTTTTTATATAAAAGGTTCTTTATTGGCGGATGTCTCCGGTAATCATGCAGTAACCGGTTTTATGGCAGTCCTTATGACAGGGATAGCTGTAGTGAGCCTCATCTATCGTTTGGAGAGAAAGACATTCTTAAGACTCGGCTGGGATACCATAGCCATACTCCTTGCCTACATAGTAAACATTTACCTCCTCTATATTTTACGAGTTAAGGGCTGATGAAAACAGATGAACTCATTTCTATATTCAAGGCAGGCATTGATGCTGTAAATCCATACAGGCTGGTCTTACAGTCCCTAAAAGTTGAAGGCAATATTCTCAACATCAAAGATGTTTCCTATGACCTCAATCAATTTAATAATATCTTGGTAATTGGTGGAGGGAAAGCGACTGCTCCTATGGCTCAGGCTGTTGAAAATATATTAGGAGATAGAATCGGCAAAGGTTGTATTGTCGTAAAATATGGGCATACCTCTCCATTAAAAAAGATAAGACAGATAGAGGCGGGACATCCTCTGCCCGATGAAGCGGGCGTTAAAGGCACAGAGGAGATTTTAAGACTTCTTGAAGGTGCAGATGAGAAGACCCTTGTTATCTGCCTCTTATCAGGCGGCGGCTCGGCACTCCTCGTCTCTCCGTTGGATGGAATAACACTTGATGAAAAGAAAGAGGTCAACAGATTCCTCCTTTCAGTAGGTGCAAGGATTAATGAGGTTAATGCGGTAAGGAAGCATCTCTCAAAGATAAAGGGGGGAAGGCTATCGGAAATATCCCATCCAGCTACACTCATAACTCTGATATTGTCCGATGTTATAGGTGACAAACTTGATGTCATTGCATCTGGCCCAACAGTTCCCGGCAATAGCACATTCAAAGATGCAATGGATGTTATAGAAAAATATAATCTCGTAGATAAATTGCCTGAAAATGTGATAAGGCTTTTAAATCGGGGTTTAATGGGAGAGATAGGGGATACACCAAAAGCAGAATTTGAAAAGAACAGGGTATTTATAATCGGGAGTCTTAAGTATGCACTTGCTGCTGCAAAAGAGAAGGCGGTATCAATGGGCTATGAGACTGAAATAATTTCATCAGAGCTTCAGGGTGAGGCAAGGGATGTGGGGAGATGGCTTGCAGGAAGGGCAAAGGAACTTAGAGGGGCAAGGTGTCTGATTAGCGGCGGTGAAACAACTGTAACAGTGAAGGAAAATGGGGAGGGTGGCAGGAATCAGGAGCTTGCACTATCATTTGCTATTGAGATAGAAGGGCTGAAGGGCATAACGATGTTATCCGCAGGCACTGATGGAACAGATGGTCCAACAGATGCAGCAGGTGCTATAGTAGATGGCGAGACTGTTTCAAAGGCAAAAACACTCGGACTCGATCCAGAAAGGTATCTGAACACTAATGACTCCTATAACTTTTTTAAAAGGCTTGATTCTCTAACAGGTGAGAGGTTTCATGTAATAACAGGTCCTACAGGGACAAATGTCATGGATATGCAGATAATAAAGGTATCTATTATTCCGAATCTATAGAAGGAAGAAAAGAAATGACAATACCATTTGAATTTAAGCAATACACAAGCATCCTTAAATCTACAGGAAAAAGGGCTAAAAGCCTCCGTGAGCTCAGAGAAGGAATAGCAGTGGTAAGCAAAGAGGCGATATTCCACCACACCTATCAGTATTTCTTAAAGGCTCACATCCTTGAATATACGAATGACTTTGCCCAGTGGGCAGGGGAAAGCATCGAGGAAAGGGCTCTATCGGAGAGACTTTCAAATATAGACCCCTACGCTTTCAAGGATATAGACGATTTAAGAAAAGTATTATTAAATGTAATAGATGATTATCTCAAAAATTTTCTTGAGCCGAGAGATGCAGTGTCTGGCAATGAATTTTATTTTAATGAGGCAGTAACATTCATATTCCCGGCAGGGATAAGGGTTAAAAATCTCGCAGAATTTCTCATGGCGATTAAATACATAGATGCAAGCTCAATATACTATCACTTCTATGAGTCAAGACGGAGACTCGGCGGGATAGATGATTTTTCAAAATGGTTTGAGAATGAATTGGGAAAAAAGGAGCTTTCTGAAAAGATAAGATTAATAGACCCCTTTATGCACAGTATAGAAAAGATAAGAGAGCATATATCGGAGCTTCTTGAATCAGAGGTAAAGAATGATATGGAGGCTATAAAGTGATTGAAAGATATTCAGGCATATCGCCAAAGGGAGATTTGCTGCTAATAATGAGGCTCTGTGAGGCTTTGAAAAACAGGTCATTCCTTCATGTCAATTCAACCCGTGCAGGCGGCGGTGTTGCCGAGATACTGCAGAGGATGATACCCATATTAAAAGAGGTCGGCATTAATGCAAGATGGGAGGTTATAGAAGGGGATAAGAGATTCTTTGATATAACAAAAAAGATTCACAATGCCCTTCACGGGAGGACAGAGGAGATTACGAAGGATATGTGGGATTATCATTTTGAGATTAATAAAAAAAATGCAGAAAGGATAAATCTTAATGCCGATGCAGTTCTTATCCACGACCCCCAGCCTGTCCCTTTAATTGAATTCAGAAAGGCGGCCAGGTGGATGTGGAGATGTCATATAGATGTATCAAATCCCCAAAAAGATGTCTTTGGATACCTAAGGCGATATTGTGAGCGATATGAGGCTGCTATCTTCTCTGTGTCAAAATTTACAAAAGCAATGCCTGTGTCGGAATTTATTATCCCCCCCTCAATAGACCCCATAAGCGAAAAAAATATGGAGCTTTCAAATGATGAGATAAAAGGGACAATGGATAAATTTCAGATACCTGCAGACAGACCAATAATTCTTCAAGTCTCAAGATTTGATAGGTTTAAAGATCCTATAGGCGTGATAAAGGCTTACAAAAATGTCAGAAAATATAATGACTGCATACTTATCCTAGCAGGGAGTCCTGCAACGGATGACCCTGAAGGTGAGATAATCTTAAAGGAGGTAAAGGAATATGCCTCGGACGACCCTGATATATACATCCTATTATTACCCCCCTTCAGTGATAGAGATATAAATGCCTTGCAAAGGGGAGCAGCGATAGTTCTTCAAAAGTCATTGAAGGAAGGGTTTGGTCTTACAGTCTCTGAGGCAATGTGGAAGGGAAAGCCTGTGATAGGCGGCGCTGTAGGCGGTATTCCTCTTCAGATAATACATGGAGTTACAGGTTTTCTTGTCCATTCAGTAGAGGGGGCTGCATTCAGGATACGACAGATTCTCAATAATCCTGAGATGGCAAAAAGGATGGGAGAAAGAGGGAGAGAATATGTGAGAAACAATTTTCTCATAACAAGACAGGTAAGGGATTATTTATCTGTATGGTATTCGCTGGAAAATAAGGGAAAGAGTATTCTTGAGTTATAATATATAATTCCCTTAACAAACTTTTTTGATAAAAGATTTTGCCGCTTTGATAATCTCTCTAGAGAAGATAACATCTCCGTAAAATCTATTGAAAAAAATATTTAGAATGTTATTATATAGCGTATGAAAAAAGTGATATTGATTTTCATCGTCTTCTTCATATCAATAGGCATTATCAATATCAACCTGTCCAGAAATCTCTATCAGCTCAGTCTGATAAAGCAGGAAAAGCTTAGTATAGTAGAGGACACTAACTCCAATGACAGTGAAAATCTAAAGCCATGCTGCAATGTAAAATTTTTATTCATTAGCATGGTTTTATCATATTACCTCCTGATATTACCTTTTGAAAATAGTTTTATACTCCATAAGATAATCTCTTTTCTTGAGCGTCTATATAGACCGCCTCCCTTTTTGATTTAACTGAATAACTGCAATTCAATTACATACTCATATTCTACTTATTTCTCAAGAATGCGGATAATTTTTAATAATGCTTTTCTTGAGAACGGTAATTCTTATTTTTAAGGAGACATGGAGATGAAAAATATTACTTTCAAATCATTAGTTATTTTCTGTAGTGCAGTCCTCCTATCTGCTCTGCTATTCAGTATGGTGAGCTGTGCAAAGAAAAAGCCGCCGGAACCCGTTGTCCAAAAACCTGTAGTATCTGCAGAAGATGAGGCGAGAAAGAAGGCAGAAGTGGAGGCAATAAAAAAATCTGAAGAGGAAGCGAGATTGAGAGAAGCCGAAGCAAAGAGAATGCTTGAAGAGGAAGCAGCTAAAAGAAGAGAAGATGAAGCAAGGAGGAAGTTTGAAGAAGAAAGGCTGAAGGCAGCAGAGGCAGCAAAGGCAGAAGAAGATGCAAGAAAAAGGGCTGAAGAAGAAACGAGGGCGAGGGCAGCAGAAAAGGCAAAGGTGGCAGCAGAAGCAGGAGGGAAGGCGAGTCACGAGGTTGTGAAGGGTGAGTGTTTATGGAATATAGCCAAGAATAAAGATGTTTATGAAAATCCTTTCATGTGGCCATTAATCTATAAGGCTAACCATGATAAGATAAATGACCCTGACATGATATATCCAAAGCAGGTTCTTTCAATACCACGCGAATTCTCATCAGACGATAAAGATAAGGCTACTCATCATGCAAAGCATAGGGGAGAATGGTCGCTGCATGATGGCGCTGAAAAATATTGGGAGGCCGGTTATAAAAAGGGTAGCTGATATTTTTAAAAAGCCCCTGATTTTTTAGTGTCAGGGGCTTTTTATATCCGGTTAGTATTTTATGAGATTATTAGTAGTATCAAATAGATTACCTATCACTGTGGTGAAGGAAGGGGGCAATTTAACCTTTCAAAAGAGTGCAGGTGGGCTTGTCTCAGGTTTAAGTGCATATTTAGGTTCATTAAAAGACTCGTCATTTACCACATCTGAGTATATATGGATAGGCTGGCCCGGGATTACGGTTGAGGATAAGAAAAAAGAAGAAGTGGAATTAAAAGCCCTGACCGACTTTCACGCTTATCCGGTTTTTCTCTCAGAAGAAGTGATGGAAAATTTCTATCACGGCTTTTGTAATAAAACAATCTGGCCCCTTTTTCACTATTTTCCTTCCTTCGCAGTTTACGATGATGCCTATTGGAACCATTACAAGCATGTAAATGAAACCTTCTGCAATACAGTTATGAAAATTATAAAACCCGATGATGTGGTATGGATACATGACTATCATCTTATGCTCCTTCCTAAACTTTTAAGAGAGAAGATGCCGGATATCCCGATAGGATTTTTCCTTCATATTCCTTTCCCTGCTTTTGAAATATTTCAACTCCTTCCGATGAAATGGCGCAGTGAGATTTTACAAGGTTTATTAGGGGCGGATTTGATAGGATTTCATACATTCGATTATACGCAATGTTTCTTGAGGTGTGTCCTTCGTATTCTGGGTCATGAACATAATATGGGAGAAATTCTTGCAGGCGACCATCTTGCAAAAGCCGATACATTCCCAATGGGCATAGATTTTGGACGATTTTATAGCGCCGTAAGTAGTCCGGAAGTACAAGCAGAGAAGGAGACGCTTAAAAAAAATCTATCGGATTTTAAGGTCATTCTTTCAGTAGACAGGCTGGATTATACAAAGGGCATCATCAATCGCTTGCAGGGCTACGAAATCTTTCTTGAGAAGAATCAGCAGTGGCACAGAAAAGTAATCCTCCTCTTAATAGTTGTTCCTTCTCGTATAGGGGTAGAATCCTATCAGCAGATGAAGAACAAATTAGACGAGCTTGTGGGAAAAATTAACGGCAGGTTTGGCAGTGTTGATTGGACTCCGATATTGTATCAATACAGGTTCTTACCATTTTATCCATTAGTTGCCCTATACAGTATTAGTGATGTTGCTTTAATTACCCCTTTAAGGGACGGGATGAATCTTATTTCAAAGGAATATATCGCATCCAGAATCGGTAAAACAGGCATTTTAATCCTTAGCGAGATGGCTGGCGCTTCAAAGGAGCTTGGCGAAGCAATTATTATAAACCCGACTAATAGGGAAGAAATCTCAGAAGCCTTGAAGATGGCGCTGGAAATGCCGCAAGAAGAACAAGTAAAGCGAAACCTTATTATGCAGGATAGACTTGAACGTTACAATGTAGTCCGATGGGCTGATGATTTTATCAATAAGCTGCTCTCCATCAAGGAAAAACAGAAAGGCTTTAATGCCAGACTGTTGTCATATTATATGAGAGAACGGCTCATCAGCGATTTTAAGAAAGCAGAACGAAGACTTATTTTCTTAGATTATGATGGGACGCTTGTTCCATTTGCAAAGCATCCCCAGATGGTGAAACCGACGGAAGATATGCTAAAGATACTTAAACACCTTTCGGAAGGCTCAGGAGTTGAAGTTGTTCTAATAAGCGGACGTGATAAAAATACACTTCAAGACTGGTTTGGTATGCTTAACATAGGATTAGTGGCAGAACATGGCA
>Ga0209343_10006904_pt1 | contig 13511 bp, 18 predicted proteins | sample RifCSPlowO2_02_FD_184026 | JGI IMG/M metagenome (GOLD analysis project Ga0209343, IMG submission 184026) | Groundwater microbial communities from Rifle, Colorado - Rifle CSP2_plank lowO2_0.2 (SPAdes) (version 2) | ecosystem: Environmental > Aquatic > Deep subsurface > Groundwater | place... | reverse complement strand
TGGGTCGCGACTGTTGCCTGCTCGCTACGCTCGCAGGCTTCTGATTCGATATCCGCTCGGCCTTCGGCCTGAAGCTCTGAAACTGTTGGCTCGAACAAGTTGCGAATCGCAACTTCAAAAAACGCAAAAATTTAATACACCCCTCGCCAAAGGCGAGGCAAAGAACTTTTCGCCACCCTCACTATACTAATTAAAGAAATTGTTTCAAGATGGACAATGTATATCAAAATATATTTTAAATAGGATTTTCTCTTTGCTTTTTAAGAATATAGGAATACTGGGAATTAAATAGCTTCTACATCAGTTAATCTATTGATTCAAGTTTATAAACCCATCCTGGTTGCCACTTCCAAGGAGCAGGAATAACTTCTTGTAAGTGTATTCCTTTTATCCAATGTTCTACTTTAATTCATAAACGAAGTGCATCACTTTAGGTAAAATACATACCTGAAGGGAGGTGCATTAGTTAATGAAAAGATATAAACATTTAAGCTTGGAAGAGCGGGAGAAATTGTATGCTTTCCAAAAGATGGGACTCTCTCAAAGAGAGATTGGAAAAAGACTCAAAAGATCACAGAGTAATTTAAGCAGGGAGTTAAACAGGAATGCTAAATATGGAGCTGAGTATATTCCATGCAGGGCCCAAAGGTTATCAGATAAAAGAGGGTGGAGACAAAGATGTCATGCTCCACTTAAAAACCCTCTGGTATTTCTGTATGTCAGGGAACATTTAAGGTTAGGTTGGTCTCCTGATGAAATCTCAGGTAGGATAAAGCTTGATCATCCTGGAGAGTCAATCAGCTATGAAGCAATTTACAGGTATATTTACTCACGGAGGATGAGAAGATATAAATACTGGGAATATCTAACTTTGGGTAGAAAAAAGAGGATGAAGAAGTTAGGTAGGACTGTCAGAAGAGATGCCTCCGGTAAGATTTCAGGCTCAATCTCCATTGATTTAAGGCCTGAGATAGTAAGTAGCAGGTCAAGAGTTGGAGATTGGGAAACAGATAACATCATAGGTAAACTAACAGATAAAACTGCCCTGTCTGTCACAGTTGAGAGAGTGACCAAACTAACACTTTTAACCAAGCTTTTAGACAGGTTGGCAGTCACTAAAAGGGATGCTTTAATCAGGAGGTTAGGAATATTTCCCAAAGGAATAAGATTAACTTTAACAACTGACAATGGTAAGGAAAATTCCAACCATAAAGAGATTTCAGAAAGTTTGGATCTGTTGATGTTTTTCTGCCATGCATACCATTCCTGGGAAAAAGGGACTGTTGAAAACATGAATGGTAGGATAAGAAGGTACATTCCTAAAGGTATACCTAACCCAAAACAAACAGGTCAAATTTGGTAGGTATATTTCCGTCCCATAACTATCTGCTGAAAGGTAATAATTAGTGTCTGAAAAGAGTCAAATTGATGGTTTGAGATTTGGTCTTTAGCATATTTCCAGATATGTTCCTCTGGATTATGGTCAGGAGCATATGGTGGAAAGTTAATCAGATGGATTCTCTTTAAGTCTTTTCCTAAAGCTATTCTTATTAGTTTTCCTTTATGGAAAGGGGCATTATCCCAGATAATACAGACCTTTTTATTAGGATATTCCTTCAGAAGTAGTTTCAGGGCTTTGATTATGGTTTTCTGGTTCTGCCAGGGTATGGGGTAGATATGAGGTAGGTGATCCTTTAAGTTCAGAAATCCAATGAAAGATTGATACTGATTATCTCTACTTACCTTCAGGATTGATTTCTGACCTCTAGGTAACCAACATCTTCTTATTAAAGCTTCCCAGATGATCCTACTTTCATCTGATACCAGAACCTCCCAGTTTGGGTCTTTTAGGTAGGGGGTAATCTCTTGCCTGATCTCTTTGATCCTTGTTTTGATTTTCTTTTCATCAGTCCTTCTAATATCAAATTTAGCTGGGAGATGGAAAGAGTAGTTGTGAAGTTTAAAGATTAACCTGTATGATTCCTCTGATTCATATTCCACTCCAAACTCAGCCTTAATATATGATTTCAAGGTTGATACATCCCAGAAAGCTTTAGGTAACCCATACTCAGAAGGAGGCTCTTTTAACACCTTTTTAATCTGCCTTTTTTGTGCCTTGGTAAGTTTAGATGCATTCTGGTTTAGGGAATATTCCATGAAGAGACTGGCTATTTTGGTAGTACTCCAGGATTTAATCCATTCCCTGACAGTCTTTTCACTTCTGTCCAGGATATCAGCTATCTCAAGAGGAGAATAACTTTTAGAAGAAAGGATTATTGAGTGGGCTCTCTGTCTTATTGCCTCAGACTGAGACTTTTTTAAATGTTGTTTTAGTAGTTCCTGCTCCACACTGCTTACCTTAGCAGGATCAATCACTACTTCAGTTTACCATAACCTCATAGTATTGGTAAATTTGTTTTGGGGGTGCTATACTTCCTGTCTGAAGCTACTTTGTCCGTTAACAATAGCTTGAAGCATTTTTTGGGTGTCATCCATAGTATTAGGAAGTATATATTGATAAGTATGCTGTTTTCAACTGCCAAGTTAAGTATAACCTATGGTCAAAATATTATCCCCAAATTTTTTGTAAGTGATATTTTTTAGGTAGAGGGCTTCTTGGATAGTGGGGGTGCCGGAGCCGGCAATGCTAATAGCTTTTTCGCCGCCGATAATAATGGGAGCATGGAAAGCATAGACTTTATCAACAACTTTAGCATCAATAAAGCTGCCTAAAGTCTTACCCCCTCCTTCTACTAAAACAGAGATAATTTCTTTTTTTCTTAAGATCTCTAAAAGATCTTTAATATTTTTGGGATTTATTATTAAAATATTTTTATCCCCTAACACTTGAGAATTTTTAGGAATTTGAGATTTTAAACCAAGGATTATTCTTAAGGAATTACCTAAATGAGGGTTATCTTTTAATACAGTGTTTATACCCACCAGCACTGCCTGATACTGCCCCCGCAAACTTCTGGCAAATTGGCGGGCTTTTTCATTAGTAATCCATTTGGAATCTCCTGTATAAGTAGCAAGTTTCCCGTCCAAAGAAGCAGCAAATTTGATAGCTATAAACGGCCTCTTTTTTTCATGAAAAGTAAAAAAAGCTTCGTTTAATTTTCTTGCTTCCTTTTCCAGCAGGCCAACAGATATTTCTATATCCCTTTTACCATGCACTTTTGGGTTTGGGTCCAAAGTGCAACAAACAACTTTTTTAATGCCGGCTTTAATAATTGTATCTGTGCAGGGTGGGGTTTTGCCAAAATGAGTACAAGGTTCAAGGTTAACATATAATGTTGCTCCTTTAGGGTTTTGCCGGCAGTTTTTCAAAGCTTCAATTTCGGCATGGGGATAGCCGAATTTTTTATGGTAACCTTTACCTATGATCTTGTTATTTTTCACAATAACTGCTCCCACCATTGGGTTAGGATTTACTTTGCCCAGTCCTTTTTTGGCCAATTTTAATGTTTCTTTTAAGAATTTAATATTTTCGTCCATATTAGACCAGTTTTAATTTGTGCCCCAGTTTTTCTTTTTTGGTTTGAAGATATCTTCTGTTAATTTTATTGGGGGTAATTTCCAAAGGCACTCGTTTACTAATTTCAATGCCGTATTTTTTTAGCTGATTTTGCTTCTGCGGGTTATTCGTTAGTAGATTGATTTTGGTAACACCGAGCTCTTTTAATATTTTAGCTGCCATAGAAAAATTGCGGGTATCTGTAGGCAGTCCCAAAGCCAGGTTGGCGTCAACAGTATCCATGCCCTGATCCTGCAATTTGTATGCCCGAATTTTATTGGTCAAACCCACACCCCTGCCTTCCTGGTTGAGGTAAATGATTATACCCCGGCCTGCTTTTTGAATTTTTTTCATGCTTTCTTTAAGCTGGTCGCCACAATCACAGCGAAGAGAATAAAAACTGTCACCTGTTAAACAGCGGGAATGGATGCGTGTAAGAACCGGTTGGTGATTTTTGATATCACCCATAATTAATACGGCATTTGAATGGTGGATTAAAATCTTAAAAGTGCCGTATTTGGTTGGTAGATTTGCTGATGCCGGTTTCATATTGTAAGCATTGCCTTTAGTGCCAAAACCGATTTTTTTGCATAGAGTTTTGCCCGCGAGGGAACCTGCTTCAAAAGAATTTCGGGTCCCAATATTCCTAACCCCACAGGTTTTCCGGTCTCCAATTCAAGCCTGACAATAGCGTCATGGACAACCTGACCCATAATCAGGCCGTGTTTTGTTTCCCCTTTTTCAATAATGCCAAGTATTACTGCTCCATCAATACTTTTTGAAATAAAAAGCCGTTTTAGCGCTAGCGGCACTTCATAACATCCCGGTACCCAGACTTCTGCTGTAACATGCAGATTTTCCTCCAAAGCAGTCTTTTTTGCATCATCTACCATCAATTTCATGCTTTTTTCATGAAACGAAGTTGCTATAATGGCAATATTTTTTGACATATTTGGCTAAAATATCAACCTCAATGTTGATATAACCTCCTTTCTTTAAAGTATGAAGATTAGTTTGAGTAAAGGTATGAGGGATAATGCCAATAGTAAAATAATTCTTTCCCGCTTCAATAACAGTTAAAGAAATGCCATTGACGCTTACAGAACCTTTTTCAATCAAATATTGGGTAAGATTTGGTGCAGTAGTTACTTTCAAGATTTGACTGGTAATTTTCTCTATTTTGCCTATTCCGTCAACATGTCCCTGGACAAGATGGCCGGATAAAAACGATTGGGGGGTAGCTGGAAGTTCCAAATTAACTAATTCTGCCTGAAGGATATTAGTTCGCTTGATCGTTTCCGGCATTAAATCAACTGTAAATGCTTTTTTTTGGACATTAACTACTGTTAGACAAGCGCCGTTGACAGCTACGCTTGTTCCTTTTTGCAGTTTGGATAAAAACTTGCCTGTAGTAGAAATTGTTAAGGTCTGGTTTGTTTTGGTTATGACTTTGCCAAGATTAGTAATAATGCCTGTAAACATTCTTCCTTTCATCCCGACTGTACGGTCGCTTAAGGATTTCCACCTTATCGTGTTTTTTGGACTCGTGGAGTATTACCACCGATTTTGACTTACACAAAATCCCCGAAAGAACACTGATAGTATACCACAAAAAAACCCGCGCACAAGCGGGTTTTCTTGAAAACATACCTTTCGGTAGGCTACTTGTTTATAAAGCTTCTTCAAAATTAAGTCAACTGGGATAAACTATGTCAAAACAAATCATGGTACAATAATAATATGATATATCTGGCCAGTGATCATGCAGGATTTGAATTAAAAGAAAAAGTTAAGATATTTCTTGAAAAAGAAGGTTATGAAATAGAGGATTGTGGAGCATACGAATTAAATCCGTCTGATGATTACCCTGATTTTATTTCCAAAGCAGCAGAAGCTGTATCAAAAGATCCCAAGAGCAAAGCTATAATTCTTGGCGGTTCTGGACAGGGAGAAGCAATTGTAGCTAATAAATTTCCTAATGTCAGGGCTGTAGTTTTTTACGGTAATGCAGAGATGATACCTTTAACCAGAGAGCATAATGATGCCAATATATTATCTTTGGGCGCAAGGTTTTTGACAGAAGAAGAAGCTTTTGAGGCAGTTAAACTTTGGTTGGAAGCTCCATTTACAGAAGAAGAAAGACATGTCAGGAGAATAGAAAAGATTAAAAAGATAGAACATGTTATCTAAAGCAGAATCAATACATCAGGTTGCTATTTTCGGTTCTTCCCATACAGAGGAAAATAGCGCGTTATATAACGAAGCTTTTGCAGTTTGCAAAAAATTAGCAGAGATTGGATATGTAGTGGTAGACGGAGGCGGCCCGGGAGTAATGATGGCGGCAAGTTTAGGGGCAAAAGCAGGTGGGGGCAAAGTTATTGGAGTAACTTTTCAGGCAGATCCAAAGATGCATTTTGAAGGTCGGGACCTCCGCAATAAATTTGATGTTGAAATAAAGACCAAAAATTACTTGGAAAGAACTCTAACTTTATTGAAAGAAGGACAAGTCTATGTGATTTTTGATGGGGGAACAGGGACTATTTCAGAATTTGGCATGGCCTGGGGGCTGGCCAAACTTTATTTTGGTCACCATAAACCATTAATTTTATACGGCAAATTTTGGGAAAACATCATGCAGGCTTTTAAAGACAATATGATACTCCGGCCGGAAGAGCTGGAGGTTTATAAGATTGTTGAAAGCGTAGACGGAGTGTTGCAGGCAGTATCGGATTTTGAGCAGGAATTAAAACACGGGCAGCACCGTCATGTTAAAGCAACAACAGACGATTTTAGTATATAATTTATTTAATGTCTATTTTTGATCAAGACATCCATAAACTGGAAGAAAAAGCTGTTTTAATCCGTGAGGATATTATCAAGATGCTTCTTGAAGCCGGATCGGGTCATTCTGCCGGGCCTTTGGGCATGGCTGATATTTTTACCGCTTTATATTTTAATGTCTTAAACCATGATCCAACAAAGCCGGACTGGGAAGATCGAGACAGGCTGGTTTTATCTAATGGCCATATCTGTCCGGTTTTGTATGCCACTTTGGCCCACGCAGGATATTTTCCTGTTTCAGAGCTTAAAACTTTGCGAAAATTAGGAACCCGTTTGCAGGGCCATCCTCACAGAAGTACACTTCCGGGTCTTGAAACAACCTCCGGGCCTTTGGGTTCCGGATTATCTCAAGCTTGCGGTATGGCTTTAGCCGGATTAATGGATAAAAAAAAGTGGTGGGTATATTGCCTGACATCAGATGGGGAGCATGATGCAGGTAATACCTGGGAAGCTATCATGTGGGCTGGAAAAAACAAACTTAATAATTTAACAGTTATAATTGACAGAAATAATATCCAAATTGATGGTTTTACGGAAAATATTATGCCCCTTGAGCCTTTAAAGCAAAAATACGAGGCTTTTGGCTGGCATGTTTTGGAAATTGACGGGCACAATTTTGAAGAAATTATTGATTCCTGTAATAAAGCCAAAACAATTTTCAATCAGCCGGTTTGCATAATTGCTCACACTATCCCGGGCAAAGGAGTGGATTTTATGGAAAAAGATTATAAATGGCACGGAATACCTCCGGATGAAAAACAGGCCAAACAAGCTTTGCATGAACTCCGAACCTTGCAGGGCAAAATCAGGAGCGAACATGAATAAATTAGTAAGTAGTGAATTATTAGTACCCATACTATTAGGAGTTGTATTAACTTGGATTGTAGGGAGTATTTACTGTGCTAATATTCTTGGATATATATCCAGACCAAATTATTACACTTTACCCTATGATCTTTACCAAAAGTTTATTGGTTGCGCGGGAATATTATCTCAGCTTAAGAGTTTCTTATTCTTCTTTTATCTGATATGGCTAATCATTTTTGTTAGGAGATATTTCAAATAATGATTAATTCAAACGCTAATTTAAACCCAAAATTGTTTGACAAGGATATTGAACAGGTGCCGTCCAGGAATGGATATGGGGAGGGGCTGGTCGCGGCCGGGGAGGAAAATCCCAATGTGGTGGCTTTATGCGCGGACTTGACAGAATCTACCCGCACCCAAGCTTTTAAAGATAAATTCCCCGAGAGATTTATAGAAATGGGGGTGGCAGAGCAAAATTTAGCTACGGTTGCTTCCGGTATGGCAGCAGCCGGCAAAGTGCCCTTTATCACCTCTTATGCCATGTTTTCACCCGGTCGCAACTGGGAACAAACCAGAACCACTATTTGTTATAACGACCAACCTGTTAAAATAATCGGTTCTCATGCGGGGATTTCCGTGGGGCCGGACGGGGCTACTCATCAAGCCTTGGAAGATATGGCTATTACCAGAGTTTTACCCAATATGGTGGTAATTTGTCCGTGTGATGCAATAGAAGCTAAAAAAGCCACCTTGGCTATAGCCAAAACCAAAGAGCCTTCTTATATCAGGTTGTCCCGCGAAAAAGTACCGGTTATAACGACCGAAAATACCCCTTTTGAAATTGGTAAGGCAGAAGTTTTTAATGATGGTAAAGATGTAGCTATTATTGCCTGTGGTCAGATGGTTTACAGAAGCTTGCTGGCAGCTAAAAAGTTAGAAGAGAGTAAAATTAGTGTTCGAGTAATAAATTGCCACACTATTAAACCTTTGGATAATACAACAATCCTAAAAGCAGCAGAGGATTGTGGAGCCATAGTGACAGCGGAAGAACATCAAGTTAATGGGGGTTTGGGTTCGGCCGTGGCAGAACTGGTTTCCCAGCACTTTCCGGTGCCCATGAAAATTATTGGGGTGGAAGATCGTTTTGGGGAATCTGGTGAACCCAATGAACTTTTGGAAAAATTCGGCCTGACTAAAGATGCCATTATCAAAGCCGTAACTTCTGTTTTGCGAATGAAAGAAAAATAATGAATTGCAGTTCTTGTGGACAAATTTTAACCAGTTTTTTTACAGGAATATTTTTTCTGGCAAGTTTCCTTTTGAGCTTATTTTTTAGCAGGAAGCAGTAAAATAAGAATCCTTAAAGCTATAACCAAAATGGAGAAAACAAAAGTTATTTGACCCAAAAGTCTTTTTATAACCAAAACTCCGTTTACCTGTTCCATTAAATAAAAGTGAGATACTGCCAGCGCCATGGCTAAATATGAGCTGGTTTGGATGATTTTCCATATTTTGGGAGAAAGTTTGGTTAAGGCTTTTTGAGAGGAAGTAATGGTTACTAGAAATAAAATAACCAGAGCCAAAAGTCCTGATAAAGTGCCCATATATTTGGGGCTTGCAAAATCTATGAATTTTAAAAAGTTAAACTTATAAAAATAAACAAAAACTAATCCCACATGAATAAAGGCTACCAGAAAACTTAAAATACCCCAGACTTTGCGGTGGGCTTTTAAAATATCCAAGGCAGGGGTTAATCTGGCAAGCGGCCCAACAGCCAGCGTTATTCCTAACAAAGTTATGGACAAAAGTCCGGAAGTTTTAATTATTTCATGAGCATTAAATTTACCAAAATTGTAGAAAAAGAAGAAAAGTAAAAATAAACCAAGGGGAACACCAAAATCCAACAAACGATGTTTTAAGGTTTTATCAATTGAATAATTATACGGATGTTGCATTAATTTAATGGTATTGTACTTACTATTGACTTGTCAAGCAAAGATATAAGCAGTAAGATGAATATAGATGCAAAAAAGAAAGAAGGTGAGAAATTAATTTAGAAAATGACTAAAAATTTATCTAATAAATATTTATTATTTATTCTTGGAGTGGTGGGCTTTATATATTTGAAAAGTAGCTGGGGAAAAATTATGGGAGGAGAATTTGTTAATAATTTAGGAGGAACCTTAGGTAAGTTTGCTGCTAAAAATCCCTACCCTTGGATGCAAAATTTTTTGCAAAATGTGGCTATCCCTAATTCCAATATATTTGGACTACTGACCATGTGGGGAGAGTTTTTATCAGCCTTGGCAATTCTTGTATCTGTTTTTTGTCTGGTTTTTAGTTCACAAAAAAGCAAACTCTTTATTTTGCTGCTTTTAGCAGGTTGTTTTGTTGGTTTGTTTTTAAATTTAATTTTTTATTTTGCAGCCGGCTGGACCAGTTCTTCCACAGAAAGTTTAAATTTATTAATGTTTGTAATTGAGTTGGCGGGTTTGGTATATGGCCTGAAACTGTTGAAAGAGTAGCGCGATTTAAATGGATACTGCAAAATTAATACAAGAATTAAGAGAAACCTTTAAAGGAGAGATTGTTTTTGATGAGAAAACATTGGCTTTATACAGTCATGATACTTCCCTTTTTGAAATTAAACCTCAAATTGTGGTTTTTCCATCAAATATTGCTGATATAAAAGCTTTAGTTTTTTTTGTTAAAAAAAATAAAAATAAATACCCCAAACTTTCTATTACAGCCAGAAGCGGAGGTACGGATATGACAGGCGGGGCTATTAATGATTCAATTATCCTTGATTTTTCAAAACATCTAAACCAAATGGGTGAGATTAATCCAGAAGGAACCATTGTTGAACCGGGAGTTTTCTACAGGGATTTTGAAAAACAGACTTTAAAAAAAGGTTTATATTTGCCCTCGTACCCCGCGTCAAAAAATATCTGTTGCCTTGGGGGGATGATAGCCAATAATGCGGGCGGAGAGAAAACTTTGGCTCATGGCAAAACTATTGATTATGTTTTGGAGTTGAAAGTGGTTTTAAGCGACGGGCGGGAGTATGTTTTCAAAAAAATTAGTAAAAAAGAGCTGGATCAAAAAATTAAACAGGATGATTTTGAAGGAGAGATTTATAAAAAAGTTTATAAATTAGTAACAGAAAATTTGGAAACAATTAAAAATGCTAAGCCAAAAGTCAGCAAAAATTCAACAGGATATAATCTTTGGGATGTGTGGGACGGAGAATTTTTTGATTTAACAAAGCTATTTGTGGGCTCACAAGGCACTTTGGGAATGGTAACAAGCGCGAAAATCAAATTAATTGAGAAAAAGAAACACTCGGGTCTTTTGGTTATTTATTTAAATGATATAAAAATCTTGCCTGATTTAATTGGGGATGTGTTGTCCCAGCACCCTGAAAGTTTTGAGGCTTTTGATGCCTATACTTTAAAATTGGCCATACGGTTTATGCCTCAATTTATCCAAATTTTGGGTCTAAAAGGAACAATCAGCATGGGCATGCAATTTTTGCCTACACTTCTTGAATTTATTTTTAAGGGTTTGCCTAAATTTACTTTATTGGTGGAGTTTGACTCAGACAAACAGGAAGAGATTAATACAAGGGTAGAAAATTTAAGAGCAAAAATTGCTTCCTACCCCATAAAAACAGTTTTAGCTGAAAAAGACAAGGAAGCGGAAAATTATTGGACTATCAGAAGGGAAAGTTTTAATCTGTTGCGGAAAAATGTTAAAAATAAGCACACTGCTCCTTTTATTGATGATTTAATTGTTAGGCCGGAATTTTTGGTGGATTTTTTTCCCAAGCTGACTGCCATTTTGGAAAAATATAAACTGGAATACACAATTGCCGGTCATATGGGTGATGGCAATTTTCATATTATTCCCTTGATGGATTTTTCTAAGGCTTCAGAAGTTGATAAAATCCCTGTGATAGAGGATGAAGTAAATCAGTTGGTGATAAGTTTTGGAGGATCAATTTCCGCAGAACACAATGAGGGGTTGGTAAGGGGGCATTACACTAAAAAAATGTATGGGGAAAAAGTTTTTGGTTTTTTTAAGCAGGTAAAAGAAATATTTGATCCAAATAATATTTTTAATCCACACAAAAAAACTGATGCTAGCCAAGTTTATTCCCTGTCTCACATCAGAGAGGGATTTTAATATGAAACTTTTAAACAGATCAATTTTTTCCTTGAGCTTGATTGGGCTTTTGGTATCTGCTTTTTTGGCATATGAATATAGTAGGCCGGAGGGGATAACCTGTCCTATTACAGGGGCGGGTTGTGACATTGTTAGAAACAGCGCATATTCCAGCATGCTCGGTATACAAATTCCTTATTATGGCATAGCTTTTTATTTATTTGTGGCTCTGCTTTCTATTTTATTGACAAATTCCTTCAAAAAGCCTATAATGTATAAGTTAAGATTAGTAGTTATTTTATTTGGTTTTATTTTTGGAGTTTATTTAACATTTTTAGAAGCTTTTGTGATAAAGGCATTTTGTTTTTGGTGTGTGGTGTCTTTTATTATTTCGGGATTTTTGTTAGTATTTGCCATACTGGAATATAAAAAATATGTTACAAAACTTAAGCAGTGAAACTAAAATTTTAGGAGGGGTGTTAATTTTTAGCCTTGTGTTAATTATGGGGGCTGTTTTTTTATTGGGTCAGGGAGGTAATTCAAAGGATGTTAAGGGAGAAAAAGCATATAACATTGATTATTCCAAAGGGCAAAAAATAGGCAGTGACAGCGCCAAAGTAAAACTGGTGGAGTTTTCAGATTTGCAGTGTCCTGCCTGCAAAGCAGCAGAGCCGGAAGTGAAACAGGTTTTGGCAAAATATAAAAATGATTTGCAGTTTATTTACCGCCATTTTCCCTTGCCACAGCATAAAAATGGTAGGGCTGCAGCAACTTTGGCTGAAGCAGCCGGAGAAAAAAATAAATTTTGGGAAATGCATAATAAGCTTTTTGATTCGCAGGAAAATTGGTCAGTACTTCCTGATCCCACCAGCTATTTTCTGGATTTAGCCGGAATTTTGGATCTTGATAAAGATCAGGTGAAAAAAGCTTTGGTTGATAGGCCGTATGAGGGGAAAATTAATGAAGATGTGGCAGAGGGTCAAAGTTTAGGGGTTAATTCCACTCCCACCTTTTTTGTTAATGGTAAAAAACTAAAATTACAAAGTTTTGCTGATTTAGATACTGCCATTGCAGACGAGCTAAAAAAGTAGTTTGTGTTATAATTTTTATATGGTAATTGACTGGACACATATTTATAAAAAATACAAAGGACTTTGGGTGGCCTTGAAAGATGATGAAGTTACTGTAATTTCCTCTGGTAAAGACTTGGAATTAGCTTCTAAAAAAGCAAAAAATAAAGGTTTTGAGAATCCAATATTTTTTAAAGTACCAAAGAAATTAACTTATTTTGTGGGAGCCTCAATATAAATAAGCGTGAAATTCCCTTACCGTAAAATCAATCTTCAAAATCCATTTAGTTCAAAACAATTTATTCTAAGGCCAATAATTCCTTTAAGCATTAAATATAAAGACAAGGCGCTGCGTTTTGAAGCGTTAATCGATTCTGGTGCGGATTTTAGTATATTTCCTACAGAAATTGCCCGGAAATTGGGAATTATTTTAAAAAATTCCGATCATATTGTTTTTGCAGGAGCAGGAGGAAATATCATAAATGGTAGAAAAGCTGAAGTTTTTCTTGAGATTGGGTTACGGAAAATTCAGGCCATGGTGGTTTTTGCGCCAGTTGAAAATGGGATATTGGGCCAGTATGGTTTTTTTGATTTATGTAAAATAAACTTTAATCTTAAAAATAAAATTATTGAAGTAGAGTTTGTCTAAAGCTAATTTTAGTCTGGTAATTCCCTCCCAAAAGTCATAAGATTTAAAGTTTTTGGAGGTGGGGGATTTTTGATATACTTCAGATATGAAAGTTTTAATATTTGGTCCATCCGGATCCGGGAAAAGTTATATTTCATTTGAACTTCGGAAACAAGGCATAAATGCAGTTGATGCAGACAAAATAGAAGGTTTATCTTCTTGGTATGATGGGGCTGGTAATAAAGTTGTCTATAAAGAGAATACTGATGAAGAATTTTTAAATAATCATTCATTTTTTTGGGACAGGAATTTTTTAGAAGATTATTTAAGCAAAACCCCCGATGTTTACATATTTGGAGTATCTGGAAATATGAACTGGTTTCAAAACTATAGTTGTGGGTAATTAAACTCCTTTGAAGGATTAAAGTTTTTATATCAACTTTCTTATACAAATCACAATTAAAGCAAGGTAGGTTAATGCAGC
>Ga0209343_10006902_pt1 | contig 13512 bp, 13 predicted proteins | sample RifCSPlowO2_02_FD_184026 | JGI IMG/M metagenome (GOLD analysis project Ga0209343, IMG submission 184026) | Groundwater microbial communities from Rifle, Colorado - Rifle CSP2_plank lowO2_0.2 (SPAdes) (version 2) | ecosystem: Environmental > Aquatic > Deep subsurface > Groundwater | place... | reverse complement strand
GGCCGGGGTCTTGTAGACCCGGACCTTGTCCTTGGTCTGCAGCTCGATGTAGTCCTTCGAGTAGCGGTCGATCGCCTTCCAGGACATATCCGCCGAGGCCGCGTCCACCGCGTACTCGATGATCTTCTTCATCTTGTCGGGCAGCGCGTCGAACTTGGTCTTGTTGAACGTGATCTCGAGCTGCTCGGCGTTCTGGTGGTAGCTCTGCAGCATGAGGACCTTGGAGACGTCGGCGAAGCCGAGGATGCGGTCGGAGGTGGCGTTGTTGAACTCGGCGGCGTCGAGCAGCCCCCGGTCCATCGCCGGCACGATCTCGCCGCCGGGCAGCGCGTTGACCGCCGCGCCGAGGCCCGTGAACAGGTCGATCGAGATGCCCACGGTGCGGAACTTGAGCCCCTTGAAGTCGTCGGGCTTGCCGATCGGCTTCTTGAACCAGCCGAGCGGCTGCGTCGCCATCGGGCCGTAGGGGAACGAGACGACGTTGGCGCCGATGGAGGCGTAGAGCTTGTTGAGCAGCTCCTTGCCGCCGCCGTACTTGTGCCAGGCGAGCAGCATGTTGGCGTCCATCCCGTAGGCGGGACTCGACCCCCAGAGCGCCAGGGCCGTCTGCTTGCCGTAGTGGTACACGAGCACGCCGTGGCCGCCGTCGAGCGTGCCCTTCGACACGGCGTCGAGCAGGCCGAAGGCCGGCACCACCGCGCCCGCGGGCAGCACCTCGATCTTGAGGTCGCCGCCGGTCATGTCGTTGACCTTCCTGGCGAAGTCGAGCGCGTACTCGTGGAAGATGTCCTTCTGCGGCCACGTGCTCTGCCAGCGCATGGTGATCGGTCCCTGGGCCTTCGCGACCCTGGGAAAGCCGAGCGCCGCGGCGCCGGCGGCCACGGCCGCGCCCTTGAGGAACCGGCGGCGAGGTGCTTCCGGTGTCGTCTCCTGGATCGTCATGACTCGTCTCCTCTTCTAGCGGCGAGATGGAGGAAACCCGGTCGGACTGGACCGCGGCGGATTCTACCCCGGGCGCACCGCCCTCGCAAGACCACCTTCCGGTGGATCAGCGCGCCTGCAGGGTGAGCGACAGGCGGTCCTGGCCGCGCCGGACCGTGAGCCGTACCGGCCGCTCCAGCCCCGCCTCCGCCAGGGCCTCGCGGGCCGCGTCGCGCGTGAGCACGGCGCGCTCGTCGACCTGCAGGAGCACGTCGCCGACCGCGAGCCCGGCGCGCTCCGCGGCGCTCCCGCGCAGGACCGCCCCGACGGTGGGCGGCAGCGCGTCGGCGGGCCGTGGCGGCCGCCCCTCGGCCGCGGGCTCGAGCTCGCGGAGCACGAAGCCGAGCTCGGCGGCCACGCGCTCGCCGACCACGGCGCGCGGCATCGCCGCGAGCCGCACCTCGACGTCGTGACGCCCGTCGGCCCGGAGCACCGTGAGCGGCGAGGGCTCGCCGACCGGCGCCGCGGCGACGAGCCGCTGGAGCAGCCGCGTCTCGGTGACGGGCTGCGCGCCGAAGGCCACGACGATGTCGCCCTGGCGCAGGCCGGCGCGCGCCGCGGGCGTGTCGGGCATGACCTCGGCGACCACGACGCCGAAGCCCTCGCGGATGCCGTGCCTGGCCGCGATCTCCTCCATCTCCTGCTCCGTGAGGTCGCGGATGCGCACGCCGAGCCACGCCCACGGCCCGGCGTCCGCAGCCGACGCGATCACGAGCGCCACGAGCAGAACGACGAGGCCCCTACCGGCGAGCGCGCGCATCACTCGCGCTCGCCCGAGAGCTCGCGGACGAGGGCCTCGAGCGCGGCGGCGACGCGCCCGAGGCGCCGGTCGGCGTCGAGGGTCTCGAGCAGCTCCTGGCGCAGGTCGCCGTCGGGGAGCACGGCTGCGGCGATCCGGTCGGCGATCACGCCGGGCGCCTGCCCGTCGGCCAGCGCCGTGTCGAGCAGATCGGCCGGCCGCTGGAGCGCCACGAGCAGCCGACCGCACGCGGCGCGGATCCGCGCGAGCGTAGGGGTGGTGTCCGCCGCCGGCGGCGCGTCCTCGAGTCGCCGCGCCTCGACGAGGCGGTAGAGCGTGTCGCTCGGCCGCTCCCGCTCGATGCGCACGCGCCCCTCGCCCTTCAGGAGGATGTTGTACCGGCCGTTCGCGAGCCGCTCCCAGCTCACGATTTCTCCGGCGCCCGCCACCGCGTGCACGGCCGGCTTGCCCGCGTAGGTCGCCTCGAAGCCCGGGCGAAGCTTGACGACGGCCAGCCGGCGGTCGCGCGCGAGCACGTCCATGACGAGCGCGCGGTACCGGGCCTCGAACACGTGGAGCGGCAGCAGCGTGTGCGGGAAGAAGGTGACGTCGGGCAGCGGGAAGATGGGCAGGATCAGCGCCGGTCGCAGACCCGACACCGGCTCAGCTGATCGTCGGCAGCGGGCCGAGCGCGGCCAGCTCGCCCAGGCGCCCGCGGACGGCCTCCGCGAGCTCGCGGAACGCCTTCGCCTGCGGCGACCCGGCGCGGCGGATCGTGATCGGCGAGCCCTCGTCGCCACCCGCGCGCGTCTCGGGATCGAGCGGGATCTGCGCGAGCAGCGGCACGCCGTACTCCTCGGCGATCCGGCGCCCGCCGCCCTCGCCGAAGATGTCGTAGCGCGTGCCCGTGTCCGGCGCCATGAAGTAGCTCATGTTCTCGACGATGCCGAGCATCGGCACGTTGAGCTTCTGGAACATCCCGATCGCCTTGCGCACGTCGAGGAGCGCCACCTCCTGCGGCGTCGTGACCATGACCACGCCGGACAGCGGGATGACCTGCGAGAGCGAGAGCTGGGCGTCGCCGGTGCCCGGCGGCATGTCGAAGACCAGGTAGTCGAGGGCGCCCCACATGACGTCGCGGAGCATCTGCTGGATGAACGAGTGGATCATCGGCCCGCGCCACACGAGCGGCTCGCGGTCGTTCACGAGGAGCCCGATCGACATCATCTTGATGCCGTGCGCCTCGACCGGGAGGATCTTGTTGTCGAACATCCCCGGCCGCCCGCGCGAGCCCAGCATCATGGGCACGTCGGGCCCGTAGACGTCGGAGTCGATGATCCCGACCGTCGCGCCGCCCTGCTGGAGCGCGACCGCCAGGTTCACGGCGACCGTGGACTTGCCGACGCCACCCTTGCCCGAGGAGACTGCGATCGTGTGCCGGACCTCGGGAATGAGATCGGCCGGCCGCGCCGCGGGCGCCGGCGCGTGCCCCGCCGCGCCCTGGGGGGCGGGCCGCGCCGCACCCCCGCTCCCCATCCGGACCTGGACGTTGGCCACGCCCGGCAGCGCCCCGACCAGCCGCGCGGCCATGCTGTGCATCGTCGCGCGCGACTTGGGCGACTGCGTGGTGAAGGTCAGCGTGAACGCGACCTGGGCGTCCTCGGTGACGCTGAGGTCCTGCACGAGGCCGAGCGCGACGATGTCCTGCTGCCCCTCGGGGTCGCGCACACCCCTCAGCGCCTCGAGCACCGCCTCCCGCGTCACCATGGTGCGACTATACCACTGCACCCACGCCCGACGCTTATCTATGCGCAAAATCTTGCATTCTGGCCCACGAGCTGTTACATAACTCGAGTGATTTCCGCCGACCAGTTCCGGCAGGTCCTCGGCCACTTCGCCACGGGCGTCACCGTCGTCACCACGACGAACGGCGACGGGCGCCCCACCGGCCTCACGGCGAGCGCCTTCACCTCGGTGTCCCTCGACCCCCCGCTCGTCCTCGTGTGCGTGGACCACAAGTCGCAGAGCTACCCGGCGCTGCTCGAGCACCGCCGGTTCGCCGTGAACGTCCTCACGACGCAGCACGAGGACGTGTCGCGTCGCTTCGCGACGTCCCGGCTCGACAAGTTCGACGGCGTCCCGCACCGGATCGGCGCGCTCGGGCTCCCGCTCCTCGACGGCGCGCTGGCCCAGCTCGAGTGCGTCACGGTCGCGAGCCACGTCGAGGGCGACCACACCATCCTCGTCGGGCGCGTCGAGCACGCGCGAAGCGGTCCCGGCGAGCCGCTGCTCTACTATCGCGGCCGATACGGCCGCCTGTCAGGAGCGCCCCAGTGACGATTCCCCTGTCCCGTCCCCCGGTCGACGACGAGATCAAGCAGGCGGTGCTCGCCGCCATCGACGCGCGACAGTACATCCTCGGGCCGCAGTGCCGCGCGCTCGAGACGGAGCTGGCGCGCGACGCCGGCACGACGGACGCCGTGCTCACCAGCTCGGCGACCGCGGCGATCTGGATGACGCTCCGCGCCCTCGGCGTGCGGCCGGGCGACGAGGTGCTGGTTCCGGCGCACACCGCGTTCCCGACGGTCGAGGCCGTCTGCTTCGCCGGCGCGCGGCCCGTGTTCGTGGACACCGACGACTGGTACACGATGGACGTCAAGGACGCCGCGGCGAAGGTGACGACGCGCACGGTCGGGCTCCTCCCCGTGCACCTCTACGGCCAGCCAGCCGACCTGCCCGCGCTCCAGGACCTCGCCCAGCGCTTCGGCCTCTGGCTCGTCGAGGACTGCGCCCAGGCGCAGGGCGCCGCCTGGGACGACCGGCGGGTCGGCTCGTTCGGGCGCGCCGCCGTCTACTCGTTCTATCCGTCGAAGAACCTGCCGGCGATGGGCGACGGCGGCTGCGTGATCACGAGCGACGAGGAGCTGGCGGTGCGCTGCCGGCGCATCCGCGACCACGGCCGGCTCAACAAGGACGTGCACGCCGAGATCGGCTTCAACCTGCGCTTCAACGAGCTGCAGGCCGCGGCCCTGCGCGTGCTGCTCCGGCGCCTCCACGCGATGAACGACCACCGCCGCGCGCTCGCCGCCCGCTACGGCGAGCGGCTCGCGGGCCTGCCGCTCGTCCTGCCCGCGGAGCGCGAGCACGCGCGTCACGTCTACCACCTGTACGTCGTCGCGACGCCCCGGCGCACCGAGCTCGCGGCCCACTTGAAGGCGCGCGGGATCCAGACGGGCATCCACTACCCGGTGCCGACGCACCGCCAGCCCGCGGTCGCGCACCTCGACCCGCCCTCGCTGCCCCGCACCGAGCGGCTGGTGGAGGAGATCCTGACGCTCCCGATGTCGGCCCACCACACGGAGGCCGAGATCGACCAGGTGGCGGGCGCGGTGGGGGACTTCTTCGGTAGGTGAGCGGGCGGCCGCGCTTCCAGCGGTTCCTGCACCGGCGGCGCTTCTACGCCCAGCTCGTCCGCATCGTCGGGGCGAACCTCGCGCGCCGCGGGCCTCGCGACGCCGTGTTCGTGTCGCTGATGGGCGGCGTGGGCGACCTCGTGAACCTGTTTCCCACCCTCGACGCGCTCGCCGCCCAGGCCCCCGTCGAGCTCGCGACGGGCCCGTACCCGTACCGTGCGCTCGCCGAGGCGCACCCGGGGCTGGCGCGCGTCTGGGCGCCGTTCGTCTACAAGCCCGCGCGCGGCCCGCACCGCCGCCTGATCGAGCGCGCGCTCGCGCCGTTCTACGCGCGCGTCGTGCTGCTCGACACCGCGGACGGCCGCTGGTGGGCGCACGGCCGCCACATCGCCGCGACGTACGCCGCGCGGTGCGGCGTGGCGCCGCCGAGCCGCGGGTACGTCCACCTCACCGACGCGCACCGCCGCGCGGCCGCCGCGGTGGCGCGCGCCCACGGGCTCGACGGGTTCGTGTACGTCGCCCAGGTGATCCGCCGCTCGCGGCCGCTCCGGTCCTGGCCCCTGGCCCACTGGCACGCGCTCTACGAGCGGCTCCGCGGGGTCTCCGGCCTGCCGATCGTCGTGGACACGACGGGTTCCGACGAGATCGCGGTGCCGGACTTCTGCGTGCCGCTGGAGCGCCTGGACATCCTGGTGGCGGCGGCGCTGATCGAGCGGGCACGCCTCTTCCTCGGGCCCGACTCGGGGCTCACGCACGTCGCCGCCGCGCTCGGCGTGCCGACGGTCTCCATCCACCTCGGCTATCCGGCGGCGAGCTGCCGCGCCCTCGGGGACTCGGTGCGCCTGGTCGAGCAGGCGGCGCCGTTCGAGGACCCCGCGGCGACGACGCCCGCGCGCGTGCTCGCGGTCGCCGAGCGGGCGCTCGGCGAGGCGGCGCCCCCGGCCGCGCCCCCGATCGCGGTCAGGGCGTGAGCGCGGCGCCGATGCGCGTGCTCCAGATCTATCCCAAGCACGACTACTTCACCGGCGCCGCCATGCAGGTGACGGACCTGGCGCGCGGCCTCGCCGCGCGCGGCCACCACGTGGTCCTGCTCACCCGGCCGAACCCGCACTGGGCGGCCGCGTGCGCGCACACGGGGGTCGTCCACCGCGTCCTGCCGATGCGGAGCGGCGCGGACGTCGCCTCGGTCGCGGGCCTCCGGCGGATCCTCCGCGACGACCGGATCGAGCTGGTTCACGCGCACAAGGGGCGCGGCCGCACGCTCGCGCTCCTCGCCGGGCTCCTGGGCCCGCGCCCCGTCCTCGTCCAGAACCGCGGCGTGAGCTTCTCCGTCGACCGCTGGACGCGCCGCCTGTACACGACCCGCCGCGTCCACGCCGTCGTCGCGGTCTGCGAGTCGATCAGGCGCCGCCTCGAGGCCGCGGGCGTCCCGGCCGAGAAGATCGAGGTCGTTTACTCGGGCACCGACACGGAGCGCTTCCATCCTGGCGTGGACGGCGGCGCGATCCGCCGCGAGCTGGGCCTCGACGCCGAGCACTTCCTGATCACGCAGGTGGGCGTGCGCTCGTGGCGGGGATGGGCCGACGTGTTCGAGGCGATGACGCGGATCGCGCCGCGCGCCGAGCGCGCGCGCCTCCTGTTCGTGGGCGCCGCGCCGCCGCGCCTCGCCACGCTCGGCGATCTCGCGCGCGAGCGCGGGCTCGGCGGCCGGGTCCTCGTGCTGGGCTCGCGCCGTGATGTCCCGCAGATCCTCGCCGCCTCGGACGTGGTCGTCGACGCCTCGTACGCGGGTGCGGGAATCACCGGCTCGATCCGCGAGGCGCTCGCGTGCGAGCGGCCGGTCGTGGCCACCGCCGTCGAGGGCATGCCCGAGCTCGTGCGCGACGGCGAGACGGGCCTGCTCGTGCCGCCGCGCGATCCGGCCGCGCTCGCCGCCGCCATCCTCGGCGTGCTCGCCGACCCGACGCGCGCGCAGGGGCTGGCCCGCGCGGGGCGCAAGCGCGTGGAGGCGCACTTCTCGCTGCGCGCCAAGCTCGACGCCACCGAGGCGCTCTACCGGCGCCTGCTCGCCGCGCGGAGGCCCGCGTGATCCGGGCGCTGCCGCTCTACCGGCGGCTGCTCCCGTATCTGCGCCCGCACGTGCCGGTCCTCGTGCTGGGCGGCCTCCTCGCCCTCGTCGTGGCGGGGGCCGAGGGCGCCATCGCCTGGCTCGTCAAGCCCGCGATGGACGACATCTTCATCCGGCGCGACCTCGTCATGCTCAAGGTCATCCCGCTCGTCCTGCTCGCGGCGTACGTCGTCAAGGGCGCGGCCCGCTACGGCCAGTCCTACCTCATGGCCGCGGTCGGCGAGCGCGTGATCGCGGCGCTCCGTCACACGCTCTACGTGCACCTGCAGCAGCTGCCGCTCGCGTTCTTCACGGGGCGGCACTCGGCCGACCTGATGTCCCGCGTCGTGACCGACGTGAACCGCCTCGCCCGCCTGTCCTCGACCGTCCTGGTCATGGCCATCCGGCAGGCCGCGATGATCGTCGCGCTCGTCACCGTGATGTTCGCGCGCGAGTGGCGGCTCGCGCTGATCGCGCTGATCGTGTTCCCGCTGGTCGGCGTCGTGGTCCGCGCGATCGGACGGCGCCTCTACACCATCAACAAGCGCGCGCAGGAGAAGCTCGCGGAGCTCAACGTGCTCCTGCACGAGGTCTTTTCGGGCACGAAGATCGTCAAGGCCTTCGGGCGCGAGGCGCACGAGGTCGGGCGCTTCGACCGTGTCAATCGGCGGCTCCTCGCGCTCGCGCTCAAGGATCACCGCACCGACCAGCTCACCGAGCCGGTCATGGAGGTGCTCGCGGCCCTCGGCATCATGGGCGCCCTGTGGTACGGCGGCCACCAGGTCATCGCCGGCGCGATGACTGCGGGCGACTTCTTCTCGTTCATCGCCGCGGTCGCCCTGCTCTACGGGCCCGTCCGCCAGCTCTCACGCATCGCCAACACGGTGCAGCAGTCCACGTCGTCGGTCGAGCGCGTCTTCGAGATCCTCGACACGCCGCCGGAGGTCGCCGATCGGCCCGATGCCGCCGTGCTCGACGGGTTCCACGACACGCTGGTCTTCGACGACGTGAGCTTCCGCTATCCGGGCTCCGACGAGCCCACGCTGCGCGGCGTCTCGCTGTCGATCACCAAGGGCGAGGTCGTGGCGTTCGTGGGGCTCTCGGGCGCGGGCAAGTCCACGCTCATGGACCTCGTGCCGCGCTTCCACGACGTGAGCGCCGGCCGCATCACGCTCGACGGGCACGACCTCCGCGACGTGTCGCAGGCCTCGCTCCGCGCGCAGATCGGGGTCGTCACGCAGGGCACGTTCCTCTTCAGCGACTCGATCTTCTACAACATCGCGTACGGGCGCCCCGACGCCCTCTTCGAGGACGTGGCCCGCGCCGCCCAGCAGGCGCACGCCGAGGAATTCATCCTGGCGTGCCCCGACGGCTACGGCACCCTCGTCGGCGAGCGCGGCGTGCGGCTCTCCGGCGGGCAGCGCCAGCGGATCGCCATCGCGCGCGCGTTCCTCAAGAACCCGCCGATCCTGATCCTCGACGAGGCGACGTCCGACCTCGACGCCGAGAGCGAGTTCATGGTGCAGCAGGCGCTCGCCCGGCTGATGCGCGGGCGCACGGTGCTCGTCATCGCCCACCGCCTGGCGACCGTGCGGAACGCCGCGCGCATCGTGGTCGTGCACGACGGCCGGATCGCGGAGGTCGGCCGGCACGACGAGCTCCTGGCGCACGACGGCGTCTATCGTCGCCTCTACGCCCTCCAGATGGAAGGCGCCAGCTTGTGAAACGCCTGTCGGCCCGCGAGGGCCGGCGGGCGCGCACGGCAGGGATCGCGGGATCACGCGGCACGCGTCCGCTTGCCCCGTCGCGGCTGGGCTCCATCGGGGCGCGGGGGGTCCGCTGCCCGCACGGCGGGAACGGATCCCGCTGACCCCTGCCGTGCGCGCCCGCCGGCCCTCGCGGGGGCGCCAGTGAGTGCGTGGCTCACGGGCCAAGGACCAACGACGTCCGCCGCGCGCCCCCGCGGGCCCACGCGGGAGCACCAGCATGAGTCGGCAGACGGACGCCTCGCCGACGGATGGCTCCCGGAACGGATGTCTCCCGGAGTGGGCGTTGACCGTGGCGTCTGGCGCCGCTACGGTGGAGGCATGACGCACCCGTCGCCGGCTGTCCGGCGCTGGACGCGGATGGAGTACGAGCGGCTCGTCGACCTCGGGCTCTTCCGGGGCGATGCCGTCGAGCTCATCGGGGGCCACCTGGTCGTCGCCGAACCCCAGGGCAGCTACCACGCGACGGCCGTCGGGGCCGCGGACGACGCGCTCCGCGCCGTGCTGCCGCCGAACTTCATCGTGCGGGCGCAGATGCCCGTCGCCCTCGACGACGAATCCGCGCCCGAGCCGGACCTGGCCGTGGTCCCGGGCGCCCGCGGGGACTACCGCGACGCGCACCCCGCGCGTCCCGCGCTCATCGTGGAGGTCGCCGACTCGAGCCTCGAGCTCGACCGTGCGCACAAGGGCAGCCTCTACGCCCGCGCGGGAGTCCAGGACTACTGGATCGTCAACCTGATCGACCGCACCGTCGAGGTTCACCGCGATCCGGGTCCGGACCCATCGGCGCCCTACGGGTGGCGCTACCGGTCGATGCAGACGCTGGCGCCGCCGGCGCGCGTCGCCTTGCTGGCGCTACCCGCCGCACAGATCTGCGTCGCCGACCTGCTACCGTAGCGCAGCTCTTGCCAGAATAGGACGCCATGACGGAACTGGTCCTCGTCGTCGAGGAAGCCCCGGGTCGGCCGGTCCATCTTCACGGAAGTTATGCGCCGGGAAAACTCAGGCGCTCGAGCGCGTCGACGAGTTCGTCGCGGAAGGCGCGGAGCGTGTCGAGCGACACCGGCGCGAGCACGCCGTCCGGGACGCGGTCGAGCGGCACCTGGCTGATGGCCCAGGCGAGCTGGCCCGGCGTCAATCCGGCGTCCTTGCGGCGCGCCGCGGCCAGCGCGTCGAGCACCCGGTAGCCGGCGTTCTCGAGGACGAAGAGGTCGACCACGTCCCTCGGCTCACTGCGGCCGAGGATCGCGCAGAGCTTATTGACGAGGATCTCTTCTGGCGGGTCGAGCGTGAGGCCGTCGTGCTCTTCGGGGGGCGGGCCAACGCGCTCGACTGTCTCGAGCACGAGATCCACGCGCACGCCCTCGCCGTCGCGGGTCGTCAGCACGACGCGCCGGAAGGCCGGCGCGTCCATCACGATCTCGACCCGCGCTCCGAGCTCCGCCGCGATCACGGGAAGCGACGCGAGGGCCGCGCGGAACGCCGCGTCGTCTCTCGTGAAGAGATCGAGGTCCAGCGAGCGCCGATGCCCGAAGTGGAGAGCGAGCGCGCCGCCGCCGGAGAGATAGAAGCCGCGCACGGAGGCGAACAGGCGCCCGAGGAACGCCCGCTCGAACGCGGTGAGGAAGCTAGGGGACGAATCCATGCCGACGCCACGCGTGGACGAGGTAATCCCAGAAGGCCCTGCGTCGTCCGAGCCGAGGGGCGATGTCCTGATAGCGGGCGACGGCGCGCTGGGGCCGGAGGAACAGCCAGACCTGGTCGTCCCGGGCCTCGCGCATGACCTTGGCGGCCAGCTCGACCCACCGCGGGTGACTTTCGTCCGCGAGGGCCTCGCGCAGCTCCCGGACGGACAGGTCCTCGTCCCAGAGAAACCACGGGCGGACCTCGGGATCTTCCAGATCGGTGCCGAGCCGTCGCGGAGCGCGCCCCGTCGGGCCCACGATCGCGTCCCCCGCTCTAGCGCTCGCGGAAGCGATTGACGATCGGCAGGCGCCAGTCGCGGCCGAACGCGCGCGGCGTGATCTTGACGCCGAGCGGCGCCTGGCGGCGCTTGTACTCGTTGCGGTCAACCATCGCGACGACGCGGCGCACGGTGTCGGGCGCGAAGCCCTGCGCGATGAGGTCGTTCACCCCGCGATCCTCCTCGACGTAGCCCTCGAGGATCGGGTCGAGCTCGGCGTAGGGCGGCAGCGTGTCCTGGTCGGTCTGGTCCGGGCGCAGCTCGGCCGACGGCGCCCGCGTGAACACGCTTTCCGGGATGAGGTCGCGCCCCGCCCGGGCGTTGACGTGGCGCGCGATCTCGTAGACGAGCGTCTTCGGCACGTCCTTGATCACCGCGAAGCCGCCCGCCATGTCACCGTACAGCGTCGTGTAGCCCACGCTGTACTCGCTCTTGTTGCCGGTCGTGAGCACGAGCGAGCCGAACTTGTTGGAGAGCGCCATGAGGAGATTGCCGCGGATCCGGGCCTGGACGTTCTCCTCGGTCGCGTCCTCCTTGAGCCCCTTGAAGGCCTTCGCGAGCGCGCGTGTGTAGGCGCGGAACACGGGTGTGATGGGGATCTTCAGGAGCTCGATCCCGAGGTTCCGGGCGAGCCGCGCCGAGTCCCGCCGCGTGCCCGCCGACGAGTACGGCGACGGCATCGCCACGCCCACGACGTTCTCCCGCCCGAGCGCCTCGGCGGCCACCGCCGCGACCAGCGACGAGTCGATGCCGCCGGAGAGCCCGATGACGACGCGCTTGAAGCCGTTCTTCCGCACGTAGTCGCGCGTGCCCACCACGAGCGCCCGGAAGACCTCGTCGACCGGCGGGAGCTGCGGCGCCACCGCCGGCTCGACGGGCGGCCGCACGGACGCCGGCAGCGCCGGCAGCGCGACCCGCGAGACCCCCTCGGCGCCGCGCAGCTTCTCCTTGCGGCGCCGCGAGTCGTGCAGGCGCGCGCGGAAGACCGCATCGAGATCGACGTCGGCGACGAGCAGGTCCTCCTCGAACTGCCGGCCCCGCGCGAGGCACTCGCCGCGCTCGTCCACGACCAGGCTCGCGCCGTCGAAGACCAGCTCGTCCTGGCCGCCCACCATGTTGACGAACGCGATGCAGACGAGGTCGTCGGCGGCCCGGGTGGCGAGCATCTTCTGGCGGAAGTGGGCCTTGCCCGCGTGATAGGGCGAGGCGTTGATCGTCACGATCAGCTCGGCGCCCGCCAGGGCCTGGCGCGTGGCCGGGCCCGCCGGGTACCAGATGTCCTCGCAGATGTTGACCGCGAACGTCGTGTCGCCCGCCGTGAACACCGGCGCCTCGCGGCCCGCCTGGAAGTAGCGGTTCTCGTCGAACACGCCGTAGTTCGGCAGGTACTGCTTGTGGTAGACGCCCGCGCGCGCCCCGTCGTGGAGGACGGCCGCGGCGTTGAAGATGTCGTCGCGACGGTCCACGAAGCCGACGACGACGGTGAGCCCCCGGGACGCGCGCGTCACGTCCTCCAGCGCGCGCAGGTTGGCCTCGATGAACGCGGGCTTGAAGAGGAGGTCCTCGGGCGGGTAGGCGCTGATGGCGAGCTCCGGAAAGGCGACGAGGCTGCAACCGAGCGCGCGCGCCCGCTCGATCCCGGCGGCGATCATCCGCACGTTGCCCTCGAAGTCACCGATCGTCGGGTTGATCTGCCCGAGCCCCACACGGAGTCGCCGCATGCGGGTATTGTACGATGTAGAATAGCGCACCGATGCCAGCGAAAATCCCGTGGCTTCCCTCGACCCCGCCCCCGGGCGCCCGGCCCGAGCGGTGCCCGAAGTGCCGACGCCTCGCGCTCATCCCGTGGACGCTCCGGCGTAACGGCGCGAGCAAGGCGATCTTCCGCACGTGGATCTGCACCGAGTGTCAGGTGGCCGAGGAGCGGCCCGAGCCGGAGTGACCATGGACGCCACCGCCAAGAAGACCGTGCTCCGCATGATCCCGTACGGGCTCTACGTCCTCACCGCCCGGCGCGCGGACGGCGCCGTCGCCGCTGCGACCGTGAACTGGGTGACGCAGGCCTCGTTCGCCCCGCCCCTCGTGGCGGTGGGCGTCAAGGCCGACTCGCAGGCCCACGCGGTCGCCAAGGACGCGGGCGCGTTCGCGCTGAACGTCCTCGCCAAGGGGCAGCAGTCCCTGGCGTTCACGTTCTTCCGGCCGGCCGATCTGCAGGGCCAGACCATCTCGGGCGAACCGTTTCGCCCCGGCACGACCGGCGCGCCGATCCTCGCGAGCACGGCCGGGTTCGTCGAGTGCCGTCTGGTCCAGACGGTCGAGATCGGCGATCACTCCGTCTTCGTCGCCGAGGTCGTGGACGCGGGCCTCGCCAAGCCGGTCACCGGGCGGCCCGACGACGCGACGCTCTGGCTGCGGGACCTCGGAGAGAACGTCTTCTACGGCGGCTAAGCCGCATCGCCCGCGTGCCGGGCCGCCGGGCGCGCGCCGGGGGCACGTCCCCCGAGACCCGTGTTGTCAGCGCGCGGAGGCCGTACCGCGTTCGA
>Ga0209343_10006898_pt1 | contig 13520 bp, 16 predicted proteins | sample RifCSPlowO2_02_FD_184026 | JGI IMG/M metagenome (GOLD analysis project Ga0209343, IMG submission 184026) | Groundwater microbial communities from Rifle, Colorado - Rifle CSP2_plank lowO2_0.2 (SPAdes) (version 2) | ecosystem: Environmental > Aquatic > Deep subsurface > Groundwater | place... | reverse complement strand
CGAAAGAAGCGCGCGTGACAACCATTACATCCCTTCGGGTTGGATGGGTGATTGGGGTGACATAAAGCTGGATACCGGATGGAAAGATAACCCGCATTCCGGAGTCAATTGCATAAAGATAACCTATACCGCGGATCAGAAACAGGGCGCGGGATGGTGCGGGATCTTCTGGCAGAACCCGGCGAATAACTGGGGGACGAAGCCAGGCGGGTTTGACCTGACAGGCGCGAAGAAAATGACATTCTGGGCGCGCGGCGAAAAGGGCGGAGAGATGATTTCGAAAACCCAGATCGGCACCTTGGCTGAGGTTAAGGTCGGCGGCATTACGGGCGAATACGCTGATTCGGATTCTGTCTCCATCGGGCCTATAACGCTTACTCCCGAATGGAAGGAATACACGATCGACCTTACCGGCAAGGACCTCTCGTACATCTCGGGCGGATTCTGCTGGGCGGCGAGCGCTGCCGATAACCCGAACGGTTTCGTGATCTACTTCGACGATATCTATTACGAGTAGACGCGGGCCTTTTTACCCAGTATAATACGTAGTGCTGTAAGCAGGAATTTATTAGAAGCATAGCTGCCGGCGCTTCTTGATAAAAGGAGCGCCGGAGTTTTGGGGATTTTTTTTCCCCAAAGGAGAAGAACGATGAAGAGATTGGCAATAGCTGTGTCTATCATGGCGATTATCGCAGTTTCGATAAACGCTTATTGCGCCGAACCAAAAAAATTTAATGTCTACACAGAGAAGGGCGCGAAGGACAATCGTTTTTACCCTTCCGGATGGATGGGCGATTACGGGGATATTAAACTTGATGTCGGCTGCAAAGAAAAGCCGCATTCCGGGGCTACCTGCATAAAGATAACCTACACGGCCGATCAGAAACAGGGCGCGGGATGGGCGGGGATGTACTGGCAGAATCCTCCCAATAACTGGGGCGCAGAGCCGGGCGGTTTTGACCTCACCGGCGCAACAAGACTTGTCTTCTGGGCTAGGGGGGCGAAAGGCGGCGAGAAGATAGCCGAATTCAAGGTAGGCGGTATTACCGGTGAGTTCGCTGATAGCGGCTCCGCCAGCATAGGAAGTGTCATACTTCCGCCTGAGTGGAATCAATATTCTATAGATCTTGGAAAGATGAATCTTTCCCATATTTCCGGAGGGTTCTGCTGGGCGGCCAGTGCGCAGGATAACCCCGACGGTTTTACGATATATCTCGACGACATCTATTACGAAAAGGCACAATAAAACAAAAAGGAGGTCTCGTTAGATGAAGAAGTTCGCTGTGTTAGTGATCGCCCTCGGCATCCTTGCCGCCGCGGTCTCCGTTTCATACGCTGAATTCAAGAAATTTAATGTCTACACCGACAAGATGGCAAAGGATAACCATTATTTCCCCTCGGGATGGATGGGCGATTACGGCGATATCAAGGTCGATGCCGGCTGCAAAGAGAAGCCGCATTCCGGGGCTACCTGCATAAAGACAAGCTACTCGGCTGAGCAGAGACAGGGCGCCGGCTGGGCAGGCGTATATTGGCAGAATCCCGCGAATAACTGGGGTAACCAACCGGGCGGTTTTGATCTCAAGGGAGCCAAAAAGCTTGTATTCTGGGCCAGAGGCGATAAGGGCGGAGAGAAGATTGCGGAATTCAAAATCGGGGGCATAACAGGCGAATACGCCGATTCCGACACCGCGAACATAGCGGACGTAACGCTGACACAGGAATGGAAGGAATACACGATCGACCTGGCCGGCAAGGACCTCTCGTACATCTCGGGAGGATTCTGCTGGGTCGCTAATGCCGCGTCGAATCCGAACGGATTCACGTTCTATCTGGACGACGTTTATTACGAATAAATAGATCCGCGCGCGATTCGGCGGTAATTTTGAAAGGGGATTGCAGGAATGAAAAAGTTGATAGTTTTAGCAGCTGCGGTGGTGTTTTTTGTCGGCGTAGCCGGCGTATCATACGCTGAGTTCAAAAGATTTAATGTCTACACTGATCGGACAGCGAAGGATAACCATTATATCCCTTCGGGTTGGATGGGTGATTGGGGTGACATGAAGATCGATACCGGCTGGAAAGAGAATCCCCACTCAGGCGTTAGCTGCCTTAAAATCACCTATTCCGCGGAGCAGAAGCAGGGCGCTGGGTGGGCAGGCATCTTCTGGCAGAATCCCGCGAACAACTGGGGGACGAAAAAGGGCGGGTTCGACCTGACAGGCGCGAAAAAACTGACATTCTGGGTCCGCGGGGAAAGAGGCGGCGAAGTATTGGCTGAAGTCAAAGTCGGCGGAATAACAGGTGAGTTCGCGGATTCGGACGCGGTCTCGATCGGGCCGATCACCCCTACCCGCGAATGGAAGGAATACACGATCGACCTTACCGGCAAGGACCTCTCGTACATCTCGGGAGGATTCTGCTGGGCGGCGAGCGTTGCCGATAACCCGAACGGTTTCGTGATCTTCTTCGACGATATCTATTACGAGTAAAATATGGATCCTCATATAAGCCACCATTCTGAACATCACGAGAGTCATCATGCGGGTCACCATGCAGCCCATCACGCGACTCATCATGGAAGCCACCATGCAGCTCATCACACCAAAAGGCGGCACAGAAAAAGACATCACTATGTCATTCCGCTGATACTTTTGTTGTTATTTTTCTTTGTCGGTGGATGTTTCGTTTTGAATAAAATTTCGCAGAAACCCGTCGCTAAGTTAAAGAAGATCGTCTTGGAGAGGCTGTCGAACGGCCATTTCCGGCTTTTGGCCGGCGGAGAGCCGTATATTGTTATGGGGGTATGTTATCAGCCGGTCCCTCCGGGGCAGGATTATGCCTACAACTGGTGGGGAGATCCAGCCAAGCCCTGGCTTGTCGACGGGCAGCTGATGAAAGACGCAAACATAAACACGGTTCGTTTCTATCAACCCGGCGATGACCCGCGGCAGGTAAAACAGGTAATAAGCGATCTTTACGAGAAATTCGGCGTCCGCACTATTCTCGGTCACAATTTGGGCATATACGATGTTCCTCCGCCCGCTTATGCGGACGAGAGTTACAGGGAGCTGCTAAAGGAGCAGGTGCTGAATATTATCAAGACCTATAAGGACGAGCCGGGAATATTGATTTGGGTGCTGGGCAACGAAAACAATTATAGTTTCGATGATCAGATAGCGCCCTGGGGTTCGCCCGAGCTTGACGTGATAGAGGATGATAAGGAAAGGGCAACGGCGAAAGCAAAAATATATTACGCTTTTGTGAACGATATCGCCAAGGAGATAAAGAAGATAGACCCCAATCACCCGATCGCTATGGGAAACGGCGAAGTCTTCTATCTCGATGTCGCCAAACCCCTGACGCCTGACATAGACATACTCGGCCTTATTTCATACCGCGGCATTAGTTTCGGGAATACGTGGGAACAGACTGAGAAGAGACTGGGAAAGCCTATAATCTTGACCGAATTCGGCTGCGACAGGTTCAACGCCCTGACTAAAAAGGAAGACGAGGATATACAGATCAAATTCCTTATATCGCAGTGGAAGGAGATGCTGCGCAATACCTGCGGCATGACGGGTAAGGGGACCGTGTTGGGAGGTTGTATATTCGAGTGGAACGACGAGTGGTGGAAACATGACCCTTCGAATCCCGCGAGCTGGTATGTGCAGGATGAGGCGGCAGGCTGGACCAACGGTTCCTACTATTACGATATCGAGGTAGAAGGCCATATGAATATGAACGAGGAATGGTACGGTATCGTCGGATTGAGCCTAGAGAAGGAGAACGGCGTCAATAAGAGGATACCCAAAAAGGCGTATTACGCCCTTAAGGAATTATGGTCGAAGGGCGCCGCGGCCGTCGAGCCGCCGCGGAAAGGTATCAAAGTAAATCAGTAGGCTAATCCTAAAGGATAGGCCTACCTGATACCGTTAAAGGAAGGGCCTAATCCCTGATGTGGACGTCTGCGTATTGCGCGATCATCTCGGCGACCTTTGTAGGCGGTATGACCGAGAAATAATGGTCGATGACGCAGTGCGCTATCTCGTGGGCGAGGACGTTGGCTGAGATCTTCTCCTCGCTGGCAAAAAGCGTGTTTATTTTAAAGACATAATAAGCTATGAACTTGTTATCCTGATCGAAGATCCCCACATATACCCTGTTAAGATCGTCTTGCCCCTTATAGATCCTGACGTTCAGGCGGAGGTCCTTCGGCCTCATATCAAGTATCTCCTGCACCTTGAAGAAGATGAGGTCAAATTTATAAGCTATCTCATCTCCGGTCTCATCCCCGGCGCGGGGAGGCTTTTCGGTAAGGCCGTAGTCTATCTTATATGTGTCTATCTTTTTGTTTACCATCGCCAGGTCTACGCTGTCTTTAAAAAAAATAGTACAATAGAGGCTGTTTACGCTTAGCCAATCATTGCCGTCGGAAAATTGGTTTTCCGAGACGATGGCAGCCGAGGCAGTCGCTGCGGAAAATAAGAGAAGGAACAAAAGCATCGGGGATACCCTGAAATAAGAGAGGCTGTTTTTTATCTGCCCGATCTTTTTTTCGATGCCCCCTATCTTATTCTCTATCTCGCTTTCAGGTGTGCCTTTCGATCGCAAGAAAGATTTTATGCCGCCGATCTCCTGTTCCAGTTCCTTTATTTTAGCCTGCGACGAGGAAAGAGGATTTTTTATGCTTTTAACCATCCCGTTTACTATTTCACTTAAGCCCTTGAACTCGTCGTTTTGCCTTAAGTGCACTTCTACGGTCAGATTTCCTTTGCCGATCTCCGTAATGTCCTTTTCGAGGCGATATAGAGGCCCGAAGATGCGGTGGGATATATAAAGAAGTATCGTTATGGTCGCGATACTGACGAGCACAATGGCTATTATGCTGCTCGAGGCCAATACCGGAAGTATGAAGTCAGATGTGCTCATTACGGTGAAACGCAAATTCTCGAAGCTGGTCGTAGCGGTCTTCTTTGTCAACAGGAGGGCGAGCGAACTCATTATGAGGCACGCCAGTATCAGCAGCAGGCAGAACTTAAGTATAAAACTGGCCTGGAATTTTTTCTTTATGAAGTAATTCCTTCTCCGGTTATTCTGATCAGGCGCCTTTATCATTTTATCCTTATCTTCTCAAGGGCTTCTCTGTTGATATCGATCCTTGTCTTTCTCTCGAGGTCGACGATCCACGATTTGATCATCCCGCTCGCCTTCTGGTTACGGTCTTTTTCCGTCTGAGGCATCGAGGACAGGATCTCTTCCGACTTCTTATTTAAGAGCGAACGCAGGAGGCTCTGCTCCCAGAACCGCTCGACCATCTTCATGAATTCCGGGTTCCTGTCGAGACCTTGCCGCTGGGCTTCCAGAAGCAGGATTTTTTTCTCGATGATATCGTTCAGGAGCTGCTCCTTCGGGATTTTATTGCGATATTCGGGAGGGTAAAGCGATAATTCCGAGAGAAAATCTTCCTTATATAGAGAATAATCGCCAATCGTGGCGATAACCTCTTTTTTTGGTCCTTTTTCCGTGCATCCGCATACGGAAAGGGCAAAAGCCGCTATGAGCATCAGAGGTATGATATTTCTCATATCCGTCATTATAAGGGCTTTACTTCCTTTTTGCAATATGTTAATTTATTAGCATGAAGTTTTCCTCCAATATGCCGATCCTAATCGCGTTTTTAGTCGTCCTCCTGAGTCCTTTCCAGGCCTGGGCAGATTACAATACTGTCACCGGCAAGGATGAGCCCGTCTATATGTCTACCGAACAAGAGGTAGCCATGGGTGATTCCATTTCCAAGCAGATAGAGAAAGAGTATAAGCTTGTGGGAGACGAGCATATGCAGGAGCGCGTCGAGCTTATAGGCAAAAGGCTGGCCAAGGTCTGCGACCGGAAGGAGCTCATCTACCATTTTAAAGTACTGGATATCGACGATATTAACGCCGTCTCTCTACCGGGCGGTTGGTTATATGTCTTCAGGGGGCTTGTGGATAAGTGCAAGAACGACGACGAGCTGGCCGGGGTAATTGCCCATGAAATCGGTCATATCGCAGCGCGGCACTCCGCTAAACGGGCGCAGGCCAATTCCATATCCAACATCGCGATGATAGCCGTTGCTATAGCCGGGGGCGGAAACGCTGCGCGGGCGACGAATCTCGCGCTTACATCCCTTATGGCATCCTACTCCAGAGAGGATGAGTTCGAGGCCGATAGGCGGGCAGTGATATACACTAAGGCCGCCGGGTACGACCCGGATGCCTTGATCACTTTCATGGGGACTATGAAAGAGGCCAAAAAGTTTGATATAAGGCCTTATTCCTATTTCAGGTCTCACCCTTATGAGGGGGAAAGGATAGGTAATATCCATCGCCAGATAACCGGCACCCTCGATTTCAACGGATGGATAAATAAACCGATAGACAGAGAGAAGTGATAACTTTTGGGGAGGGGTGGATGAAGATATCTATTTTGACGGTCCTTGTTTTGTCCTTAGTTTTGTTTTCCGCGCATATCCTTCAGGCCGCTGAAAAATCACCTCAAAAACCCGTCATATCGGTCCCTAAAGCGGCGAAGCCGGTAAAGATAGACGGAAACCTTGACGAATACCCGAAATACGCCGTAAGGATGGACGATAAGTCCTCCGAGAGGCTGCAATATTTTGAATACGGCGGTAAAGATGATATCAGCGCCGATATATATCTCCTCTGGGACTATGAGAACCTCTACGTGGCGGCAAAGGTGACCGACGACGCCCCGTTCGATAACAGCAAGGAAGGCCCCGATATTTGGGATGGTGACGCGTTGGAGGTCTTGCTTGGCATGGACGGGACGGCAGACCCCGGGAGGATCTACTTCGGCAAGGGCGATTACCAGATAGGATTAAGCCCGGGCAATAACAAGAATATCAAGCCGAGCGAGTGGGTCTGGCGCCGTGATGACTACAAGGACGGCATCGAGGTCGCGGCGAAACCGCGGGAGAAGGGCTATATTATCGAGGCGAAGATACCTTTTAAGGTATTAGGCGGGTTCAAACCCGAGGCCGGAAAGAAGTTCGATTTCGACATCGCGGTCGACGACAGCGATAAGGGGAAGAGGGACGCCCAGATGGCCTGGACCGGCACAAAGGAATTCTATTCCGACCCGAGCCAGTGGGGTGCCGCGCTCCTAGCCGCGCCGCAAGCCGCGTTTGCCCTTTCCATCTCAAGCGTCATAGCCGTAATAGCTGGCATCGCGGTGATCGTCATGTTCATTACTTTTGTCGTCCACCGGCCGAAATAAGCATTGAAAAAGCCCGCCAATATTGATAAAATCAACACATCGGAGGAGAGCGGATGAAATGCGACACATGCGGACGTGACGTGCCCGAGGTAAGAAGGGTGGTAGTGGCGCCCGGGTACGACAGGGCATTGGCAAAGCCGGTCTACAATTGCCCGGAATGCTATGAGAAAAAAGAGAAGGCCAAAAAGTACAATTCCCCCGAAGCTGCCGAAAAGAAATAATAAAGCATGCCCCAGAAGATAAAAGTCCTTGATAACGGATATGTTGCGCTCGTCGATTATATGGGCGGCGATAAAGCTGTCATCGAAGGCGCGCGGCGCTGCTATATGAGCGAGCCTCAGGGTGAGGATGCGTCCGCGGCCGCAGACGCAAAACTGATCCGCCACCTCATAGCCAAAGACCACGGCACGCCGTTCGAGCACGCGTATTTCAGGTTCGACGTCAAATGCCCGATATTCGTAGCGCGCCAGTGGATCCGCCACCGCATCGGCACATACAACGAAATGTCCCTCAGGTATTGTCTGGCCAAAAGGGATTTTTATACGCCCGAAGGTCTTACCGGTGAGGCGCTCGAAAGATATAAGAAATCCATAAACGCGGCGTTCGACGCCTACGAGGCGCTTGTCGGCTCCGGCGTAAAACGCGAACAGGCCCGCGGTGTCCTGCCACTTTCCCTATATACTTTATATTACTGGACGGTAAACGCGCGGTCGTTAATGAATTTCCTTAAGCTGCGCCTGGATAAATCCGCGCAGCCCGAGATCCGCGAATACGCGAAGGCCCTCCTTGGGATATTCAGGGAGACGATGCCGGTGACGGCGAAGGCTTTCGAAGAAAAGATAATGCCCGAACAGTAAATGGATCCCTCAGACCCGGTCAAGCCATCCGCAGGAGAATTAATACAAGGCTGCATAAAGAAAGACAAGCGTTCATGGGACATCTTCGTCGAGCGTTATTCAAAAGTGATCTATTGGGCGATAAGGGACCGGCTCAAGCGGTTCGGATATGATTTCGAAGATGAAGATATAAATGACATCCATCAGGATGTTTTTATCGCTTTATGGGCCGGGAATAAACTCGCGCAACTCAAGGATAGCGACAAGGTTGCCGGTTGGCTGGCGATGATAGCCGGAAACGCGGCGATAGATTATTTCAGGAGAATGAAGCGCCAGTCGCCGCCGAATTCGATATCCATCTACGAGGAGATATATAAGAACGGCGACGGCGAGGCGAGGACGCTTGAAGAAGTTCTGCCGTCAAAGGCGGCCGGGCCCGACAAGGAAGCGCAATTAAGCGACGCGCGCGAGGTCTTGAAGTCGGCCATAGGGTCGCTTAAGCCGAAGGAGAGGATAGCCGTCGAGCTGAACCTTCTCCACGGGATGAAACATAGCGAGATTGCGGATGCGCTTAAATTGCCGGTCAATACAGTCTCGACGACGATAGCGCGGGCAAAGAAATACTTGAAAGAAAAACTCGAAGGAAGCCGTCTATTATAGCATGGGAGAGAAGATGACGAAGTTGCATGAGGCAAAAGCGGTGGGATGTCCGGACGAGGCGGCGCTGGCGGCATTCCTGGGCGGCAAGCTTAAGGAAGCGGAATCGCGCTCTATCGAAGAGCATGTAGCCGGTTGTCCTCTCTGTCTTGAGAATGTCAGGGCAGGATACCTGGGTGAGAGACTGTATAATGAAAAAGATTTACCCGGATCAAACACAGAGATAATACGAAAAGCGAAAGGCATTGCAAAAATGGATTCCAGAAAGAAGCGCATTCAGACCGGTCTTTGGCTTGCCGCGACCATCGCGGCATTTACGTTGTCATTTACGGTGCCGAAGTATTTCGCGCAATTTTTAGTCGCGGCGCTGATACTCGGGTTTAAGTGGGTATCGGAGAGCGAAAACGTCCGCACCTTGATCGTCGCGATGGACGCCAAGCGCCGTCACGAAAATAAGGAAGAGGAGATCTTGAAATGGAGACGATAACAAGATCATACGAGACGAAGAACGGATTGATCGAGGGCGTGCAGGTCAAGTGGGCGGGATTTAATATCCTTCTGGTTTCCGGAAAGAGAGGGTTCCTTGCCTGCCCCGTTTTTGATATGGAGGCTTTGGACAGGTATGATGTGGCGGCAGCGCTTGTTGAAAGTTCCCCGGATAATCCTATAGGTAATTTGGAGCGGTTTCCGGACAGGAAGATAATAAAGGTAAATAAAAAAGCGGCGGAACTCGGGATCGCCGTCGGGATGGATGTTACAAAGGCATTCGAGCTTATTGCATAAGGGATTAAGATAGATGGCCGACAACAGCAGGAAAGCCGCTTTTCAGCTTATAATCATATTCGGGCTGGTAAGCCTCTTCGGAGATATAGTCTATGAAGGCGCGCGAAGCGTCAACGGCCCGTACTTAAAGACGCTCGGCGTGAGCGCCGCGGTAGTCGGTTTCGTCGCGGGCTTGGGCGAATTTATCGGTTACGCGATACGCCTTGTTTCCGGGTATTTTGCCGATAAGACGAGGGCATACTGGATATTTACTTTTGTGGGATACGGGATGCTCGTTTCAGTCCCTCTGCTTTCCCTGACAGGCGTCTGGCAGGTCGCGGCCCTTTTTATAATAATGGAAAGGTTCGGCAAGGCGTTGAGGGCGCCGGCGCGGGATACGATAGTCTCGCAGGCATCGAAACAGGTCGGTACCGGTTTAGGGTTCGCAATATCCGAGGTCATGGACCAGATAGGGGCTTTGGCCGGCCCGCTTATCCTTAGCGGGCTTTTCCTGGTTATCGGAAATACAGGGAATGAAATAGCTAAATACCAAAAAGGATACAGCCTCTTCTGGATACCTTTTATCCTTGTCATGGCCTGCGTCACGTTCGCGTTCATAAAGGTCCCGAACCCGGAAAAACTGGAGATGGCGGTAAAGAGAGCGCCGGAGCCGGATAAATTATCCAAGACCTTCTGGCTTTATGCGGTTTTTACGTTCATCACGACCATGGGCTTCGTGAATTTCGCGCTTATAGGTTATCATTTCAAGGCAAATAATGTCTTATCCGACGCGCAGATACCGCTCTTCTATGCTGTCGCCATGGCGCTGGACGGGGTGGCCGCATGGTTTATCGGGACCTATTATGACCGTATTAAGAAAAGGAGCAATAACGAGAAAGCCGGGCTTAGCGTATTATTGGCGATCCCGCTCTTTTCGATTTTTATACCGATTTTAGCTTTTTCCCTGGATTTTATATTCGCCCTGATAAGCGCGCTTATCTGGGGGATAGTGATGGGCATACACGAGACGATCATGAAGTCCGCTATCGCCGATCTCACCCCGATAAAGAGGAGGGGGACGGGATACGGCGTATTTAATACGGTTTACGGCCTCGCCATGTTTATCGGCAGCGCGGTCATGGGACTGCTCTACGATCGTTCTATAGCCGCGGTGATAGCAGTTGCCGTCGTCTTGCAGATACTCGCTGTTCCCGTATTCTTCTTAATGAAGAAGGAAGCTTTTGTGGTATCATAACAGGTTAAAAGGAAACACATGGAACCGAATAAGACTATAGGCAAAAAGCTAAAGAACATATTTATAGGGAAAGCGCATAGCCCGCATGACACCAAGCTATTCCACAAGATATCGCTTATCGCATTCTTCGCGTGGGTCGGGATAGGCGCCGACGGTTTATCCTCCTCATGCTACGGTCCCCAGGAAGCGTTCGTGGCTTTGCAGGGCCATATGTACCTCGGGATCTTTGTCGCTCTTGCCAGCGCGTTGACGGTATTTGTTATCAGCGCAAGTTATTCCCAGATAGTAGAGATCTTTCCGTCAGGCGGCGGCGGCTATCTTGTCGCGAGCAAGCTCCTTTCGCCGAGATTGGGGATGATATCAGGCTGCGCTCTGCTTATAGACTATATGCTGACCATAACCGTTTCTGTCGCGTGCGGCGCCGACGCGGTTTTCAGCTTCCTGCCGTCAGATTGGCTGAAGTTCAAGCTGATTTTTGCCTCGTTTGTTGTACTCGTTCTTATAGTGCTTAATCTCAGGGGCATAAAGGAATCGGTCCTCGTCCTGATGCCCATATTCCTCGTATTCGTCATCACTCACGTTTTTTTGATCATATACGCTCTGGCGATGCACTCGGCAGATTTCCCCGAAGTGGTCTCATCCACAGGAAAGGATTTGAGCAGTACCGCCGCTCAAGTAGGTGTTTTTGGGATAATATTCATGATACTAAGGGCTTATAGTATGGGCGCCGGAACGTTTACCGGCATAGAAGCTGTCAGTAACTCTCTGCCCGTTTTAAGGGAACCGAAGGTCCAGACCGCGAAGCGGACTATGCTATACATGGCGATATCGCTTGCCTTCATGGTAGTCGGCCTTATGCTTGCTTATATGCTATACAAGGTTCAGCTTCAGCCGGGAAAGACGCTTAACGCAGCGCTCCTCGAAAGCGTGACTCAGCCCTGGAACAGGAATTTGTCGATCGCATTCGTGCTTATTGCCCTGGTTTCAGAGGCCGCGCTTTTGTTTGTCGCGGCGCAGACCGGCTTTATCGGCGGGCCAAGGATACTTGCTAATATGGCGCTGGACAGATGGGTACCTTCGAGGTTTGCGACGTTAAGCGACCGTTTCGTCACTCAAAACGGCGTCCTTATTATGGGGATCGGGGCGCTCGTGATGATGTTGGCTACCCGCGGTTCCGTGGTTTTGCTCGTCGTCCTTTATAGTATAAACGTCTTCATAACTTTCCTGCTCTCCCAATTGGGTATGGTGCGTTATTGGTGGAATAACCGGAAGAGACTCGATCACTGGCGCAGGAAACTTGCCGTAAGCAGCGTTGGTCTCGGGTTGACGACTTTTATCCTCATCTCTGTCACAGTGATCAAATTCAATGAAGGCGGGTGGGTAACTCTGCTTGTCACCGGCGTCCTGGTATCGATCGTGCTGGGGATAAAAAGGCATTATGAACATACCGCAAAGATGCTAAAGAGACTAGATAGCCTGGTTATGGCGGCTGGTTTCTCGAGCGCGGAGAGCATCCCCGGCATAACAAAGAAAGAGATGGAGGAGTTCGATCCCGAGGCCAAGACGGCCGTCCTTTTGGTAAACGGTTTTAACGGGATGGGACTGCATACGCTATTCAATATCTTTCGCCTGTTCGGGGATTCTTTCAAGAATTTCGTATTCGTGCAGATAGGCGTAATAGACGCCGGTAATTTTAAAGGCGCCGAAGAGCTGGAGCGCCTCGAGGCGCACGCGAAAAGCGAGATAGAAAGATACGCGGATTTCGTCAAACAGCACGGCTACTATGCGGAGGGGATGTTCGCATTAGGCACGGATGTCGTGGAAGAGGCCTCGAAGCTTGCCCCGAAGATCACCGAGAAATACCCTCAGTCCGTCTTCTTCGGCGGCCAGATAGTCTTTCCGAAAGAGACGTTCCTTACAAGGCTACTCCACAACTACACCGTCTTCTCGATGCAGAGGAAGTTCTACCATGAGGGGATACCTGTAGTTATCCTGCCTATTAGAGTATAAGGCATGTCATTCCCGCGGAAGCGGGAATCTAAATCGTTGCCAGCGAAGCTGGAAATTTGGGCGAGATTACTCTTAATTATAGGATTTAATCATTGTTATTATTGTTATAGGTCCGAAATCCGATTATCTTCTTTTCCTTTGCGGGTAGTGGCTCTAATAATTGTTTAATAGCTTGAAATACAATTACAAACTGTTTATCGTATTTTTTCTCCATCTCCTCAATTTTATGCCTGAGATCTACGTTAGTTAATAACATTCGTTTTAGTTGGATAAATGCGCGCATAATTTGGATATTCACATGTATTGCTCTCTTGCTGTGTAATACGCCTGAAAGCATGGCTACGCCTTGCTCAGTAAAAGCACGGGGTAGCTTGCGTGTGCCGCCCCAACTTGATGTGCCATTTTGGCACATCAAGTTTTGAAGCTCCTCTTTTGTTAATTGGAACATAAAGTCTGCCGGAAATCTCTCAATATTACGTCTTACCTGGCGGGTTAACTGTCTCGTATCAACTTCGTAAAGCTTAGCGAGATCCCTATCCAACATCACTCTTTTACCGCGTATCAGCAAAATCTTTGCCGCGATTACCTCTACTGAGATAGCGTTAGACATGTTTTCACCTCCTTATAATAGTAATAGACGCAAGAAGGCTTAATTTTCTTTCAACTTTTTTAGGAAGACGGGAGAGAAATTCGTTACTTCTGTAAGCGGGAATCTTGGTGCC
>Ga0209343_10006896_pt1 | contig 13521 bp, 8 predicted proteins | sample RifCSPlowO2_02_FD_184026 | JGI IMG/M metagenome (GOLD analysis project Ga0209343, IMG submission 184026) | Groundwater microbial communities from Rifle, Colorado - Rifle CSP2_plank lowO2_0.2 (SPAdes) (version 2) | ecosystem: Environmental > Aquatic > Deep subsurface > Groundwater | place: Rifle... | reverse complement strand
CGTTGAAGTTGTACACCAGCTCGCCGTAGTGCATCACGATGTCGGAGTTCGGGAGCCTGGACGCCTCCAGCTTTCGCAGCGTGCGCTGAAACAACCGGTCGAGAACGTCGCGGTACGGGAAGACGACCGAGTAACTGCACCCGGTCCGAAGAAAATGCTGGCTGCCACCGACCTCGTAGTTGTGAACGATTTTCTGTTTGAAGTTGTCGGTGGTGTTGCTGATGAGGTCGACCGAAGACCAGAAGTCGTCGAACGCAGCGCTTTCATACAGCCTGGTGCTGTACGAGATGAAATAGCTCTGCAGGTGGTAACCGTGGTCGTGCGAATCGGTCAGTCCGCAGAGGTCGATGTCCTCGCGCTCCATCTCATGCAGGATCGGCTGCAGATCGTTGAAGGGGCCAAACACACTGTCGTTGGCAACCAGCAGACGACTGACTTGGGCGTCTTGCTGTTTCAGCAGCTCGATCCCCGCCTTGTAGGAGCCGAAGTCGTAGCCCACGTTCTCTCGAAGGCAGACGGTGTGGCAGACCTTGGACAAAGCCTCCACGCTCGCGTCAGAGATGGCCCGGCTGGTGGACACCAGAAGCACCTCGTAGCCACACCGCTTGAGCTGCTCCAGGTAGTACAGCACGTAGCGCTCCACCCGATCGTTCGCATCAAAGTGGGAGAAGACACAGTATTTGGCCGGAGTGGTGGGTGTTTGGCCAGAAAACCTGGAGGTGAGGATCTTCATGTTCTGTGAGAAGGGCTGCGAGAAACAGAATGTAGCAAGCCGTCAGGCACTGCAACCCCATATTGTCGGTCCCTTTTTGGTGCGCGATTGCTGAGCAAGGCGGGCAAAAACAGTGCCGAAGGAAGTGTGTGGATGCACAGCGAGCTTCAGCGCTGATGTGTGGGCGCCCGCAAACTGACTTCACTACGAAGATGACTTCACGAACTTCTGGTGGGTGCGAAGGGCCAAATTGTCAGCGCCGCAAGTGTGTTGACGCGGTACACCCATACGTCCTTGGTTCATAGAATATTTCTCTAGTGTTTGTGGAGTTAATTAGAGTTTGATTCCCGAATCAAATACCTTCAATCCGCCAATATACCAAGAAATAATCATTGCAAATCCAAGGTAAATAAGAAACCATAGCCATAGCGGTATATTTAACGCTTTTACACGAAATTTTCCGGAGGAAATTGACCAAAACGCAAATGGCAATAGAAGTGTTACAACAGGAAGAGCGAATCTGTTTTCAACAGCTGTTATTGATGTCAATGAGGCCCATCCAAGAATAAAAAGAAAAATCATCGACATCAAGTAAATGTTTCGTGTATTTATCTTGGTTCCCCATTCTTTGGGCGGGCGGCATTTCTTTTGCCAGTATATAATTCCAGCAATACCCCAAAAATTAATGGATTGCGAATAGATGAATAAGATGGGGCGATACCATGGGTTTTTGTTGAATATATACACCGTCAAATAGTCGAAATCCAAAGCGGCAAAGAGGTGTAAAAATGCTGTAAAAAAGCCGTTTATTGGATTTAATATATACCAAAGTATTCCATCCGTATTTGGAGTTGAGAGGGGGTTGAAATACGGCAGTGTCGGTTTTTCCCCTGCTAAATTTGTGGCATACTTAATCATCCTGATTCCGGCATCTATTTGGAAGTTGCCTAGATCGAACACAGGTAAGAATGTCCATCTGTCATAGTATTTGACATTGAGATAAATTTGTGGTGATACTGCCATTGCAAAACAAACTGCACATAGCACCAATAAGCCCGCCTTTGCAGATGCGCGATGATTGGAGTAGATGCAGTAGTAGGCAAGAGTTGCCACCAAAGGAGCAAGCAAAAACAAAGTCGAAGGCCTGACCATGATGGAAAGACCACACATGAAGCCCAGAGTGGCCAAATTTCTAGCTTTGACACCTTGAAATGCGATGTCAACTACCGCTGTGCCAATTAGCATTAGAATGCAAACAGATATTCCATCTGTTAGGGATATGGCCAATACTGGATAAATATATGCATTTAGAATAAATGCAGTAAAAACTAAATCGCCTAGCGAGCGAGATGTGTTGCGTGATAAATTATTTGAAAAAATTAGGGCGCATGCAAAATATATGAATAGCTGTACCGAAAAAATCGCATGCGCAGAATCGATTCTAAAAAAATCCGCTACGTCAAAAATTCCTGATAAGAATAATGGATATGCGTATGAGCGTAATTTTCCCCAGAGATGATTTTCAAATCCGCTTGCTTGATATAAGTTGCCTATATAGGTGTATGCGTAGGCGTCTGCGCAATTGCATGGATGCACTACCGCTGGGTATTGATCTAAGAAGCACCAATATGCAAAGAGTGTTGCAATGAATATAATTGATAGCTTGAATTGTGCGGATAACCCGGGGCTTCTATTTATTTCGAAGCTCCTCTCAAGTGTTGTGTTCATATATTAAATATGTAGCTATGCATTGATAACTGTGGTGTGGCTTGGTGTGGCTATTACTGCTTTGGCTGTTCCGGCTGACACTGGTCGAATCTGATCTGTATCGTCCAAAGAACTTAGCATGTTTGTCACTGATTTAAACTGGAATAACTGATTTCTTTTTTATGGCTTGATACGATACTGGAATATTTCAGTTGCCGGTTGCAGGTTTCTTGTGATGATGGGTCTGATGAAGCCGTTTAACGTGTCGGGGTAAAAGTCCGGGCAATCATAGCGCTTACTTTTGTCATGTTGCGCTTCCATCCACCGCGTGCGAATGCAATCAATCCCTTCTGATTCACGCAGCTTTACTGCCTTGAAATGTTGCGGATCCTTGTGAAGGATCTGGTTGGATTTAAACAACACAAGAAGCAGAATCAGTGGGATGGCCAGCCGATGTCGCCAGACTGCGTCTAGCTTGACAAACTCAAATGTTAGTGCGAAGAAAACCGGGAGCAATGCAGCAAGCCACCAATAGTGAAACCGACCCTTTGCATAGACGGCAATTTGTGCCCAGCTGGTGGCATCCTTTGCGGTCAACCCTGAACGTCCTGCGGAGACCACGCAGGCATAGAGAATCCCTCCCAGCCCGCAAGCGAGAGCGATCAAGAGGGTCTGATTCTGATGAGCGTTCAATCGACGCCGAAGCGCAACACAAGCGAGAAAAGTCAAACTCGCCAGAAACATGCTGAGTATCAGAAGATCCAGCCAAACAGGCGTGCCGGGCTGGCCAGTTGCCCGTCCGTACAAGCCGGAAAAAAACCACCAAAACCGTGCCTCAGTAGGCAAGACTGTTGTTGAAGCGTGGCTGTGTTCCAGCAGAGATCCTTGCCGGGAAATGACGATGCCAAGCTGTATCAACATGGCGGTCAAGCCGACCAAACTCAATGTTAGAAGAGCGGGGCCCCAATGATTTCCATCTTGGTTGTTTCTGACAATTTCAGAACGGGCTTGAAACCATTGGAAGGCCATGATCACAAGGCTGGCAATGCCAAGTGAAATGAAAAGTGTGGGGCCAGAAATATAGGCCAGTCCTGCTGCCAGTGCCAGAGAAGCAAAAACCACCAGCTGCGCAGGTGTTGATGACTTCTGGTCGCTGATCCTGGTGAGGAGCCAGAGGCCCCACGTGAAAAACAACACAGGCAGCATTTGATGGTAGGCAATTCCGGTGTGGCCCCAGTAACCAGAACTTGATATGCAAAAACTCAGAAAAATGAGGGCGACAGCCGTGAAGTTTCGGCTGAAATGCAGGAGCAATGCGATGGCAAAGGACAAAAATCCAGCCAAGGCGACAAGTCCGAAAATTCGAACCGATAAGAAATTTCCATTGAATGTCTTTAACAAGATCCAGTCGAATACCTGTCCGGTTAAAAAGTAGGTGTCATTGCCGGAAATAAGCATCCAGTCAAAGCGCTCATTGATGAGCGAAAACCCTCCGTCTGAATAATATCGCCAGTCGTCCAAAAGAGGTAACCAGGCAGAGGACCATACCACTTGGTACACGAAAACCGAAAAGCAGAATACCACCCACGCGACGGCCCAGCCCGTTGCGCGGTCATGGCCATCCAGTTTTCTCGGCCAGAGTTTGATGGTTGCAAATAGAAACAGTCCTGCAAAAAGCCAGGGAACCATTCCAAAAATAGTGACAATTAGCGGGATTTTGATTCTGATAATTGATTGGCCACCTGTCTGATCAGTTTCCCTGTTAATTGAAGCTGATTTGACATGCGCGCGCGAACCGAAAAATAGAAAATCAACCTTTTGTAGCTGAACTGAGCCTGTAAAGGATGAAGTGTCCAAAACCAAGCTTCTTGCCAGTGTGTTTGATGGGTAAAACACAACCGTGCGGGAGCCGGACAGCACCTGTTGCGTTGTTGACTCAGTAGAATGGGTAAAAGGCTGGATTTGGGTCAGTTGCATCTGACCGCCGGCACTTCTTAAAGTAATCTCGAGTTGCGGGTGGTAGCCCAGAAATAATGCAACGGTCGCGCTGGATATAAGCCAGAGAAATATGATCTTCGGCTGTGTCAGTTGGCCTGCATTCAGCTGAAGTTTATGCCATAACATCTGCGGGGTGTAATTTTGATGCATCACCCAGCGGACGGCAAGGAAGTTGATGGGAACGCTCAAGATGATAACAAAGATAGCTGACAGACTTGGTGGCACTCCAAGTCCTTCGCTGATCAAGCGCAATAGCAGGGTGCCTATGATCAATTGCGGCAGGTAGGCTATTGGGTAGAGTGCAATCTTCAGCTTGGTGCTGCTTTTGAAGAAAACCCAGCGGCTGTTCAGGTAGTAGCCAAAACCCAGCCCCAGGATATAGGAGGCGATATAGGCCAGCTCATAAGAAGTTACCCTGAGCAGCACGAGATAAACGGCATAGCTCAGCGCTGTATTGACCGTGCCTGAAACCAGAAATCGATTGAACTGGAGAAGAAGCGGGCGATTAGCTTGCATCGGTCTGCTTGCTGGTCATGTTCAAAAACTGACCGTAGTCGCGAATGTAGTCGTCTGGGTCGTAATGATGAGACGCTAAAACCAGCAAGACCGCACCTTCGGAATACTGGTACTGGATGCCCCAGGTCATGGGCGGCATGTGCAAACCAAGACCCGGGTCATCCAGCTTGACTTCCTGGCGGACTGTGCCGTCATCGACCACCACGCTGCATTGCCCGTTCAAGCAAACAAGGAACTGATGGCATACCTTGTGCGCATGTTCTCCCCGAACTTCCCGATTGGGAACGCCAAAGACCACGAAAGAGCGGTTCACCGAGAATGGAACATGCTGCTCAAATTCGAGAGCAACCAGGCTACCGCGCAGATCCCGGGCCTGCGGGAGTTTGCGCAGCGTGACACCCTTCACATCCAGCTGTTGCACACCATGGGCATCGACTTCATGGGTCGATGTTGTCGCCTTGCGGCTCCGGTCAGTGCCAACGTATCCCGTGATGCGGCCAGGATTTCCCATGACAATGGCATTGGGCGGCACTGATCGGGTGACGACTGCGCCGGCTCCGATCATGGCATGGGCACCTATATGAAGCCCGGGCAAGATGGTCGCGTTGGCACCGATGGACGCCCCCTTTTCTATCTTGGTCAGCGGGTATTTTTCCAGATGTTGTCGACTGCGCGGGTAGCGGTCGTTGCTGAAGGTCGCGTTGGGTCCAATGAATACATCATCTTCAACGACGAGGCCATCCCATAACTGAACGCCACACTTGACGGTGACACGGTCACCAATGACCACATCATTTTCTATGAACACGTGATCGCAGATGTTGCAGTCGGCACCTATCGTTGCCTTTGGCAAAACATGTGCAAATGCCCAGATACGGGTTCGTGCTCCAATCTTTTCACTTTCGCACAGGGCATGCTCGTGGCAGAAGAAGTCTTTCATTCAGGTCTTTTCGGTGGTGTTCGTGTTGAATTCGAATTTCCGCTGAATCATGGACAGCGGCCGCTGCTTGGTGTTTTCGTAGGCCCGCCAGGCGTAGGTGCCCACAATGCCCAGACCCAGGGTGTTCAATCCGCCGAAACTCAATACCGCCAACAGTGTGGCGGTGTAGCCGGGCACCTCGATGAGGCCGGTGATCCGGGCAAAGGCCGTGGCCAGGCCCATTAAAAAGGCCAGAAAGAGTGCAGAAATACCCAAGCGTGTCAGGATCCGGATAGGAAGATCCGAAAACGAAAACACGTTGTCAAACAAATAGTCCAGTTTGCGTCGGAAATTCCAGGCACTGCTTCCCTCCTGGCGCCCAAGTCGGCTGTAGGAAAGGGTTTCCCGGCGAAATCCCAGCCAGAAAATCTGACCGATCAGCGAGCTTCTGGCCTCCTGCAGCGAAAGCAGGTGTTCCAGAAACAAGCGATTGCATCCAAACACGTCGACACCGCCAAGGGGCACTTGAGGCATGACAAACTTGCGGTATGCCCACCAGAACAATTGCGAAAACCACCGTGAAAGGAGGGGGTCGTCACGACCGACCCGACTCGCGACAACCACATCCGCGCGGTCGGCGTTCAAGACCTCAAACATCTTCAAGATCAATTCGGGCGGCTCCTGCAGATCGGCGGCCATGACAGCAAAATGCTCGCCCCGCGCGACTTGAAGACCCGTGCGGATAGCAGGGAAAGAGCCAAAGTTCTTTGACAAGGTCACCAGTTGCGCCGGAAACCTGGCCTGCTGCAGCCCTTCATGCAGGCGCTCGGCACTGGCATCAGGACTTCCATCCACGACAAAGACGACCTCCAGCTCACCATTCAGGGATTCGTACATGCCCTGAACAGTGGTCAACAGGCGCGGAATGGACCCTTCGTTGAGGTAGACCGGAATGATCAACGAGTTCATTGCCCGTTCCAGTCGTTGATGATTTGCGCAACCCTGTTGACTTCGGAGTCGCTCAAGGTCGGAAAGCAGGGCAGGGTCAACACGGTTTGTGCGGCTGCTTCTGTGACCGGAAGATGGATTCCCGAAAATTCAGCCGAACACACGGGTTGCCGGTGGTCCGGAATCGGATAGTGAACATCGGTGGCGATGAGGTGCTGGCGCAGGTGCTGGGCCAGTGCGTCACGCTGATGGACCCGGACCACGAAGAGGTGGGCGACATAGTCGTCGCCGCTGACCTGGGGCAGCCTGACCAAGGGGTTGGTGATCTGCTCGCTGTAGCGCCGCGCAATGTCTCGCCGCTGTTGATTCCACTGGTCAAGATAGGGCAGCTTCTCGACCAGAATGGCTGCTTGCAGGGCATCCAGCCGGGAGTTGCGCCCTCCCGCGTTCAACACCTCGTATTTTTTGCCCCAGCCATACTGGCGCAGGCTTTTCAGTCGCTGCGCCAGCGGTGTTGACGCGGTCACGACGGCACCACCGTCCCCCGCCGCGCCAAGGTTCTTCGTTGGATAGAAACTGAACGCAGCCAGATCACCGTAGCTGCCCGCCATGCGGCCGTCGGCACCTTTTGCCCCGTGCGACTGCGCGCAGTCCTCAATCAGGAACCACCCACGCTGCTGGCACAGCTTTGTCAATCTGTCCATGTCCAGCATGCGGCCAAACAAATGGGTGGCCACGACCACCTTGATAGAGGCTGCCGGGACGCGCGCGAGAGCCTCCAGATCCATCAACAACGAATCGTCGTCGACATCGACATAGACCGGTTGCAGATCTGCGCCGAGCGCAGCAATGGACGAATAGAAGCCGGCATTGGCCACCAGCGCAATGCCCGACTGGGTCGGCAGGTCCAGCGCCCGCATGGCCAGTTCCAGCGCGTCGGTGCCATTGCCTGTGCTCACGCAATGCTCAACACCGCAGTACCGGGCGAACAGGAGTTCAAAACTTTCCACCTCGCTGCCCAACACGAAATAGCCCGATGAGAGCACCCGTTGAGCGGCCCCCATGATTTTTTCGGAGAGCGTTTCGTCTTGCCGTGTCAGGTCATTGATCAAAAGCATGATGTATCGGTGTTTGAAGAGTTTGAAAAATTGAATCTCGTTGATCCCGGAAGGGATCATGCGATCAACGATTGGTGTTGGTACGCGCAGACTCGCCATGTGCGACTCTCGGCGGCCACGCCAGACTGAAGTCCTCATAAACCAGCGTCAGATTCGGGCTGTAGTTCCTGTCCGCCGCCATCTTGTTTCCCCAGCGGGCGAACATGTACTGCACTTCGCTGGCGAATCGCGCCTGTTTGGCGGGGTTGTCTTCCAAGCCGCGCGAGGCCGACTCATGGTGCTTGAGCACCGCGTGTGGGGTCCAGACGTTTCGGTACCCGGCTGCTTGAACCCGAAGGCAGAAGTCGACGTCGTTGAAGGCGATGCCGAGCTGTTCGTCGAAGCCTTCCACGGCATTCCAGGCAGAGCGCTTGATCGCCAGGCAGGCCCCGGTGACTGCACTGAGTTCCTGATGCAGCTGAGCGCGACCGAAGTATCCGGGTGCGTCGCCAGGGAAGAACTTGTGTGAGTGGCCGGCAACGCCACCGATGCCGACGATGACGCCGTTGTGCTGGGCGCGTCCGTCCGGGTAGAGCAGTTTGGCGCCCACTGCGCCGACACCTTCGTGCGCGGCGTGGGAAACCAGTTCGTGCATCCAGTTGCCATCCAGGATCTCGATGTCGTTGTTGAGCAGCAGGACGATGTCGCCGCGGCTGGCGGCCACCCCCATGTTGACGAGCCTGGAGAAGTTGAAAGGAATGCTGGCATCGACAATGCGCAGCTTGTCGCTGGACAGTTCCTGGTACAGGGCCTTGACCTGTGGATCCACGCTGCCGTTGTCGACCACCACGATCTCGAAGTTGGGGTAGGTGGTTTTTTCCAGCACCGTCTTCAGGCACAAGGCTATGAGTTCAGGCTTGTCCCGCGTGGGGATGACGATGCTGACCAGGGGCGGCGGGTCGGGCAACTGGAACTTGACGCGGTTGTAGTGGGGAATGATGCCCGGTACCACTTCACCCGGCAGTCCCACCCGCGCCAGGTGTTCGGACACCGCCCGCCGCGCCGCGTCCAGCGCGTAGTTTTTGTTGTCAATACTCAAGGCGGTGCTGCCTTCGCAGGCGCGCCAGTGGTAAAGGATGCGCGGGACGTGCGCGATCTCGTCCATGCGCAATCCCTCAACCAGCCTCAGGGTCAGGTCGTAGTCCTGTGATCCGTCGAAGTCGCTGCGCAGTGGCCCCACCTGGTCCAGCAGTGCTTTTTGTGCCGCCATGAAGTGGCAGACCATGTTCTGGGCCAGCATGAGTTCGTAGTTGAATTCACACTTGAAATAGGGTTCGAACCGGTTGCCCTGATCGTCTATCTTGTCTTCATCCGAATAGATCAGCCTGGCTTGTGGGCGCTGGTTGATCGTGTCCACGACCCAGTGCAGTGCATCCTGGGTGAGTTCGTCGTCGTGGTCCAGAAAGCACACCCAGTCACCGGTGGCGATGCCGATCGCACCGTTGGTGGCTCCCGAGATGCCGGCGTTCTTTTCCAGCTTCACGTAGCGGATGCGTTCGTCCTGAGCGAGGTATTCCTGGACGATCTCATCAGCCTCCGGTCGGGTGGAGCAATCGTTGCAGATGCACAGCTCCCAGTTGCCGTAGGTTTGCGCCAGCACAGAGTCCAGCGCCTTGCGAAAGAACACCGGATCGGGGTTGTAGGTCGGCATGACGATGGACAGCTTGGGCGTGCATGTGAATGTCTTCGCTTGCTGCATCAGGGTCCTGAGGTAGCCAGCACCCTTTTCGTCGTATTGCCGGACCCAGTGCGCATAGTCGTTTCTGGCTTTCTCGCTGATTTTTTTGCTGGTTTCAGTCAGCAGCCTGGTATCCAGGGACAGGCGCTTGATGTCCTTGTCATACGCACCGAACAGGTATTTCGCACTGAACCGGATGCGCTCCCACAGCGTGCGCGGTGCCTGCCCCTTGGATGGCAGCAGCGCCAACAGCAGCGCATTGTTGGCGATGCCATCGCCCTGAATGCTGAGCGCTTCATCGACGCGAAGTTGGTCCTTGAGGCGCACGGTCTCCGCTTCGCGGCGTTCGTAGTGCGCCATGAGAGCCAGTGGGGTGGTGTTCTTGTCCATGTCGTTGGTGCTTGATCGAAAGCCCGGAAGCTGAAAGCGGGTGGGAAAACGGCGTGTTCGGTGTATCAACCGCGAGAGCCGTTCACGATTTGAAGCATCTTTTCAAGGCGCCGTGACCAGGTATTTTCGCCGACGAAGTCAGCAGCTTCGTCGGGCGTCAATCGGCCACGCCGCAGCTGGTCATGAATGGCCCGGGAAAAGCTCGGCACATCATGGCCAATGCACAGCCCGACATGGTGGTGTCGGGTGAATTCCAGCGGTGTCGAGGCCACCGGCACACCCGCGGCCAGGTACTCGAAGTACTTCATCGGAAACATGCTGCGTGTGTAGTCGTTCACCCGGGTGGGCAGCAGCCCGACAGCCATGCCGCGCAGATATTGCGGCAGGGCCGCATAGGGTTTGTGTCCGAGGGTGTGCACGTTGGGCAGTTTGCGCATCTCGGCGAGCGTGGGGTCGTGTTGTCCCTCCCGCTCCTCGCCGATCAGGACGAAGCTCCATTCCGGGTGTTGACTTGCCAGTGCATGCAGCAGCGCAAAGTCGACCTTGAAGTCCGACAGGGCGCCCACGTAGGCCAGGCGCGGGGACGGAATCGCCGCCAGATCTCCAGGCAGTGGTCCGCTTTCCAGCGCCTGTCCGAAATGCCCGGCATCCACCACGTTGGGCAGGTCGACCACCTGGGGGTGATGAAGGCTGCACTTGGCCTGCAGTGCAGGACTGGTCGTGAAAACGTGGTCTGCAACCTTGAGGAGACGCTCTTCCTCCAGGTTGAATGCGTCCGCGTCAATACCCGGGATCGCTGCGAGATCGTCGACACAGTGATAGACCAAAGGACCGGTATCCAGATCGTCCAGAAGATCGACGATGTACGGGTGGTAGGTCCAGACCATGGGCCGGGAAAATGATCGACTGCGAATGAACCAGCGCAGCACGCCGCTCAGCAGGCTGCGGTTGAGTGTGCGGATCCAGGGATGGTCATGGCGGAACGGCACCAGAAGCGGGGAATAGACCCACAGGCTCTTGCTCACCTGCCTTGGGCCGCGCAGACCTCGCCAAAGGCGTCTGAAGATGCGTCCCCAGTCGGTGCCACTGCCCAGTTTGGGTGGCCTCAGGCCGATGCTCTCGACATACAGCACGCGCCACCCGGCTTCGGCCAGATGGGCCGCGGTGTGCTGCTTGTTGGTCCAGTAGGGCGTGTCCCAGTCGGCGGTGGCAAAGAGAATGCAATCCTTGCTGGGGTGCTCAGCGGTGGCCATGCCGGGCCCCGTTTCCTTCGTTCAACAGCACCTGCAGCATGCGTTGCGAGGCCTTGCCATCGCCATAGGGATTCGGTTGACCCTGCAACCGGGCGCGTCGCTCCGGGGCGCCCAACCACCCGCGGGCCGCTTCCAGAATGGGGTCGATATCGGTACCGGCCAGGGTCGCAAAACCCGCGTCGATGCCCTCGCTGCGTTCGGTGTGTTGGCGCATGACCACCGCTGGCACGCCAAACGACGGCGCTTCTTCCTGGATGCCGCCGGAGTCGGTCAGGATCAGGACCGAACGGCTCTGCAGGTACAGACTGGTCTCGAAATCAACGGGCGGCATCAGCCGCAGGTTGGGGATGTCGGCCAGCCGCTGGTAGACCACTTCCTGCACCTGCGGGTTCAGGTGAACCGGAAACACGAAACCCAGCTGGGGGTATTCGCGACCCAGTTGAAGCAGGGCTTCGCAGATGTTTTCCAGTCCTTGACCGAAGTTTTCGCGCCGGTGGGTGGTGACCAGGACCACATCCTGATCCGGGAAGAGGTCGGCGGCCTCGCCCTGATAGGGGTGCTGTGCCCATTTCTGCTGGATCAGGCCGATGGCGTCGATGACGGTGTTGCCGCACTGCGTGATGTGTTCCGGCGCAATGCCTTCAGCGAGCAGGTTGCGGGTGGCCTTGCTGGTGGGCGTGAAATGCCAGCGCGCCAGACGCGCGATCATGGCGCGGTTGATTTCTTCCGGAAAGGGGCTGTAAGGGTCGCCCGTGCGCAGTCCGGCTTCCACGTGTGCCACGGGGATGCGCTGGTAGAAGGCCGCCAGCGCACCTGCAAAGGCCGTGGTGGTGTCACCTTGCACGACCACCACGTCCGGCCGGTGTTGCTGGTAGGTGTGGGTCAGGCTTTCGATCAGTCGGGCGGTGAGTTCCGGCAAGGTCTGGTTGTCGCGCATCAGGCCCAGGTCGATGTCGGCCTGGAGGCCAAAACACGCCAGCGCCTGGTCCAGCATCTGGCGGTGTTGCCCGGTCGAGCAGCTGAGCAGTTCGATGCCATCGAGGTGGCGCGCCGCCTCGATCACGGGCGCGAGCTTGATGACTTCTGGCCGGGTGCCAAAAACAACCATGAGTTTCATCGCACCAGGCCTTCGCGTTCGATGCACAGGGACTGGCCCTTGTACCGCACTTGCAGCGGCCAGGGGGAAGCCGCCTGCGGGCGCACAACGAGGAAGCCCTCGGGCGTGGCCTGAATCCGCGTGTGCGCGCGGTCATGCAGGAAATCCATGGCCTGGTCTTCGTTGGCGAACAAGACCCGTCCGCGCTGGCGCATGTGCTGAATCAGCTGGACATGGGCGCTGGCACGCTGCGTTTCGGTGAGCCATCCGTATTGATAGCGTTCGGAAAACGGGTGGTCGAGGTAGCCAAAAAACGCACCGCCTTCGCAGGCCAGATCAAAGGCCTGCTTGAAGATCTTCATGGGTTCATCGCCCTCGAGCATGCAGTCGCCGTGCAGCATGCACTGCTGGCTGTGGCCGATGAAGCCGGTGCCCGAAGCCGGTGGCACGCCTGCGCGGGCCATCAGGAAGTCGAAGTCGTTGCGGATGATGCCGCCGATGCAGCCGCTGTAGCCGGCGTCGGCCAGCCCCAGCCGGGCATACACGGGCGTCTGGTGGAAGGGTGAGACCGCGTAGCGCACGGTGTGGCCGATGGTGTCGCGGATCACGTCGGCCGATGATTTGCCTTCGAGGTAGGCGGCTTCGTAGCTGCCCCCCCAGTCCGGGGCATGGGTGGCGGTGTGCGACAGGATGGCGCCTCCGGCGGCCAGCACTTCCCGGGGCAGGACGTGGTGCTGCGCATCGGTCAGCACCTTGGCGTGCAGCGCCAGGCTGAACGGAACGCCTTCGCGCTGGTACACCTGCCACAGCGTTCGAGCCGATTCCACGTCTTCGTCGCAGTCCAGCCGCATGGTCACGGCAGCGTCAAACCCGTGGGGAATTTCGGCCAGCACGGGCCAGCACGGCAAGTCGGCCGGACGGTGATCGGAGAGGAAGTCTTCGATCCAGCGCCATTCCTGCGAATCGATCGGGCCAACCGCGCGGTTGACCCAGAGCAGGCTGGCCGGACCCTGATCCCACAGGCCCGCGTAAGCACCGTGGTGCTCCGCTTCGACCACGACCTGAGCCAGTTCGTTGCCGGGCTCCAGCCAGGCGCGTTGCGCCAGCGACCAGGGTGAGCCGTCCGTTGTGATGGCCCCGAAGCCCA
>Ga0209343_10006895_pt1 | contig 13522 bp, 7 predicted proteins | sample RifCSPlowO2_02_FD_184026 | JGI IMG/M metagenome (GOLD analysis project Ga0209343, IMG submission 184026) | Groundwater microbial communities from Rifle, Colorado - Rifle CSP2_plank lowO2_0.2 (SPAdes) (version 2) | ecosystem: Environmental > Aquatic > Deep subsurface > Groundwater | place: Rifle... | reverse complement strand
CAGGCCGATGCGGCGGCTGAAAAATAGCTGAGTCTCCTTGGAACGGTCGGGGCCACGTTCCGCCGGAATGTCCCCGAACTGGAAAATGCCGGCATTCTCCAGAAAAAATTCCCGCTTCTCCGGGAAGATGATAGGGAATCTCGTCAGGTTAATTTGCTGTTCATCCACCTCCACCTGAGAAAAGTCAGTGTTGAAGGTGGTGTCGAGAGTCAGGCTGGGCGTGATGTTGTACTTGCTGTCCACGCCGCCAGTGCCATCGAAATCGAAATCGTTCCGGGCAAACTTCTTGAAATCGGAGATCACGAAAGGCTTCACCCTCAGATTTCGCCCGCGTTCGATCCCTTCCAGGCCATTCAGATTCCCGGCCAGCGAAACCCGCGTGATGTCGTAGCGGCGCGGAACGGGAGACCAGAAAACGATTTCATTCTTGCGCCGGATCTTGCGCGCAAAATTGATCCCCCACACCTGCTCCGGACGCTTCTGGTCAAAACCGAGACTCTTGAATGGAATCACCATTTCCGCCGTCCAGCCGTCTCCATTGACTTGTGCGCGCACGTCCCATACCGTGTCCCAGTCGGTATTCGTGTTGCGGCCCTCGTCGGAAAACTGCGCATCGCGCTTGGCCCCTCGCGGATTCGTGGTAAACAAAAATCCGCTGCGGCGGTCCCGATACGTGTCCAGGACGACTTGAAGGTAGTCGGCGTCGTTGGGATCGAAATCCTCCTTCAGAGAATTAACCATGATCCCCTTTGAATCGGAATCGTGGCAGTAAACTCCGATATACAAATTGTCGCTATCGTAAAGGACCATGACACCGGTCTGCTCGGTGGCAGGCTCGCCCTCATAGGGTTCCGATTGGATGAAATGGTCCGTCGAAACCATCTCCTGCCAGGCGTCCTCGTCTAAGACTCCATCGAGCCGGATGGGCACGGTGATGCGTCTGGCAGTCAGCGACTTGATCGAACCGTTGGCAGCAGCGCCCGCGGGCGGTTCCTGCCCGAGCAACAATCCATTTCCAGCCAAGAAGCTTACTGCAAAATAGAATATCCAGCGGCACAGTACAAAGTCCGAGCGATCCAGGGATTTAATAAGAAACAAGGACAAACTTCCTTTCCCGATGTCCCAGTCCTCCGTATGATAATGCGAAGCGAGCGGTCTAAGGGTCGCTGGGAAGAATCGGCCAGAGGCAACAATACCTCAGCACCGAGCGGAAAAACAAGGCAGTGCCGTGGGGACTACGGCAAGCGCTTTCCTCGCCTCGGGCCTGAGCGATGCCGACGGGCGGCGCGGCCGTGCGCTTACACCCAGGGGCAGGCGACCCAACGGCCTGCCTTCATTTCCAGGGGCGGCAGTTCGTCGGCGCAGCTTGGCTTTGCAATCGGGCAGCGCGTACGGAAGGGGCAGCCAGAGGGCTTGTGGATGGGGTTGGGAATGTCGCCGGTGAGGTGTATGCGGCGGTCGTGCGCCGCTTCCGGATCGGGACGCGGAACGGCGGAGAGAAGCGCACGCGAGTAAGGGTGCTGCGGGTTCTTGTAGATCAGCTCGCCGGGGCCAATCTCCACAATGTGCCCCAGATACATCACCGCGATGCGCTTTGAGATGTGCCGGACGACCGAAAGATCGTGGGCGATGAATATGTAGGATAGCTCGAACTCATCCTGCAGGTCTTGCATCAGGTTGACGACTTGGGCCTGGATCGAAACATCGAGTGCGCTGACCGGCTCGTCGGCGATAACAATTTTCGGATTGGTCGCCAGCGCCCGTGCGATGCCGATGCGCTGGCGCTGTCCGCCGGAGAATTCGTGCGGGTAGCGGTCGGCCTGCTCCGCCGTCAATCCCACCTTGGAGAGCAGCCAGCCAACACGCTGCTTGCGATCTTTGGTTGAGGACGCGCCGTGGATCTTGAGTGGTTCTTCGACGATCTGGCCCACCGTCATGCGAGGATTCAGCGACGAATACGGGTCCTGAAAGATCATTTGGAGATCCGTGCGGAAGGGGCGCATCTTTGCCCGGCTCAAGCTGGCCAGATCCACGGTGCCCGAGGGGTGGTGATACAGGATTTTTCCTGAGATTTCGACTCCGTACACCATGGCCCTCAGAATGTTGACGATGGCGCGGCCGACGGTGCTTTTGCCGCAGCCAGACTCCCCCACCAACCCGAGCGCTTCGCCCCTGGCGAGATCGAAACTCACGCCGTCCACGGCACGCACTTCGGCAATTTTGCGCGCAAACACTCCCCCGGTTACGGGAAAGCTGACGCGCAGATTCTCGACCTCAAGAATCTTCATGGATTCACCAGATGGCAGCGCACCCAATGGCCCGGCGAGGTCTCGATCAGTTCGGGTTCAATCATCGCGCAGCGCTCCAGCCGCTGCTCGCAGCGTGTAACGAACTTGCATCCGGCCGGCAGCTCCAGAATGCTTGGCACGTTGCCGGGGATAGTCCGCAGCCGCCGCTGCTTCTCGCCGTCCACAGTCGGCAAGGATGCCAGCAGGCCGTGCGTGTAGGGATGGAGCGGGTTTTTGAACAACTCTTTCGCCGAAGCAACTTCCTGAATCTTGCCGCCGTACATCACCATGACGCGATGGCAGGTCTCTGCCACGACCGCGAGATTGTGCGTGATCAGAAGAATGGCGGCATCCTTGCGCTCGTCTTTGATCTTGAGCATCAGCTCCAGAATCTGCGCCTGGATGGTGACGTCGAGCGCGGTGGTGGGCTCATCCGCGATCAGCAGCGACGGATTGCAGGCCAGCGCCATGGCGATCATCACGCGCTGCCGCATGCCGCCGGAGAACTGGTGCGGATAATCGCTCATGCGCGGGGCCGGGTCCGGGATGCCCACCAGTTCGAGCATCTCCACGGAGCGGCGAAAGGCTTCCTTATGCGATATGTTTTCGTGTTCCAGCACCATCTCTGTAAGCTGCATACCGATCGTGAACACGGGATTCAGCGAGGTCATCGGCTCCTGGAAGATCATGCTGATCTGTTTGCCGCGAATGGCCCGCATCTGGTCCCAGGAGAGTTGCAGCAAATCCTGGCCCTGAAACCGAATTGACCCCGCGACAATCTTGCCGGGGGGGTCGGGAATCAGCCGGAGAATGCTCAGCGCAGTGACGCTCTTGCCGGAGCCGGACTCGCCCACCAGTCCCAGCACTTCGCCCGGATAGATGTCGAAGTCGACACCGTCCACTGCCTTGGCTGTTCCCGCCTCGGTGTGGAACCAGGTTTTTAGATTCCGAACCTCCAGCAGTGGCGTTGGATGATGGTTCACCGCAGCCTCGAATATTCTTTGGGATCGAACGCTTCGCGAACCGCTTCCCCGATGAAGACAATCAGCAGCAGAGTCAGGAACATGGCGCCCAGCGGAAAAATGACCAGCCACCACTTGTTCAGGTTTTCCACGCCCTGGCCGATCAACTCACCCCAACTGGGGGTCGGTGCGGGCAGGCCGAAGCCGAGAAAATCGAGCGCGACCAGAGCGCCAATGTTGCCGACGATCATAAAAGGAGCGAACGAGACCACCGGCGTCAGCGAATTCGGCAGGATATGCTTGAACATGATGCTGGCCTCGGAAGCGCCCATGGCGATGGCCGCGCCGACGTAGTCCTTGGCCTTTTCGCGGTAGAACTCGCCGCGCACGTAATAGGTGATCCCCATCCAATCGAATATGGTCAGAATAACGATGAGGAGCCAGAACGAAGGCTGCAACACCAGATTCCTTCCGGGGAGATAGACAGGCACGATGATGGAACTTACGATGATGATGGTGTACAGAAACGGGAGCGAGGACCAGATCTCGATGGCGCGCTGGCCTAAGATATCCAGCTTGCCTCCGAAATAGCCGAGCAGCGCGCCGACCGTAATTCCAATCGTGTTGCCCATCAACATCACAATCAGCGCGAAGGTCAGTGAGACGTTGAAGCCATACGCCAGCCGCGCGAAGATGTCCCGGGCGCGGTCGTCGGTGCCGAAGATGTGCTGCCACGAGGGCGGGTGCGGCGGCGTACCCGGCAGATCGAGAAGCGATTCGACGGGACTGTAAGGGATCAGCGGCAGGATCGCCCAGTTGGCCTGGTGCTCCTCTCGGAAGCTCCGGGCAAGTTCGCGGTAATCGGTTTCGCCAATCGCCTGCTGGCCGAAGGTGGCGGCGCCGTAGTATCGCAAGATCGGAAAATAGTAGCTGCCCTGGTAGCGTACGACCAATGCCTTGCTGTTTACGAGCACTGGAAGCAGAAACGATACGGCGTAGGCGATGAGCATGATGAGGAAGGAGTAGTAGCCGCGCTTTAGCGAGCGAAACTTGCGCAGCCGCCGGCTAAAAATGGAGAGTGCCGGCCGCGGCGGCGCCGCATTCATCGTCGGGCTGGAGGGTTTGTCCTGGCTCATGGGGGATCGATTGATTAACGGAACCGTATCCTGGGATCGACCAGGACGTATATCATGTCGGAAAGAATGTTCCCCACCAGCAGCAGCACGCTCGAGATCACCAGGATTCCGAGCGCCACCGGATAATCGCGCTGCAGGATGGAGGTGTAGCCGAGATAGCCCATGCCGTCAATATTGAATACCTTCTCGATCAGGAACGAGCCCGCCAGGATGATGCTGACGACGTGCCCGAGGCCCGTGGCGATGGGGATCAGGGAGTTGCGCAGGGCGTGAACGAAAATCACTCGCCGCTCGCTGAGACCCTTGGCAAATGCCGTGCGCACGTAATCCTGACCCAGGTTTTCCATCAGTGAATTTTTCGTGAGAATCGTCAGGGTAGCAAAGGATTCGATCATGTAGCAGAAAACCGGAAGAAACATGTAGTGAAGCTGTGCGGTGATTTTTTGGAAGAAGCCGAGGTACTCCCAGTTGTCGGGCCGAAAGCCGCCGAGCGGAAACAAGCTCCAGAATGATCCGCCGCCAAACAATACCAGCAGCGCCGTGCCGAGCGCCCATCCCGGCACGGAGTAGCCCAGGAATACGACGGTGCTCGACAGGAAATCGAACCGGGTGCCATGCCGGATGGCTTTGAACACGCCCAGCGGAACACAGACCAGGTAGCTCAGCAGGAATCCGGTTAGCCCGAGAAAGATCGAAACCGGGAACCGCGATTTGATGACGTCCCACACCGGGTCTTGATATATGTAAGAGCGCCCGAGATCGAGGTGGATGACATTCCACAACCACAGCCCGTAGCGCACATGGATGGGCTTATCAAAACCGTAAAACTTTTTCAATTCCTCCACTGCATCAGTCGGCAGGCCAGTCTCCGTCAAGGATGCACGACCGCCGCCGCGCTCCGATAGTGACTCCTTGTAGCGGGCAATTTGGCGTTCCACGGGGCCGCCTGGCACGAGCTGCATCACCAGGAATACCGCGGCGGTGATCCCAATGAAGGTGGGAATGATCAGCAGGAAACGCCGGATGAAGTAACCGCTCATTGCACTCGGCGCGTCGTTGGCGGGGTTTGTGGGTGGTTCTTTTCGTAATCGAGCCAATACTTGTCGTCGATATCGCCGACATCCAGTTTCATGGAAGGATCTGTGAGGGCCTGTTTTAATTTCGCTTCCTTAGCAGGATCAATCCACCAAATGCCTGGAATGGAATCAGGGTCTCCCATACGGCTATAGTGTCCCGGAGGGAATCCAAACTTGTTCCAGTATGCAATTCGGGTGTAAGGAAGGGTCCAGGTCAGGGTGTAATTGTAGGAATTGGCTACGATACCATCCATCTCACGCACGGCCTTGACGCGATCTTCGACGTTGAACATCTTGTCGTAAAGGCTGCAAAGCTCATCCACGCGTGCATTCTTGAAGCCAGTTGCATTCCCCGACTCCGGCTGATCCGCCAAGCTGGAGTGCCAAGAGGTCTCTGGATTCGGAAATCGCAGGCCCCCATAGATCACTTCCGCCATTTGAAACTTCCGCTGGTCGATTAGTTGAATCTTGGTTTCAAAGGTCAGCAAACGCAGGTTCAGACTAATTCCGACCTTGCGAAGGTCTTCTTGAAAAACTGTTAATTGCGGCTCCAGGGTTGTGGAATGATAGATCAGCTCGATCTGGAGAGGAGCCCCGTCTTTTACCAACCTTCCTTGCGAATCGCGTGTTTTCCACCCGGCTTCAGCGAGCAGCTTGAGCCCTTCCTGGGGATCGTATTCATTCTTGGGGTTGTCCGGATTTTCATACGGAGAGCCCGCGAAGAATGAGTTCAGCGGTTCATACAGATTGTACATTAGTTTTTCAATGATCTGGCGCCGGTTGAGAAGAAGTGCGAGCGCTTTCCGCACCCGAATATCATTGAATGGAGCGACGCGCGTATTATGTGCGAATCCGGACCACCTTCTGGGAACATCGTTGTAGACCTTGCGCTTCTGAACGAGTCCGCGCTGGACAATCGGTATTTCCAGATCTTCGATCCACCGTCGCGTGTTGAAGCTGAAAAAATAATAGGTGTCCAGTTCGCCCTTCTTGAACATTTCAAAGGCCAGATTGACATCCCGAACGATCACGATTTGCCAGGCATCAAAGTTTCCCGTGCCGACGTTTGCTCTGGCCTTCGCCGCCCAATAGTCCTTACGCCGCCGGACGGTAATCGATTTTCCCTTCACAACGTCTGCTTCCCTGACTATGTAAGGGCCGGTGCCGGGCAGCATGTTGTAGTTGTATTCTTTGATGTATTTTTCGCCGTTGACGGTCTTCAGAATGTGCGCTGGAAGAATCGGGAGCGAGGCCGAGAAATAAAGAAAATTTCGCCAGTTCAACTCCTTGGCCTTGACGCGAACAATGTACTTGCTCTCTGCTACTGGCCGCTCCATCTTGCCAAAGGTGATTTGGTTCGTCGGCTCCTGCAGCGTCTTGTCCATGTTGAAATCGTAAGTGGCCACGACATCCTCACTCGTCACCGGTGTACCATCGGAAAACCTGCCGTTGGGATCAATGCGGAACCAATAGGTCATGTGGTCAGGGGAGATTTTCCAGTGGGTGGCCAGAGCCGGAATATAGGCTTCAGTGGTTGGGTCGATACCGAGCAGGGTCTCGTATACCATGTTTGTCACTCCGGCGGAAGTCTGCGTATTCGACTCCGGCCCTGCCACTCGCAGCGTAGCAGGAAAATCGATTGTGAAATCATGATATGTGCCGCCCTTCAGGGCGTGGGGGTCGCCGATGAGGTCGAAATCGGTATTGGTCTCCCAGCCTTCGCCCTGGAAGCCCTTGCCGCCCTGTTCGGCGGGAACAGCCGGGTCGGCGCCGGCATCGGCATCAGGGAAGACCGGATAGTCATTTTTATTCGTGGATACGGGGCCAGAACGCGCCACCGGCGTGGTCGCTCCGGACTCTGTTTCCGGCGTCGGGCTGGTGCTGCAAGCGATGGTCATCGCCAGAGCAAACGTCAGTCCAAGCCATATCAGCCTACTGTTCATTCTCCGGTCCCTCCACGAAAATTTTGGAAAGCCTCATTTTAGCAGCAGCGAGGAAACCTATTGCTATTAAACATGAGGAAGGCGGAAAAAGCGAGACGCCATCCGGCCCTTCCTCGCCACGGCTCGAACCGTATCTTTATTCTTCCGATGTTGCTACTGACCAAATGGTTGGACGAGGCGCGGGCGTTTGAGCTTTCGCGCCTATTGCATCCCGCCGACTAGGGCTTGCTGGCGGCGGGTTTGCCGGCCCGCCACTTGTTGACCCATGATGCGGCCTGGTCCAGTTGCGCCGGGCTCAGCGACTCGGCCAGTTGTTTTTTGGCAATCACGGCGTGCTCCATGCCCTGATCCGAGGCCAGCAGGAACCAGCCATAGGCCTGCACGAAATCCTGTGCCAAGCCAACCCCCTGAACGTACATCATCCCAAGATTGAATTGCGCTCCGGCGATGCCCTGTCCGGCTGCCTTGCGGTACCACGATTCGGCTGCAGCGAAATCCTGCGGAACCCCCTGACCGGAAGCGTACAAGGTGCCGAGATTGGCTTCGGCCTCCGCAAAACCCTGATCCGCCGACAGCCGGTACCACTTCAGTGCCTCGGCGAAATTCTGCCGCTGATGATTCAATATCGCAACCTGAAATTGCGCCGGAGCGAACTTCTGTTCCGCGGCGCGTTGCAGCCACGCGAGCGCCTGCTCCCGGCTTGCCGGAACGTCCTTGCCAGCCAGGAACAGCAATCCAAGATTGAACTGCGACTGCGGATTCCCCCGCTCCGCCGCCGCCCATAATTGCGCCGGAACATTTCCCCTGGTAGCGGCCTCGCCGATCCACTTGGCCGCCAATGGGGCGTCCTGGTCGACTCCCTTACCGCTGCTGTACAGCACTCCGAGCGCGAATGCGGCCTGACTGTTGTTGCGGGCGGCAGCTTTTTCTAGCCAGCTCGCTGCGGCTTCGTAATTCTGCGCGATGCCTTGGCCCCCCAAATATTTGAAAGCCAAATCCACCTGCGCCTGAACATCACCCGCTTCGGCCTGCACCCACAGGCTGGAAGCCGCGTCCCTGGCAGCGGCGGCGGCCTCGTACCACTTGGAGGCCTCCTTGCGGTCTGCTGGAACGCCGCGCCCGTATTCGTGAATGCCTCCCAAATCGAATCCGGCGGCTACCAGTCCAAAATCGAATGCCATTTCATACCACTTGATTGCCGCGGCCGGGTCGGGCGAGACACCCACTCCGTGCTGAAACATGCGCGCGAGGTTGAACTGCGCCTGCGCCACGCCCTGCTCCGCCGCCTTCTGATACCAGCGGATGGCTTCCGAGTAGTCTTCGGGAAAGTGCTGGGAAGAACTGTTGCGCAATCCGGCGTACAGCACTCCCAGGTTGAACTGAGCCTCAGCGTGCCCCTGCTCGGCTGCCATGCCGAACCATTTCGCTGCCTGGGCAAGATCCGGGGTGAGTCCCGGGGCTCCTGATGATCCCCCCGGCGGGGTTCCTGACTGATAGGCCAATCCCATGGCGTACTGGGCATTGGCGAAGCCTTTTTCTGCCGCCATCCGGTACCATTTCAATGCCTCGGAATAATCCGCTGGAACGCCGCGGCCTCCCATCTGGTAGGTGACACCGAGCATGTACTGGGCATCGGCCAATCCTTGTTCGGCTGCCAGCCGGTACCATTTCAGGGCTTCAGGAATGTCTTGCGGAAGGCCTTGGCCGCCCGAATACATGCCTGCGAGGCGGTACTGCGCAGGGGCGTCTCCAGCGTCGGCCAAGGGGCGCCATTCCTTGATCGCATTGGCATAGTCGCCCCTCTGATAGGCCTCCAGGCCGGCCTGGAAATCCGCCCCCCTAGCCGCGGAACAAGACACGCAGAGGACTCCCAGCATCAGTAGCCCCAGAAGCCAATGTCGCCTCATGAGAGTTTCTCCTTTCGGCACAAACCACCATCCAGAATGCAGCGGGCGGCAGTGCGTCAGACTTTCTCCGGCGGGTGGGCGGGTGGCCCACACGTGCTCGCACGTGTGGGATTGTATCTCTCCTTGCGATGTTTTCCTAGCGCCCGCTCGGGTGAGAATCTTCCCCTGGCCCACCACCGCCAGCGGATTTCTTCCGCACTGCGGTAGGCGCAAGCGCAGCTTTATCGCAGCGGAGGAGTAAAGGTCGGACATGAACCGATGAACGATGGTCGGGGCGATAGGATTTGAACCTACGACCCCCTGCGCCCAAGGCAGGTGCGCTACCAGGCTGCGCTACGCCCCGACATTGTACCTGCCTGAGTCTAAATCACATCCTATCGCATATGCAACGGTACCGAGAGCCACCGCGGCAAAACCGTGACAAAACGAAGTTCTTGGAGCAAGCCGTGACAAAATGCCACCCACACAGCACACTGTTGTTAGGAACGGGAGAAGAGCGGCCATGCTCAAGGGATCGGTCTTCCCTCTTTTGCTCGCCACGAAGCCGGGCTGCTATACTGGCGCCGAATAGGAATGCCAGGGCAGCCTCCGATGCCGAAAAAAAAGCCGCCACAACGATCCAATTCTCCCGCTAACTTGGCGGTCCCGCAGGAGCTCCGAGTGGCCCGCTCGGACGCCTCCAGGGCGGAGCAACTGGCCGAGCTGGAGCGCCTGCTGAGGTTGTGCGAAGTGCAAGCCATCCGCTCCGGTGTACCTCTCCCGCTGGGGGCGCACCCTTGGGGAAATGGCGTGAACTTCGCGATCTTCAGCCGCCACGCCACTGGCGTACGCCTCGACCTGTTCGACCATCCAGAGGATGCCGCGCCGGTCCGGAGCATCCTCCTCAACCCGGCCCGGAACAAAACCGGCGATATCTGGCATGTATGGCTGGAGGGGGTTTCGCCTGGCCGGCTTTACGGCTTCCGTGTCACTGGACCGTACGATCCTCACCAGGGGCACCGCTTCAATGCGGGTAAGCTTTTGGTGGATCCCTACGCGACCGCTATCATGCCGCTCCCGGGCCGCGATTTTCACGCCGCTCTTGGTTACGATCCATCATCCCCCGAGAAAGACCTCTCTTTGTCGGAGGTGGATGACGCGGGCGATGCGCCGAAGTGCGTCATCACGCATGCGCATTTCGACTGGCAAGCTGACCAGCCCCTCGGCCATCCCTGGGAGTCAACCGTCATCTACGAACTTCACGTGCGCGGGTACACCATTCATCCTTCCGCTGGTGTACGTTTCCCCGGGACATATCGCGGCTTGATCGACAAGATACCGTACTTGAAGGACCTTGGCGTAACCGCGGTGGAACTGATGCCGGTGCAGGAGTTCAATGAAAATCAGTTCATTCGGGTCAACCCGCAAACCGGCGCACGTCTCAAGAACTATTGGGGCTACGATCCGGTCGGTTTTTTCGCCCCGAAAGCGTCGTACGCCAGCGTCAGCGAGAACGCCGCGCAGGTGCTGGAGTTCAAAGAAATGGTCCGCGCCTTTCACCAGGCGGATCTCGAAGTGATCCTCGACATGGTATTCAACCACACGGTGGAAGGCAATGAGCTCGGACCGACCGTCAGCTTTCGCGGAATCGACAATTCGATCTACTACTGGCTCGATGACGATAAGCGCTTCTACCGCGACTTTACCGGCACGGGACAGACCATCAATGCGGCGCACCCGGTCGTGCGCGACCTCATCCTTGACGCGCTGCGCTATTGGGTCATGGAGATGCACGTCGACGGGTTCCGCTTTGATCTCGCCTCGGTGCTCGGGCGGGATCGCCAAGGTCGCGTAATCGCCGACGCTCCCTTACTGGAACGCATCGCCGAGGATCCGATCCTCCGTGACACCAAGCTGATCGCCGAGGCGTGGGATGCCGCCGGCGCATATCAAGTAGGCAGCTTCTCCGTTCGGCGCTGGGCAGAATGGAACGGGCATTTTCGCGATGATGTGCGCAGGTTCTGGCGCGGGGACCAGGGAATGGTGGGCCGCTTCGCCAGCCGGATCTGTGGAAGCTCCGATCTATATCATGGCTCCGGGAAAGGGCCGGACTGCAGCATCAACCTGGTTACCTGCCACGATGGCTTCACGTTGAATGACCTGGTCAGCTACGCGTGCAAACATAATGAGGCGAATGGGGAAGGAAATCGCGACGGACTGTATGAGAACTTCAGCGCAAATTACGGCGTCGAGGGTGAATCGAGTGACCCCGCCTTCGAAGCCGTGCGCCTCCGTCAAATGAAAAACCTGCTGCTAACGCTCGCCATCTCCCGTGGCGTACCGATGCTGCTGGGAGGGGACGAGTTCCGGCGCAGCCAGCGCGGCAACAACAATGCCTACTGCCAGGATAACGACACGAGCTGGGTCGATTGGTCTCTCCGGCAACAGAATCACGAGATCTTTCAGTTTGCTCGCGGCGTCCTGGCGCTTCGCCGGGCACACCCGGTGCTGCGGCGGGAAGCGTTCTACACAGACCAGGAAATCGGTTGGTTCAATCCTTCCGGGAACAGCCCGGATTGGCTCGATCCCCGCCAACAATGCTTGGCGTGCTTGATTCGCGGCCAGGACGAGGCCGGCCTGTTCTTGATGTTCAACGCCGGAAGCGAAGCAGTCGCCTTCGCCGTGCCGCCGCCGCGTTCGCTTTGTTCTTGGCGCGTCGCCGTCGATACCGCTGCATCGTCGCCACGCGGCTTCTACAGCCCCGGAGAAGAAACCGCGCTCGTGAATCCGGCGAGCTATCTGGTCCAACCCCGTTCCAGTGTGATTCTGGTTGGACGCTAATCGGGGGGCGTTGATCCCTTTACGCCCCAGATCTCGCGCGCGTATTCTGTGACGGTACGATCGCTCGAAAACTTCCCCATACGCGCCACGTTCAAGATCGCCATCCGTATCCAGCGGCCCCGCTCGCGGAACGTGTTGCCCGCCTTTTCCTGTGCTTCGATATATGGAGTGAAGTCAGCCAGATGGAAATGCTCGTCGTTCGCGTCCAGAACGCTGGAAAAGATCCAGGCGAACAGATCCGGTTCGTGAGGACAGAACAGATTGGATGAAAAGCTATCGACGACCCGCTTCAGGTGCGGATTGCGGGCGTAGTGCTCCCAGGGCCGATAAGACTTCTGTTCACGAATGGACCGAACTTCCGCCGCTGGCAGGCCGAAAACGAACATGTTTTCCTTACCCACTTCCTCCAGGATCTCGATATTGGCGCCGTCGAGAGTGCCGATAGTAACCGCTCCATTGAGCGCCAGCTTCATGTTGCCGGTCCCGGAAGCTTCTGTGCCAGCGGTCGAAATTTGTTCACTGAGATCGGCGGCAGGGAGGATCTTTTCAGCCAGTGACACACGGTAGTCCGGGATAAAGGCCACCTTCATCCACTCACTGGCTCTGGTGTCGTGATTGATCACGGAGCCGACATTGCAGATCAATTTAATGATTTGCTTGGCCAGCCAGTAGCCGGGCGCCGCTTTCCCAGCAAAGACGTAAGTCCTCGGCACAGTGGGCAGCTTGCGATCCTCGATCAGCGACAGATACTCGTCAATAATATGCATGACGTTCAGCAGTTGCCGCTTGTAAGCATGAATGCGTTTGACCTGAACATCAAAGAGGGAGTCAGGGTCTGCTTTTATTCGCAAGCTGTCGTGAATGATTCTGGCCAGGTTCTCCTTATTCTCCCGCTTGACTCTATCGAGCTCGGCTTGGAAACCTGCATCCGCGGCTAGGTTCTCCAGCGCCCGAAGTTGATAAAGATCGGTGATCCAACCAGTGCCAATCTCCGAACTGATCAGGTCCGCCAGTCGCGGGTTGACTTTGAGAAGCCAGCGCCGCTGCGTGATGCCGTTGGTCTTGTTGTTGAATCTTTCCGGCCAGAACCGGAAAAACTCCGGCGCCAGAGATGTCTTGATCGATTCGGTATGAATTCTGGAGACTCCGTTGATCGAGTGGCTTCCGACGATCGCCAGATTGGCCATGCGCACTTGCTTGGGCGTGGATTCCTCAATCAGAGACATTCGCGCCAGGCGGGCATTGTCTCCATCGGAAATTGCCTCAACTTGCTCCAGGAAGCGCCGGTTGATTTCATAGATGATTTGAAGGTGTCGTGGAAGCACATGCTCCAACAGCGGAACGGGCCACTTCTCCAGCGCCTCCGGCAACAAGGTGTGGTTGGTGTAAG
>Ga0209343_10006892_pt1 | contig 13526 bp, 11 predicted proteins | sample RifCSPlowO2_02_FD_184026 | JGI IMG/M metagenome (GOLD analysis project Ga0209343, IMG submission 184026) | Groundwater microbial communities from Rifle, Colorado - Rifle CSP2_plank lowO2_0.2 (SPAdes) (version 2) | ecosystem: Environmental > Aquatic > Deep subsurface > Groundwater | place... | reverse complement strand
GGGCGGGCTGGACCGCCTGCTCAGCGTCATCAAACTGCCATGATGTGCCCACAAAATCCAATTTTCCACATTGGATCTTCGGCACTGCATGTACAAATTCGAAACCACGCAAATTTCTGAAACTGGTTTGCGTTACACCGCCAAAGAAAATGGCTCTCCGTTTCAAGGCATGGGCGGCTCAGGGGAGTTCAGAAGCTGCATGCAGTGCGGAAAGCACAAACTGAGGCGCAATGGCACGCTCAAGCGGTATTTGAATTCCATCACTTTTTTTTGCCTGGAATGCAGGCCAGACAAGGCGGCGCCAGCCAGCGTGTAAAAAAACTATCCCCATCCAATAGGCAGGTCCCGCCACTTGGGGAAGTCGTTCCGGGCAAGTACTGAAAAAAACCGTCACACGGTGGTAGCGCAGGGGCTGGAACATAGCGCATGCGCAATTTGATCCACTACCTTACCGAGCTGCCGGTGGTCTTGGTGACCTTGCCATGGATCGCCTGCCCACTGCTAGGGTATACCACCAGACTTCAAGACCTTGACTTGTGTTTAGAATCAACCGGGCCGGTCGCAGACTGACGCCCGCTGCATTGAAGTGAGACTGGAATCATCATGGCCTCGGAACAGAATTACGGTGTCATTCTTTGCGTTGACGACGACCCCACCATCTTGAACTCACTAAGGGCGCTCCTCAACGGCCACATTGGGGAGCGGTGGCTGGTGGAGTGCGCGGAAAGCGGAGAAGAAGCGCTGGACGCGATTGCAGGCTTTGCCAAAGATGGCATCGACCTCGCAGTGATTGTTTCGGACTACATCATGCCCCGGATGAACGGGGATGAGTTGCTGGCACGCGTGCATGGTTTGTCATCCAGCACCGTAAAAATCATGCTCACGGGTCAGACGGAGCTGTCAGGCGTGGTGCGGGCGATCAATGAAGCGCAGCTCTACCGGTTTTTGGAAAAACCATTCAACAACACCGACTTTGTCCTGACCATTGAAGGCGCGTGCAAGGCCTACCGGCAGGAGCGCATGTTGGCCCTGCAAAACACGGAGCTTCTGCGCATCAATGCAGAGCTAGAGGGGTTCAACAAGCGGCTTGAGAACACCGTGGCCGAGCGGACCCAAGAGTTGCAGGAAAAAAATGCGCAACTCGAATTACTCGCGGTGACCGATCAACTGACGGGTTTGTTCAATCGGATGAAGCTGGACAAGACCCTGGCCGAAGAATTCGCCCAGAGCGAACGTTACAACACCGACTGGTCCGTCATTCTCCTGGATGTGGACCATTTCAAAAGCGTGAACGACACCCATGGCCATGCGGTCGGTGACTGCGTGCTGGTGGATGTCGCCCAAATTCTGCATACCCAGGTGCGTGGCACCGATCTGGTGGGCCGCTGGGGCGGGGAAGAGTTCCTGATTGTGTGTCGCGGATCGCAACCCGCCGCCGCCGCGACGGTCGCCGAGAAGCTGCGACACAGCATCGCGTCCCATGTATTTCCCGTGATCGGCCAGAAGACGGCCAGTTTCGGGGTCAGTAAATACGGCGATGGCGACACTGTCAAATCCGTCGTAGCGCGTGCCGATATGGCCTTGTACCAGGCCAAAAACAGCGGACGCAACCGTGTTTGCATCGGGTAGTCGGCCCCCACCGGGGTGCTCCCCAACCACTTAACCCAAGGAGAAGAACGGATGAAAAACGAAGAAATACTGAAAAAAGCGTCATTCGAAAGCCAGCAGGGCGTCAAGGTCCTGAAGATCAAGGGCACGCCCTACGAGATGGGCTACCAGCATGGTTTCCTGCTGGCAGTCGGCATTGACCAGATGATCAACCAAACCCTGCTGGCGACCGCCGCCTACATTGCGGCGCAAACGGGCAAAAATCTGCAACAGGTGCAGGAGTTGATGTGGATGGGCCAGGAAGCGGCGCAACCGTTTGTGCCACCTGAGCTGATGGAGGAAATGCAGGGGATCACCGACGGTGCCAACGCCGCAGGCGTACACGTCACCCTGAAACAAATCCTGCTCTGGAACACCAACTATGACCAGTGGTGTATTTATGCCCACCCGCATTACTGGGACCCGGAAGGGAAAATAGGGCCCAAGGCGCTGGACCGGATCGTGCCCGGCGCTGGCGGTTGCAGCAGTTTCTGCGCCTGGGACGAATGGGCGGGTGGCGACGGGAAAATGATCTTTTGTAAGGACGAAGACAATTTCAACATGCCAGCGCAACTGGAGAACCGGATGATGGTGGTTGCGGCGCCGGACCACGGCCACGGCCACATGTTCATGACCTACCCCGGCATGATCGGGCTGGACGGTGGATTCAACGCGGCGGGCTTCGAGATGATGACCCAGCTCAACAGCATGGTGGACGAAACCATGGCGGGGTGCGGCATTGGCGTCTTCACCCGCTTGCTGCTGACCCGGGCCAGCACCGTGGACGATGCGATTCAGATATTGCGCGACCACCCGCGCTGCACCGGTATTGCCTACCATGTGGCCGACGCCAGGCGCAAGCAGGCGGCCGTGGTGGAGGTGTCCTCCAAGATGGTGTGTGTGCGTTACCCCATGCCCGATACAAAGGCCTTGTGGCAAACCAACCACTCCAACTGCTATCCCGGTTGGATGGGGTACAGCGGCTACAACATGGTGGCCGACCAGGTGGTGGTGAATGAGCTCAAGAACATTTCCACCATCCAGAACTGGCAAGACAGCCTGAAAGACCCCTACAACTTCTATGTGCAGGCGCCCAGCCGCTTCGTGCGCTATGCGGAATTGATCCACCAGTATTACGGAAACATCACGGTGGAAAACGCAATCACCATCATGGGCGACTGTTTTGACCCCTACACCCGGCAGAAGCGCGCCAAGGAGTTGCCTTCCTGGACCAACAACATCCTTTGCACCATCTGCGCGATGTACCCCGATTTCACATTCCAGGCGGCGCCTCCGGTGGGTGAATTCAAAGCCCATGTCGCCAATATGTGGAGCCTGATCGCCTACCCTGAAACAGGGGATTTCTGGCTGGCCATCAACGATTTTCCCGCCGAATATGGCGGCTATGTCCGGTTCAACCTTCGCCAATTGTTGAACCAATAGCCATTTAAAAAAGGCGGTTTGCGCGGCCGACCGGAGCCCATGCGTGTCATTATTTTTAGAGGTCTGTATGAAGTTCAATAGTAGATGGATGGGCTTGGCTTTGGCGGCACTGCTGTCCAGCATGGCACCCCTGGGCGTTGCGGCGCAGGACAAGGCGGACGAAGCGGTCAAGGCGGCGCAAAAATACCGGGGAAGCACCCTGAACGTCACCTGGAACAAAGGCCTGATGGCAAAAGAGGTGCTGCTGTACTCAGGACCGCTGTGGGAAAAGCTGACCGGCATCAAGCTCAATGTGGTCGAGCACATGATTGGCGACATGTACCCGGCGGTAGAAAGTGAATTCATCAAAAAAACCGGGGCGTTCGACCTGATCAACGTGGTGCCCAGCAGCTTGCCCGACTATGTTGAACTGGGGGCCGTGGAGCCTTTGCAGCCCTACCTCACGAAGTATGGCTACTCCCTGGAACTGGAAGACATTGCCCCGAGTTTCAAGAACAACTGGATGAAATGGGACGGCAAGATTTACACCATCCCCGACGATGGCGATGTGCTGACCCTGTACTACCGCAAGGATTTGTTTGAGGACAGCGCCAACCGTTCCGCCTTCAAGAAAAAATACGGTTATGCCTTGGCTGCGCCCACGACATGGAAGCAGTTTGACGACATCTCCGCATTCTTCACCGCCAAATACGCCCCCGCGCTGTACGGCAGCGCGATGATGCATGACAGTTTGTCGTTCTATTTTTTCGAGGAGCGCTTCCGTGTCAACGGAGGGCGTTTCTTTGATGCCAAAACCATGAAGACGACCATCAATAGCCCGATTGGCAAAAAGACCCTGCAAGAGATGGTGGACCGCGTGAAGACCATGCCACCCGGTGCGGGCAAATGGGGATTTATGGATGTGCTGGGCGCATTTGTCGAGGGCAAGCTGGCCATGACAGAGTTCTGGCCGCCGCTGGGCCGCTGGGCGGAGGGCTACGGCACCGATACCGAGCAGCTTTCCTGGGTGCCCAAGAGCAAGGTCGCGGGCAAGGTCGGTTACGCGGTGACCCCGGGCGGCTATTCGGGGATGGCCGCCGGGTTTGGTTTGTCGATTTCTTCACAGAGCAAGAACAAGGAAGCCGCCTATTTGTTTATCCAGTGGCTGACCAGCAAAAAAATCAGCCTGGAACGGGTGCAGATTCCCTACAGCCTGAGAGACCCCTACCGCGCCAGCCATTACCAAAGCCCGGCCTACCGGTCGCGCTGGCCCAACGCTCCGCAATACCTGGACACCTTGGCGAAAGCCGGAAAAACCGGCATGCCGGACCTGTTTCTGTACCAAATCAACCGCTATGAGCGGGCGCTGACCGAGGGCCTGAATGCGGCTTTCGCCGGGGAGGTGACTCCCGGCGCCGCCTTGGACAAGGTGGCCGCCAGTTGGGATGGCCTGACCCAGGCGGTCGGGGTCGATAAACAAAGGGCGATTTACCAATCGTGGGCGGCCCGGCCCAATGCCTACCCCAAGTGATGCGGCCAGCAATGCGCGCACAGGGGCTTGTGCTGTGGGTGCCAGCCAGCGTGGCGGGGACGATGCTGAACGGTATCAGGGGTTAATGTGGCAAGAACGTCCATCCGCACCAATACGGTGATTTATGTCAGCATCATCGTGTTCATCACGTCCGCCATTTCCGCCGTCGGGGCCTCCTTTCTCAATGTGACCCAGACCCGAAAGGAAAACCAAAGAAAACTGGACACGGCCCTGGCCAGTTTTCAAAGAAATTTCCTGGAAAGCCCCAAAGCGCTGGAAAACCAGTTCAACAGCTTCTTGAGTGAGAAGGACTTGGCCGTCCAGACCCTGCAAACGGTGGGCCGGGGATGGACGCTTGAAATTGGTCTTTCCTTTACCGGAACCTTCGATATTTACCGGGAGATGCTGGCCAAGAAAGGCGACCTGGAAGGCTTCGGCTTTTACTTTGCGCCCAAATTTGAGGGACCGGAATCCCTGGCGCTGTACTTTGGCAAAGAGTTGGGAAATTTGGTCCAAATCGAAGATGGACAGCACTTTCAGCGGCTGGCCTTTGGCCGCAAAGTGATTGACGACCCCAAGCTGTTCCCGTCCATCTACACCCCTTCGGCCCAGTATTCGCTGAAGAAAAAAAACGGAAAGATCATCCTGGTCGCCTATTTGGATTATTCCGTGGACATGTCGGGCGTCGGCACGCCAACCCATATCGGCTCCTTTGTCTTCGAGAAGGGCATGGGCTTCGATTTGCGCGATCTGGACAAGGAAATGGGGGTGAATTTCAACCTCTATGACGCATCGGGCAAAGCCGGCGGAGGGGCCGTCGCCATGCCGGACCTGGCCTTGGGTCAGACCGACTTTTCCGCAAGCGGGATGATTCAGTTGAAGGACAGCAAGGGGGCAGCCTACGACTCGCTCCTGGCCCCGTTGAAGTACAAGGACCTGGTGGTGGGCTACGTCTCCATCAATATCCCCCACTCCGAGACCACGCTGAGGATTCTGGAAACGGTCAAGGTGCTGTCCCTGCTGTCCCTGTTCATCATGCTCGGCGTGATTCTGATCTCCTGGCTGATGGTGAGCAAATGGAGTCGGCCGATTCTGCAACTCAGCCAGGTCGCAGCCGAATTCGCCAAAGGCAATTTCAGCCGGAATATCGACACCAGCGGCAAGGACGAATTGGGAACCCTGGCCCACAGTTTTGTACACATGCGCGATTCGATTCGGGAAAAAATTGAGGAGGTGGAGACCTACAACCGCCAGCTTCGGGAGGCCAAGAGCGCGCTGGAAACGCTCAACCAAGGCCTGGAGCAAAAAGTGGACGAACGCACCCACCAGCTCCAGGAGGCATTAAAAACCCAGGAGAGCGTCAGTGGCCAGTTGTATGAAAAAAGCCAGGCCCTGGACACGTCCTACCACGAGCTGGAGCAGCGCACGGCCGCGTTGTCGGAAAGCCACCAGACCATTGAAGCCACACTGCACGACCTGCGGGTCACCCAGACCCATCTCATCCATTCGGAAAAGATGGCGTCCCTCGGGCAGCTGGTCGCCAACGTGGCGCACGAAATCAACACCCCGATCGGTGCCGTCAAGTCCAGCGGCCAGAGCATCGCCGATGCGCTGGAGCGCACGCTGCACCATCTGCCGGAGGTGTTGCAGCTGCTGGACCCAAGCCTGCGCGAACGCTTCATCCGGCTCATCGGCCACACCAAGGGCGCAACCACGGTGCTCACCACGCGCGAGGAGCGCGCCTTGCGACGTGAGGTGACCCAGCAACTGGAAGACGCCGGGATGGTTGACGCACGCAACAAAGCCGACATCCTGGTCCAACTGCGGGCCCAATCGGCGCTGCAAGACTACCTTCCGCTGCTGCGCCACCCGGAAGGGGACTTCATCCTGAAGACGGCGCAAAGCATCGCCTCCATCGTCAACAGCACCAGCAACATCAACACCGCCGTGGACCGGGTGTCCAAAATCATATTCGCGCTCAAGTCTTTCTCGCGCATGGACTCCACCGGCGAAATGACCACGGTCCCGCTGCGCGAGGGAATCGAAACGGTGTTGACGATCTACCAGAACCAGATCAAGCAAAGCATTGAACTGGTCTGCCACTACGAGGACATTGCACCACTGCGCTGCCGACCGGACGAATTGAACCAGGTGTGGACCAACCTGATCCACAACGCCTTGCAGGCCATGGCCTACAAAGGAGTGATGACCATTGGCATTTACCGTGAAAACGGAAACGCCGTGGTGTCCGTGACCGACACCGGCTGCGGCATCCCCGATGCCATACGGGAGCGTATTTTTGAGCCCTTCTTTACGACCAAGCCCTCAGGGGAAGGCAGTGGCCTGGGCCTGGACATCGCCAAGAAGATCGTGGACAAGCACCAGGGCCGGATCGAAGTCGAGAGCACGCCGGGCGTCGGCACCACGTTCAGGGTGTACCTGCCGTATGCGCCGGTGTATGCGCCAGCGGTTAACGAGGCACTTCCGTCGGAATAGGGGCGTGATAGTGGGCCAAGCCTTCGCGCACACAACGAATCAGCGTGTCGCCATCCCATGGCTTTGCGATAAATTCGTGTAACTGGGCCTCCTGGCGCACCCGCTTCACGGAGGCCTCATCGGCCTGACCCGACAGCATCACCGTGACCACGTAAGGGAAACGTTTGTGCGCCTCGATCAGAAATTCGTCCCCCTTCATGCCCGGCATCAGCCAGTCGGAGATGATGACCAGCGGCATATAACCATCTCCGGTCAGGTCGTCGAGGATTTCCAGACCCTCTTCACCACTTTGCGCCACTTCAATAATGTGCTGGTCGCCGAAGGCGTTCCACAGCTGCTCCTTCAAGGCCACCAGAACCACCATCTCGTCATCGACACAGAGCAAAATTCCCTTCATCATGCAATCCCCAGTATGTGGAGCCCCTGCTGGCAGATGGGCGTTCCGGTATATATAGAAGGCTATGCCAGGCATGGGCCAAAGCATTTGTATTCTCAACCATTTTCCTGATTTTTGCCGCCCCGAACGATTCGGCCCTCCATCGCAGGGGAAGGCAAGCTCCCTCCCCCCGACTTCCCGATGCTGGTGGGCAGGGTGTGCCTGGGTGGGCCAGGGATTTTGTGATCCAAATCGGCACTTTCAGCATATGCGACGTGCGCAGACAGCTATTAAATTGATAGCAAAAGTCCACTGACGCCCCATCCACAAGGAAAATTGCTGTCGCAATACGGAAGGGATTGTGATTGCGGGCAATCCAGCCTATATGGGAGTTGCGCCGTCGGCAGGAATGGCTGGCGCGGCTGAACATGGGTCAAGTGCATGTGGGAGAGCGCATCTGGTTTGACGACGCCATACACACCTTGGACGAGCTACTGCATCGGATGAAGGACCACCCGGACAAAAAACGCCCCTTGATGCGAACGCTGCACGCCTGGGGCGGCTCCCGGCCTGCGCCAAGGTGACTGGCAAGCCTTGCAAATTGCCGCACCATGCCCCATCTCCTGTTTTTAAAAGGAATTGCTGCATGACACCGCACGCCACGCTAGCCCAGCCACTCACCCTGCCCAATGGGGTGGTGGTCAAGAACCGTTTGCTCAAATCGGCCATGTCGGAGGCCCTGGGCACCCGCGATGGGGCTCCTACGCCGGAACTCACCCACCTGTACCAGGCCTGGGCGGACGGGGGCATTGGCCTGTGCATCACCGGCAACGTGATGATCGACCATGCCGCGCTGGGCGAGCCCGGCAATGTGGTGATTGAAGACGAGCGCCATCTGGCAGCGCTCAAAACCTGGGCCAAAGCGGCCACGCGCAACAACACCCAATGCTGGGTGCAGCTCAACCACCCCGGCAAACAGGCGCCCAAGGGCCTGAACCAGGAAACCGTGGCGCCCTCGGCCGTGCCCTTTCGCGCCGACATGCAGGCCTTTTTTGCCACCCCGCGCGAACTGAGCGACGTCGAGGTGCAGGCACTGGTCCTGCGTTATGCCAATGCGGCAGCGGTCGTCAAAAAAGCGGGCTTTTCGGGGGTGCAAATCCACGGCGCCCACGGCTACTTGGTCAGCCAGTTCCTCTCGCCCCACCACAACACCCGCACCGACATCTGGGGCGGCAGCCCGGAAAAGCGCCGCCGCTTTGTGCTGGAGGTTTACCGCGCCATTCGCAAAAAAGTGGGGCCCAAGTTTCCGGTGGGCATCAAGCTCAACTCGGCCGACTTTCAACGCGGCGGCTTCACCGAGGAAGAGTCCCTGGACACCATTCGCGCCCTGGCCGATGCGGGCATGGACCTGATTGAGATCTCGGGTGGCACCTACGAAGCCCCGGCCATGACCGGCGTGAAGACGAGCAAGGAGCCGGTCAAGGAAAGCACCCGCCAGCGCGAGGCCTATTTCCTGGAGTTTGCCGAAAAAGCCCGCGCCACCGTGGGCACACCGCTGGCAGTGACCGGCGGCTTTCGCTCGGGCAAAGGCATGGCGCAGGCCATCCAATCCGGCGCGGTGGACATGGTGGGCTTGGCGCGCATCCTGGCCATCGAGCCCGACGTGCCCCAGCGCCTGCTCTCGGGCAAAGCGCCGGTGCACCAGGTCAAACCCATCACCACCGGCATCAAGGCTATCGACAAGATGGGCATTCTGGAAATCAGCTGGTACACCGGGCAGCTCAAACGCATTGGCCGCGGGGAAGCCCCCAAGCCCAACGAGTCGGGCCTGTGGGTGTTTGCCAAGCAGGCCTGGCATATGGCGACCAGCGGCAAGCAAAAGCGCCAGCCCACCAAGCTACGGGCCTCCTGAGCGCATCGCCGCAGCGTTAGGGGCCGGGGGGCGGCTCCAGGGCGGCCAATAGCTGGGACAGGCGCAGGTCCAGCGCCGCCAGGTCGGCGGCTTTCATGCCCCCCACAATGCGGTGTTCATTGGCGACGTGGGCCTCAACGGCCCGGTCGATCAGGGCCAGCCCGACGGGCGTGAGCTTCACCAGCATGCCACGCGCATCGTCGGGATTGGGCAGGCGCTCGATCCAGCCGCTGGTTTCGAGTTTTTGCAGGCGGTGCGTCATGGTGCCCGAGGTGACCATCAGTGTCGCAAACAAGGTGGTGGGCGCCAGGCAATACGGCGCGCCCGAGCGCCGCAGCGTCGCCAACACGTCAAATTCCCAGCCCGTCAAGCCGAACTGCCCGAAGGTCTCGTCCAGGCGCTTTTGCAGCAGCGCGCTGCAGCGCTTGATACGCCCGATAGGCCCCATGGGACCCACATCCAGGTCCGGGCGCTCCCGGCGCCATTGCGCAAGGATCGCATCCACGGCGTCTGCCGTGCGCTGAGTGGCCATACCTTCTCCTTTTATCTTGATATCAAGATTGTATGCTAGACTATTTACCTTGAATTCAAGATAAATATCCATGCCAAAACACCTGCACCTTCCGGCGTGGCTGAACGCCAGCCTCACCGCGCTGGCCCCGGTCATCTGGGGCACAACGTATATTGTGACCACCGAGCTGCTGCCCTCCGGCCGACCGTTTACCGCTGCGCTGCTGCGCACTTTGCCGGCCGGCCTGCTGCTGGTGCTGTGGTGCCGCCGCGCCCCGGCGTGGGGGGACTGGCGGAGCTGGGGCCGCCTGCTGGCCCTGTCGGCACTCAATATCGGCTTTTTCCAGGCCTTGCTGTTTGTCGCAGCGTACCGGCTGCCCGGTGGGGTGGCTGCGGTCGTGGGGGCCATCGGCCCGCTCTTGGTCATGGGCCTGGCCTGGGCCGTAGACCACCGCCGCCCACCCGGCCTGGCCGTGGCCGCCGGTGCCATGGGGGTGCTGGGCATGGCGGTTTTGCTGCTGTCGCCCACCCTGGCCTGGGACGGCGTGGGCATAGCTGCCGCCCTGCTGGGTACCGTCTGCATGGCGGCGGGTACCTTCTGGGCGCGCCGCTGGCGGTCCGACCTGCCCGTGCTGGCGTTCACCGGCTGGCAGTTGTTGGCCGGTGGCGCCATGCTGGCCCCGGTGGCCTGGGCCATGGACCCGCCCCTGCCTGCACTCACCACCGGGCACGTGGCGGGCTACGCCTACCTCAGTCTGGCCGGTGCACTGTTTGCCTACACCCTGTGGTTTCGCGGCATCGCCCTGCTGCCGGCGGTCGCCGTGTCGTCGCTGGGGCTGCTGAGCCCGCTGACGGCCCTTTTGCTGGGCTGGGCGCTGCTGGGCCAAGCCATGACCGGGATTTCGCTGCTGGGCATGCTGACCGTACTGGCCAGCATTCTGGCCGTGCAGTGGGCCATGTCAGCCCGGCGCCAGGGCGCCCGTGCCTAGATTTCCGTTGTCCTTCACGCCGTCCTTCAACCCCTTCCATTTTCTTCACATTCATGATGCCAACCTCCATCCAGTCCTTGATCGAATCCCGTGCCTCCACCCAGCACTTTGATCCCGAACGCACGATTTCAGACGCCCAGGTGACCCAGCTGATCCACCTGGCCACGCGGGCGCCCTCGGCTTACCACTTGCAAAACTGGCGCTTCTATGCGGTGCGCTCCCCCCAGGCCAAGGCACGCCTGCATGCAGTGGCGCATCGGCAAGCCAAGGTGCTGGAAGCGGCTGTGACTTTCATCGTCTGCGGCACACTGGGCGCCCACGCGCAACTGGCCCAGGCGCTGCAACCATCGGTCGCGGCCGGGCTGCTGCCCCAGAGCGTGAGCGACACCTGGGTTGCCATGGCCCAGAGCTCCTACGGCGCCGATGCACAACTGCAGCGTGACGAGGCCGTGCGCTCCGCCTCGCTAGCGGCCATGACACTGATGCTGGCCGCCCAGGGCATGGGGCTTGTGAGCGGTGCCTTGGGCGGATTCGACGCCCCCGGCGTGGTGCAGGCGTTCGGACTGGCGCCGCAGGAATTGCCCGTCATTCTGGTGTCGGTAGGTTATTCGGCGGGTGATGCGTCGCCGCAGCACAAGCCGCGCCGTCCGCTGCACGAAGTCATGTGCGTGGTCTGATGCCAGGCACGGCGGAGAGAGCCGCCGAAGTCAGGCCCGCTCCACCACCGAACGCCCGGCCTGCACCGCAAACCGGGCCAGGGTTTCAATGCTGCTGTCCGGCCGGGTGACGTCGTCCAGCACCCGCAGGCGCACCTCCAGTTGCCGGGTGCTGAACTCCGCCACCCCATACCCACGGGACTGGGAGTCGGCAAAGAGGAAATGCGGGTTTTCCGCCATGAGCCGTGCGGTCGAGTCGGTCTTGCCGGAATGCGAGGTGATGCTGGTGCCGCAAAACTCGACCCCCACATTGGCACTGGCCGGATTGGCATAGTCCGCCTTCACATGGCCAACCCAGTTTTCATGCACATCGCCGCCCAGCAACACGGGGTTGGCGACGGCGTGCTTTTGGAAGCTATCGGTCAGGCGGGTGCGGGCAGCGCTGTAGCCGTCCCAGCCGTCGTTCCATAATTTTTTGGCGGCCCCCCGGGCAAAATTGCGCTCCCCAAACAGGGTTTGCTGGCCGAGTACGTTCCAGAGGGCTTGGCGGGAGGCTGCGGACTCCAACTCCCCCTGCAGCCAACGTTCCTGGGCCATGCCCAGATACGAACGCTGCGGGTCGTTCCACAACGCACACTGCGCAGGGTCCACCACGCTGGAGCCCCTTTTACCTGCCTTGCTGCAGACCTGGGGGTCTTTGTACTGCCGGCCGTCCAGCAGGTACAAGGACGCCAATCGCCCAAACTGCAAATGGGTGTGGATGCGCATTTCGGCACCCCGGGCCAGGCCGCCCAAAGCCTGCGTCAGGGCCGATGCGCGCAGCGGCATGTTTTCGTAATAGGCCTGGTAGGCCGCCGCTCTGCGCGCCGGAAAATTCATGGCTCCCAACTGGCTGCGTGGCCCGCTGTCCCCCTCCTGCGCACCGGCGTAATCGTTTTGCACCTCGTGGTCGTCCCAGGTCATCAGCCAGGGGCAGGTGGCATGCATGGCCTGCAAATCGGCATCCGTCTTGTACAAGGCATAACGGGCCCGGTAGTCGTCCAGGGTCAAGACCCAGCCCCCGCCCGGGATGCGCAATTTGCTGCTGACGCCCGGGTATTCGTAGATGTAGTCCCCCATGAACAGGACCGCATCCAGGTTTTCGGCACGCATATGGCGCCAGGCCGAGAAATGCCCGTCTTCCCACTTTTGGCAGGAGGCGTACCCCAGCCGCAGGCGGTGGACTGGGGCGTCCGGCAGCGGGAAGGTGCGGGTACGCCCTGTGGGGCTCACGGCATCCCCCACCATGAAACGGTAGTGGTACCAGCGGTCTGCTTTCAGGTCGGGCACCTCCACATGCACCGAATAGCCCAACTCTGGCGACGCAGCACTTTGGCCCTGGGACACCAGGCGCTTGAACTGCGGGTCGTGGGCCAGCTCCCAACGCACCGTCAGAGGGGCATTCCGTTCATGCACCAGCGCCCCTGGGGCCAGGCGGGTCCACAGCACCACGGAATCGTGGGTGGGCGAACCGCTGGCCACACCGAATGCAAAGGGATCGTGCGAAAAAGAACTCCGGCTGTGAGCCGTGCGCGCCAACCACTGCACGCTGGCACCGGCCACAGCCAGTTGCAAAAGCTGGCGGCGATCCAACTGCACTGCGGGATTCCTAGGCGCCCTGGGCGATGTGCCGCAAGGCCTTCTCGAATACTTCGGGGGGTTGTCCGCCCGAAATCAGATGGTGGTCGTTGATGATGACCGCCGGAACCGAGTGGATGCCCTGCCCCACAAAAAATTGCTCCTGCAAGCGTACTTCTTTCGAAAACCGATCGCTCTCCAGAATCGCCCTGGCTTCTTGGGTATCCAGCCCCACCTCGCCAGCCACTTTGACCAGAACGGTCTGGTCGCTGGGGTTTTCCCCGTCGGTGAAATAGGCTTTCAGCAGCGCTTTTTTGAGGGCCAGTTGCTTGCCTTCGCGTTCGGCCCAATGCAACAGGCGGTGGGCATC
>Ga0209343_10006891_pt1 | contig 13526 bp, 8 predicted proteins | sample RifCSPlowO2_02_FD_184026 | JGI IMG/M metagenome (GOLD analysis project Ga0209343, IMG submission 184026) | Groundwater microbial communities from Rifle, Colorado - Rifle CSP2_plank lowO2_0.2 (SPAdes) (version 2) | ecosystem: Environmental > Aquatic > Deep subsurface > Groundwater | place: Rifle... | reverse complement strand
TCTGGTAGTTGCCGCACGACCGGATCATGAACATGCACGATGGCCCCCTGTTCAATCAGCCAGTCGCAGAGCTCCACGGCAAGTGAGCGACGCAAGGTATCGGTACCGGGTTTGTAGGTTAGCCCCCAAATTGCAATCGTGACTCCCTTTAAGTTTGAGAATTTCTCAAGCAATTTGCGACGAACCCAATTCTTATGTTCATCATTACTGGTGCGAACTGATGATAGCAGCGGTGTCACTAAATTTTTAGCACGACTTTCCACACCCAAAAACTCAATGTCGCGTGCCAAGGTTCCACCGGCAAATGGGCCGCCGGGACCGAGGTAGGCTTTCGAACCAATGCGCATTTCGGTCTTCAAGCCGCGCTCGACCTCTTTGGCATCCGCTCCGACTAATTCGCAAATTGCAGCAATCTCGTTGGCGAACGTCACTGACGTTGCCAGAAAAGAATTAATCGCATGCTTGGTCATCTCTGCTGACTCTACGGACATCCATTCGATTCGGTCCGTTACCGGTAACAACATCTTTTCAAGTTTGCTCTTGGCATCGGCTGAACGAACGCCGACCACGATTCGATCCGGTTTTAAGAATACATCCAGTGCCTTGCCCAAACGCAGATTTTCAGGGGAACATGCAAAACTAAGCTGCTTGTTTGGGAGACTCTTGCGAACAAAAGCTTCAAGATTGCGAATCGAGCCAACAGGCATTTGAGATGATACTAAAACAACAGCTCCATCTGCCAATACAGGCAAGACGCTCTTGATCTGGTTCAGGACGAATTCGACATCTGCCTTGTCGTCGTCATCGACGGGGGTATCAAACGCAACCCAGAGTACTTCAGCCCCTGCTGCTGCGTCGGCAATAACAGTTGTAAAGCGCAGATGCCCCTTGGAAATTCCAGCCTGCAGCAGATCATCCAGCCCCGGCTCGAGCAGAGGTGCTTTTCCTTGCTTTAAGCCATCAATAGTTTTTTGATCCGCATCCAGCCCCACTACATCATGCCCAACCGATGCCAGACAAGCCGCAGTTACCGAGCCTAAATGCCAAAGACCTTGTACGCAAACCTTCATGACTAACCCCTCTCCTCGAACACCCATTCATTGGCGCGCAAATACTTTACGGTTTTGATAATTCCCTCGCGAATATCAAACTTCGGCTTCCATCCCAGCGACTGGATTTTTGTTGTGTCCAAGAAGATGAAGGGATTGTCGCCAATCCAGCCGCGATCACCGCCTGAGTATTCTATTTTTGGCTTCACGCCCAGTTCTTGGCAAATCCAGCCGATAGAATCATTCACTTCAACATAGCCATCAACCCCCAGGTTGAACACATTGACTTTGTCGGTGGCCTTGTCCATTGCCAGCAGAATGGCGTCGATACAATCTTGAACGTACAGGTAAGACTTTCGCTGTTTGCCGTTGCCGAGCACTGGCAAGCGAGAAGGATCTGCTTTCAATTTTTGGTAGAAATCAAATACATGACCGTGGGTATAGCGCTCTCCTAGAATAGAAACGAAGCGGAATATCCAAGACTGAAAGCCAAACCCTTCGCAGTAAGCAGCGATCAAACCCTCTCCTGCAGCCTTGGATGCACCATAGAACGAAGTTTGAATGGGGAAGGGCCCATCTTCAGGTGTAGGCACAACAGGAGCTTCGCCATAAACCGAACCAGTGGACGAAAAAGCGATTTTCTTGATCCCGTTAGCACGCATGGCTTCCAAGACGTTGTAGGTGGCTATGGTGTTTTGTTCTAGGTCTTTGCGCGGATGTTCAGTGCCGAAACGAACATCGGCATTAGCCGAAAGGTGAAAAACCGCCTCGCCACCGGCAAATGCTTTCTTCAATGCATCCAGATCAAGTAGATCAATTTCGACAAGCTTAAAATTTGGATGTGCCATCGCACCTTCAACAAACCGACGCTGGCCGGTGGAAAAATTATCAACTCCAATTACTTGATGACCATCAGCTAACAAACGATCTACTAAAGTGCTGCCAATGAAACCGGCACAGCCAGTAACAATTAAACTCATTTAACCTGTTCCTTTTGGACAAAGACGAAGTGCTTCATTAATAAAAAACTAGAAAAAGCAGTTGCCAAGGTAGCAAAAACAATTCCAGAGTATGGTGTTAGCTTAAACAATTCGACTGTAACCGTGACGACACTTAATGTAAGCAAGTAATTAATTAACAGCATAATGCCATACCTCGCTGTATCAGGCATTGCAGAGCCACCTTCTTGAGCGTAAGTAAACGAACGGTTTAGCCAAAAGTGAGCAACTACTGTTATGAAATATGCACATGTAACAGCCAGTTGATAACCCAACCCCGCCATACCATAAAGCAACCAAACTAAGAAAAAATTAAGTGCAAACGTTACAACACCTACAATGCCGAAGCGGACTAATTGCCATCTATGCAAACTAATATATCGGAGCATGCTAGACAGCATTTTAAACTTTTTTGAATCTGAATTTAACAATGGCTTTAATCCACGTTAAAGGATCGGCAAACATGCGGACTTTCTTCCCTTGCAAAAAAGATCGTGAGCGGTAATTAACAGGAATCTCCAAAGGTATAAACCCCCGTCGAATTAGCTTGATCAATAATTCAAAGTCAAAGTCAAATCGATTACTCTCAAAGTTAATTCCTTCAATGCAATCTCGCCGAAACACCTTGTACATGGTAAATGGATCTTTTAACCAAACCCCATAAAACACATTGACTAGCGTAGTAAATACCCAGTGACCAAAATTTAGTACAAATGCGTGAAAAGGTTGATCAGAAAATTGTCTCATTTTCCATGCACCACCGCCATGCCTAGCACCTAAGACAAAAGCCTCCCTGCCATCTCGCAAGGGTTCCAATAAAGCATCATAATCTTCAATATCATATTCATCATCCGCATCCTGAATCAGGATGAAGTCACCCGTTGCCTTCTTAAAGCCGGTTCTTACAGCATGGCCTTTACCTCGCGGCTCATCTTCAACAATTACAGTTACCCTTGGATGATCAGCATATTCAAGAACGATTTCTTTGGTTCCGTCTTTTGAGTTGCTTTCCACTAGGATCAACTCTATATCAATTCCGTGCAATTTCTTGTTAAGGACTCTTTCTATTCCGGCCTTGATGGTAGAAACCTCGTGGTAAGCAGGCATGATTACCGACAAACGAAGATTGCCCACCTTTGATTGCTTCTTTGCAATCATACCAACTCCAGATGCGGCAATAGGAAACGGTCTACGGAGCATCCGTTTGGGCAAAGCAGCTCGCGCTAGCCGCATCACTAACGACCACATTGGAACAGGATGCTTGGCTAAATGCGCTGCAATATAGTCTATGGACAAAGTTTTCTGTGCAGGGAAATGCTTTATTTCAGAAAATCCTTCCTGGAAAAATAATGAGCGCAAATTTCTGGTATCAAAATACGAGAGATGTTCGAGTTTAAATTCCATCCAATCCGTCTTAAGTAATTTTGCTGACCAAGAATCAAGGGTTGGCACTGCGCAAAAAATAGACCCATTTGGTTTCAATAAATCAAATACTGTCCTCAAAAACTCTCGTGGGTCTCTGACGTGCTCAAGTACGTCGCAAAAAACGATGTAATCAAAACGGTCTTTTTGCCCTGCAAGTACACTGATCTCACCTTGAATAATTTCACCTTGAAACTCTTCCAGTTTGCCTCGTGCCGTAGCGCATGCTTGTGGCGAATATTCAACTCCGGTTACTTTAAGTCCACGAGCTGCCGCACGACTCAAAAAATCGCCACTTTTACATCCAATTTCTAGCAGGGTTCCCGAGGCTATGGCACCCACAGGCAAGAGGATATCCAAATACTGGTCAGCTGTAGATTTCTTAAGAGCCTCAACATGTTCGCGCCCCTCTTGGTCAGACGATAGAACAATATAGTCGCCACCATGTATTTTACCGAGCACTTCATTCGACGGCTGAGGGTTTATCAACATAAATCTACAATCATCACAGCGAACAATGCGATGCTGATTTATACTAAACGAATAGTGCAGATGGTGTGATCCGCAGATAGTACATGCATAAACAACTCTATTAATACTCATCATTGGCAACCCAACGTTGACCGCTGAGCCGATTGTAATAGATTGAAGGAACGAAGATATTTCATGGTTAAGTCTGGTCTCGATTTGAACTTGGCACGTAGCATTCAGGGTATTTCCAACCCGATTGCGAGGACTGCCAATGAACACGGGCAAACTTGTTTTTGCGCAAGTAATGTCGCACTTGCCGCTGACCACTTTCCGCAGATGTATCGCTCGTTACAACGGAGAGCGCAAGGTCAAACACTTCACTTGTCTCGACCAGTTTATGTGCATGGCGTTTGCGCAACTGACCTATTGCGAGAGTCTGTGGTTCTTATGACTTATTTGCGGTGGCTATCGCAAAAACGTTTTTTCCGAACTTCCCAAGAATTAATATGTCCACCAATTTACTAATTGGCAACAAAAAGTTGTCAAAAATTCTTAGTGATGCTGATGACGGCTCCCCGCTTTTACTACCTATATACTTAAACAGAAAGGAGAGTAAAAAACCTAAAGAATCACAGTATCGAATGTATTTCACTGCGTAACCACTCTGTACGAGCTTCTCAGTCAGCATCATTTTACTATATCTTCTGCAGTGACCAACACGATCATCCATCGCAGACCAAATTACTTTAAAGGCTGGCACAAAAATCACCAGCACGCCAGATTCAGTCAGTTTTGATTTGATGGCCTCCAATGCGCTCACATCATTCTCAATGTGCTCAAGTACATTTGACGTGAAAATTATGTCATATTTTTCTCTGACTTCATCCAACGTCGAATATGATTTAAAACCCCTTTTTTCAATCATTTCTCTTTGATCAGGATCAATTTCCACACATACCGGCTTTATACCAGTGGCTTCAAAAAACACCTTTGTTAATGTCCCAACTCCAGCTCCAAAATCCATCACTTTCGTATGATCGTTAATTTCTACATTACGTAGAAATTTACGGATGAGCCATTCATTGTAATTTTTTAAATCCTCCTCACCTTTGAGAAGAAGGTGTGTGCCTGAATATTTAACGTTAGTATCAGTTTGAGGAGATGTGTGTTTTTCATAAAATTTTGTCATTATGTAGAAAGTTTAGCCAGTGATGCGTCGTAGTCAGAGTCTGCCCCCAGATCACGATCAGTTTCTCGTGAAATGGTGCTGGGGGTACGTTTCAAAAAGTGTCCAACTTCCCGCACACCTTTTCCTTCTAGGGCCATCAACATAATCGTCGCTCGTTCTTCAGCACTCAACTGCTTATATAGCTTTTCTGTTTTCTCCATCCAAACACCTTAACCCCTCCAAGGTGTTGCAGTTGGTTATTGAGCGCGCCCTGTGTTGAATTAATTGGCTAGTTTAGATATTTTTCTACTTGATCGCCCAGCGGAGATGCCAATGAACAAGATTAAGGATAATAATCCAATTAGGCTCATCCATAAAGCTTGGTTAAGCTTTCCCGGCCTGTATGTAAAACTTACATCATATTTCCCTGCTTTATTTACCCATATCCCTTTTGACGCTTCATTGACCCTAATATAGTCCACTTTTTCTCCGTTTAGCTTCGCAACAAAGTCGCCCGGATAGTATGTTTCACCTAGGACGATGATGCCTGGGCCATTCGCCTCAACAGAGAAGTTTGTACTATTATTGGTCAGTCTATATTCATTTGCTGGTATTACCCGATAGAGTGCATTATTGTTTAGGATTTCCTGCGGAATGGGTTGATTTTCCACGGCAGCAAAGATTCTATGCGATTTGTCTGATAAGGCAAATAGCAAATCGGACGGCTTATGCACTGCCAGCACGTTATTTACGAAAAATGCCCTTGGCCAGACAGAATCCCTTTTCCACACTTCAAGATCGCTTGAGTGCACTAGCTTCATGTCTTTTGGCATTGATGCCCCCGGCGCAGATAAAACATACCCTATTCCAAAGAAATCCAGTGCTGCCGAACGGCTAGCAATTTGATCGCTTCTAATCAAGTGTAACCAACCCCATCCCTGGTATTCCGGATAGTCTGTTAGCGTCATCAAGTTGTTGTAATACTTATTTCTTAATGCCTCAACCGAGACCATCCCCTCTAATCCATATCTGGAATTGATGCCGGGAAACATAGTAAATCCCTCACCAATAACTCGTGTTGGTGAATTTGTTTCGTCCATTTTGTTTTTAACAAACTCAATGGCCTCAGACTTAATTGAATAATCTGGCCGAGCCGTTGGATTCAATACATAGGCATCTATTTGTGGTATTTCAGTTGTCAAATGCATACCATGACGAACATGCAGTATTAAAAAACAGCACATCAAAATTATTATGCCGCCTCGCGTTTCCCAACGTCCGGCGTTGATACGTCGGTACAGTTGATAGAATCCCACTAGGATTACCAAAAAATTAAAAATTAAAAATCCAATTGAATTTCTCCAATTATCGATATTCAATGCCAATACAAGCCACCACACCAATAAGCTTGAAAGTGAAAAGATCAGAATTGTTTTCTTGCTTTTTTCAGTTGCCTCCAAGTAGTCTCGTATTCCGTACCCCGCAATAATTAATGCGATGACCATCATAGGGACTGAAAACGTATTTCCTACATGTTGAATTTTATTAACAAAAGGAATAGCGATTAACACGGATAAAGGGATATAACTATACGCAGTTGTTAATGCCAAAACGAATAACCCCCAACAAGCATAAACAAAACTCGATTGCCGATGTCTCAAACTTAAAATGGCACTAGACAAAAACAATAGTACAAACAAATTTACTGAAGGTCCCACAAGACTATAGTAGGTTTCTTGAAAAAAGAAATTATCAAAAAAACCGATGATTGCCCACTGAGGATATGTTCCCACACTAGGAATGTCATAATTAGTAAACGACTTACCTAACGTATCTAAGAAAATCAGCCAATAAGGAGCCGTTATTAATATAAGGGCAATACCAATACCGCACGCCAAAACGAATGTCCGCACACTCCCAAACTTGGGGGAAATATGTTTCCAAAACGCCAGCACCCCCAAGGCTTGCATAAAACATGCGGTGATGACACCTTCTTTGGGAGTACCAGAGTTGAGTTGCAACCATGTGATCAAGGCCAACAAAATGCCGTGCCAAATATAACTTTTTATATGCTTATTTGGCGACGCTAAAGCTCGCCCCAGACGATCCCATTGAAGAATAACCCAAGGAGCATAGGTCAAGACAAATATTGCAGGATGATTAAATCTGTACGCAAAAAAACCAAGAAAGCAGCTTGAAACCGCAATCAATAAACCTGCTAATAGTTTATCTGTTAGCCGAAAAACGAGCAAACCCATTCCGACAGCAAAGACTGCTTTAGATAGAACAAATTTAATGTCCCATCCAATAGCACCTCCATCCATTGCAACAGGTATCCAATGTAGAATATCTCCTATTCCAGAATAGGCTTGCGCAAATAGCGGTGCTCCTGCGCCCACGTATCGAGTCCAAAATGGGAACTCAAAATACCGGAATAGCGAATCATGTTGAACAACGCTATTCGGCGCTATACTCCATGCCATTGCACCAACATCGGTACCACGGAAATTTTCGCTTATACCATCCAAGGGAAAACCCGGCACCCACGGTGAGCCATCGTACAAGGCCGCCGCGCCAAGAGGTGAAACAAAGCTCATACCAAAAAATACAACCGGATAGCAACTTACGATAGCTGCAATAACTCCAACAATTATTATTGATTTAATTGGATATTCGACTGAATAAGTTACTATCCGCGCAAGTGCTTTATCCATTTTATTGAGGCGGCATTTTGCTAGGGCAATGAAAGCAATAAAGCATACTAATGCGTATCCAGCATAAACCCCACTCCGTTCCGTAAGAAAGTTTTTCCAGCTATTTTTTCTATCTAATGACGAGTTCTCGATTTCTGTTTGAGGGTCGTTAGCATTTTCTGTTGTGTGTATAGTCAACACACCTTCACTGACATCCATTGTGCTAATTTGACCCGTAGGTATAAAAGACTGCACAGGAAAGCTCTTTAGTGTCTTGCCAAGACCATTTTCAATTCCAATATTTTTTATATTAACCACAGAAGCCACATTTATCGGGTCAAAACGAATCGATTTGATGGGCAGCGCCGGCAAAGGAAAAGAATATCTCTGGAAGGCTCCAGCACGAATAGACCATGCGATTGAATCTATCTCGTTGTAACCATTTCCTACATTAAAAAATACTTGGCTTGTGCCTGAAGCGGATGATTCGATCTCAATTACAAAATATAATTTGTTGCTCTCTGAATAATTTTTGTATCCCAACACCCCGCCGATAAGTAACGCACAGATAGTCAATAAAAGCATATTTTGTAATCGATATAGAGTCTCAGCAATATGTTGCCAGCGGCACTTTGCTAGCCCCATAAAAAGGATGAAACTTAGCAAAACGTATCCAGCATATATCCATCCACGCTTTGCAAGAAAATCTCTCCAACTGGCCAACCTATCAAACGATGAGTTCTCTATTACTATTTGTGGATCGTTGGCATTTTCTGTCGTATGCATAACCAACCCATCACCACTGATCTCCATTCGGCTGATTTGCTGTATCGATTTGAATGACTGGACAGGGAGGTTTTTGAGCGTGTCGCCTAGCCCATTTTCAATTCTGGCTTTTTTTATGCTTACCACCGAAGTCGAATTTGTCGGATCAAAACGAATGGATTTTATCGGGGTCAACGCGGGCAAAGGAAATAAATACTTCTGCAAGGCTCCAGGTTGTACATGCCATGCGATCGAATCTGTCTCGTTGTAGCCATGGCCCGTATCAAAAAATACTTGGCTAGTGCCGGAGGCGGAAGATTCCATCTCAATTACAAAATATAATTTATTACTTTTTGAATATTCTTTATAGCTAAACACACCAACAATAAACAGAGAACAGATAATCGCAAGTAATATAATTCGAGTCATTTTGAAACCTTTTGCGAGTTCAAATTTGAGATGCTCATAAGAATCATTCCTTTGAAATCGCCCAATCGTTTCGCAGTATAAAATTCGGCGGGTGAGCCTCAAAATTCGAACTGTAGTATGGGTCACTAGATACCAATTTCCCCCATCTGTTACGGAATAAATTTACCTCATCATCCGCTACAGTTCTTTCACGAGAAATACTCTCGAAGTGGTATAACTCAGCACCAGACGCAAAAACTATGCGCTCCCCGCTCTCAACAACCTTTAGGCAATAATCAACATCGTTATAGTTAATTGCAAATCGTTCATCGAAACCATTAACTTTTTCGAAGATACTTCGTCTTGTCATCAGCACAGCTCCTGTCACCGCTAAATAATTCCGGTTTGAGCAAGTACTAAAGAAATATCCTGCATCCGTCTCAGGGAACTCTCTGCGAATATGGTCAGGCAACCCGTTCCAGAATGCCACACCTACATGTTGGATTTTCCCATTTTCGAAGTGTAGCTTGGCACCTACTGCACCTATGCCTAGTCTTTGGGCAAGTTGCAACATGCACTCCATCCAGTCGTCTGCTATCACCTCAATATCGTCATTCATGAATAAGAGATACTCGCCTTTAGCCTCCCTTGCGCCCATATTCATCTTTGCTGCAATGTTGAACCTGCCATTGAAATGCACAAAGCTACAGTTGTAGGGAGACAGTGCCTTGATAGTTTCCTGCCTTAGATCGCCGTTATCGACGATAATGATTTCAAAGTTCCGATAGGTGTTTTTCTCGTAAATTGATTTGACCACATTAGACAAAAGATCTACAGATTCGCCGCGCACTACCGCCTCACGACCTGCTGACGGAATAACAATAGATACAAGAGGTGAGCCTTGAATGGAATAACGTACATCAAAACTTCCGGCGTAGCGCCCAAGTTTTACCTCACCACCACCATTCACTCTTTTCGCTCTATCTCGCAGAGAACGCACAGCCGCGTCCAGTACATAGTCTTTAGCATTCATTGTTGCCGCAGTTGATCCGGGAATCGCGCGCCAGTGGTACAGAATTTTAGGGGTATGAACGATTTTCTTTGCTCGTTCGGTGAAACGCAACACAAAGTCGTAATCTTGCGCGCCATCATATCCGACACGGAACCCTCCCAGTTCACGCACGATGTTCATTCGATAGCACGCAAAGTGCGCCGTGTACATACAGCCCTCAAGCGCTTCGGGTGACCAATCTGGCTTGAAGAATGGCTCATAGCGATTACCTCGCATATCGAGCTTATCTTCATCGCTGTATATCATGTCTACTTGATCGTCCTGTTGCATCAGGCTTGCGAATTCGAAGAGAGCATTTGGCGCAATTTCATCATCGTTATCCATGAGACACATGAAATCGCCAGTTGCCATTTCGATGGCGGAATTTGTGGCAGCTGATATATGCCCGTTCACTTTGCGGAAGACAACCTTGATTCGATCATCAAGAGCGGCACAGCCCTCCAAGAGTGGACGAATGTGCTCTGATGTCGAACAATCATCTGCAATACAAAGCTCCCAATTGGGATAGACCTGTGAGCGCACTGATTCAATGCATCGGCGTAACCATTCTTCTTTAACATTATAGACAGGAACCGCAATTGAGAATTTAGGTTTATATGAGAAAGTAGATTGAACTTCTTTCATCACGTCCAAATCTGTTTTTATGGGCTCCATAGATTTGATATAGTTTTTATATGCTTGGCATATTTCTTTTTTTTCACTGGATTGATTGCAAAGGGAGAGAATCCTCTTCTTTACACCCTCTACCCCTTCCGTTCGAGATGCGCGAAGCGTACTTTTGACAATCGGCATGAGCCCTCCATCACGTCGTAGCGCAGCAAGGAGAGCTAAATAAATAATTCTCGCTCTATTTATATTGCGAACCATGAATGGGTCTGGCCTAGGCCGGCGTCCTTCTGCTTTTCCGAACAGCACATAATGTTTATAAGGATCCATACCATTCATCGCAACATCTGGATTTCGCTTTAAATACCATTCGGCATCAAATTTATCGCGTGGAGTTATATTTTTCTTCATCAGATGCAAAACCTTTTCAATTACTAACTTAGTCGTCCTCAACGGCTGAGTTAACCGCCAAGTAGTAGACGCCATAATTGCTTTGATAACACCGTCCAGTTCAGCATTTATTTTTTGCAGGCTGGCGATCTGCTTGTCCCCTTCCTCCCTTATATGTTCAAGATTGTCGATGTGAACATCCTTGTCGTGCACAGCCTGGTTGAGATTGGCGATCTGCTTGTCCCCTTCCTCCCTTATATGTTCAAGATTGTCGATGTGAACATCCTTGTCGTGCACAGCTTGGTTGAGGGTGGCGGCGTTCTGCTTTAATTCATTTAACTCAAAACGCTCCAATTGCCGTGAACCTAGCGCGGAAAAGTAGTTTATCAATTGTTGCTTTTCAGGTGAATTGGGTTGAAGCCATTCAAGTTTCTTGTTATCCGGTGCGTTGTTGAGTTGCAATACTCCAAGCCCATGCGAATGCATAAACTCTAGGTTATTTGGATAGCGTGCTTGCAGTTCTTCCCAAAATTCCCACACCCCAAAGTTATGTTCGCGAACATTGGTATCGTGAAACATCACAACCGCACCGGGTGCAAGTTTTGGCAACCAAGTTTCGAAATCATGGCGTACCGCTTCATAGGTGTGCAGGCCGTCAATATGCAGCAGATCTATTGATTTATCCGCAAAATAAGTTACGGCATCATCAAAAGTCATTCGCAGCAGCCGAGAAAACCCGGCATAGCGTTCTTGATGATGCTCGTTAACCTTGGTGAAAATCTCATCGTTATATTGACCAGCATGCTCATCACCCTGCCAGGTATCAACGGCGTAGCATTTGGTTGTAAGCTCGGCTTCGACAACTGCCTGACAGAATGAGAAATATGAATTTCCAGTGTGCGTGCCAAGCTCGACAAATATTTTTGGTGAAACCTCTTGGATTATCCATGCTGCAAAAGGCAAATGCCCCGCCCATGCATTCGGTGATTGAAGCGAACCTGGGATAAATGATGCTATCGTAATTAAATTATCTTTGTTCATGTCATTGTTTCTAAAGTTTGTAGCTTTACTTCGAGCATTGGAATACCGATCAGACCGGATGCAACGCTGCTCGATTCTGATTTAAACAAAACGGCATCGTGTATCCAATGATGCTGCACATGTATTTCTTGGGTGCCGTTGGCTATGGCAATCGTGATGCTGTATTCGCCAGAGGGCAGCAACGGCATATAAAAAACAAAGTCCGCTTGTAGCTCGTTTCCCTCTTGGCAACTAACGAACTGTTCTCTGTAGGATAGGAACGTGTTATCTCCAAACAAAGTCTGCCCCAGGTGATCTTTAACAAAAAAACCGACGATAGGAGAGTCGAGTTCTTGATACGCGTGGACAAGTACCCGCAGCGTGACTTTTTCCCCGCCAACAATCCAGGCAAGCGGATGTTCGTTTTCATCCAGAAGACGCACATCGTGAATTTGCGCCCCACCCTTCCCAAAGGAGGCCGCGTCCGGGTCGAACTTAAATATCTGCAAATCATTGCGCAAATTAGTGTTGTTAATGAACTCCAGCCGCTGATCTTTAATTGGAAGTAAATCGTCTAATTTTTTCAATGCTCTAAACTTAGTTGTGCTGCTCTTGCCTTGCTGCGCTTCGTAAAATGCCTCAAGATAAAGTTCACACACTTCCTTGGGCGCGCCTTCCTGTATAACACCCCCCTTTTCAAGCCACACTGCATAGTTACATAAATTTTGTATGCTACTTGTGTCATGACTCACAAACAGCACTGTTCCGGTTTTCATAAAGTTGCGCAAAAAACGCATACACTTTTGGGTAAAGAATGCATCCCCTACCGCCAGCGCTTCATCCACCACCAAGATATCTGCATCCACATGTGCAATGACGGCAAAAGCCAGCCGCACCATCATCCCGCTGGAATAGGTTTTCACCGGCTGCTCGATAAAGTCTCCAATGTCGGCGAAGGCTACGATGTCATCAAAGCGACCCTCAATTTCTTCGTTGTTCAATCCCAATACCGAAGCATTCATATACACGTTTTCGCGCCCAGTAAATTCGGTATTGAAGCCGGAGCCAAGTTCCAGAAGAGCCGCAATGCGGCCATTGGTTTGAATGCTACCACTGGTTGGGTTTAGCGTTCCGCAGATCATTTGCAACAGGGTAGATTTGCCGCTGCCATTGCGCCCGATAATGCCGACGGTTTCGCCTTTTTTGATTTCAAAGGAAACGTCCTTGAGTGCCCAGAATTCCTTATAGAAAGTGGGAAGTAGTGAGTGGGAAGTAGTTAGTGGGGAGTGGGGAGTGGGTACACCCTGGTCAGTAGATAGTGGGGAGTGGGAAGTGGGGAAAAACCTACGCAGGGGCGGGATGGCTCGGCACAGTTTTGGCACGACAAACTGCTTGAGCCGATCGCGCGGCGCATTGTAAATTTGGTAGCACTTGCTAAGGTTGCTGACGCGGATGGCGATGTCG